>Ga0116141_10003617_pt1 | contig 13093 bp, 9 predicted proteins | sample AD_UKC097_MetaG_FD_89744 | JGI IMG/M metagenome (GOLD analysis project Ga0116141, IMG submission 89744) | Active sludge microbial communities of municipal wastewater-treating anaerobic digesters from USA - AD_UKC097_MetaG | ecosystem: Engineered > Bioreactor > Anaerobic > Digestate | place: USA... | reverse complement strand
CCCGCGCACCAGGTGCATGCGCCAGTTGTGGTAGGGAAGGTACATCAGCTGCTTGCCCTTCAGCTCGAACTTGAAGCGGTCCATGCGTCCCTGGAAGATGCTGATCTCGTCGAAGAACATCGTGCCGCCCATCTGCGCCGATGGCGTGTCGTAGGCGAACTCCGGCGCCAGCCGCACGCGGCGCTGCCCCGGCGTGTAGCTCCAGGCGCGCTGGTCCATCTTGTCGAACTGCAGCGGATACCACAGCATCGTCTGCCCCCCGGCGTCACGCGCCGGTAGGATGTTCAGGTTGTGGACGCGCTGGTAGTACAGCCCCGCCCCTTCGTATGGCGTGACGGCCGGGTTGTTGTAGGGGTATTCGTTGTAGGTGCGCGTCTGCACCAGCAGCGTGATCGCGCCGTTGGCGTTCACGAGGTAGCCGGTGGTCACGTACTCGGCGTTCTTGTTGGCCCGCAGCGCGTGGTTCCACATCGCCTCGTAGCCGTTGCGGGCGATCGGGAACGGCGTGCCGTTCCAGCAGCCGTAGACGCCGACGCCGTCGGGGCTGGTCTTGCACTCGGGATTGCGCGCGTTCGTCAGCGCGCCCTTGATCCAGTAGTCGGGAAACCAGACGTCCCGGTGCGTGGGGTAGACGTCGATGCGGTAGGTCGGGTAGCGGCGCATCAGCTCCATCTGCCCTTCCATGAGCTTGTCCTTGTACTGCGCCATGTTCTTCGCGTCGATCGAGAACAGCGGTTTCTCGTCGGCGTAGGGATCGGGCCAGATGCCGGTCGCCGGATCGAACCCCGCGGGCGCCTTGGCGTCGCCGCTCCAGGCGGGGTAACTGCCGTCGGGGCTGCCGGCCTTCTCGGCGCCCCACTCGGTCAGCGTGGTCCCCAGCAGCTTGAATTCCTCGTCGGTGACGACCGCGTGTGCCATGCTGCAAAGCAGTCCGAGTGCAACGCCGGCGAGGAGGGAGCCGATACTTTTCGTTTTCATCGCGATTGTTCCCCATGGTTCTTGCGCGCATTGGCGACATTAAGCGAATTTCCGTTGCGATGTTTGCGATGGATCAAGGTAGCTGCGCAACCACGCGGAATAGATTGCGAACCGTCGATGTGTCGTCCGTCCGCCCCCGGTGGCAACGCGCCGGTGAGCGGACGGCCCCGGGGAATTACGCAGAACCATAAGGTCAGGGGGGTATCGTGGAATCGAACAAGCACGGTCGGCGGGAACGTGCCCGCGCGCTGCGGCGCATGGCGGTGGCGGTGGGCCTGGCTGCCGCGGGGGGAAGCGGTGTGGTGTCGGCGGTGAGCCTGGACACCGGCAATCCCGATCTCGAGGTGAAGTGGGACAACACGGTCCGGGTCAGCGCGGGCTGGCGGGTCGAGGAGATCGACGACGCCCTGGGCGACAACTTCCAGTACGACGAGAGCGACTACAAGTTCGAGGACGGTGACATGGTCGCCCAGCGTCTCGACCTGTATTCCGAGCTCGACCTCATCTGGCGCGGTGACTACGGCGCGCGCGTGGCCGTCGCGGGGTGGTACGACCCCGTCTACGACGATACGGACGTCGCCCAGAATCCCCGGCCCTGTACGGTACCCTGGGACGGGACGGCGTGCGCCGGCCTGCCGGGCAGCTACCGCAACAAGGAATACTCGGACCTGACCGAGGATTTCTATCTTGGTCCCTACGGCGAGGTGCTCGACGCGTTCGTGTTCGCGAACCACTCGATCGGCGGAGTACCCCTGTCGCTGAAGGCGGGGCAGTTCACCACGTACTGGGGCATGGCGCTGTTCTATCCCGGAGGCATCGCGCAGAGCCAGCACCCGATCGACGGTCGCAAGGGGGCCGCGAATCCCGGCAGCGAGGTGAAGGAACTGTTCCTGCCGCTCACGCAGATCAACCTGCAGGCGCAGCTCACCCCGACGATAGCGGTCGAGATGCAGTACTACTTCGACTGGGCCAACACGCGCGCACCCGAGGGCGGCACCTTCCTCGCACCCGCCGACCTGACCATGCAGGGGCCGGATCAGCTGGGCGGCGATCCGCTGGCGAGTGCCAACCTGCCGCGCCGCGCGCCGCTGGAACCCGACGATCAGGCGGGCAACTGGGGCGTGAATTTCAAGTTCAACCCCGATTTCCTGCGCGGGCAGACCGTGGGCGTCTACTACCGCGAATTCGACGAAAAGGTGCCGTGGGTGTTCCTCGCCCTGCCGACCATGGATCACCCCAAGGATCTCGGCTATCGGGCGGTTTATGCCGAGAACACCAAGCTGGCCGGCGTCAGCTTCGACGGGCAGATCGGCCAGTGGGCCGTCGGCGGGGAAGTGGGCTATCACATGGACACCGGCCTGAAGTCGACCGGCTTCGCATTCGCCGAGGACGGTGCGCGCGGCGATACCTGGCACGCCTTGGTGAACGCGATCTACCTGCTCGACCGTGGCGCGCTGTGGGATACCGGCAACCTCGTGCTCGAGCTCACCTATGACCGGCTCGACGACGTCACCGAGAACGAGAACCTGTTCGTGCGTGTCGACCACGGCAACACGTGCACGATCGGGCGCAACGGTCCGCCCGGCTCGTGGAAGGACAACTGCGCGACCAAGGACGCCTGGGGCCTCAACGTGCGCTTCGCGCCGCAGTGGCTCCAGGTGCTGCCGAGTCTCGACGTCACGCTTCCCGTCAGCTACCAGACCGGCCTGCAGGGCAACTCGGCGATATCGGCCTACGGCGTCAACGAGGATGCCACCACGCTGTCGATCGGCGTGCAGCTGGACTACAAGGTGATCCACCGCCTGACGGTCGAGTATGCCGACTCCTTCAGCAAGCGGCACACGGTCAACGACGTGGCGGTCAGCGGTAACGGCAACTACGGCGTGACCGACCGGGGCCGCGTGATGGTCACCTACAAGGTTGCGTTCTGATCCACGAGAAGGTGACACTGGTCACGAGGACAGCACACCGACACCTGTAACACGGGCACAAGACCATAACAATGAAGTCGATCGTTTGCAGCACGTTCGCTGCCTGGGTTGCCGCCTTGCTGCTGGCAACCCCGGCGGCGGTTGCGGGGCCCTTCGTGGACCCGCTCGACAAGCCGGCCGACATGAGTCCGCTCGCGCAGTACAGCCAGCTGCTCGCGATCACGCGCGCGGGGAGCCGGCTGGTGGCGGCGGGAATGCGCGGGCACATTCTCTACTCCGACGACGAGGGGCGCACGTGGGTGCAGGCGCGGGTGCCCGTCAGCGTGACGCTGACCGCGCTGTCCTTCCCGACCCCGCGGCAGGGGTGGGCCGTGGGGCACAACGGTGTCGTGCTGCACAGCAAGGACGGCGGCGAGAGCTGGGAACGGCAGCTCGACGGGCGGCGCACGGCCACGGACATGGTTGCCTTCTACGAAGGGCTGGCGCGCGGCGGCGACGAGGCCGCGGCGCGGCTGGCGCAGGAGCTGCCGATCAACTGGCAGGACAGCCCGGAGCAGCCATGGCTGGGCGTGTGGTTCGGCAACGAGCAGCACGGCTTCGTGAGCGGCGCGTTCAACCTCATGCTCGAGACCCGCGACGGCGGCCTGACCTGGACCCCGTGGACGCATCGCGTCGACAACCCCGACGCGCTCCACCTCAACGCGATCGAGAAGATCGGGTCCGCGTTCTACATGCCATCGGAGCGCGGCGTGGTCTTTCGCATGCGCGAGGGCGAGGAGCGCTTCAGCGCGCTGCAGACGGCGTACGCGGGGAGTTTCTTCGGCATCTGCGGCGACGAGCGCGTGCTGCTCGCCTACGGCTTGCGCGGCACCGTCTACGCCAGCCAGGACCAGGGCGAAACGTGGTCGATGCTGCGCCCGGCGATCCCCGTCGCGCTCACGGCCTGTGCGCGCACGCCCGACGGGCGCTTCCTGCTCGCGGCCGCCTCGGGGCACGTCGTCAACGTGGGATTCGGCCCGGACGGTCTCGCCGGCGCGATCCAGCCAGGGGCGCCGTGGCCGCTGCTCGCGGGAATCGCGCTCACCTCCGACGGCCAGCCGGTCGGTGTCGGCATGGGTGGCATCTGGCGCGCGGGGCAGTGAGCCCGGCGGCCGGCTGCCGGACCGGTCAATGACAACAACAGGATTCACGACGCGATGAGCGCCAGGATAGAAAAAATCGATCTGCCGGTGATCACGGATCCCGCCAAGTTCGACGACCAGTCGGGCGACGCGCTGGAACGGCTGATCTTCAATCACCGGCCGCTGGTCCTGTTGCTGGTCGCACTGGTCACGCTGGTTCTCGGTTACCAGTCCACGAAGCTCAGGATCAACGCGAGCTTCGAGGACATGATCCCGCAGTCGCACCCGTTCATCGTGAATTTCTTCCACTACCGCGACAGCCTGAGCGGGCTCGGGAATTCGCTGCGCGTGGTGGTCGAGAACAGGAACGGCGACATCTTCGACAAGGACTACCTGGAGGTGGTGCGGCAGGTCAACGACAAGATCTACCTGCGCCCCGGCGTGGATCGCGCGTGGATGAAGTCCGTCTGGACGCCGGCCACGCGCTGGACCGAGATCACCGAGGAGGGATACCGCGGCGGCCCGGTGATGCCCTTCGACTACAACGGCTCGCCGGAGTCGGTGGCCCAGTTCCGCGTCAACGTGCAACGGGCGGGGCTGATCGGCAGGCTGGTGGGCTCGGACCTCAAGTCGAGCATGATCGTGGTGCCGCTGCTCGAGCGCATTCCGGAGACCGACGAGCCGATCGACTACGGCGAGCTGTCGCACTTCCTGGAGCAGGATATCCGCAGCCTGGAGACGGAACAGTACAGGATCCACATCATCGGCTTCGCGAAGCTCGTCGGCGACCTCATCGACGGCATCCGGATGGTGCTGGTGTTCTTCGCGATATCCGCGCTCATCGCGACGGCGATCATCTACGTCTACACGCGCGATGCGCGCAGCACGCTGCTGCTGGTCGGCGCCGCGGTGCTCGGCGTGGTGTGGCTGATGGGCATGCTGCAGGTCTGCGGCTACGTGCTGAACCCCTACTCGGTGCTCGTGCCCTTCCTGGTGTTCGCGATCGGCATCTCGCACGGTGCCCAGAAGATGAACGGCATCATGCAGGACGTCGGGCGCGGTACCCACCGCTATGTTGCCGCGCGCTACACCTTCCGCCGGCTGTTCGTCGCGGGGCTGACCGCGCTGCTGACGAACGCCTTCGCCTTCGCGGTGATGCTGCTGATCGACATACCGGCCATCCGCGACCTGGCGATCACCACGAGCATCGGCGTCGTGATCCTCATCTTCACGAAGCTGATCCTGATCCCGGTCGCGCTGTCCTACATCGGCGTCGGCGAGAAGGCCGCGAAGCGGAGCCTGGAGACCGGGTCGGCGACCGGAGAGAAGGGCCTCCTCGGCGTGGCCTGGTCCATGATCGGCCGCTGTTCCGAGCGCCGCTACGCGATACCGCTGGTGCTCGCGAGCCTGGCGGTCGGCGTGACCTCGGTGGTGATCAGTCACAAATTCCTGCAGATCGGCGATCTCGACGCGGGCGCACCGGAACTGCGCCCCGAGTCCCGGTACAACAGGGACGTGGTCTACATCAACGAGCACTATCGCATCTCGGGCGACCAGTTCGCGGTCATCACGGCGACGGGGCCCGAGGGCATCCGGGATTACGAGACGCTGGTCGAACAGGACCGGCTGGCGTGGGTGCTGCAGCAGTTGCCCGAGGTGATCGCGGTGGAGTCGCTGGGTAGCAGCGTCCCGATGATCACCATGGGTACGTCCGAAGGCAACCCCAAGTGGATGGATATTCCGCGCAGCAGGCAGATCGGCAGCCTCGCGGTGAACACCGCCACGACCAACTCGCCCGACCTGCTGAGCGGCGACGCCTCGGTGGCGCCCGTGATCGCGTATCTGAAGGACCACAAGGCTGCCACGCTCGAGCGGGTCGCGCAGGTCGCGCAGGGTTTCGCGGACGAGCACAGTTCCGATCAGCGCAAGTTCCTGCTGGCGGCCGGGTCGGCGGGAATCGACGCCGCCACCAACGAGGTGGTCGCCGTCGCCAACTACCGCATGGTCGCGCTGGTCTACGCCTCGGTCGTGGTGCTGTGCTACATCACGTTCCGCAACTGGCGCGCGGTGGTCGTGGCACTGGTCCCGCTCGCCATCACCTCGTTCCTCTGCGAGGCGCTGATGGTGGCGCTCGGCATCGGCATCAAGGTCTCCTCGCTGCCGGTGATCGCGCTCGGCGTGGGCTGCGGCGTCGACTACGCGCTCTACCTGGTCTCGGTGCAGCTCGCGGCGCAGCGCAGCGGACGCTCGCTCGGCCAGGCTTACAGCGACGCGCTGAACTTCACCGGGCGCGTCGTCTGCCTGGTCGGGATCACGATGGGGGCCAGCGTGATCACCTGGGCGTGGTCGCCGATCAAGTTCCAGGCCGACATGGGCGTCCTGCTCGCCTTCATGTTCGTCTGGAACATGGTCGGCGCGCTGCTGCTGATCCCGGCGCTCTCGCACTTCCTGCTGCGCACGCCGGAGGCCGCGCGCTAGGGGGCCCGCTTCCTCCCCGGACACCGTCAATACGACCAGGTCGAGGCGCGGCGCGATCGTCGCGGCACGGCGAGCAGCGCATCCTCGTCCTCGTGCGTGAAGCGCGCGGTCTCCTCGCTCTCGGCGTAGAACACGCCGAGCAGCCGCCGCCCCAGCACGATGGGCACGGCGAGCTGGCTGCCCGGGGTCGCGAGCCCGGGCAGCGGGATCTCGGTCTCCAGCGCCTCGCCGGAGCCGTCGCCGGCGCGCACCTCCCGCGCCGCGCGGCTGTAGGTGTACTCGCTGCTGAAGTGCATCACGCGCACCGGCACGCGCTGTTCGGCCGCCACGCCGATCACGCCCTGTCCGAGCGCGATCTCGGATCCCACCCCGGACTCGGCGTAGCCCAGCGAGGCGACGGTGTAGAGCCGCGGCGGCCTGGTCTCGGCGGCGTGGAGCAGGATCTTCGCGTGGCGCACGTCGAGGTATTCCCCGAGCGCGGCCAGCGCGTCGTCGAGCAGGCCGCGCACGTCCTGCGCCGCCGCGATGCGCGCGGCGACGTGGCGCATCGCCGAGGTCGGCGGATAGCGGCGCAGTGCCGGGCGCCGCGTCGGCCCCGGCATCGCCTCGATGCCGAGCACGCGGTAGACGTCGGCGCCGCGCAGCCGGAACACGCCGCTCATGCCCGAGTGCGAGGCGATGCCGGCGAGGCGCGCCTTCATGCTCTCGAAGACCGGGCCGCTCTCCTCGGTGCGCCGGTACTCCAGCTGCAGCAGGTAGCGCGTGCCCACGGTGGTGTCGCCGACGAAAACCGTGGCGCGGGGATTGGCCAGCACGTTGCGCCGCGTCTTGTTGAAGAACTGGTAGGTGAGCGCCACGTGCTGCGCATCGACGAAGTGCACCTGCGAGACGTAGGTGATGTTCGGCGTGCCGTCCGGGCTGCAGCTCGCCAGCAGCGCGGGCATCAGGCCCTCGAAGCAGCCGCGGATGGCGTCGAGCGTGATGGCGCCGTTCACGCCGCCGACCCGAGCGGATTGCCGGCGCCGGCGCCCGGCGTCTGCTCGAAGGCGGTGCCCGGTTCGAAGGCGATCGCGATCAGCTGCTCCGGCGTGTAGTGGAAATAGCAGCGCACGCCGTCCTCCGGGTAGTCCAGGGCCACGAGGTGCTCGACCAGCGCCTCGAAGTGCACGCGGGCGTGCTCGCGATCGGCCGGCGCCACCGCGCCGAGCTCGGCGCGCTCGCCCTTCAGCTGGATGGTGCGGTGCGTCGCGGGTTCGGAGAACACGGCGGCCACGGGAAAACCCGCGCGCAGCCGGGCCACCACCGCGTGCGCGAGCTGCTGGTCGACGTAGAGCGTCACGCGGCGGCGGTCGGCGCTGACGCGGCAGGCCACCGCCTTGAACAGCGAGGCGTGGTTCGCGTCATCGCGCGAGGCGATCGCGATCGAGGCCGTGGGGCCGGCGATGAAGGCGGCGGTGGCTTCGTCGAGCAGGGGGGGCGCGTCCATGTGGCCTCCGGTTCGCGACAGGCCTCGCATTGAAGGGCACCGGGGCGAGAAGCGTCAAGCGCGCCGCTGCTCATCCCCCGAGCAATCGGGCAAGCTCGCGCCAGCCGGGGCGCTCCTCGGCGACGTCGCGGCCGAGCCCGCCCCTGATCACCTGCAGGCAGACGTGGTTCGCGCCGGCGGCGAAGTGTTCCGCGACGCGCGCGGCGATGGCGTCGAGGTCGCCCCAGGCCATCACGCTGTCGATGAAGCGGTCGCTCAGCCCGTCGATCTCCACGTCGCTGAAGCCGTCGCGCCGCCAGTTGTTGTAGTAGTTCGGCATGGCCGCGTAGAGCTTGACCGTCTGCCGGGCCATCTCGCGCGCCTTGACCGGGTCGGTCTCGAGGATGACGCCCTGTTCCGGCGCCAGCAGCGCGTCGGGTCCCAGTGCCTGGCGCGCGAAGGCCGTGTGCCGCGGCGAGACCAGGTAGGGGTGCGCACCGGCGGTGCGCGCGGCGGCGAGCTCCAGCATCCTCGGCCCGAGCGCGGCCAGGCACAGGTGCTTGCGCGGCATGCCGGCCGCGTCGAGCCCGTCGAGGAACGCGCGCATCTTCGCGAGCGGGCGCTGGTAAGCCTCGCCGATCAGAGGACCGTGGCTGACGCCGAGTCCCAGCAGCAGCCTGGACTGGCGCTCCGGCGACTGGCCACGCCACCAGGCGACGACTTCCGCCGGTTCGTGCTTCCAGATGTTGAGGATGCCGGTGGCGAACCGGATCGACGTGGTGGCGTCCAGCAGCTGATCCAGCGCGGCCAGCACTCCGCTGTCGGCGCCGCCCGGGATCCAGAGCGTCGGGAAGCCGAGCTCCTCGAGTTCCACTGCCGCCGCGATGCCGGCCGCGGCCGGCGAGTAGCGCACCGCCGCGGACCAGATCCCGATGCGGCCGAGTCCGGCCGCGGTGTGCTGCGCATGCTGCGTGTTGGTGGGCATGGACTGGAACCTCGGATTGGACGTGCCGGCTTCGTGCCGGCCGGATACGCGACGGGCGCACCACAATGGTGCGCCGCCGCTGTATGATGTCGCCTGCATCGTAGGGCGGCTTGCGCGGGCGATCAATCGCGCGCGGTCCGCCAGTGGGCGCGTTCACAGGCACGACGGAGGCAGGCGATGACGGGTGTGGAGGAAAAGAAGCGGCTCCTCGAGCAGGGCCTCGAACGCGTGGTGGAGCTGGTGGGCGACATCACGCAGCCGACGATGGAGCGCTACTATCGCCGCTATCCGGCGGCACGGGAGGCCTTCGAGCGGCTGTGGGCGGGCAACCGCGCGCAGCTGGAAGGCGAGATGGTCGAACGCGCGCTCTACTGCCTGATGTACTGGTTCGAGTCACCGGGCGAGATCGAGATCATGCTGGGCGGCTCGGTGCTGCACCACAACGACACGCTGCAGGTGCCGCCCGAGTGGTACAGCGGCCTGATCGACGCGGCGATCGATGTCATCGCGGAGACCATTCCGCCCGGCCACGGCGCCGAGCGGGCGGTGTGGGACGAACTGCGGCGCGAGCTCGGCGGGCTGGTCGAGCAGAGCCGGCAGTTCATCTAGCGTTTCTGCCTCGGTTCATGGCGCCCCGGGGCACCCGAGAGCCCGAACGCGCTGTTCAGCGAATGCCGCGACCGCCCATGCGCGCCGGCGTCATCTCCGCGTCCGGCAGGAAGCTCACGCCGCGACGGTCGTAGCAGTAGCTGCACAGATGGGTCTGCATCAGAGCGTACTGGCCGCGGACCAGGTCGTAGGTCTGCACGGATTCCGCCATGAAGTAACCGCCGTGGGCGTAGTCGGCCAGGCCGTTGCCGAACACCACGCGGTAGAGCTTGCCGGAGTGGTCCCAGGCCTCATAGGCGAGCGCGACCCAGGAGTCCTCGTCGAGGTAGAAGCGCTTTCGCGCCGCCATGTGCCGCGCGCCGGGCAAGGGTGTCGCCTCGATCACCCACACGCGCCGCAGCTCGAAGCGCCACTGCTCCGGGTTCACGTGATGGGGGCCGAACAGCTGCGCCGGGTCGCCGCGCAGCATGTGCATGCGGTAGTTGTTGTAGGGCAGGTACATGAACTTGCGGCCCTGCAGCCGGAAGTCGAAGCGGTCCATGCGCCCGGCGAACATCTGCACCTCGTCGTAGAACAGCGCACCGCCGATGTGTGCTATCGGCGTGTCGTAGGAGAACTCCGGCGCCATGCGCACGCGCCGCTGACCCGCCTGGTAGCTCCACGCGCGCTGGTCGTCGACGTCGAATTGCAGGGGATACCACACCAGCGTCTGCGAACCGGCTTCGCGCACGGGCTCGATGTTCGTGGCGAAGCCGCGCAGGTAGTAGCGTCCGGCGCCCTCGTACGGCTTCTGCTCCGGGTTGAAATAGGGGTTGTCGCCGATCGCGCTGTTGATGACGAGCAGCGAGATCGCGCCGTTGGCGTTCACCAGGTAGGAATCCGCGGTCAGCTTCCCGGTCGGGATATAGAACAGCAGGTGGTTCCACATGGCCTGGTAGCCGTTTTGCGGGAGCGGGAACGGCGTGCCGCCCCAGCAGCCGTAGACGCCCACGCCGTTCGCGCTGGTCCTGCACTCCGGATTGTGTGCGTTGGCCAGCGAGTTCTGCTGGATGCGCTCCGGCATCCAGTAACCGCGGCGCGTGGGGTAGATGTCCATGCGGAAGCTCGGGTACCGACGCATGAGCTCCATCTGCCCGTCCATGAGCCGGTCCTTGTACTGCTCCATGTTGGTCGCGTCGATGGAGAGCAGCGGCTTGTCGTCGGCGTAGGGGTCCGGCCAGCGGCCGCTCTTCTCGTCGAATCCCGGCGGAGCCTTGATGCCGCCGGTGTATGCGGGGTAGGTGCCGTCCGGCGTGCCGGCGATTTCCGCGCCCCACAGGGTGTGCGTGGTGCCGAGGCGGGCGAGTTCCGCGTCCGGTGCCACGGCATTCGCCGTGGCGCCCGTCAGCAGCTGCAACAAGCATCCGGCGATCACGCCGGTCAGCCTGCGAGTGTTCATGCACTTTGCCTCGCTTGTGTTCTTATCGAGTCGAGTGTGCCGCCCCGCGGGCCGGGCGGCTGGTCGTTCCGTCCGGCCGTTCAGCGAATCCCTCGGCCCCCCATCCGGGCCGGCGTCATCTCGGTGTCGGGGTAGGGCGGCCAGCCGTAGCGCGCATAGCCCCCCTTGGCCATCATCAGCTGCACGCCGGCGTACTGGCCGCGGCTCAGGTCGTAGACCTGCGCCGAGGATCCGAGGATCATGCCGCCGTTGGCATAGTCGGGCATGCAATTGCTGAGCAGCAGCCGGAACAGCTTGTCCGAGTGGTCCCAGCCCTCGTAGGCGAGCGCCACCCAGCTGTCCTCGTCGAGGTAGAAGCGCTTCTTCGAGGCCATGTGACGCGCTCCCGGCAGCGGCGTGGCTTCCACCACCCACACGCGGCGCAGTTCGTAGCGCACCTTGTCGGGCTGGAAGTGATGCGGCCCCAGCAGCGGTGCCGGATCGCCCTGCGGCAGCAGGTGCATGCGGTAGTTGTTGTACGGCATGTACATGAATTGCCGGCCCTTCAGTTCGAACTTGAAGCGGTCCATGCGTCCGGCGAACAGGTTGATCTCATCGAAGAACAACACGCCGCCCATTTGCGCGACGGGCGTGTCGTAGGCGAATTCCGGCGCGAGCCGCACGCGGCGCTGCCCGGCCTGGTAGCTCCACGCGCGCTGGTCGTCGACGTCGTAGCGCAGCGCGTACCACAACAGGGTCTGCGTCCCCGTCTCGCGCGTGGGCTGGATGGTCGTCGAGAGCGTGCGGAGGTAATAGACGCCCTGCCCCTCGTAGGGCTTCTGCGCCGGGTTGAAATACGGGTAGTCTCCGATCGTGCGCGTCTGCAGCAGCATCGTGGTCGCGCCGTTGGCGTTGACCAGGTAGGCGGAGGAGTTGAATTCCCCGGGCGTGGTGTAGAAGAGCAGGTGGTTCCACATCGCCTGGTAGCCGTTCTGCGGAACCGGGAACGGCGTGCCGCCCCAGCAGCCGTAGACGCCGACGCCGTCGGCGCTGGTCCTGCAGTCGGGGTTGCGCGCGTTGGCGAGCGAGTTCTGCGCCACGAACTCGGGCACCCAGGAGCTGCGGCGCGAGGGGTAAATGTCCATGCGGAACGTGGGGTAGCGGCGCATCAGCTCCATCTGCGCCTCCATGAGCCGGTCCTTGTACTGCTCCATGTTGGTCGCGTCGATGGAGAACAGCGGCTTGTCGTCGGGATAGGGGTCGGGCCACATGCCGCTCTTCGGGTCGAAGCCCGGCGGCGGCTTGACGCCGCCGGTGTAGGCGGGATAGCTGCCGTCGGGAGTGCCGGCGATTTCGGCGCCCCAAGGCGTCAGCGTGGTACCGAGCTGCGACAGCTCGGCCTCCGAAAGCGCCGCGTTGGCGGCGGCGCCGAGCAGGAAGTGCGCCGCGCAGGCGGCGACGGCTCCGATGATCTTCTGCTGCAAGTTCACGACTGCGTACCTCTTGGCTTCTTATATGTTTGCGAGTCGCCCGAGGGAGGGGCCGGCGGCAACCGACCCCCGACCCCCTCGGGCTGGTCTTTCAGCGCACGCCGCGCTGGGCCATGCTCGCCGGCGCCAGCTCGGCTTCCGACCACCACGGCACGTCCAGGCGGATGTACGATCCGGGGGCCAGCTGTGTCTGCAGCGCGGTGTACTGGCCGCGGCTCACGTCGTAGGACTGCATCGACGAGGCAAAGCTCAGGAAGCCGCCGTTGTGGTAGTTGATCGCGCCGTTGCTGAACATCACGCGGAACAGCTTGTTCGAGTGGTCCCAGCCCTCATAGGCGATGGCAGCCCAGGTGTCCTCGTCGAGGTAGAAGCGCTTCTTCGAAGCCATGTGCCGCACGCCGGGGTAAGGCGTCGCCTCCACCACCCAGACGCGGCGCAGCTCGTGGCGCACCATTTCCGGCTTGTAGTGGTGCGGGCCGAGCAGCTGGGCAGGGTCCCCGCGCACCAGGTGCATGCGCCAGTTGTGGTAGGGAAGGTACATCAGCTGCTTGCCCTTCAGCTCGAACTTGAAGCGGTCCATGCGTCCCTGGAAGATGCTGATCTCGTCGAAGAACATCGT
>Ga0116141_10003607_pt1 | contig 13105 bp, 10 predicted proteins | sample AD_UKC097_MetaG_FD_89744 | JGI IMG/M metagenome (GOLD analysis project Ga0116141, IMG submission 89744) | Active sludge microbial communities of municipal wastewater-treating anaerobic digesters from USA - AD_UKC097_MetaG | ecosystem: Engineered > Bioreactor > Anaerobic > Digestate | place: USA... | reverse complement strand
AGGCGTTTGATATTTTTTGGCCGCTTTGCTGGTTTGGCCGGTATGATCAATTCCCTGTGGTCGTTTGGTGCAAGGATGAAAGTGCTTGGTGTTGAAACGCCATTCCTCAGGATCAAACAGTCAGTAAACTACCATTCTCTTGCCGATGCCGAACAGGCCATACGTGAAGTTGGTGAACTAATACGCGCTCAAGGATTACCCGACGAAATGGCGCCATTTACCATAGGGTTCACAGGTAGAGGAAACGTTAGTAAAGGCTCGCAACATATAGCCAACTTATTACCTGCTGTAGAAATCACACCTGCCGAATTAATTAATCTCAAAGCTTCGGGAAATTATTCAAACAAGCTGATATACAAAACCGTTTTTTATAAAGATGATATTACCGAACCCATTGAGCCAGGAAAACCTTTTAGCCTAAAAGAATTTCATCAACATCCCGAAAACTATAAAAACTCGTTCCAAAAATACCTTCCTCACCTCACCATCCTAATGAACTGTATGTATTGGGATGAGAATTTTCCACGTTTAGTCTCAAAAGACGATATAGAACAGCTATATAAGAAAGGTGATATGAAGCTCAAAGTGATAGGCGATGTTACGTGCGATCCCGATGGCTCGATTGAATTCACTCATAAAGGTACCGCTATCGAAGACCCCGTATTTGTTTATGATCCGGTTAATCGTACCCCTACAATGGGCTTTAAAGGAAATGGTATCCTTGTGATGGCTGTTGATATCCTGCCCAGCGAACTACCGCGCGACTCCTCAGAAGCATTTGGCGACGCGCTTATTGATTTCATCCCCGAAATAGTAAGAGCTAATTACAATGTAAGTTTCGAAAAATTAGAGCTTCCACCAGAGATAAAACGAGCGCTCATTCTCCATAAAGGGAAACTAACCCCTGATTACCAGTATCTTCAGAAATATCTCGATTGACATTAATATTTTTTAACAATTTATAAATCAATTTCGATGAAAAGAGTACTCATTTTGGGTGCAGGTCTTGTGGTGAAGCCAATAGTAGCCTACCTGCTCGAACGCGGTTACTATGTTACCGTTGCAACCCGCACAAAATCAAAGGCCGATAACATGATCGGCGGACACAAAAACGGAAAATCTATCGCATGGACAGTAGATGATGAACCGGGACTAAACGACATGATAAAGGATCACGATTTGATAGTGAGCCTGTTACCCTGGGCATATCATGTTATAGTAGCCAAAATATGTATCACACATAAGAAAAACATGGTTACCACATCTTATGTAAAACCACCTATGCAAGCTCTTGATTCAGAAGCAAAAAAAGCTGGAATTATCATTCTTAATGAGCTTGGACTTGATCCGGGTATTGACCACATGTCGGCAATGCGTATCATTGACTATGTTCACAATAAAAAGGGTAAAATAGAAGAGTTTTATTCGCTCTGTGGAGCTTTGCCTGCACCGGAGGCCTGCGATAACCCCTTTAACTATAAATTCTCGTGGAGCCCAAAAGGGGTTGTAATGGCCGGTAACAACGATGGCCATTTCCTAAAAAGAGGAAAAGAAATATATATTGAACCGATAGACATATTTAAAAATCCATTCATCGTTGACTTTCCCGATGTCGGCGAACTTGAAGTTTATCCAAACCGCGACTCAATCCCATACATTAATATTTATGGTATCCCCGAAACAAAAACAATCTTCAGAGGCACCTTTCGATTCCCGAGATGGTGTGAAACATTGGACGCAATGAAACGCCTGCACCTGATCACCAGCGACGAATATGATTTCACCAATCTGACCTATGCCGGCTTTGTAGCTAAACTTATTGGCGAAAAAGATCCTACCGACATTCGGAAAAAAGCTGCGAAATATATTAATCTTCCAGCAGATAGCTACGCCTTTGATGCTATGGAATGGCTCGGACTATTTGACGACAAACCAATGGGACGGGGAAAAGATACGCCCTACGAAATCACCTCCGATATGATGATCAGTAAAATGATGCTAGGCTATAACGAGCGCGACATGGTTGTGATGCAACACACTTTTCTGGCATCATACCCCGATGGGTCAAAAGAGGTTATCAAATCGAGGATGCTCGATTTTGGTACCCCAGCAACCGACACAGCAATAGCCCGCACAGTAGCTTTACCTGCTGCCGTAGGCGTGGAGATGATACTCGAAGGTAAAATCAATGCCCGCGGAGTACACATACCAGTAATCCCCGAAATATACAACCCTATCTTAGATAGCTTAGAAGCATTGGATATAAGAATGATTGAAGAATACGGGTTACCGGAAAGTGAAAACATTCAATAACCCGTTAACCTCGCCGGATAACTTTAAATCATCCAATGAGTAATTCTTAGACCAACAGATAGATTAAAACGCCTTTGATGTAAAAACTTTATTATTGATAATGGAGGCGCTCCCGCTGGGAGCGCTGATTACAAATTAGACGATCTTCTCAGCCATATAATCACTGGAGCTATTAGCAATAAGAAAAGCGACAGCGCCATAAAAAGGCTTGTTTTCAAATTCAGGCATTTACTACTTCACTTTCCATATACTTTCATGACATGTATTAATATCTTGATGGTGAAGAGAGGTTTTAACTTCTATAAATACAACCTCCACTTTGTCAATAGCAATGATGTCGAATTGAAAAATTATTACCGTGTCTAAAACCTTTTACCTGCATCCAGAAACAACTCCTTTAAAAACCCTTTCTGACTATTGTAATTTTTTAGCGCCTTACTAAAACATAAGCCATACTTTATCAAAATCCAACCGCTGTGTGTTAAAAAATAACCCCGATTAAGTGTAATCAAATACTTAATCGGGGTTCAATCTAACCAATGTCTAATTATTTAGATTACTTCTTGGTCTTTTTCTTCTTCTTGTTCTTAGTTACTTTTCCGGCTTTTTTGGCCATCTTCTCTTTTATAACAGCTTGTGCTGCTGATAATCTTGCAATTGGAACACGGAATGGGGAACAGCTTACATAATCGAAGCCTAATGTATGACAGAACTCAACTGACGAAGGTTCGCCACCATGCTCGCCACAAATTCCAATCTTTAGGTTTTTACGTGCGTCACGACCTCTTTTCACAGCAACCCGCATCAATTGTCCAACGCCTTCTTGATCAAGAATTTGAAAAGGATCATTTGGTAATATTCCTTTATCAAGATAAACGCCAAGGAACTTACCAGCATCATCCCTTGAGTAACCATATGTCATCTGGGTTAAGTCGTTAGTTCCGAATGAGAAAAACTCTGCCGATTGTGCAATCTCATCGGCCAAAAGGGCTGCACGAGGCACCTCAATCATGGTACCCACCATATATTCGATTGTATCTTTACGTTCTTCAAACACTTTCTCAACGGTCTCTCTAACAATATCTTCCTGCATTTTCATTTCACTAAGGCTACCGGTGAGCGGAATCATAATCTCAGGTTTTGTAACTATACCACGCTTTTTAAGATTAAGAGCAGCTTCAATAATGGCACGTGACTGTATTTCTGATATTTCAGGATAGGTATTACCTAAGCGGCAACCGCGATGTCCAAGCATTGGATTTATTTCATGCAGAGCCTCCACCTTAGCTTTAACAATACTTACATCAATATTCATCACCTTGGCCATCTCCTCTTGCTCTTTGTCATCATGTGGCACAAACTCGTGTAGAGGTGGGTCAAGCAGCCTAACTGTTACAGGCAAATCGTGCATAGCTTCAAATATTCCTTCAAAATCGCTACGCTGGATTGGCAAAAGTTTGTCTAAAGCTTTTCTTCTACCTTCTTCATCATCAGCAAGGATCATTTCGCGCATAGCCGTTATACGATTGCCTTCAAAAAACATATGTTCGGTACGGCACAACCCAATCCCGGTAGCGCCGAAATTTCGTGCTTTTAATGCATCTTTTGGGGTATCAGCATTTGTACGAACTTCCATTTTCGCAATACTGTCAGCTATTTCCATCAAACGATTAAAGTCGCCGCTAAGCTCCGGATCAATAGTGCCGATTTTTCCTTCATAAATTTCGCCTGTCGTTCCATTTAGCGAAATCCAATCACCCTCTTTCAGGTTTGCGTTATCAGTTTTAACTGTTCTGTTTTTATAATTGATCTTAAGACTTCCGGCACCCGACACACAGCATTTACCCATTCCACGTGCAACAACTGCGGCGTGTGAAGTCATCCCACCGCGCGCGGTAAGAATACCTTCGGCAACGTTCATCCCGCCAAGGTCTTCCGGAGAAGTCTCAATGCGAACTAAAATCACCTTCTTACCTTGATTTGCCCACATTTGAGCCTCTTCGGCATTAAAAACTATTTGTCCGCTAGCAGCGCCAGGCGATGCCGGCAATCCTTTGGCAATGACATTTGCCTTTTGTAAAACAGCTTTATCAAATACGGGATGCAACAGTTCATTAAGCCTGTTTGGCTCGATCATTAATAAAGCTTCATTTTTTGAAATTTTATTCTCGCGATACAGGTCCATTGCGATCTTTACCATTGCCATCCCTGTTCGTTTACCACTACGTGTTTGTAATAGCCAAAGCTTATCTTCCTGAATGGTAAACTCCAGGTCTTGCATATCCTTATAATGATTTTCCAATTTACGCTGATATTTAAACAGCTCGTTGTAAGCTTTCGGCATCAACTCTTCAAGCGAAGGAAAAGAGGCGGCGCGCATCTGCTCACTAATACCCTGCAGTTTAGCCCACCTTTTTGAACCTTCAAGTGTGATTTGCTGTGGCGTTCTGATACCTGCCACCACGTCTTCACCCTGAGCATTAACAAGATATTCGCCATTAAAGAGTTTTTCACCGGTAGCTGAGTCGCGTGTAAAAGCAACACCGGTAGCCGAATGATTACCCATATTACCAAAAACCATGGCCTGAACATTCACGGCAGTACCCCAGGAAGCCGGAATATTATTAAGCTTGCGATAAGTGATAGCACGCTTATTCATCCAGCTATCAAATACAGCCATTATAGAACCCCATAACTGCTCCCATGGATCGGTAGGAAAATCTTTACCGGTTTTTTCCTTTATGGTAGCTTTAAACCTTTTAACCAGCTCCTTCAGATCATCAGTGGTCAAATCAGAGTCTTTTTCAACCTTACGTTCTTCTTTTAATTGATGTATTATCACTTCAAAGGGGTCTTCTTCAAAAATGGATTCCGGTTTAAGTCCCATTACCACATCGCCAAACATCTGAACAAAACGACGGTAGGAATCCCATGCAAAACGATCATTACCGGTTTTCAATGCAAGTCCTTCAACAGCTTTATCATTCAAACCCAAATTAAGCACAGTGTCCATCATACCAGGCATGGATGCCCTTGCCCCCGAACGAACAGAGAGTAACAACGGATTTTTGGAATCGCCAAACTTTGTTCCCATGATCTTCTCTAAGTTCTTGACTGCCTTATGCACCTCATCCTCGATGAGCTTAACTACGGTATCGCGTCCCTGCTCATTATAAATTGTGCACGCTTCAGTTGTTACAGTAAATCCCGGCGGTACAGGTATGCCTATCAGATTCATCTCTGCAAGGTTAGCTCCTTTACCACCAAGAAGATTTTTCATCGTTGCATCGCCTTCAGCTTTGCCATCACCAAAAAGGTAAACATACTTCAACTTGTCTTTACTCATAAATTAATGGAATATTAAGTTTATTACTTTTAAATTGATATTCAAATTGATAATATTAAAAAACTGACGCAAAAATAAAATTTTTGATGCACTTATTAAGGTAATTGGGTTCCTAATATTGTAAACCAATGCAAAAAAAGATTTAAGAAAAGATAAAAGAAAAGCTTAACGGTCATTTTACGTTTTGATTACTAACACTTTAAATAAGCAACAATACATACTAAAAGCGGCTTCTTACTTTTTCTTACCACTGAGACCACAACCATTGCCAGTTCAAAAAAAACTGAAGTGTTAATGAAATAAAACACAGAAACAGAGAGTCTTACTAATGATCAAAATAGAATAATACTCTTGTCTTCTTTTAAACTTTTCGTACCGTTACGGAGCATAAAATACTTGCATAAAAATAGTTTAACCCGAATTAGCAACAAAAAACAGTTTTAGGCTAAACTATTTATTTGGCGAACCCAATATCTTTTTAAGGTTTGTTTAACACAAATACAAATAAGGATTACCTAAAAACGACAACAGTTATATTAAAGCCGATACTATCTCTTTTATTGAGTCAAAAATGACATCAGTAGAGCCAATACCCTTAACTTCGACAAATTTCTTTTGTTTTTTATAAAAGTCAATCAATGGCGCTGTCTGATTATGGTAAACCTGCAACCGGTTTGATATTACTTCTTCAGTATCGTCCACTCTCCCTTCAAGCTTCGCTCGGCTTAACAGCCTTTTAACCACCTCATCACGATCTACCTCAAGTGATATTACAAGAGAAATAGAGGCATTACGCTTCTCAAGCATTGTGTCAAGGCCCATTGCCTGAAAGTTAGTACGAGGGAAACCATCAAAAATAAATCCATTTTTACTTTTTTCTTTTTCAATGGCATTTTCAAGTAATTCCATCAAGAGGTTATCGGATACAAGCTCACCTTTTTCAATAACAGCTTTAACTTTAAGCCCAAGTGGAGTCTGATTTTTAATTTCCGACCTGAGAATATCTCCGGTTGAAATATGCGCCAGATTAAAACACTCAGCAATTTTTATTGACTGTGTACCCTTACCTGAACCGGGAGGTCCAAACAATATTAGATTTAACATTGCAAAATCAATTTATTGTTAACAAAATAAAGATCAAATATACAGATTTGATAAAATATCGCTGCACGAAATAGTTTATTTTTGCTCCCAAGCTCAATTAGCTATGAGCTTTCTTAATTTTATTTTTCAACGACTGACGAATCAACTCTTTTCGCCATGCAGGATTCATTACCTGAAGCATGTTTAGTTTTTACAGGCTATGAAGAAGATCATTGCTTGGTAAGTACTCAACAAGAGGACTCTATCTTCCATGTAATTCAAACTACGCCAAAGGTTAGATTTATCACCAAAGATGCTGATACACCTGTAATTATCAAGCCCTTAACTATTGAACAGACTGGATTTATCAGTCAATTTTTTGCATTGCTCATTGCTGGAAGTATTTTGATTTACATCAGGCTTGTACGTAAAGGTTTTTATAAAAACCTTAAATCAGTGTTCAATTCGAGGTTACTTTTCAAACAAATGATTCGTGACAATTTGCTATTCCCATTGCCTGTCAGGTTACTTTTATTTATTGCCTGTATGCTTACTTTTTCTGTGTTACTTTTTCAGGCAGATGCAATATTTTTAACCGATGGCTACTATAATCAGGCTGAAGAGCTGATAAGACTTACTTTTTTCTTTACAGTCATTACAATAACAATTTCAGCAAAATACCTTACGCATTGGATAATTGGCCATATTTACAAAACTCAATCAATAACCAAAGAATACCTTACCAACTCATTTTATTACAATACTATTGGAACAATTATTTTAATTCCATTCCTGTTATTCTCCTCCATAACCCGATCAGAAATTGCGCTCTATTTTATTTTTTCTATCGCATTGATTCTAATTCTTTTAAGAACTTACAGGTCTCTTACCCTATTAATAGGATTTGAAGAATTTTCGGTTTATCAAAAATTTGTCTATTTTTGCACGCTTGAAATTTTTCCTTGGTTAGTTATTTACAAATTAATCGCAGGAAGGGTTTTTGAGCAATAAAAACTTAAATGTCAGGAGTTTAAGCAAATTTTATATTGATGATCAAGAATATACTTATATCACAACCGCAGCCAGTGGAAGCGGTAAAAAACCCATACAATGAATTGGCCACCAAGTATGATCTTAATGTGGATTTCCATCAGTTCATAAAAATAGAAGGAGTTCCTGCAAGAGAATTTCGTAAAACAAGGATCAACATCCTGAACCATACTGCCGTTATCTTGACGAGCCGCAACTCGGCTGATCATTTTTTTCGGCTTTGTCAAGAGATGCGTGTGGTAGTGCCGGAAACCATGAAATATTTCAACATATCTGAGTCAACCTCGTATTACCTACAAAAATATGTACAATTCAGAAAGAGAAAGATATTTCACGGTCACCAGAATTTTAATGACCTTCTTGAAATCATTAAAAAATATCCCAACGAAAAATTCCTCTTTCCTTGCTCTGACATCCATAAGCAATCCATCCCGAAAATGTTAGAAAGCAATAAGGTAAAATTTACCAAAGCTGTTATGTACCGTACACTTGCTGCTGATCTGTCGGATGTTGATATCAACAAATATGATATGATTATCTTTTTCAGTCCTATTGGAGTACAGTCACTTAAAATAAATTTTCCTGACTTTAAGCAAGAAGATAGATTGATTGGCGTTTTTGGGCCTGCCACAGCAAAAGCCGTAAAAGATGCAGGATTGCGCCTTGACCTCAATGCACCAACCAAAACAGCTCCCTCGATGACTATGGCGCTCGACCAATATTTAGAAAAACTATATAAGAAAAACGGTATTAAGATATTATCGTAATCTCACAACAGTTTTGTTAATATCTTGCTAAATAACTGTTAAATCCTCTTGGTAATCGCCAAAATGGAAAATTTATGCAGCTCAGCCAACGATTTAGGAAAAATGAAAGGCTTTGCAGCCGATATCTCATTGAGAAGCTCTTTAAAGAGGGAAGCTCATTTTTAGTCTTTCCGATCAGGGTTACTTACTTTCAGATTGAAGGAAGGGAGATTGCAAGATTAAAATCGCCACTTCAAGTTATGTTTTCTGTTTCGAAAAAAAGATTTAAGAAATCAGTTCAAAGAAATAGAATCAAACGTTTGATGCGCGAGTGCTGGAGAATCAACAAATCACCACTAACAGAAAAGATAAATAAGCATGAAAAACATATTATCGTAAGTCTTGTTTTTATAGGAGAAAGCATACCAGATTTTGCACTCCTAAACACAAAAATAATATCAATCATAAAACGTTTAAACCACTTAATAATTGGAAACAATACACACCTGCCAAATGAAAAATAGTATAACAATGAACCGAATTAATGGATGCCTAATTATTTTTTATTTTTTTCTTTTCTTTTCTTCGTTGCACCTTACAGCTCAGGATCGCAGCAACGATTTTGAAATCATTAAAAACCTCGACATCTTCACCGAGATCTATAAGCAGCTCGACATTCATTATGTTGATCCGATTAGCCCCGGGCAATTGATGAAAACAGGCGTAGATTCAATGCTTGGCACACTCGACCCCTTTACCAATTTCATACCCGAAGCTGACATTGAAGATGTTACATTAATGACTACCGGGCAATATGGAGGCATTGGCGCTATCATTCAAAAACAGGGTGATTTTGTTACTATTTCAGAGCCTTATGAAGGATTTCCGGCTGATAAAAGCGGACTGATAGCAGGGGATAAAATTCTTGAAGTTGACGGACAATCGGCAAAGGGAAAAAATACCGAAGAGGTTAGCAAAATTTTAAAAGGAGAACCCGGCACAACTATTCGCCTGCTAATATCCCGTGAAGAAACAGCCAAACCATTTGAGGTACTTGTAAAACGTGAAAACGTAAAAATTGATAATATCCCCTACTATGGGATGCTCGAAAATGGAGTTGGATACATCAAGCTATCTGGATTTACGCAAGGTGCCGGACGCGAAGTAAAAAAAGCATTTACCGAACTAAAAGAAAAAAACGATCTTAAAGGTTTTATTTTAGACCTTCGCGGCAATGGTGGCGGCTTGCTCAACGAAGCTGTTGATATCGTTAACATTTTTGTTGACAAAGGTGAATTAGTGGTAAGCACAAAAGGGAAAGATATAGCAAAAAACAAATCTTATAGCACTCACACCAAGCCCCTTGATACTGAAATACCTATTGTAGTGCTTGTTGACAGAGCATCAGCATCAGCATCGGAAATTGTATCAGGCGCCATCCAGGATCTCGACAGAGGGGTGATAATAGGCCAGCGAACCTATGGCAAAGGATTGGTACAGAATGTACTGCCGTTAAGCTACAAATCAAAATTGAAAATCACCGTTGCCAAATACTATATTCCAAGCGGCAGATGTATTCAAGCCATTGACTATTCACATCGCGATGAGGAGGGACACGCCTATAAAGTACCCGATTCGTTGATTTCGGAATTTACAACAAAAAGCGGCCGGAAAGTGTACGATGGCGGCGGTATTGATCCGGATGTTACAATAGAGCCACAAAAATTCAACTCAATAACACAAGCTCTCTTCACAGAGTTTATAATCTTTGATTATGCCAATAAATTTCGCAGGGAACATGATAAAATTGACGATCCGGAAAAGTTTGAAATCACAGATGATATTTACAACGATTTCATCAAATTTGTTGATTCACGAAATTTCGACTATACTACAGAGAGTGAGATTGCTGTAAATACGCTTAAAAAAATTACCGAAAAAGAACATTACCTCAATAGTGTAACACCTGAATTAGAAGCATTAGAAAAAAAACTAATGCATAATAAATCGGAAGACATAATCACACACAGAGATGAGATCAGCGAAATCCTTAAAATTGAAATTGCAACCCGCTATTATTATCAGAAAGGCAAAATAAAGGCAAGTCTTAGCAACGATCCGGAGATAAAAAAAGCAATAGAATTGATTGGTAACCAACAAGAGTATAACAACATTCTTTCAAGCACAACTAAAAAATCTTCAATAAATTAATCATACGATATCATGCTTGGCATTTGTTTTAACATAAATTTCCAACACTCGCCGATTAATAGGTATTAATTAATAGTTTTAAGCTGACATTATTTAAAACTGGAAAAGAACAGTATTACTCTCCTGAATATTTGTATTTTCGCACCATTACGAAAAAATTGCATATGGAAAAAATACAGCTTATACTTGAATTAGAGCTTTACTCTTCCGAAAACGAATTAAGCCATGACGAAAAAAAGCTTTTGGAGATGGCTGCAGAGGCTGCTGAAAATGCTTATGCACCCTATTCCAATTATAAAGTGGGCGCCGCCATCAGGCTTAAAAGTGGCAAAATAGTTACTGCCAACAATCAGGAGAATGCTGCATACCCTTCCGGTTTATGTGCCGAGAGAGTCGCCCTTTTTTATGCCTCAGCCAACTTCCCTGACGATCCGCCACAAACGATTGCTATAAAAGCAAAAACCTATGACTTCAAAATAAAAGACCCAACACCTCCTTGCGGCGCATGCAGACAGGTAATGATTGAAGCAGAAAGCCGAAACAACAAAAATATAAGGGTTATAATGCAAGGCGATAATGGAAGAGTTTTTATTTCAAACAGCATTGAAAACCTTCTCCCTATGTCGTTCCAAGCCTCAAGATTAGATAAATAAAATGTCGAAAATTAGCTCGGATTTATTAATTAAAACAATAATAGATGCAAATAGTATCTACTAAAATTTGTAAAGTAAGCGACATTGGAATTCATAATAATCTTTTTAACTGCACCATGCTATCATGGATGGATGAATCAGGAAGAGCAATAGCGACAAAATTAGCCAGCTCTCCCAAAATAATAACTCTTATAATAGGCGAATCAGGAATATCGAAAGCAATATCGAAATCTGAAATAGTCTTATAAAACTAATTGAAAAAATTAAAAAAAACAGTTTACCATGAAAACTAAGTATTATCCTTTAATTCTTATAATTTTTATAACGCTTACTTCACTAAAAGGCGATAAACCTGCTTATAACCTCTTTAACATAAATGGGAAACCCGTTAAATACCAAACTTTGCTCAATGATGCACTAAAAGCTGACGTGGTTTTGTTTGGAGAGCTTCATAATAACCCAGTCTGTCACTGGCTGCAATACGAATTAACCAAAGACCTTCACGCTTCTGTTGGGGAAAACCTAATACTTGCAGCCGAAATGTTTGAAGCCGACAACCAATTACAGCTCGACGAATATACCGCTGGCGCTATTCGCCAACGAAATTTCGAAGACGATACCAGACTATGGAAAAATTACACTACTGATTATAAACCACTAATGGAGTTCGCAAGAGATAATAACCTCAAATTTATAGCCAGTAACATCCCCAGCCGTTATGCTTCCATAGTGCATCAAAAAGGATTTGAGGCGCTGGAGGAACTAAGTGATGAAGCAAAAAAATTTATAGCACCATTACCTATTTATTATAATCCTGAACTTCCTGGTTACAAAGGAATGTTGGAAATGACGGGCGGTATGGGATCGCCGCACGCCAACGACAATTTACCAAAAGCGCAAGCTGTTAAAGATGCTACCATGGCATATTTTATCCTGAAATATTTACAACAAGGAACAATAATAATACATTATAATGGCACCTATCATTCAAATAATTTCGAAGGAATATATTGGTACCTGAAAAAACATAATCCAGACCTAAATATCCTTACAATAGCTTCCGTTGAGCAAGATTCAATTTCAAAACTGACGCCAGAAAATAAAAATCTTGCCGACTATACTATCTGTATCACTACTTCCATGACTAAGACATATTAAATACAACTGTTATTTTGAATAAAAACACTCGTACGATTTAAAAAAAGGATATTGAAAACAAAATAACCTTAATTATTTAAATATCAAAAATTTAAACCGGGGCGGCTTATTTTATATTTTGAGTTTACATTTTAAGGGTGAAGATTTATCATAATAGGCTTTAGCGCCCGCTTTGCAATATCTCTTTTCACTTAAAAAATTATCTGTTTTTACATTCCCATTAGTCATTATTACATAGTGGATCATTTATCTACTAAACCATCTGTTTGCAAGCTAAGTGTAATTTGCTTCCGGTCGTTGGATCAGATGTACTGTATTTTAGGAATGGAACGTCTGGCATTAATTATAATGTTACCACAAATGATGACCTGTTAGAAGGTTTGCATTCGCATGCTATGGTTATGCTTGACGTTAATGGTTAAATGAAATAAACTGAACAAGTACCAGAAATTGTACAAGAACCTGTTTAGATCGCAACACTTCAATAGCAATAATCAAAAAAAGCCCTGCCGATTGGCAGGGCTTTTTTAATTTATTTCATCTTT
>Ga0116141_10003603_pt1 | contig 13113 bp, 9 predicted proteins | sample AD_UKC097_MetaG_FD_89744 | JGI IMG/M metagenome (GOLD analysis project Ga0116141, IMG submission 89744) | Active sludge microbial communities of municipal wastewater-treating anaerobic digesters from USA - AD_UKC097_MetaG | ecosystem: Engineered > Bioreactor > Anaerobic > Digestate | place: USA... | reverse complement strand
TCAACCCAGCCGACAACCCCATGGCATGTTCAGAGGCTGGACGGCGAGGCCGCCGTCCCTCCCCCTGCTCTGCGCGTCCTGCGGAGCGAGGCGAACGACCCGCAGTCCGTGAGGCCGGCGTCCGGCTATGCCATTCTTCCGATTCCCCTCGCGCACACCTGCCACTCCCCCGTGGCTAACCGAATACGAAATCGTCCGAATCCCGTCTTGACGCGGAATCCCCCCTGAATCTATAATTCCGATTTACCGTAAGGTGTTAGGAAAAAGCAAACGCAGGATTTTCTATGGCAGGCGAACGAACCGATCAGACAGCGCAGCAGGCTCAGAACTATTTCAACAAGGGCGTTGCGGCTTTCGAGCGCGGCAATCACGACATCGCGATTGACCTGCTGATGCAGTGCGTGTCGCTTTCTCCCGGCTTCTCTCGGGCACGCAAAGTGTTGCGCGCCACGCAGATCGCAAAGTACCGCAAAGAGAAGAAGAGCGGTCTGTCCGCGAAGATGCAGGAAGTCAGCGCGGCCATGATGCGCATGAAGATTGCGGGCCTATTGAAAGCCGGGAAACAAGAGTCGGCCCTTATCGAATGTGAAAAGCTGCTGACGATGAATCCGCTGCACTCTCAGAATGTGGAGCTTGCGGTGGAGGTCGCCGAAGCTTCCGGCCACCCCGAGGCCGCATTGTTCACGGTCGAGGCGGCTTATGAAAACAATCCGGACGACATGCAGTTGTTGCGTCGGGTGGCAGACTATTACATGGCGGTCGGCGACTACACCAAGGCGCGCGACGCCTATGTGAAGTTGAATGCGTACCTGCCCAATGACCAGGTGATCTTCAAACAGCTCAAGGATGCCGAGGCGCGCGTGACCATGGCGGCCGGCTGGGAAGAGGCGGCGGGCAAGAAGGACGCTTACCGCGACCTGATCGCCAACAAGGATCAGGCGAAGAAACTGGATATGCAGGCCAAGGCGGTCGTCGCCGGCTCCGATGCGGATGCCCTGATCGAGGAGGCGCGCGCCCGCATCGAGCAAGAACCGAACAACCTCAACTACTATCGTGCGCTGGCGCGGCTGCTTTCGCAGAACAAACGGTTTGATGAAGCGGTGGACGTTCTCGAATCGGCCCGCGGCGTGAATGCCGCCGACCCTGAACTGGACCGCGCGATTACGACCACCCGTATCTCGGCCTTTGAAGCGAAGATCGATGCCCTGAAGGCGGCCGGCGACGCAGCCGGCGCGGCCGATATGGAAACCGAGATGAACCAGTTCATCTTCGACGATCTGAGCGCCCGCGTGCAGCGTTACCCGAACGACCTCAAGTTGCGCTATGAACTCGGTTTGCAGTACTTCAAGTACGGGTATCACGACGACGCGATCGGCCAGTTCCAGCTTTCGCAGCGCAGCCCGAAAGAGCGGATCGAATCGCTCTACTATCTGGCGATGTGCTTCGCAGGCAAGGGTCAGCGCGACATGGCCATCATGCAGTTGGAGACCGCCAACGAACAGTTGCCGATCATGGACGAGCTCAAGAAGAAGGTGGTGTTCGCGCTCGGCAAACTGGCCGAAGAGGCCGGTGACATCGAGAAGGCTTTTGGTTATTACAAAGATGTCTATGGGGCCGACATCAGCTTTGAAGACATCGCGACCCGCATGGAGCGCATCTACAAGTTGCGCCAGTCGCAGCCGGGATGAACGCCGGGCGGCGCGTCAGCGTGAGCAATCGGCGCAGTGGGGCAGCCTCACCACGGTGCCGGCACGCTGATGCCCAGCAGGTGTGCAGCGTTGCCGCCCAGCACGGCACGCTCATTGTTTGCTCCCAGCCGGGCGGAACGGACAAAGTCGATGCCGTCGCGGAAACTCAGCCACGGCCAGTCGGTGGCGAACAGCAGCCGGTCTGCCGGGTGTTCGCGTAGAACGCGTTGCGGGGCCTCTTCCGTGGCATTCATGGCCAGGATTGAGGTGTCCAGATACAGGCCTTTCCCGACGAGATGGTCCAGACTCTCTTCCCATTGACGCCAGCCGCCGAGGTGCGCCGCGATCAGGCGCAAACCCGGCACGTCGTGTAGCACCCGGGCGATGCGCTCGGGATTGCACACGGGGTCGAACGGGAAGCCGATGTCAAACCCGCAGTGGCACTGAACGATCAGGCCAAGATCTCGGCAGCACCGGAAATACTCCAGCATGTCCGGCGCGTCCAGCACGCAGGGCTGATAGTAGGGGTGGATCTTGATGCCGCGTATCCCGCGCTCCGCCACCTGTTGCAGGTGGGCGAAACGCGCCTCGTCAGCCGGATGCACCGAGGCGAACGGGATCAGATGGCGCGCGGCCTCGCCGCCACGCTCACCGTCGCGCAGCGCGAGGGCCTCGGCCAGGATGCCGTCAAACTGCGCGGGCCGGGTGGCGATGGGACAGACCACGGCATAGTCGACCGCATGGGCGCGCATCTGGTCCAGCAAGCCTGCGACCGTGCCGTCCGCGACGGGGGCGATCGCGCGATCTGCTTTTGCGACAAGTTTTTCAAGCGCCCGGGCCGCCATATCGTCCGGGAAAGTGTGAACGTGCACATCGATGACCATGAGGACCTCCGCAACGTTGCATATGGTAGACACTGTAATATGCGATCAGGCCGGAAGCGAGTAAAAATGTCGGTGCGACGCTGGACAGTGCGGCCCGTCGGTGTGGTATAGTAAAATCCTTTAAAGGAGATGTCGTCCATGCCAGCAAAGAAGAAGCGTGTTGATCCGCGTCCGGATTGGGACACCTATTTTATGGAGATCGCACATGTTGTCGCGACACGTGCCAACTGCTCACGGCGCAAGGTCGCGGCCGTCGTCGTGTCGGAGAACCGCATCATATCGACGGGATACAACGGCACGCCGCGCGGGGTCAAAAACTGTTTCGAGGGCGGCTGCCCGCGATGCGCGGGCACGGCACCCTCGGGCAGCAGTCTGGAAGAGTGCATCTGCGTCCATGCCGAGCAGAATGCCATCTGCCAGGCTGCCTATCACGGTACCAGCCTGGCCGGCGCGACACTCTACGTGACGATCAGCCCCTGCCTGACGTGCGCCAAGATGATCATCAACGCCGGCATCCGCGAGGTGGTTTACGGCGGTGACTATGCCTTTACGGCCCAGACTGAACAGTTGCTGAAAGAGGCGAAGGTAAGGTGCCGCCGCTTTGTGAAGCCGTAGCGGGCCATACCACCAGCCGGAAGAAACGGCGCGGATAAGCATCCTGTTCCTCGGCCGGGATTTCCACGGTCCACAGATAGCCGTCGCCGGTGTCCTGGCAGCGCAGGTAGCGGCTGTCGGTGTCATACCATTCGAGCAGATCGGCGGACTCTTTAAGCGAGGCCCAAGCGTCGGGTCGGTCGTAAGCCTGATAGTAGGAGACGCTCACGCCTGTGCCGTCCGCCGCAAAGCCCTGCATGGAGGAGCGTCCGCCGTCCGCGGGATCCAGCGGGTCGGCGCCGGTGTAGTACTCAACCAGATTCGGCACGCCGTCACCGTCCGCATCGCCGTCGAGCGACGTGAGCCCTCGCAGGCCGAACCATTCTGAGTATCCGCCGCGCCCCGGGGTCGGAACGCCTGCCTGCCAACGGCTGGGCGCAAAAGGCTTGAAATCCGCGCGATTGAGCGAGTCGCCGCCGCCGTCCGCCGAGCGGGGCCATTCGCCGCGGGTGCCGTACGCGACCTTATCCAGCACGCGTCCCTGCGCGTCTAGAAGCGCGACCGTTTCGCCGCTGTCGGCAAGTCCGCCGTAGGTCCAGCAGGCGACAGGCGTGACCGCGCTGCCGTAGCGATGCCGGAACGCCTCCTCATGACGGGCGAGGACCGCGTGCTCACCCGGTTTGAGGATGGGGCCGTCCAAGATAAGCGCGTGCGCGGGCTGGCCTTGCGGGAAGCGGCAACCCGCCAGGCTGATGTCGCAGCCGGCGACGTTGACCAGCTCGACGAACTCGTAGCCGCGGTCGAGCCACTCCGACTGCGGGTCGGCGGCGTCAACGCGCGGATGATAATGGATCTCGCTGATCAGGATGTCGCCGGGGCGGGCGCGGCGTCCGCCCAGCAGGTACTCCGCCCGCGCGGCGAGACTCCACGTGTCGTGCGCGCGGGTGGTGGCGCGGGCGAAGAGGGCAGCGGAGGCGGTGAGCTGGACCGACATGCCGGGGCGGCACGCACGCGCCTGCGGGGCGGGCAGGTTGTTCCAGAGCACGGGATCGCTGCCGTCCAGCGTGTAGTAAACGAGGTCGCCCTCCGGTGCCGTGAGTGTCACCGTCAACGGCTCGCCGGCCGGCTGGATGCGGCATGCCGGATCGAGCACCGGCGCGCGCAGCACGGCGCACTTCTGCTTGAAGTTCTGGTCGATCCATGTGGCATGGTTAGTGGCGAACCAGGTCATCCAGGCGATCTCCCCGGAGTGGGTGCGGCCGAAGACGTCGTTGGTCGGCCACTGCCCCCACTTCACGTAGTCGCGCGTGGCCGCCGCTTCGGGAAGCTGCGCGTGCAGCCTGCCGATGGTGGCCGCCAGATTGGTGTTGGAGAGGGTGCCTCGGCGTAGCGCGAACCAGCGGTCCCAGTAGAGGCGCTGGAAGGCGGGCTGGGCGTGGAGCCGGCCCCAGAAATCGTTGCGGGTGAACGGCTCCGAGGCAAAAGTCCATGCGTCCCAGCGTTTGACGTTGGGATATGTGCTTTCCGGATAGCCATAAGGCCCCAGCGAGCGGTCAAAATCCCAGACCGGTCCGGCCATGATCTTGCCGCCGCGGTCCTTGTGGAAGTAGGAGCTGAGCGTGAAGATGTCCACATCCATCGAGTAGGTCTTCATGATGTGGAAGTCGGCCCACGACAGCAGGTCGATGCAGCGGCCGACGCCGGTCTCGGGATGCATGGGGTCTGCCCCGTAAACGGTGTTCTCAAACTCGTTGAAGGCATGGATGATGTAGAGGCTTTGTGCTGGCTGGACCTCGTCGAGCTTGGGCCGGTCAAGGACCATGTAACGTCCGGCGCTGTTGGGGAAGTTGCGCGCGGTGCGCCAATAAAACTCGTCGGGGTCGTTGCGGTCCGCTTTAAACAGATAGCTGCCAGAGAGGGCCGGCAGCGCCGTGTCACCCGGCGTCACGATATCGTCGATCGGCAGGCGTTCGTTGCCGACGCGGATGCGTTCCTCCAGGACATAGAGTCCGTGGTAATTGGCGGCAGAAAGGTTGGCGGTTTCGTTGCCGATGAGAAAGACCTCCACCCAGCGCGTGCGCGGAGCGTAACGGCCGAGCTGGCGCGAGAGATCGAACATGAAGGCGTCGTGCAGATAGGTGCGGTCGTAATTCCAGCAACCGATCAACGCGAAGTCCGAGCCGTCGGGGAAGCCGGTGATGCTGACCTTCTGGTCGTCGTCGTCTTCGCCCCAGAAGGTGAGCGCGTAGGGCTTTTTGGGAAAGCCGGCGGACGACGAACCGCGAACATGGATGCCTGCGCGGCGGGTCAGTGTGGCGGGGCCGGTGAGCGCGGCGCTGCTGTTGACGGGCTCGATCAGGTGGGCGGAACAGGCGGTGTAGATCGACGATTCAACGGTGGGGATGCCGGTGCGGAGCGGGTCGTTCTCGCGCAGCACGAGGATCGGGAGGCCGCTGGTGAAGGCCAGCGTGGCGGAGTCGGAGGCGTGGAAGGTGTACATGGCGGTCGTTGGATTGCCGCTGCGTCCGAGCGCGTCGAACACGCGGGCGCGGATGTGCAGCGAGGAGGAGACTGGCAGCGGCGCGCTGTAAAGCAGGCTGTTGCCGAGTTCGGGCACCGCGCCGTTGGTCGTGTAGCGGATGGTTTGGCCGGGCGCGCTGCCGCTCAGAGTCAGGGTGAAGGGGGTGACGGTGATGCCGGCAGCATGAGAGTACGCAACCGTCTGCGGCAGGCGCAGGATCGATGCGTCACCGTTCAGGACCCCGGGCGACGCTTGAATCAGGTAGGAGGGCTCGTTCGTTGCGTAGAGCGTGCGGACGACCGCGTCCAGGGAGGGCTTGAGAAAGAGATCGCTGCTGGTCGCGTTGCAGTTCATGAGGTGCACGGCCAGCATGTTGACGCCGCCGGTCAGCAGGTTGGTGCGGGAGGTGAGGTCGACCGCCGCAGCAGTGGCCGGGTCACCCAATATCGACGCGGAATAACTGGCGTGCGTCAGGGTCTCGGGGGACGGCGTGTTCGCGGCGAAGGCGAACCCGCTGTTCAGATAGAGCGCGGCACCGTCATCGTACGTCAGGGTCAGCGCGAGCGAGCGAACGGCCGCAGCGTCGGTCAGTTCGAACGGGATGCGCAGGTAGACGCCGGGCCGGCCTTGGGCGATTCCCAACAGACTCAGATTGACCTGCGAGACCCATGAGGGGTTTTTCGTGCCGTAGCCGGCCGGCAGCAGGCCCGCCAGCCAGTCGGCGTCATCGAACGCTTGGCCGCGCCAGACGGTGCCGAGCGCGGCGTCAGCCGGACAGTGCGCGCGGACCGGCGAAGTGTTGGAGACCAGCCGGCGCGTGTCGTCCACCAGCGTGACGGCCAGCCCGTACGCGATGTTCTCAACCTGCGGCGGGAAGCTGGGGCTGTAGGCGTGGACCGGCATGCGGTCAGCGTCGTAGAGGCCTAAGAATTCGCCGTTTTTACTCAGCGCGAAGTTGGTGTGCAGCTCGCCCGCCGGATCGGTCTGGTCGGCATTGGAGGCCCAGATCTGGAGGGTCCCCCAAGGCGGCAGCGTCACGGCGGGCAGCAGCCATTTGGCCGGGGTGCCCGCATTGTCAGAGAGCGACCAGCCGGCGAGGTTGATCGCGCGGCTGGTGGTGTTCTGCAGTTCCAGCCAGTCGGAGGCGTTGCCGAATCCGTCATAACAGAATCCGTTGTTCTCGGCCATGAATTCGGAGATCACAACAGGGGGCGTGGCTGCGGCGAGGCAGGTTATGCCGCATACACAAGCGACGATACGCACTATCCGTTCGTGTAGCACAAAAACAGTATAGGCGATGGCCGGTCATTGTGCCACGGGAAACACGACGCGCGGCAGCGCCCCACGCGCGACCTATCTGAAATCCGCTCTCGAATCGGCCCGTCACTTTTGCTACGGTATCAACCCTTCATGCGATATCGCATTCAACATCTCATCGAGTACGGTGCGCTGCGCGGTGTGGCCGGCCTGCTCGCCGTGCTGCCGTATCGGGCGGCGCTGGCGGTGGCCTGGGGTGTTGCCGCCCTGGCCTTCCACCTGTTCCGCTTCCGGCGGCGCGAAACGGCGCGGCGTATCCGCGAGGTGTTCGGAGCCGCGACACCCGCCCGCTCGGTGCGCCGGATCGCCTGGCTGTCCTTGCGGAATATGGCGTTCAACGTTGTAGAGATGATGCGGGCGCCGCGCATCGACCGCGCCTGGATCGACCGCCACATCCCGGCATTCCGCGACCACATCGGCGCGGTTCAGGCGCTGATCGCGGAACACGGGGGCGCCGTCATCGCGGTGCCGCACATGGGCAACTGGGATCTTGCCGGCTGGGCTTGCCACCGCTACGGTATCCGGATGTTCAGCATCGCCGGCAAACAGAAGAATCCGCTGGTGAACGCGTGGATCAACCGCCAGCGCGAATCGGGCATGACCATCCTCGAGCGCGGCGGCGGCACGCTCAAGCAGATCATCAGGCTGCTGCGCGGCGGTAATGCGCTGGCGATCCTGCCGGATGTGCGGGTCTATACGCCCGACCTGAAGGTGCCGTTTCTCGGCGCGACCGCCAATGTCGGGCGCGGCATGGCGATGTTCGCGATCACCGCCCGCGTGCCGGTCATTCCGGCGATCCTACGGCGCGAGGGGTGGGGGCATCACGGTTTTGATCACCTCCCCGCCATCTTTCCCGATCCCGCGCTGAGCAAAGAAGAGGACGCCCGCCGTATTACGCAGGCTGTCCTCGCGAGCGTCGACGCCGCCATCCGGCAGGCGCCTGAACAATGGTTTTGGTACAATAAACGCTGGGTGCTGACGCCGGTCCGCGACGACGCGCCGGCCGCGCAGCCTGTCCCCTGACGTAATTGAAAGGAACGCACACCATGATCCGAGTGAATGAGCACTACGCCAAGCTGCAGTCTTCCTATCTCTTTTCCGAAATCGCCAAGCGGGTGAAAACCTATCAGGCCGAGCATCCCGCGAAGAAGGTCATCCGCCTCGGCATCGGCGATGTGACCGAGCCGCTGCCGGCGGCCTGCATCGCGGCGCTGCACACGGCGGTGGACGAGATGGCCGCCCGCGCGAGTTTCCGCGGGTACGGTCCGGAGCAGGGCTACGATTTCCTGCGCCAGGCCATCGCGCAGAACGATTACCAGGCTCGCGGCGCTCAGATTGACGCGGACGAGGTGTTTGTGAGCGATGGCTCGAAGTGCGATACCGCGAACATTCAGGAACTCTTCGCCGATAAAGTGACGATCGCCATTCCCGATCCCGTGTATCCGGTCTATGTCGACACCAACGTGATGGCGGGGCGCACGGGCAAGGCCGGCAAAGGCCGCTACAAAGGGCTGGTCTATCTCGACAGCACGATCGAAAACGGCTTTGTGCCGGCGTTGCCCGAGCAGCCGGTCGACCTGATCTACCTCTGTTTTCCGAACAACCCCACCGGCGCGACCGCCACGCGCGAGCAGCTCGCCGCCTGGGTGCGTTACGCGCAGGCGAACAAGGCGCTGATCCTGTTTGACGCCGCGTACGAAGCCTTTATCCGCGATCCGGCGCTGCCGCACAGCATCTACGAGATCGAAGGCGCGCGCGACGTGGCGATCGAGTTCCGCAGTTTTTCCAAGACGGCCGGTTTCACCGGCACGCGCTGCGCCTTCACGGTGGTGCCGAAATCGGTGATGGCCTACACCAAAAAGGGCGAAGCGGTGGCGCTGCATCCGCTGTGGAACCGCCGCCACACCACCAAGTTCAACGGCGTTTCGTATCCGATCCAGCGCGCGGCCGAGGCCGTGTATTCGCCGGAGGGCAAGGCGCAGACGTGCGCGCTGGTCGACTTCTATCTCGGCAACGCCGCGCTCATCCGGAGCACGCTGGCGGATCTCGGCTTTGCGATGACCGGCGGCGAGAACAGCCCGTACATCTGGGTCAACGTCGGCAAGGACTCCTGGAAATTCTTCGACAAGCTGCTGAAGCGCGCGCAGGTGGTCACGACGCCCGGCGCGGGCTTCGGCCGCTGCGGCCAGGGCTTCATCCGCATCAGCGCCTTCAACAGCCGCGAGAACGTGGAAGAGGCCATGCAGCGCCTGCGCAAAGTGCTGAAATAGAGGGACAGAGGTCAGAGGTCAGAGGTCAGCGGTGGCGGGTGGCGCAGACATGCCTGTCTGCGATGGGGATGAGTCGGAGGGGGAGTGCGGTTTCTGGCTGAGCGGCAGGCAGGAATGCCTGCCCCACCCTGGCCGCGGGGATGCGAAGACGCAGAACGCTGTAGGCCTCCAGCAGCTCGCCGAGGCTGAGCTTGTGGAGCGTGAGGATGTTTTCTCCCGAGACCGGAAACTTCGCGCCGCGCGTGTGGATGAGATTCAGGGCATCACGATAACCTGCGACCTCTTCTTCGTCGCGGTCGTTGCGTGCGGGGTACCCGAAAATGACCGTGCTGATACGGGAGTGGTCGATCTCCACGCCCTCGATGTGGTTGGAGGAAACGGCGCTTTGGGCGATGGCGTGCGCGGCGCGGGTAATCGGTTGGTGGCCGGGGTTCGCGAAGGTTCTGGGTTCCGGGTGAAAAGGGAAGTAGGCGAGTCGGGAGCGCGGGCGTCCTCGCCCGCAACAACGTTTCGTGTAAAAGGCTGGGCGCGTATTCATTGAGCGCCAGACCGCGCATCTGAATCGCGCGCGACCTTTCTCGGTGCGGGCGGGGACGCCCGCGCTCCCGACTGCGCTTCGCGCAAAACACGCACTGAACTCGCATCCCCCGGCCACCAACCGATTACCGTGCGCGGGTCGTTTTTCCTCCCCTTTTCAGGCAGAATCCGCTAACCTGTTGGCCGTTATTTCGTGAAAGCCATGTATCTGTTTGCCCTCATTCTTTACGCCTGTGCCGCGCTGCTGGCGCGGTCGGACGATGCGTATCCCAAGCCGGAGTGGCGGGATGCGCCTGATCCGCTGGCCAGCCCGCATGCCGAGCCGGGCGGCATGATCCGTTTCGCGGCGTTTCAGCCGCCGAAGAGCCTGAATGCCTACATCGACAACAACACCTACACCCGCCAGGTGTTCGGCATGATGTATGAGACGCTGCTGGGGGTGGATTCGTCCACCACGGAATTTGTGCCGCATCTCGCCAGGCGCTGGACGATTTCTGACGACAAACTCACCTACACCTTCGAACTCGACGAGGCCGCCGTGTGGAGCGATGGGCAGCCGGTCACGGCGGAGGATGTGAAGTGGACCTTTGATCAGGTGATGGATCCGCGTCATGCCACCGGCGCCTCAAAGGTGATGCTCGGGGTGTTCGATTCGCCGCAGATCGTGGGGCCGCGCATGATCCGCTTCCGCGCGAAGGAAAGCCATTGGCGCAATCTGAGCGCGCTCGGCCTCTTTGAAATTCTGCCCCGGCATGCCTTCGAGGGACAGGATTTCAACCGGCTCGATCTCGACCGTCCGGTGGTGTCCGGCCCCTATGTGTTGAGCGCCGTCAAAGAGCAGATCGAAATCCGCCTGCGGCGGCGGCGCGACTGGTGGGCCGGCTCCAAGCCCTCGCTGCGCAACACCATGAATTTCGACACGATCGTCTTTCGCTATTTTTCCAGCAATGAGAATGCGTTCGAGGCCTTTAAAAAAGGGCTGGTGGATGTGTACGCCGTCTACACCGCGCGGATCTGGGCCAACGAGACGATCGGCGAAAAGTTCGACAAGAACTGGATCGTCAAGCGACGCGTGAAGAACCATAACCCCATCGGTTTCCAAGGCTTTGCGATGAACATGCGCCGCCCGCCCTTCGATGATCTGCGCGTGCGCAAAGCCATGGCCCATTTGGTGGACCGCGAAACCATGATCCGCACCATGATGTTCGGCGCCTATTTCCTGCACCGCTCCTATTTCGAAGATCTTTACGACGCCGCCCATCCCTGCACCAATGAGGCGTTCCCATTCGACATCGCCCGCGCCAAAGCGCTGCTGCGCGAGGCGGGCTATGCGGCCAATCCGCAGACCGGCATCCTGGAGAAGCAGGGGAAACCTCTGGCCTTCCGGTTCCTCACGCGCGACGGGGGGACTGACAAGTTTCTTGCGCTCTGTTCCGCGGCGTTCCGCGAGGTCGGCGTCTCGATGACCATTGAGCGCAAGGATTTCGCCTCGTGGATGCGCGACATGGACGCTTTCAATTTCGACATGACCTGGGCCGCGTGGGGCGGCGCGCTGTTTCGCGATCCCGAAAGCATGTGGCTCTCCTCTGAGGCGGATCGTCCCTCCGGCAACAACATCACCGGCTTTAAAGACCCGCAGGTGGATGCCCTGATCGAGCGCCAAAAGACCCTGTTCAGCATCACGGCGCGCAACGCGATCTACCGCGACATTGATGGGCGCGTCGCTGCTGCGGTCCCGTATGTGCTCTTGTGGAACACCGAAGCCACCCGCCTGCTTCATTGGGATACCTTCGGCATGCCGGATACCGTGCTGTCAAAATACGGCGATGAGCGTTCGCTGCTCGGTTACTGGTGGTATGACCCCGACACGGCATCCGAGCTGCGTGCCGCGATGGCGGCGGGCGATGTCTTGCCGCAGCGTCCTGTTTTTGTTGATTTTGACACTGTGTTCGCCCCGCCGGGAGGCGTGCGGCCCCCGCCTTGAGCGGACCCGCGTCTTCCAGCTTGAATCACCACCCCTAACCCCCTTTTATCATCATGTTTCCCATTCAACTTGACCGCCCCCTGATTGTGTTTGACATCGAAGCCACCGGCATCAGTCCGCGCGCGGACCGGATCGTCGAGCTGGCCGCGATCCGGATCGAGCCGGACGGCACGGAGGTCAGCGGCTACTGGCTGCTGAATCCGGGCATCCCGATCCCGATCGAAACGACCGCGATCCACGGCATCACCGACGAGATTGTCGCGTCCCAGCCGACCTTCAAAGACAAAGCGCTGGAAATCCTGGCCTTTTTTGGCGAGGCGGATCTGGCCGGCTTTAACGCGGGCCGCTATGACATCCCGATGCTGGCCGAGGAGTTCGCGCGCGCGGGAATCCCGTTCGAGGCCGACCGGCGCAGGCTGCTCGATGCGCAGCGCATTTTCCACACCCGCGAGCCGCGCGATCTCTCGGCCGCACTGAACTACTACTGCGGCCGCGAGCATGTCGACGCGCACGGCGCCGAAGCCGACGTGCGCGCGACGCTGGACGTGATTCTCGGTCAGTTCAAGAAGTATACCGATCTGCCGCGCGACATGGACACGCTGGACCGGACCTTTAACCCCATCGATCCCTTCAACGCCGACCGTTCCGGGCGCCTGCGCTGGGTGGACGGCGAGGTGACCGTGAATTTCGGCAAGAAAAAAGGCGCCAAGCTGAAAGATCTTGCCCGGGACGATCCGAGTTTCGTGAAGTGGATCATCAAGAACGATTTCCCGCAGGACACACGCGCCATCTGCGAGAATGCGCTCAAGGGCATCTTTCCCGAGCCACCGCGTCAAAAGCGGCTGCCGAACTCCTAACGCCTAAATCCCAACTCATCCTTGTCATCGCACGGCGCGATCGTTTAGAATAAGCCGTATTAAGCAAAAGGAAGCAGTCATGAAACGCATTGTCACATGCCCGAAATGCGAGGCGAAACTGGCGGTCTTCGACCTCGGCAAGCCCATCAACCAAAAGTGTCCCAAATGCGGCAACGCCTTCGTCATTGAATCCGAAGAGAACAAAGAGGCGGTGAAAACCGCAGAAGCGACCGATTCGGGAAAGTCCGCGAGCGACGGCGCGAAAAAGGCTGAAGCGTCGACAAGTGACGTCAAGGCCGGCACGGATGTGAAGGCGGCGGAGGACGCAGCGTCGAAGGGGAAGCCAGCAGCCAAATCGGATGCCATCGCGCCGGAAAAGAAAGACACCGTTGGAAAAAAATCAGAGGATGCCGATAAGCCCTCTGACACATCGCCGGACAAAAAAGAGCCGGCTGCCAAAG
>Ga0116141_10003597_pt1 | contig 13117 bp, 11 predicted proteins | sample AD_UKC097_MetaG_FD_89744 | JGI IMG/M metagenome (GOLD analysis project Ga0116141, IMG submission 89744) | Active sludge microbial communities of municipal wastewater-treating anaerobic digesters from USA - AD_UKC097_MetaG | ecosystem: Engineered > Bioreactor > Anaerobic > Digestate | place: USA... | reverse complement strand
CCGATCACCTTTTCGGGGGAAGTCGAGTTCATTCCCAAGTTTGAACTGGCCGATTACAGCCAGCTTCGTCCGATTGAAGGGAATCTGGAAATCACGGAAAAAGAAGTCGTTGAAACCCTTGAAAGTCTCCGAAAAAGTGCCGCGTTCTATAAATCCGTGGAACGTCCGGTGCAGAACGGCGATTTTATCACCTGCTCTGTCGAGGCAACCCTCGAAGGCAAGCCGTTTGAGGAGGCCACCCATCCGGAGATTATTATCGAGATCGGCTCGAAGCGATATATCAAGGGATTTGAGGAAGGGCTGCTTGGGGCCGCCGCCGGAGAGACCCGCGAATTGGATCTGGTGCTTCCCGACGATTATCCGGTCGAGGAGAATCGTGGCAAGCAGGCTCATTTCAGCGTCACCATCAGTGAGATCAAAATCGAGCAGCTGCCTGAACTGGACGATGATCTTGCGAAAGACATGGGCGATTTCGAGACGGTGGCGGATCTGAAGGATCATATCCGCAAAGGACTGGAACAGAGCCTGGAAAGCCGAAAAGAGCAGAACCTGCGGGAAAGCATTCGTCGCCAGCTTCTGGATGCCAATCGATTTGATCTGCCTCCCAGCATGGTTCGGGCGCGCTTGAACTACATCCAATCCGTGCAGGATATGGAATTGCGTCGCCGGGGATCGTCGCTGGATGAGGCGACGCAGGCCAATCAGAATCTCGTCGGCCAGAACCAGATTCGCGCGGAAGAGGAAACTCGTCTCACCCTTGTTCTGGATGAGATTGCGAAACGCGAGAATCTGGAAGTATCCGAAGAAGAATATCGAATCTACGTGTCCAACTTGGCGCGTCGCGAGAACGCGGATCCGGCCTGGTACCTGCGCCGGATTGAGGAGCAGGATCTCCATGCGTACTACCAGCGGAACGCCCTGGAGGAGAAGGTTGTGAATTTCCTGCTGATTCCTCCTGAGGACCGAGTGCCTGCACCGGCCGCCGAACAGGAAGCGGAGGAACCCCAGGCAACTGTCCCAACCGAGACGCCTGAATCGACCGGGGATGAGAAATAAGGAGACGGACAGTGGTACTGGTCCCGATGGTGGTGGAACAGAGCAATCGGGGTGAACGCGCCTACGATATTTATTCCCGGTTGCTGAAAGATCGCATCATATTCCTCGGTGCTCCCATCGAGGATCATGTTGCCAATCTGGTGATCGCCCAAATGCTTTTTTTGCAGGCGGAGGATCCCGATAAGGATATTCAGCTGTATATTAACAGTATGGGTGGTTCCGTTTCGGCGGGAATGGCCATCTATGATACAATGCAATATGTGAAACCGGCTGTGGCGACAACCTGCATGGGGATGGCGGCCAGCATGGGAGCGGTTCTCCTGGCGGCAGGGGAACCGGGAAAGCGGTTTGCCCTTCCCAATGCCCGGGTGATGATTCATCAGCCCATGGGCGGATTTCAGGGACCGGCAACCGATATCGAGATCCGGGCACGTGAGATCCTGGAGATCAAGGAGCGGCTGAACCGTATCCTGGCCCACCACACCGGGCAGCCGATCGAGCGGATCGTAGAGGACTCGGACCGGGATTTTTTCATGTCGGCGGATGAGGCAAAAGAGTACGGACTGATTGATTCGATTTATACACCGAAGAAGAAGGGCACGCCGGATGCCAAGAAGAATGGCGGCAGTTCTGCGTGAGAGGCTCCTTCAAGCCTGAACGGTATTCACCACGGGATAACCGAGCCACAAACCAAACCGGGGAAGTCCGATGGATTACAAAGGCAGAAGCAAACCGCTTTATTGTTCGTTCTGCGGAAAGCATCAAGACGAAGTCAAGAAGCTGATCGCAGGCCCGCCTCAGAAACATTCCTCCCAGCCGGCCTATATCTGCAACGAATGTGTTCTGCTCTGTAACAGTGTTCTCGATGAGGAAATTGAAGTCGAGATGCGGGATTTTCCCAAGCCTCGGGAACTCAAAGAGGGCCTGGATCAATACGTCATCGGGCAGGAAAGCACGAAACGGACCGTCTCCGTGGCGGTGTATAACCACTTCAAGCGTGTGCGCTACCATGAGGCGATCTCCAGCGATGTGGAATTGCAGAAAAGCAATATCCTCCTGATCGGCCCCACCGGCGTCGGCAAGACTCTCATCGCCCAAACCATGGCGAAAATCCTCAACGTCCCGTTCACCATTGTGGACGCGACCACACTCACCGAGGCCGGGTATGTGGGCGAAGATGTGGAGAACATCATTCTCCGGCTCCTCATGGCCACCGGCTACAATGTTGAAAAGGCTGAAAAGGGGATTATCTACATTGATGAAATCGACAAGATTGCCCGGACCACCCAGAATGTGTCCATCACCCGCGATGTATCCGGGGAGGGTGTGCAGCAGGCACTCCTGAAAATCATAGAGGGCACAGTCTGTAACGTACCCCCGCAGGGCGGGCGAAAACATCCACACCAGGAGTTCATCCAGGTGAATACGCAGGATATCCTGTTCATTTGCGGCGGCGCGTTTGTCGGGTTGGATAAGATTATTGAACGTCGTGTCGGGCGCAAGGTGATCGGATTCGGCACTGAGGAGGGCGAGCTGAGCGCCCTTCTGGACAACAATGTCCTGGCGGCGGTGGAACCGGAGGATCTGCTGAAATTCGGCATGATTCCCGAATTCGTGGGCCGATTCTCCTGCCTGGCTTCGCTGGAAGAGTTGGACAGAGATGCGCTATTGAAGATTCTGACCGAACCGAAGAATGCCGTCTGTAAGCAGTTCAAGAAGCTGCTGGAATTTGAGGGGGTCCAACTTGAGTTCACTTCGGAGGCGCTGGAGGAAATCGCGGAACAGGCACTCAAACGAAAGACCGGCGCTCGCGGATTGCGGGCGATCCTGGAAAAGGTCATGCTGAATGTCATGTATGATCTTCCGTCGATGGCCGGAATCAGCAAGTGTGTTATCACCCGTGAGGTGGTGACGCGGCAATCGGAACCGCTCCTCGTATATGAAGACCAGGCGGAAACCGCCTCGTAAACGAATCCCGGGGGAAACAAATCGTGCGCAAATTTCAGGTTGGTGAGACCGTTGTCAAGCCGGGTTTGGGCCTCTGCAAAATCAAGGCGATCCAGAAAATGCAGGTGGATGGCGCGGACTGCGAGCTCTATGTCCTTCAGGCGGGTGAGGTCAAAGTAATGGTTCCGCTATCCGCCGCACACACCGGCGGTCTTCGTGCCCCCATGGACACCGAACTCGCGGAAAAAGTACTCGGCACTGTCGCGGAACCGATTTTCCTGGAAGAAGATCAGGACGAAACCCCGCAATTGTACTCGATCGATATCGATCAGGCTCGCGACCAGGTCAAGCGACGAGACCCGGTCGAACTGGCCGAGATCGTCCGACGGCTATTCAATAAGGCTAAGGTAGAGGATCTATCCAAATACGAGCAGGAAATCTACTCCCAGAGCATGAATATGCTCGGAGATGAAATTGCTCATCTCGAACATACCACCCGCATGAAAATTACTCACCGTATCCGCACGCTGCTCGGCGAGGCGCGCAAACAACGCAAATCCAAATTCGAATCCCCCCTCGGTCCCAGGGGCTGAAAAAAACATCCAAAATTACTTGACGCCACACAGCGAATGCGATATATTAAGAGACAGTGATGGTCCGCCTGTCGCATAGGACATGGAAAAGGGAGGAAAGTCATGAGGAAATTACCCTGAACCTGGAGGGCCGGAAGCGGAAGGATGTCCGCATCCGGGTCCCCCCGCGCGAGCAAACAAACACGAAATAACCTGAAGAAGAACGTCAGGGGTATGTCCCCGTGAGGCTGATGCGTCTCCATTGCACATCCCTGGCGGAAACAGAGCCTCAGAACGCCATTTGAGAATGGCGGGGATAGTGGTGTGTATGGAGGTGATGAATATAGTGAACACGATATTTCCTCTTGTGTCGGACATCGGCGTTATTTCACATTGGCAAAAGTCGAAACGAGACCATTTGTTCGGACAAACGTATATCAAGGGAGAACACCATCATGAAAACAGATCAGACGATTTCCCATTCGATGGGCGGAAAAACGAACCTGTTCCTTGTCGCGGCAACGATCTGCCTGTTTGTGTGTGCAGAGGACGCGATGGGACAGATCACAGCGGAGATCACCGAGCTGAATCTGAATTCCGGAAATAACTACAATATGAAATGGGGCGTGGACAAGAGAGTGATTGTCGCCCCCCAGTGGGTGAAGGACACCACATCGGAGCCTGTGTTTTATCCGATGACCAGCGCAATCAATGTGTGTCCGAAATTCGAATTGAGCGAGCCCTGGGGTTCGGTTGCGGGGACCGCGCGTGTCTGCGCAACGGACACCATCAGCGGCATTACGGTTCCGGTGAGTTCCACACCGATTCCGGCGTATGCCACTGAGTTTTCAATTGAGACGCAGACAATTGCTCATGCCGACCAATTGACCGATTCCATGATCGGGGGTGAGACACTCAACTTCAACTGGAAGTACTCGTTCGATGGTGGGTATACCTGGCAGGACGCGGGTACGACGAGCAATTTCTGCTATGTCACTTTTGACCTGCCTATCGCGCCGTGGTCGACGAACGGATATGACGGGATTCCCGTGTACGTCGAAATGATGGATTACGCCTGTTCCGCGATGTCGGGAGCCACGGATGAGTTCAGTGCCATTCAGAAACTCACCATGGGAACCGCCGGGTTTATGATCTATCACTCGACAATGCATTACACGGGCGGGGGTTACAAAGACAGCCTTTACGTAGGGGAATTTGTGAAGGACTGCAACGGATATACGAGTGGACCTGCCGAGGGAGATGATTGCAGGGATTTTTCGTGCGTCGCGGATTCGTTGGGAGCAGCTGTGGGACTCGACGAAAAAGACGTTCAGATTGTTGCGATATGCCGGAGTGTCACCCCATATTGGTTTTCAACTCGGCCCGTGAAGCCTGCCGGGCAGAGTGTCTCAGGTGCGACTAATTGGGCATTTCACGAAGTGAACTACATACCGGCCCCAGGGACATGGATGATGAGTGATGGTAGTCTCCTTCTTGACGGCGATGATAACGACGGCAATGGATGGACCAGCCCCGGCATTCTTGCGAACTACGACCTTGACTGGGATGACTATGTGTACAAGTTAAGTACACTCACTCTTGCATATATTGGCTATTGGGATTGTTGTTCCTTGAATGAAGGGATAAGGCCATGGGCTCCATAACAACACCCACAAAAAGAGATTTCGCGAAAATCGCTAAGACAAGACCCGGACCACGAGTGATGTCTTGACAAAGGAGATCTGAAATGACACTCACCAAAAGACCATCTCACATTGTTCTTATTTCATTTCTATTGACCTTGTTATCTGGGATCTGCTACGGCAAGCCACTTCCAAGTCCCCTTGGAGCATATTGGGTTCCCGATCCGGATTTCGATGAATCCTCCGGATTGCTCAGGCTGCCGTGGGGGATTGTGCCGTTGCGGGACTCCGGAAGACCGCTTGTGACGGGGATTGATCTGGACAAGGTGTTCAGCCGGTATGTTACGGATTATGACCGATTCGAGAGAAGTCCGATGGGACCTCTTGCTTCCGGCATGATTTGGCGGTGGCGTGTCAAACCGCTCGCGGATGACCCGGAAACCAAATACTATTGGGGATCAAAGCGGAAGGACCCCTATTTCAAGAGATCCATTCGACTCGATATCGGCGTTTTCCGTTCCCACTATGAGGCACTTGTCGGGGCTACTTTTTATCTCACAAGTCAGCAGGCCTATACCCCGATGGATGAGCTAAATCCCAATGATCCGGGATTCGTTTCATGGGGGGGAGGAACTTACTTTGTCCGAGACAACGTGTTCTACTCCCTGTCTATGTCTCCGGAACTCAATCCCGCACCATTGGAGCAGTTTCACAAGGAGCTAATCAGCGGGGCGGAAGGGATCACAAAAGGTGCGGAGGTACCTGTTCCCGTCATTATCGGGGACGGATTTCCTTCCGATATGACCGCTTTCAAGATCGATGGGAAACCTGCAGCACCGCTTGATGTCAAAGACCCTAACGGACGTCCTGTCTATTGCGATCTCTGGGTTGAGGCCACTGACGATCCACTTCCTAACGTGCGAACTTCACCGCCACCAGGAGATTATGTCCCTCACAGGTCTCCGCAGATTCGTTGGGCGAAGCCCAACATGGTGGTCGTCGATGCTCCGGGCACAGCAAAGGTGGTGGACATCGCCGCTGTGGCTATGAATGATCTATGCTTGGTTTCAGTCTGGAGAACACGTGTGCGCATCGCGCCGCCGCCAGAAATCCAGCCAAAGGAATAAGCAGCCGGATTTCTTTCGACAGGCGGACGTTGCGTCCGCCGAGGGAGGGGCGAGGGTTCCATGACTCAGCGGGATCTTCGCCCTCCCGGACCGGGAAGGAAGTGTAGCCATGAGGGGAGGTGGCACGGGCGTCTCGCTCGTGACCGGCCTGGATTCCGGCTTTCGCCGGAATGACGGGGCATGGCAGCCTTAGCGGGGCATGGTAGGATAAACTGGTGTAATGAGCCGGGAAGATTTCCCGCCAGTCCCCTGACAGGAAGGTTTCCGCCATGAAATCCCTCATTTCGAAATCGTTGTTCTTTCTGTGCCTGGTCGGTATCGGTCTCACGGTATCCGCCCAGGATCAACAGTCCATTCAGGTGATGACCTTCAACATCCGGTACAACAATCCAAATGACGGAATCAATGCATGGCCGAACCGTAAGGATGCCGTGGCAAAGTCGATCGGCTCTCAGTACCGGGTCGATCTTGTCGGGATGCAGGAAGTATTGAAAGAACAATGTGCGGATCTGGAACAACGGCTGCCTGACTATGCCTGGATCGGGGTCGGACGGGATGACGGCAAAGAAGCCGGTGAGTTCTGCCCGATCTTCTATCGTAAGGAACGCTTCGACCTTCTGGATCATGCAACATTCTGGCTTTCGGAGACTCCGGAAATTGCGGGGAAAAAGGGATGGGACGCAGCCTGCAACCGTGTGGTGACTTGGGGGAAATTCAAAGATCGACGGACTCAAAAAGAGTTCTATCACTTCAACACTCATTTCGATCACCGGGGAGAGACCGCGCGAATCGAAAGCGCAAAACTGATCTGGCAGCGTGTTATGGATATTGCCGGAAAGACGCCCGCTATTGTCACGGGGGACCTGAATACACGAGAGAACTCCACTCCTTATGCCATCCTCACAGGTAAAGAGCCGGTGGATGGTGTCCGATCCGACTTGCGGGACGCGCGATATGCCTCTGTCCACGGGCATGAAGGGCCGACTTCAACGTTCTCGAACTGGACTGAAATCGGCGAACCGGAAACGAAGATTGACTACATTTTTCTTCACGGCAATATCCGGGCATTGCGTCATCGTGTACTGACGGATCGCATAGAGGACCGTTTCCTGTCGGATCATTTGCCCGTGCTGGCGGAGATTGAGGTTCCGTGAGGGAGTCTATCTCGCGGGACAACGCGAGTTCATGATTGACGGATCCTCTCAGGGCGATGTATAATACGATTGTTGGTGGAAGTCCTGTGGCGCAAAGTCGCCATGGGAAGACATTACGGACTCCAGTTGACCAAGACGAATTTGAGGGAACACATCATGATTGAAGTAAGAGATGCGGTTGCAGCAGCAGCAGAAGCGGCCCGGAAGTTCTATGAAGGCAAGGATCTTCTCGACCTCCAGTTGGAGGAAGTCGAGTTGAGCGAGGACGAGAAATGCTGGCTGATCACTCTCGGACTTATACTTCCCAACCAGAATCCAGATTGTGATGTCCGCAGGCTACGCCCGCTAACCGAGATCAGCCCGCTAGGCGCCTCAATGCAGGGCCAGAAGTATGAACGGAAGTATAAGATCTTCTCAGTTGATGCGGACACCGGGAATGTTATCTCGATGAAGATCCGCCAGATATGAACGGGACAATTGAGTAACTCACCCATCGATACGCCAACCGAGGGATTTTGGTCGACACAAATCTTCTCCTTCTCTGGTTCGTCGGTTCCCTCGATATCAAATTGGTCCCAGAGTTCAAGCGGACTTGCCGATATGTTCCGGAGGACTACGATACGCTGGCATATTATCTCTCCTTATTCTCGCGTCGCGTTACCACTCCCAATATCCTGACCGAGGTTTCCAATCTGGCCGCCCAGCTTGGAAAAAGGTCGCAGGAGTTCTTCGAGACTGTTTTCTCAAAGAGCATTGGAGTTCTTGAGGAGCATTATGTCGGAAGCAATTCCGCAGCGGAGATATCACATTTCAGCGAGGTTGGCCTTACCGATTCAGCCATCATGTCGCTTGCGCGGGGGCAGTATCTTCTCCTGACAGACGATTTCAGACTGTCACAGATTTTCCAGAAAGAGGGTGGTGATGTGGTGAACTTTACCCATATAAGGCCGATCAACTGGTGAGCCGCGATCCGGATTCTTTGAGGTGTCATATCGGCACCTCAAAAGGTCGTGCGGTCTTCGCTCTCACAGCGGTCTCCCGCATTCCTGGCAGAACTTGGAGTCTTCCTCGTTGAGTTTGCTGCAATGGGGGCATTTGATCATTACGACTCTTTCAGGTGTGCTGCCACCCAAATGGATATCGGCCTCATCCAGGGTGTCTTTGATCATCCCGCCTGTCATTCGTGAGTACGGTTCAAGGTCCTCTCTTGCCTGTTCCGGGTCGAGAATCACGCCGGAACCTGCCAGTCCCCGCGCCCCGATCCCGTGAATGATCCCGCCCACCATCATCAACGCCATGCCGCCGAAGGCCCGTGCCGCCATAGACCTTGCGTTCCCATGGAAATTCTCAAAATTGCCGAAATTGGCGATCCCTGACACAAAAACAGAGGCGAACAGAAGCCCTCCAAAGATCATCAGTGCAGTGCCCGCATAGAAAGCGCCTTTCCGACCTTCCGAGATCTGTCGAGTCATTCCCTTTCTCCCTGTTGCGATTTTTCGTGGGGATTCCGTCGAACGCAGCGTGTATCCCGAACCGCCGCATATTCTCTCACACGCCACAGGATCAATGGATGGCCCCCGCCGTTTTTGCTTGCGGCTATTTATTTTCGATTCCTCTACCGAACACGTGAATCGCCCCGTCTGCACAGGGCACGAGAATTTCCAGCGTGTCATCTCCCATTACATCGGCGACGATGGGCATGTACGCCACGGCGGGAAGGTCGAGTTGCCAGAGGATCTGTCCTGCTCCTTCCTGTGCAGCAATTGCGCAAAGAACACTCCCTCGCGTTACCAGGAACTCGGACGCGCCTTGCCCGTCGATATCCACAGTGATTACATCGGACCATGCCGTGCCGGGAATAGTGAGGCTCCATTCCAGCTTCCCGGAAGCGGCGTCGTAACAAAGGAACTCATTTGCCAGCGGCGTGCCGAATTCCAGTGCACCGTCACCATCCACATCCGCAACACCGGGGTGTGTCCGCACATGCCGGTCCGGATCGACCGGATCGACCAACCAGATCGGCATGCGATCCAAGGTGAATGCGCCGAAACATCCGAAATTCGCTACCGACAGCAATTCATATTCCCCATCCTGATTGATGTCGCGCGGAGTGAACGATCCGTATGCGGTCCAGGTCGCTTTACGTTCACCCGGCTTGCGCTCACCCAGAAGGTCATTAAACATCTTCGGTTCCAGCAGCATCCGGCCTGTTTTCCCATCCAGGCAGGTCAGCATGTGAAGGGCATTCAGGTAAATATCTTCGGCTCCGTCGTTGTTACAGTCTGCGACAGCGGGAAGGGCCATCGGGCCGATGGTATGGAATTCAAGTCGTGGGTCCTCCGCGTGATTAGCCCAAACCACGTTGCCCGTTCTGCCGTCGAGAACAAAGCTGCTGGCGGAATCGTGTCCCGTAGGCGATTTCCGTCCTGCGAAGTAGACATCGCATCCCTTGTTACCCGTGAACCGCCCCAGCGCAAGACGCGCGGCGGCGGGGTATTTCAGTGTCCAGGTGACTTCCGGCGTATCGGTCTGCCAGAGAAGATCACCGTGCGCATCCAGCGCAACGACCGCGTTCAGGCCGCTGGATGAGGGACGGACAATCGCCACTTCCGGATTTCCATCGGAGTTGAGATCCCCCGCAATGACCGTTTTGATTTGCGCATAATAGGCGGGGACACCGTAGCCCTCTGTTTCCCACAGTATGCTTGTCTTTCCATCGTTTCCAATCTGAAAAGCCCGCACCGTTCCCGCGGCTGTGGGGACGATTGTCTCCGCTTTCCCATCTCCCGTGAGATCGACAGCGACCGGGTAGGCCGCATAGGTGGAAGCCGCGCTCCAGCATCGTTTCAATTCTCCATTCGAATCGAGAATCCGTATCTCTCCCGATGAAGAGGTCAGTACAAATTCCGCAGAGGGATCATCATCCACATTCCCCCACGCATGAAGATCCAATTTCGCTTTCGCATCCAAAGGGATTCGATGTTTTTCGATGAATTTTCCTTCGCCGGACCATCCCATCAGGCAGATTGCCGATGCACGAATTCTATCCTGATCGCCAAGGACCAGTGCGATCTCAAGAGCACCGTCTCCATCATCATCTCGAATCAGCGGAATATCGGAACCATCGGAACGCCCGCCTTTCCCGACGGGAAAGGTGTTTCTCGGCTGGCCGGGCATCCTGGCATTGGTCAGTTCGAGCACAGTTCTCAGATTCCCATTTTCGTATGAGACAAATACGAGATCGGTCATTTCCCGGCGAACCCGGCTCGGTTCACGGGAACAGACAAGAAGAGGCGGATGATTCTCTCCCAACGAGACGACTTCTTGCAGGAGGAGATTCTCCCGGGATGCCCGCACCTCTCCGGAGATTGCGTCCGTGATCTCCAAAGTCCAATTCTTGTCATAAACCGAGGAAACGACCTCGAACATTCCATCCCTGTCGAGATCCGAGACGCTGTCCACACAGACTCTCAGTGCTTTGGTTCCCTGGGGGTACCACCAGCTGAACCACCGTGACCATTTGAGCCGCAATCCGGTTGTTTCCTTGTTCTCGACGCAGGCCAACTGCTGGGAGATAACCGCATTGGTCAGCAGAATGTCGTTCCAGCCGTCTTTGTCCGTGTCGATGACATGAACAATCCCGTAGTTGCGATGGGTATCTTCTCCATCGGCTTTCCATTCGACACGATTCAATTCCTCACCTGTGACCAGGTCAACCAGGATCACCCGGCCTTTCATGGCAGCGACAATGACCGGCGTTTCCCCGTCGGACTTCAGAAATCCGATGGCCACGGAACCATGATCGTAGATCTCGGATTCGTTGATTTGACGAGTCCAGAGTAGTTCCGCTTTCTCATAGCCTGCGGTGAAATCATAAACCCAGGCCGTATTGGTGTTGGTCCATCCGTTGACCAGGACAAGTTGATATCCCGCGCGCTCTTTTCGCATTTTTCCGACAAAGGTCCGGTAAGCGGCTGTGCCTTTGTGTTGGACCTGCCAGAGGACCTTGCCGGTTTTGCCGTCGGCGATGATCGGTCCTTCAAAGAGCACTTCGATTTCACCGTTCCCATCGAAATCGGCGACGGCGAGGATTTTTTCATTGGGGGCGGCATACAGTTGATTCCCCATTCCGTTCATGACGTGAACCCCTTTTGAGGTGGAATAGATGATCTCCGAGATTCCATCTCCGTTCAGGTCCATCACCTGGACTACGGACGGCGCGGGCTGTCCCGGGTCCAGGCGAAGGGAGTGAGCAGGCGCTTGCCGATATGCGCCCATCCCGGCGGAATGTCCGGTTGCCTGCGGATCATGGCGAAACGAAGGCCACTCGAAATCCCTTTCATTGATTTGTTCACATCCGACCGGGACGGGGTGAATGGAGACGACTGCTGCGACGCATATCCAAAGAAGTCTCTGTGTGAATTTGTTCATTTTCCTGTTTGCCTGTTCAGAAGAATGAACCCTCTCATGCAACAGAGAGAGCCATTTGGGCCATGGGGGGATTATCGCACAAAGGGGGATTTCCCACACCGGCAGGATGTCGGTCTGGTAGAGAGAGAAGAGGGTGGCACAGGCTTGCATTCTGTGGCATGGTAACAAGGTATAGGGGAATCTCCGTAGAAGGATTGGCACTACGGGGTACAAGCAAATCAAAGGCGCATGGGGAAAAGGGGAGACTTTCTTTGAGGTGTTGCGAAATGATGTTGATATGTCATTGAACCCGAAGGAGCACAGGAATGTCCGGCAAAAAGCCGATCGACTCATTGGAAGAACGGATGGCTTTTACCCTCATTGAGCTCCTGATTGTCGTGGCAATCATTGGGATTCTGGCGGCGATTGCCGTCCCGAACTTCATGAATGCCCGCATGCGGGCCAAGGCCACGCGGGCGATAGAAGAGGAACGCAACATCTCCAATGCCCTGGAAATGTATCGCATTGACCAAGCGCATTACCCGCCCAAAGATGAAGTTCCCGGCACTCGGCTGCCGGTTTACAAGCGATATGCCATGCTGACCACGCCGGTGGCCTATATGGCCTCTATCCCCCTCGATCCTTTCTTTCCGGTGGATATTTCGCAGGATGCCCGCGCACTTTCCACTCTGTGGGGCGGGACATACTACGATTATTTTGAATGGCAGGACAGCGGGTATATCTACAAAGTGGGACCGAGGGTCAACAAGTTGTATTTCATTGCCTCTTACGGTCCGGACTTTGAGAAAACAGTTGGTGAGGTGATGGGGGCGCAGGATATGGTTCCGTATGATTTGTCCAACGGGATCACGAGTGCGGGAGATATTGTTCGATACGGGCCTTGAGACTATCTTGGAACGGAATAACGGGGACATATTCTTGCTGGAGATCTGAATTGTGAAGGAAAACCAGAAGAAAGCAGCTTTTACTCTCATTGAGCTCCTGATTGTCGTTGCGATCATCGGGATTCTGGCGGCGATTGCGGTTCCGAATTTCATGAACGCCCGGATGCGTGCAAGTGTTTCGCGGGCGCAGTCCGATCTCCGCAATCTTTCGGTCGCTTTGGAGTCCTATCGCCTGGACAATAATCACTACCCGCCTGCCTCTCTGGAAGGTGGCACGACCCGAATCACAGTTTTTCAACGCTG
>Ga0116141_10003596_pt1 | contig 13117 bp, 9 predicted proteins | sample AD_UKC097_MetaG_FD_89744 | JGI IMG/M metagenome (GOLD analysis project Ga0116141, IMG submission 89744) | Active sludge microbial communities of municipal wastewater-treating anaerobic digesters from USA - AD_UKC097_MetaG | ecosystem: Engineered > Bioreactor > Anaerobic > Digestate | place: USA... | reverse complement strand
CATCTTTTAGATGAGATTGATCAATATATAAACTTTTCGAACCGAACTATGATTATCACGGATAATCATATACCGACAATTTATATCGAAAAGATTCGTTCAAAGATAAAGAATGCATCCATTTATACAATAACAGCAGGGGAAGAAAGCAAATCCTTAGCGGTGTATGAAGCTATCATGGATAGATTACTAAAAAGTAACTTCACAAGGAAAGATATGATTATTGCTTTAGGTGGGGGAGTTGTCGGTGATTTAGCGGGGTTTGTTGCTGCTACTTATAAAAGAGGGTGTCGTTTTATCAATATTCCTACATCAACACTAGCGATGGTTGATAGTTCGCTTGGGGGAAAAGTGGCCATCAATATGAATGGTGTAAAAAATGCTATTGGGACATTTTATCAACCTGAAAAAGTTTTAATTGATTTATCTACCTTATCATCGCTACCAAAGCGCCACTTCAACAATGGTCTTATCGAGGCGATTAAAGCAGGTTTGCTTGGAGATAAAACCTTATTTGAATTGTTTGTTACCGATCAATATCATCTTCGTTTAGAAGAGGTTATTATCAAAGCAATCTATGTAAAGAAAAAGATAATCGAACAAGACCTTTATGACCAAAACATTCGTCAAGTATTAAACTTGGGTCATACTCTAGGGCACGCCATTGAAAGTTATTATAAGGGAGAAATACTTCACGGAGAAGCAGTAGCTTTGGGATTAAATTACGTCTTATCTTCTGAATTGTTAGAAAAACTAGATAAGATATTAAAGAATATGGGCGTGGTTTTGGATTATCCTTTTCATTACAAAGAGATACTACCCTATATATTAAATGATAAAAAGATTGATAACGATGAAATAGTGCTGGTAAAAGTGGATCAAATAGAAAAACCTTATCTTATTTCCCTTAATCAAGAAGAGTTATTGAATATAATACAAGGAGAATAACATGGCATCAATCTATCAAGGTAATTTAAAAATCACAATTTTTGGTGAATCACATAGTAAATCAATTGGAGTAGTGATTGATGGGTTGAAAGCTGGACTGGCTATTGATTTCAAGAAGGTTGCTCTTGAGTTAACAAAAAGAAGACCCTATGGTGAAATCTCTACTTCGCGTCGAGAAACTGATGAATTACAAATCTTAAGTGGCTACTGGCAAGAACGAACAACAGGGACACCACTTGCCATCATTGTTGATAACCAGGATATAGATTCTGGTCTATATGAAGATAGCAAAGATTTTCTTCGCCCCTCTCATGCGGATTATACTGCGTATTTAAAATATCATGGCTTTCAAGATTATCGTGGCGGAGGTCATTTTTCTGGTCGTTTGACGGTAGCAATTGTGATAGCAGGAGCTATTTGCCAACAAATACTAGCCAAACAACAAATTAAAATAGGGACTCATATCAAGAAACTGTATGATATTGAGGATGAACCCCTAGATTTTACGAATATAGAGCAGGTAATTGACCAAATAAACAATAAAAAATTTGCGACCATTTCTTCTCAAAGTGAAGAGAAGATGATAGAAACCATTAAAAAAGCAAGAAATAATCGCGATTCTGTAGGTGGAATTTTAGAAACAGTAGTGATTGGTAACATGAAAGGACTTGGTGAACCTTTCTTTCATTCTTTTGAATCAGCGGTTTCCTCGTTCATTTTTAGTATTCCTGGAGTAAAAGGAATCGAATTCGGTTTAGGATTTGGTTTTTCTAATCGCTTGGGTTCTGAGGTCAACGATGCTTTCTATTTTGATGGAAGCGTAAAAACAAGGACAAATAATAATGGAGGCATCAATGGGGGGATTACCAATGGAATGCCAATCATCATAAAAACAGTAGTAAAACCAACACCATCGATTGGATTACCTCAAGAAACGATAAATATCAAGACTTTAGAGCCTGTTATTCGGGCAACAGAAGGTCGCTTTGATGCTTGTATTGTTCATCGCGTTCCTGTAGTTATTAATAGTATGGTAGCTATTACCTTAGTCGATTTTATTATGTCACAAAAAGCAAATGAATGGATGGAGCTATAATATGGATTTTGGTCTGATTGGTAAGAATATCAATTATTCTTATTCTCAAGAAATCCATCGATTCTTTACTAACAGTCGATATGAAATTGTCAATTTGGAATTAGAGGAATTAGCTGACTTTTTAAAACAAAGGAATTTTAAAGGTTTGAACGTTACGATTCCTTATAAACAAGCAGTAATTCCTTATTTAGATTGTTTGGATGAGATCGCAACAAAAACAGGAGTTGTGAATACTATTGTCAATGAAAAAGGTACTTTAAAAGGTTATAATACTGACTATTATAGTTTTGTGCGACTATTAGAACAAGAAAAAATCGAATTATCGGGGAAAAAATGCCTCGTTTTAGGATCAGGAGCAACTTCAAAAACTGTTTTAGAAGCTTTAAAAAACAAAAATACTTTAGTCGTCGATGTTCTTCTCGTTTGCCGCAAAAGGGAAAGGTATCTTATCAATCATTATCTCATCAACATTACGATATCGTGATTAATACAACACCTATAGGAACCTATCCCGAGTATAATGAAGCACCTGTTGACATAACAACGATTGATCAAGTTGAATATCTTATCGATTTTATTTATAACCCCTTGCGTACCAAACTGATTAGAACGGCAATCAAAGCGAATATAAAAACAATCAACGGGTTAAAATTACTCGTTTCTCAAGCTTATTATGCTCGAAAGTTATTCGATCGAAAAGAATACAAAGAAACAATGATCGATGAAATTGCCCAAAAAATTACTCAAAAAAAGTTAAATATTGTTTTGATTGGTATGCCTTATAGTGGAAAGACAACCCTTGCCCATGAATTAGCAGCTAAACTACATCGTCAGGTTATTGATACCGATGAATTAATTGAAAAACAAGTTGGTGAAACCATAAGGGATATTTTTATAAAAGAGCAAGAAACAGGTTTCCGTAAAATTGAAAAACAAGTTATTGGCGAATTAAAAAGTGAAGGAAACATCATTGCTACCGGTGGCGGTAGTGTTTTAGATGAAGATAATATGGCAAAACTATCTGGTGAGGGTATTGTTTTTTATTTAGTTTGCGATAAAGAATCAATTTCTTTTACCAAAAATACGAGACCGCTATTGAAAAACATCGATGATTGGCAAAAATTAGCTGATCAGAGAGAGCATTTATATGTAAAATATGCTGACTTCATCATCCCTTATCATGCCAGCATAGAAGAAAAGACTAATGATATTTGCAAGAAATACTGGGAATATATAAAAAGAGGAAAATAATATGATTATAACATTAAAAAAAGAAACTCCCCAACAAGAAATTGATAATATCATTGCACAACTAGAAGCAAATGGTTTTAAAGTCGTTGATATGGTCAAAGATGATATTCATCTGTTAGGGATTCTTGGTGAAACTAGTTTTTTAGAAGAACAAAATATTGGCGCAAATAATTGGGTTGCAGCTGTAACAAGAATTACTGCTCCTTATAAGAAAGCCAGCAGAGAATTTCATCCTCAAGATACGATTGTTAGTGTCGATGGAATCAAAATCGGGGGGAAAGAGAAGATTGTTATTATCGGAGGTCTTTGTTCAGTAGAAAACAAGGAGCAGATTATGACAATTGCTGAAGCTGTTGCTCTGGCAGGAGCTAAAATGCTAAGAGGTGGAGCATATAAATATCGTACTTCACCTTATGCGTTCCAGGGTTTAGAAAGTGAAGGAATTACTTATCTAGTGGAAGCAAAGAAAAAATATAAATTACCGATTGTTTCTGAGATTACTACAGTAGATAAGATTGAAGAATTCGTCGCTAATGTTGATGTTATTCAAGTTGGAGCACGAAATATGCAAAACATTGAATTATTGAAAGCTTTAGGGAAGACGAATAAACCGATTATCCTTAAAAGAGGATTATCAAGCACAGTAGAAGAATGGCTGATGAGTGCTGAGTATATTTTAGCGGAAGGAAATTCACAAGTTATTTTATGCGAAAGAGGAATCAGAACCTTTGAAAAAGCAACACGAAACACATTGGATTTATCGGTGATTCCACTGATTAAGAAACTATCACACTTGCCGATTATCGTTGATCCGTCGCATGCTACTGGTCATTGGGAATTGGTAGAATCCATGTCATTAGCGGCCATTGCTGCTGGAGCAGATGGTTTGCTGATTGAAGTTCATAATAATCCATTGAATGCTTTAAGTGATGGTCAACAGTCTTTGAAATTAAAGAATTTTGCTACTTTGATTGAAAACGGACGTAAAATCGCCCGTGTTATCGGAAGAGATATCTAATGGATGTAAAGATTTATCCTGGTTTTGCCCAAGGAGAAGTAAATTGTCCTTATTCGAAAAGCATTATGCATCGAGCATTGATCTGCGCTAGTCTTGCCTCAGGATTAAGTGTTATCAACAACGTCACTCTTAGTGATGATATCATTGCGACTATTGACTGTTTGCGAGTGTTTGGTGCTGATATAAAAATAGCAGGAAATCAAATTATCGTAAGGGGAATAAAAGAAGGGAAAAATAAAAATGAAGTGTTGGAAGTCAATGAATCTGCTTCAACACTCCGATTTTTAATTCCAATCAGTACTTTATTCTTTGATAAGGTTGTTTTTAAAGGAAAAAAGAGTCTTTTTAGACGCCCATTGGTGGTTTATGAAGAAGTATTTAGAAAGCAAAAATTAAAATTTGTTGAAGAAGATGATCAATTAACCGTTTCGGGAAAGCTTAAAAGTGGAGACTACCTGTTGAATGGAAATTGCTCTAGTCAATTTTTTAGCGGTTTATTATTCTATCTTCCATTATTGCCAGAATCATCGACGATTACGATTAGAAAGCCTTATTATTCTCAAGGTTATGTGGCCCTAACAATCGATATCTTAAAGAAATTCGGTATTGAAATCATTAAAAAAACAAAATATGAGTTGCATATTCCAGGGAATCAAACCTATAAACCAACTACGATCAATAATGAAATTGATTATTCCCATTTAGCTTTTTGGTTGGGATTAGCGACAATGAATGGTAATTTAGTTTGTAACCAAGTAGATGGGGATAGTAAACAACCCGATTTTAAAATCATCAGGATTCTTCAAAACGCTAATGTGAGAATAAGTCGTATTGGAAGATCATTATTATGTGAAAAATCAACTTACTTGTTAGATAATTTGGGGATTGATAACCAACCAGATTTGGGACCTATTCTCGCTTGTATTGCCAGTCAATCACAAGGGAAAGTAACTCTGACAGGAGTAAAGCGATTAGTCAGTAAAGAATCGAATCGTTTGAATGCAGTATGCAATAATTTAAAAAATTTAAATATTGAAGTTACTAGGTTTTCTCTAGATAAGATTATGATTCATCCGGGGAAAGTAAAAGCACTTGCCCCACTGGATAGTTACTCTGACCATCGTATCTTTATGGCCTTTGCTATTCTAGCGACAATTAGCGAAAACCCAGTGATTATCAAAAACTACGAATGCATTCAAAAATCCTATCCTAACTTTTTAAAGGATTTAGCGCAATTACAAATCAAATTTGAATATATCAATTAAAAAATAGGAGTTTATATGAAAGTACTCGCAATCATCGATTCCTTTAAAGGAACCTTGACTTCTAAAGAATTAGGAGAAATCACAAAAGAACAATTGGCAAAGAAAAGAGTTGATTGTGATTATTTTCCCATTTCCGATGGTGGAGATGGTTTTTTGGAATGTATTGAACATCTAATCACTGCAGAAAGGGTAGAGTGTACTGTTTTTGATCCGTTATTTCGTGAAATTAGAACCTATTATCTAAAAGATCAAGAAAATAATGCATATATAGAAATGGCGTTGGCCAGTGGAATCAATTTACTCCAAAGACAAGAATTAAATCCCTATCAAACTTCTACCTATGGTACAGGTCAATTAATTAAAAAGGCGATTGAAAATGGTGCAAAAAAAATCATCGTTGGCATTGGTGGAAGCGCAACGAATGATGGCGGGACAGGGATGCTTGAGGCATTGGGGGTAAAGTTCTTCAAGAATCATCATCTTCTCAAGAGAATGAACGCACAGCAACTGGATTTGATTACCGCTATTGATACGGTTGAATTTGAAAAACTAACCAAGAACATTGAATTTATCGTATTAAATGATGTGAAGAATCCTTTATTAGGAACCAGTGGCGCAACCTATGTTTACTCCAAACAAAAAGGGAGTACTGTTTATGATTTACCTATATTGGAAGCAAAAATGAATCACTATGCTATTGTTTGTAAGCAAACATTGAACTGCGATTATTCTTCCTTTCCTGGTACCGGAGCTGCTGGAGGGCTAGGCTTTGCCTTTAAAACTTTTAATAAGGCTGTTTTTCATCAAGGAACGGAGTATGTTCTAAAATTAATGAATTTTAAAACAATCCTGAATCAATACGATTACATCATTACCGGAGAAGGTAAGATTGATAGTCAAAGCCTACTAGGAAAAGTTGTTTTCGCGATCAAGAGCCAGGCAAAAGATAAAAAAGTGATTCTTGTATGTGCTATCAATGAATTAACAGAAGAACAAATTCAAGAAAACGATATTGAGAAAGTGTATGCTATTGTTCCTCGCTTTGCTAGTGCTGAAGAATCTCTCAAGAATCCGCATCATTATTACAAAATTTTATGCGATCATATTAATCTAAAATAAAAGGCTAAATAGATGAATTTTCTATTTAACCTTTTTTTAAATCACAATAAATAGTAATAATAAGGAGGTCACCAGTAGACTTCCTGTTAAGATTAATCCGTATTTTGTAAAACGCAAGAATGAGAAATCAATGCCTTGATCTTTTAAGATTGTCATCCACATAATTCCTGCAAGTGCTCCGACAGGTGTCAAAAAAGCACCGATATTAGAACCAATAATCGTGGCGTAGATTCCCAAAGGAAGTAATTCTTTGCTTAATCCAGGTAAAAGATAAGAATAAGCTAAGGTCATGGGAATATTATTGATGAGATTATCGGTCAGTGTTGAAGTAATTCCATAAACAAAGATTGTTTTGAACTTGCTGTTAGCACTGAGATTGGATAGTGCAGCAGCAATTTTTTCCATCACCTGATGTTCATGAAGGGATAAGACAATGGTGAACATCGAAAGTACAAAGAAAATCAAATTCCAAGGAACTCGTCGATAGCTTCTTTTGATAATACATTGTCCCTTTCGCAGGAAATCGCTAATCGTAACGATGATTAGTAATAAAAGACTAGAGAGTAAAGCAATAAGCCACATTTCCATTTTTATATATTTTGAAATTGCCAATAGGATTGTGCAACCGAATAAAATGATAATTGCTGTGATTGTCAGGAATTTGTTTTTTATCGTTACTCTAATTGGTGTAGGGGGAGTGAATTTTTGCTTTAAATTACGATTAAATAGAAGTAATAGGATTCCAATTGATACAACTCCTGCACCTAAGGTAGGAATGATCATGATTTTAAAGTATTCAAGAAAATCGATGTTGAAGACAGAAGCGAGATAAATATTCGTTGGATTTCCAATATAAAGCATCATACTATAGGTATTGGCAACGACAAATTCCATGACAAGATAAGGAATTGGATTGATTTTTGCTGCTCTTGTGAAATAACAGATGAATAATGTAAAAGTGATGATGATAATGTCGTTGCTTGTGAAAACAGTGAGGATAGCGATAATTGCATATAAGATGAAAAATAGTTTATATTGTGAACCTTTTACTAAAGAAACAGCTTTCACAGCGATATAATTGAAAAAATTGCATTCATCAAGAATAATGGAAATTAAAGAAACACTGATAAAAAGGACCAGGATTTTTAAAGGATTTAATGAATTATTCGTTAAAAGGTTTGTTACCAGCACTTTAATCGGTAATAAGCCGAGAATTAAAATTAATAGCGCCCCAAGAGAAGAGATAATCCAAAAAGAATCAAAATGCTTATTTCCAATCCTAATGACAGGTTTTTTTAAAATGAAAATAATCATGATAAGACAAGTGAGTATACTAATACTCAAAGTTAGCAACATTGTACCACTCCTAAGTAAAAAAATTATACAACTTTGCTCGTATGAAAGCAATAGCTTTTCACCAAAATCAAAGGCATTTAAAAAAACATGAAAAATGCTATGATGTAGTGAGGAAAATATAAACTTGTTCTTTTAAAAAAAATTATTTTGGTGTATAATAAGATAGACAAACGTGTATATAAGGAGAAGAATATGAAAAAATATGAAGCAAATAAAAATTTAGCGCAAATGTTGAAGGGTGGCGTAATTATGGATGTCACCACTGTTGAAGAAGCATTGATTGCGGAAAGAGCAGGAGCTGTTGCTGTAATGGCTTTGGAAAGAGTTCCTTCGGACATCCGTAAGGATGGTGGAGTTGCTCGGATGAGTGATCCAAAAATGATTAAGGAAATCAAAGCGGCAGTAAAAATTCCTGTAATGGCAAAAGTGAGAATTGGCCACATTGTTGAAGCACAAATTTTGGAATCTTTGGGAGTGGATTATATTGATGAATCAGAAGTATTGACACCTGCTGATGACTTATATCATATTAATAAACACGAATTTAAAGTTCCTTTTGTTTGTGGTGCTCGAAATATTGGCGAAGCGTTACGTCGTATTGGTGAAGGTGCAAGTATGATCAGAACCAAGGGCGAAGCAGGAACAGGAAATGTTGTTGAAGCGGTAAGACATATGCGGACAATGATGTCAGCAATTAATACACTAAAAAATTTACCAAAGGAAGAATTAATGACCTTCGCAAAAGAGAATAATGCTCCCTATGATTTAGTTTGTTGGGTAGCAAAAAAGGGAAAATTACCAGTGGTTAATTTTGCTGCAGGGGGTATAGCAACTCCCGCTGATGCTGCTTTAATGATGCAATTGGGTAGTGAAGGTGTTTTTGTCGGTTCAGGAATATTTAAATCAGAAGAACCTGAACGAATGGCAAAAGCCATTGTTAGAGCGGTTGCTTTTTATAATGACCCTAAGATTGTTGCTGAAGTTTCAGAGAATTTACCAAAGCCGATGAAAGGTATGTCAATTGAAAGCATTCCAGCAGAACAAAGACTAGATAAACGCGGATGGTAAGGTGATTTAGAATATCAAGATTTTGCAATTGAATATAAAAAAAATAGTTGAATGATTAGGGCTTAAGTTCCGATTATGAAATAATATTCTCGTTTCCTCATTTCATCCAGGGTTTAAGTGTTCATCGTTATTTTTAATACGATTAAAGAAAAGTAAAGGATAATGGTATATGAAGGATAGCAGTATTGAATTAATAAAAAAACACTTTTGTTTAGATGATGATAAATTTGAAAAAGGTAGCAACATTATCGGTTTTTCCGAACAACTGAAAAAGGAAATTATGCTATTTGAATTATTTAAAAAAATCATCGTCTATTCAGACATGAATATCTTCAATATTGTTAAGAAGAATAAAAGAATGACCATCGATAAAGCAACAAAGATTATCAGTAAATGCTCTGAAATTGCTGAAATTCGCGATGAAAAGTATTACTTTTTAGATGAGGAAGGAAAATGGAATCCCCAACACCTAGAGGGATTAACAATCAGAGATTTAAACAATGAAGATAAAAAGATTGTAGATGCATTAAAGAAAAAATGTAAAAGCAACGAAGTAGAAATGGGCCAAGTAAATTTATATGATATTCTTCCGATTGGAGGATTTATTGGAAATAAATTGGTTGGAATCGCTAGTATATTGGATATTGATGGAATTTATGACATTGGTGTCATCGTTCATCCTCAACATCGTAATTTAGGAATTGGTAGAAGTTTAGTGACCCATTTAATCGGCTATAGTCTGATTAATAATAAGGTTATCAGATATCTTACCACGACTAAAAATGGTAGTGGTATAGGACTGGCAAAGTCGTTAAACTTGCCAGAAATTGTGAAATATCGTAAAATTAAACTGAAGTAATGCATTTTTAAGTGAGATAGATACTATCTAGGGAAGGAGAAAAAATGTTACACACGGATTTTATCTTGTATTTCAATATTACTGTTATTGCTATTATTGCATTAGGAGCTCTGATTGGATTTATTCGAGGAGCATTTAAGTCAATTTATAGCTTGATAATTTTTGTAGGATTATTAGTATTGGGATGGTTTCTTACCCCACTCATTGCTAAGGCAATTATGAATTTTGATTTATCGACAATTTATCCGCTTCAGATTGATGGAGTGACTATCACAAAACTAAATGAGTCGATTCCTTTAATTGCAACAGCCATCAGTCCAGATTTAGGAAACATATTAGTAGCTGATAGTTTGGCTTATGAACTAGTTTATGAAATAATCTTTATGGTTGTTAGAATTGTTAGCTTTGTTATATGGCTAGTTTTGATGGCAACCGTTATCAAAATTATTGTGAAGATTATTCAAGCAATCATTCTTAGGAAAAAAGCAAAAGCTAAGAAAAGTGCAGCATCGCGATTTGTTGGTTTCTTTGTAGGTGCGGTTCATGGTCTGGTAATTGTTTTCATTATCAATGTCATTTTATCAGGGATTGCAGCGGTAACGCCAATACTATCGATTTCAATTCCAAATGAAGAAGAAATTAACGTTAGCGTTGTTATTGAGGATAATTTTATTGAACTTGGAAATGTTGCAGTAGATGACAACGAAATGATTGAAGAGGTTGTAAAATTCTTTGATGGATATCGCGATACCCTAGGAGGAAAGATTTCTGGATTACTTAAGATTAAACAACAACCGTTTGATGAATATGTCTTTTCAAGCATGCTTACTTTTAATTTCAACAACCAAAAAGTTCACTTAATGGATGACTTACGAACTGGAGTTAAAATATATGTCAAATTGCAGGAAAACATTACGGGGGAAATCAATCTTGAGAGTATTTTAGCTTTGGATGAAGCAGTTTTAAATGAAGTATTTGGTTATGTTGCAGAATTAGATTTAATTGGAGTAGCAATTCCTGTTGGAGTTGAATATTTATATAAACAAACGGAAGTAATTTCTGAAGATACTTATAATAAACTAATAGCTGACATTTTAAAAGTTGATTTTACCGCTGAACTTAACAATCTAAAATCAGCATTAATTGCTGCTAATAATATGGGATTGTTTGGTGAACATGAAGATAATAATTACTTATTAACATTAGATGTTAATCAAGTAAAAATACTATTTACCAATTTAGGTAAATTAGAACTGATTGAATTATTAGGAAAAACCGGATTAGAGTTTTTATTAAATAGTGATAAAGCGAACGATTTCTTTGAAAAGAACAACATCGACAAAGATGATCTAGACTTTGCCAATGTGGATATAGGAAATGAAATAAGCAATCTAGGAGAGATCTATGAGGCTTTCCGTGGATTAAATCTTGGCTATGATGAAGAAGGAAAGTTAGTTTTTGATAATGTGACGGATATTGGAATTAATGCCTTTGGAGCAGCAGTTTATGACTCTCAATTATTAGCTAATAATAGCAAATTACTAGCGAAGACTATGGTTAGTTTGATGCCTGAAGAATTCCAAACAATGTTGACAGTTGAAGACTTGAAAAAAACAGATTTTGTTTCTTTGTTATCCTTGGCCAATGTCTTATTAAAAGCAAATATTGATGATGAAGAAAACTTTGATCCGAAGAAATTATTAACAGAGGCGAATATCGAAGCGATTTCTGAATATATTTCTTCATCGGAGTTACTAAGTTCCAATGTAGGGAAATTACTGGAAACATTATTATCACAAGTGGGAATGCCAGTTACCATTGAAATATCAGAGGATATTGTTTGGTCGGGACCTGAAGGAAAAACTGAACTTAGTTCCTTATTCCATTCCGCAAAGATTTTATTAGAAAAAGAAAATTTACCAGAAGATTTATTCACTCTTACTAAAACAGAATTAAACAATATTCTTTCATCTTCAGTCATTTCTCAAGCAATTGTAAAGATTATTGAACAAGAAGCAGCAGAAGGCGGTAGTTTAGCAGGATTCTTAATCATTGACCGTGTTGTGGAGTGGTATGATACTATACAAGATGGTGTTAGAATTGATGGTGAATTACGTAAATTATTTGCATCTTCAAAGATTTTATTTGGAGAAAATCCAAATTTTGATGATATGGGTGATTTAGTAAAAGTAAATAATATCATCGCATTATCTGATGAAGAAATTGATTTATTGATAGATTCAATTATCTTAAAAGATTCTTTGGCTAATCAACTAATCAAAGTAGGAGAAGAGGGAATTTTGAATATCAATTTACCATTATTCGATGTGAGTTGGGACACTGAGATTAAGAACTTCATCATTGGTACGAAAGTATTGTTTGGTGAATCTGTAGATTTAAACAACCTAAGTTTAAGCGTTGACACTGTTGTTGACTTAAGTCCGGAGAATATGAATAAAGTTGTCAATTCAATTATCTTGGTTGATACAGCGGTAAATAAAATAACAGAATTAACAACCACTGGTGGTTCAATGCATGGAATTTTAATAATTCCTGCCGGGCTACAGGCTGAAGATTATAGAGGAGCTAACGGAGAATTAAAGAAATTCTTAGTTGCTTCTAAGATTATCAAAGGAACAGGCTCTATTGAAAATGTAGTATTTGATGTTGATAAGTTCTTAGGTCCTGACCAAGAAGAATTGTTAGCTTCAAAAATATTTGAAGCATCAGCGATTGAATTTATCAAGAAATCAGATAAATTAATCGTTCCACTAGCATCAGAAGGCGATAAGTATTATTATTTAGCCGATACTACTATTGTTTGGGAAAGAACATATTCAGGAAATACCATTACTGATATTGGGGAATTACGTAAGTTCTTAGCAGGAGTGAAAGAAATCATCGGTACTAGCAGTTTTGCTGATTTAGCATTTACTATGGATACGATGTTAGCAGTGAACTTTGATTCTGTATTACATTCAAGGGTACTAGAAGCAACAATAGCAAAGATGATTGCTGATTTAATAACTAGCGGAACTCTAACAGGATTTGTAAAAGAACCGGCATCAGGATATCAATGGTATTATCACAAAACTAGTACAGATGCTCTTAATGGAGTGGTTCGTCGTGGTGAATAT
>Ga0116141_10003595_pt1 | contig 13120 bp, 11 predicted proteins | sample AD_UKC097_MetaG_FD_89744 | JGI IMG/M metagenome (GOLD analysis project Ga0116141, IMG submission 89744) | Active sludge microbial communities of municipal wastewater-treating anaerobic digesters from USA - AD_UKC097_MetaG | ecosystem: Engineered > Bioreactor > Anaerobic > Digestate | place: USA... | reverse complement strand
GACGTACGCGCCGCCATAGGCCTTGCGGGTGATCACCGAGATACGGGGCACGGTTGCCTCGCAATAGGCGTACAGCAGCTTGGCCCCGTGGCGGATGATGCCGTTGTGTTCCTGCTCGACGCCGGGCAGGAAGCCGGGGACATCGACGAAGGTCACGAGGGGAATATTGAAGGCGTCGCAGGTGCGAACGAATTTCGCCGCCTTCGAGGAGGACTCGATGTCGAGCACCCCGGCGAACGCCATCGGCTGATTGCCGACGATGCCAACCGACTGGCCGCCAAGGCGGGCAAAGCCGCAGATGATGGAAGGGGCCCACGCCGGCGCGTACTCGAAAAACTCGTTGTCATCGACGATCGCCTCCACCACCGAACGCATGTCGTAGGCCTGGTTTGCCGAGGCGGGGATCATGTCGATGAGCTCGGGCACGAGTCGGTCGTGGGGGTCGTCGGTGTCGACCCGGGGTGCTTCCTCCAGGTTGTTGGAGGGCAAGAAGCCGAGCAGGAACCGAACGTCGTCGAGGGCGCCCTTGTCATCGGCGGAAACGAACTGAGCGACACCGGACTTCGAGCTGTGAACCCGAGCGCCACCGAGGTCCTGTTGGCTCACGTCCTCGCCGGTGACCTGCTTCACGACGTCGGGACCCGTGATGAACATGTACGACGTCTCGTCGACCATGAAGATGAAGTCGGTCAGGATCGGGCTGTACACCGAGCCGCCCGCGCATGGGCCCATGATCACCGAGATCTGCGGGGTGACCCCCGAGGCCTTCACGTTGCGATAGAAGATGCCGCCGTAACTGGCGAGCGACACCGAACCTTCCTGAATACGGGCGCCGGCGCCGTCATTCAGCCCGATGACGGGGGCTCCGACCTTCAACGCCATGTCCATGACCTTGTGGATCTTTTCGGCGTAGACCTCACCGAGCGCTCCGCCGAACAGCGTGAAGTCCTGTGAGAAGACAAAGACCTGTCGCCCCTCGACCGTTCCCCAACCGGTCACCACACCGTCGGTGTAGGGGCGTTCGGTTGCAGAGGCCGAGCGTGAGCGGGCAAGACCATCGAGTTCGTGGAACGACCCCTCGTCGAGGAGGTACTCGATCCGTTCCCGAGCGAGCATCTTTCCCCGGGAACGTTGACGCTCGACCGAGCGTTCGGAACCGGGTTGGCGGGCCTCTTCCTTGCGGCGGAGGAGGTCGTCGACGCGTTCGGCAAGCGAGTGATCCATAGGTTTGAGAGATTACGGCGAAACGCCAAACCGCACCGAATCGCTACCGTGGCGACTCATGACCTCGACCAACAAGACGTCACGTCCTCAACTCTGCGCCTACCTGGCGTCGCGCCCCGGCGGGGACCCGGCGTTTTCCGACATGGCCCGACGCACCGGTCGAGCGGTGGCCGAGTCCGGAGCCGATCTCGTCTACGGCGGCGGCAGCTCCGGGTTGATGGGCGACATCGCGGACGCGTGCCTCGCCACCGGCGGTCGCGTCACCGGGGTCATCACCGAACACCTCTACGACCTCGAGGTTGCGCATCAAGCCGTGACCGAATTGATCGTCGTCGGCGATATGCCCGAACGGAAACGGGAGATGTTCGAGCGCGCCGACGGGTTTCTCGTCCTTCCCGGCGGCATCGGGACGATGGAGGAGCTTTTCGAGGTGTGGTGCTGGGCGGCGCTCGGACTGCACCCCAAGGCCCTCGGGTTGTTGAACGTGAACGGCTTCTATGACCGGCTGCTCGAGTTCATGCAGCGCGCGGCGTCCGACGGACTCATGGCGCCCTCCACCCTCGAGTTGCTCTTCGTCGACGACGATCCCCAACGGCTGGTGGAGCGCGTACTGAACGCCGTCGCTGCTCACCATCCATCGGGCACGATGTCGCTATGACGTTGCCGGTTGTCCCCCCTTTTCGACCCATGCTGTCAAAGGCAGCAACGTCGCTTCCCGACGGCGAGGACCACGGCTTCGTGTTCGAGCCGAAATGGGATGGGTTTCGCTGCATCGTCTTTCGTGACGGCGACGACGTTCTGCTCGGTAGCCGCAACGACAAGCCGCTGACTCGGTACTTCCCCGAGTTGATGGATCCGATACGCGAGATGCTTCCCGAGCGAATCGTGGTCGACGGCGAGGTGGTGGTCGCCACCGGACGTGGGCTCGATTTCGACGCGCTCGGCCAACGAATCCATCCGGCCGAATCGAGAATCGCCAAGCTCTCGGTCGAGACGCCGGCGAGCTTCGTCGCCTTCGATCTCGTCGCCCTCGGCGACACCGACCACCAGACGACACCGTTCGGCGAGCGCCGAGCGCTGCTGGAGTCGGTGATGGACCCGACGTCGCCGCCGCTGCACCTGTCGCCGGCGACCACCGACCGCACCGTGGCCGCCGACTGGTTCACCCGATTCGAGGGCGCCGGATTCGACGGAGTGATGGCCAAGGCCACCGGCGATCCGTACCTGCAAAACAAGCGCTCGATCCTCAAGATCAAGCACCAGCGCACCGCAGACGTGGTGGTGGCCGGCTATCGGGTTCACAAGGACGGTGCCGGCGTCGGGTCGCTGCTGTTGGGTCTCCTCGATGACGACGCGACCTTGCATTCCATCGGTGTGGCCTCAAGCTTTGCCGCGGCGCGGCGGGTGGAACTGCTCGACGAGTTGGCCCCATTCGTCGACGGCGGACTCGATGGCCACCCATGGGCCGAATGGGGCGAGGCCGAGGCGCATGCGACGTCTGGACGCATGCCGGGCGCACCCAACCGTTGGAACCAACAGCGCGACCAATCATGGGTGCCGCTTCGCTGCGAACTCGTCGCGGAGATCGGTTATCAGGGTCTTACCGCCGGTCGGCTTCGACATCCGGCGAAGTTCCTTCGTTGGCGACCCGACAAGGCGCCCGATCAGTGCCGTTACGACCAACTCGACGCGCCGGTGCCGATCGAGTTGGCGCACCTGTTCTCCAACGGAGAGTTCGATCGTTGACCCCCAGCCGTTGCCCCAGGTCGCGAACCCGCCTCAGCCGAAGCGCTGCCCGGCGAGCTTCGTGAGTCGGCGGTGCACGTCGTGGGCGTCGAGACGATCGCACATTTCGTCGAACCCGGAACCGACCCCGCTCCAACGCCATTGCGCCGGAGTTCCGACAGGAACATCCAGCCGGATCGTGGCGATCGTTCGGAACAGCAGTGCGTCGTCGAGATGCTCGGCGAGTACGGAGCACAGCTTCTGTGATCCGCGAACGGTGATGTCCCACTGCCCCGGGGCGAGGGGAATGTTCTCGATGTGCTCGTAGCGTCGCAACACCGCCGCTGCCGACTTCGCGCCCTAACCGGCGAGACCGGGAAAGCCGTCTGCGGTGTCGCCGACCAGCCCGAGCCAATCCGGAATCGACGCTGGCATCACCCCGAATTTCTCCAACACTGCCGCCTCGTCGCGGATAACGCCTGCCCGGCGATCGAACTGCGCCACCTTCGGGTCGACGACGCATTGCGCCAGATCCTTGTCGGGGGTGCAGATCAACGCGCGGGTGACGTCGGGGTCCGCCGCGGCGACCGCGGCCGCCGCGCCGAGCGCGTCGTCGGCCTCGAACTCCACCATTGCCCAGACCGTGAACCCGGCCGCCTCCAGCGCCGCCTCGAGGAGCGGGAATTGCCCGAACAGCACCGGGTCGATTCCCGATCCGTCCTTGTAGCCGGCATAGAGCTCGTTGCGGAAACTCTCGATCACATGGTCGGTGGCCACCCCGACGTGGGTGGCCCCGTCCTCCAGCAACGCGGTGACCGAGCGCAGCACGCTGCGAACCGCACCAACCTCTTCACCGACGTCGTTCAGGTGCTTGCCGCCACCCGGCGCATAGAAGTACCGAAAGAGCTCATACGTGCCATCGACAAGGTGGACCTGCATGGAAGAACCCTGCCACAACTCGACGGTGACAACTCGAACGGCTCGGACGCCGCACGCCAAGGCGTCGATCGCAAGCCCTCAAGAGAGGCCGACGATCAGTTTTCCTGCACGAGTTCGATGAGCGTCCCGAAGCTGCCCTTCGGGTGGATGAACGCCACCGTGGTGCCACGGCTGCCGGGGCGTGGGGCCTTGTCGATCGGGGTCGCGCCCGCGGCGACCATCGCGTCGAGCGCGGCCTGGCAGTCGTCCACGCGGTACCCGATGTGGTGGAGGCCTTCGCCGCGTTTTTCGATCGACTTGGCGATGGGCGAATCCGGGCGGGTTGCCGCGGTGAGCTGGATGTACGAATCGGCCACTTTGACCAGGGCCTCCTCGACACCGTCGGAGTCGACGATCTCGCGGTGATGCACCTCGGCGCCGAATGCGCTGCGGTAGTACTCGATCGCCGCCTCGAGGTCGTTGACGGCAATGGCCACGTGATCAATCTCGGTCAGAATCATGCCTCCAGTGTTCCACGACCGATGCCGCAGCGACCATGCGAGAACTCAGTCCTGGTCATCGGCGCCAAAGTGGGTACGATCCGACCGAGGACAGGAGGGTCCCCGAACCATGGAAACGATGACCGCGATCGGCGAGCGGCCAGACGGGTCAGACGTCACGTTGCTGCGCACCGGACGGATCGGACGACGCCTGGTCGCCTTCGGAATCGATGCAACCGTTCTCGCTTACTGCATCGCGTTGGGACTTCTGGGCATCGCGTTCATCGACGCAATCATGACCTCGACACTGGGAGGCTGCGCGACGTCAGACGCGCCCGCCGACTGTGAACCGTCGATCTGGATCGCGCGGTTCATCGCAGCTCTCGCGGCGATGTGGATCGCGGCGTCGGTGCACCTGGTGCTCGTCGTGCCAGCGTGGCGCAATGGTGCGACCCTCGGGATGCGCCAGGTCGGGATACGCATCGTGTCGCATCACTACGGTGCGGTCGTCAGCCAGCGGCAGTTTCACCTACGGGCCTGGGTCTCCCATTCCTCGGCGATCGTGTTGATCCTCGTGCTGTTCTCATGGGTGATCGGCCCGGCTGGGTGGCTCGACCGGGTGATCCAAGGGGTGGCCATCGCCGGTGGTGTCGTGATCGTGGCCTCGGCCGTGCTCATCTTGTTGCCCGGGCACCGCAGTATCGCCGATTCGCTCACGGCCACACGGGTCATCGTGGAACGACCCGTGTCCTACATCGCCCATATCGCCGCCATCGTCTGTTCGGTCATTGGCCAAGCCCTGCTGTCGGTCGCGACAGCCTGGACATTCGGTCGCCCCGATGAGCCCGACCTGTCGTTCGACTTCGGCAATCGACGCCACGACGATTTCGACTGGGCGAGCGATCCGCTCGAGCGACTTTTCGCCTGGTCCGATTCCGCCACCTCGAACACCATCGCCCTCGTCGTGTGCGGGGCCATCTGGTTGGCCGCCGTCGGCCTTTGTTGGGCGGGCCTCGTCGACACCCGCTGGCACGCCGAGCGCAACGCCGGCCGTGGCGTTGCGCTCGTGGCGTGCTTGTATGCCGCACTTCCGATCCTCGTGTTGACGATCTGGGCGGTCACGAGGGTCGCGTCGATCCTCATCGACGCATTCGGTTGAAACCGGCGGCTCCTGGCCGCCGGTCGTTACAGCTCGCCGCGGGCGTGGCGGGCAAACAACGTGATGCGATCCTCACCGACCTGCTCGCGGAACTCCGGGTCGGTGATGCCCTGGCCGGCCTCCGGAGCCAGGCACAGCACACCCAGTTTGCCTTCGGCCTGGTTGCGGTGGACTTTAAGGGCGGCCTCGCCGACCTGGTCGAGTGAGAACACCTCGCTCATCACGGGCTGGATACGACCCTGAGAGATGAGCTGGTTCATGTTCCAGGCTTCCTGGTAGTTCGCGAAATGGCTGGAGATGATGCTCTTCAGCTTCATCCACAGGTGGCGGTTGTCGAACTCGAGCATGTAGCCGGAAGTCGCCGCGCAGGTGACGATCTTGCCGCCGCGCTTGGTGATGAACACCGAGGCGCCCATCGTCGAGCGGCCCGGATGCTCGAACACGATGTCGGGATCATCGCCGATGAGCGAACGGACCTTCTTGCCCAGGCGGCGCCATTCACTTTCGTCCTGGGTGTGCTCGTCGCTCCAGAACTGGTAGTTCTCCTCGCGACGGTCGATCGCATGCTCGACGCCCATCGCGTTCAGGAGCTTCACCCGATTCTCCGAGGACACGACGCCAACCGGGGTTCCCCCGCCGTTGAGGACGAGCTGTGCCGCATAGGCACCAATACCGCCGGTCGCTCCCCAGATGAACACGTTGTCGCCCTGCTTCATGCGTCCGGCGTGATCGCCGACGAGCATGCGGTAGGACGTCGATGCGCACAACGCGTTCACCGCCGCTTCCTCCCACGACAGGTGGGCCGGCTTCGGCATGAGCTGATTGGCCTTCACGATCGACAGGTCCGCGAGGCCGCCGTAGTTCGTCTCGAATCCCCAGATGCGCTGATTCGCCGCCAGCATCGAATCGTTGTGTGCGGACGGATCCTGGTCGTCGAGGTAGTTGCAGTGCACCGTGACGTGGTCGCCCGGTTTCCAGTTGCGCACCGCGGAGCCAACACGCAACACCACTGCCGACGCATCGGAACCGACGACGTGGAAGTCCTGAGCGTGGCGCGCACCCCAGACCGATTCCTTACCCAGCCGGTCGAGGAAGAGGAAGGTCGGCAGGGGTTCGAAGATCGAGGTCCACACCGTGTTGAAGTTGATCGACGAGGCCATGACCGCGATGTACACCTCGTCCGGCGCGATCTCCGGCGTGGCGACCTCACCCACGTGAAGCGACTGACGGGGGTCCTTATCCTCGGACTCGACGCCGTCCCACATCGTCTGTTCGTCGCGCAGCACATACGCCGCCCGATAGGACTCTGGGAGAGGCAGCGCGGCGAGTTCCTCGCCCGAGGCACCGTTCTGGATGGCTTCGAGGATGTGTTGCATCGACATGGCGCAAGACGATAACGACTGACGATACCTCTTGCCCAGACCGGACCCGGCCGCCGGTCGGCGTTGGCAGAGGCCGGTTACCGACCGGTAACATCGACCGATCACAACCATCCACGACCAAGGGGACTCTATATGGCCGGATCGGTGATTATCAGCGGGGCTCGTACCCCGATCGGCAAGCTCTCGGGCGGGCTCGCGAACTTCAGCGGCAGCGACCTCGGCGGACTCGCCATCAAGGCCGCTCTCGAGCGCGCAGGGATCTCGGGCGAACAGGTCGATTACGTCTTCATGGGCCAGGTGCTCCTCGGCGGGGCCGGCCAGATGACCGCCCGCCAGGCCGCCGTGGCCGCGGGAATTCCGATGACGGTTCCGGCAACGACGATCAACAAGGTCTGCCTGTCCGGTATCAACTCGATCATGATGGCCGACCTGCTGATCCAGTCAGGTCAGGCCGACATCGTCGTCGCCGGCGGCATGGAGTCGATGACGAATGCCCCGTACCTGCTTCCCGGCGCCCGCGGCGGGTACCGCATGGGCGACAAGAAGGTCATCGACTCGATGATGTTCGACGGACTCACGTGTGCCATCGACAGCCTCGCCATGGGCGCTGCCACCGAGAAGTACGCCGGAGTTGCCGGCCTCACCCGCGATGAGCAGGACCAGGTCGCCTACCTGTCGAACGCACGCGCTGCGGCCGCTCAGAAGGACGGAAAGTTCGACGCCGAAATCGTGAAGGTCGAAATTCCCCAGCGCAAGGGCGACCCGCTCGTGTTCGCCGAGGACGAGGGTGTTCGTGCCGAGACCACGCTCGAATCCCTCGCCTCACTTCGCCCGGCGTTCGACCCTGCCGGCAACATCACCGCCGCCAACGCGTCGCAGATCTCCGACGGCGGAGCCGCTGTCGTGGTCGCGTCGAAGGCCGCTGCGGACAAGCTCGGCGTGACGCCCCTTGGCGAAATCATCGGCAACGGCCAGGTTGCCGGCCCGGACACCTCGCTGCTCACCCAGCCGAGCCGCGCCATCTTCCAGGCGCTCGAGCGCGCCGGGCTCGGGGTCGGCGACGTCGACCTGTTCGAACTCAACGAAGCCTTCGCCGCGGTCGGCGTCGCCTCGATGAACGACCTCGGCATCACCGCGGACGTCACCAACGTCAACGGCGGCGCCATCGCCCTCGGTCACCCGATCGGCATGTCCGGCACGCGAATCGTGTTGACCCTCCTCAACGAACTCGCCCGGCGTGGCGGCGGCACCGGCGCTGCTGCGTTGTGCGGCGGCGGCGGCCAGGGCGACGCCCTCCTCGTCAAGACCATCTAGCGTACCGTCAGTGTTCTGTAGTCGTTTGGGGCCGCCATGGCAGCCCCAAACGACTACAGAACGACCCTCACCACCCCCCGACGCGCTGCCCATCTCCATGGAGGCCCCATGCCCGCACGCATCGGAATGACCATCGCCGAATCGACGCCGAGCTTCTCGCCGCGGCCGACTCCGCCACCCGGCGCCCCCAACGTCGTGGTGATCGTGCTCGACGACGTCGGTTTCGGCCAGCTCGGCTGCTTCGGTTCCGACATCGACACACCGAACATCGACGCGCTCGCCGGCGAAGGCTTGCGCTACAACCGCTTTCACGTCACGGCGCTGTGTTCTCCGACCCGTGCCGCGCTGCTCACCGGGCGCAATCATCACTCGGTGGGGATGGGATTCCTCAGCGACGTTCCGATCGGGTTTCCCGGCTACGACGGGCGAATCCCCTCGTCGGCGGCAACGTTGCCGCGAATCCTGAAAGACAACGGGTACTCCACCTTCGCCGTCGGCAAGTGGCACCTCATCCCCCGATGGGAACAGACCGCGGCGGGACCTTTCGACCAGTGGCCCCTCGGTCTCGGTTTCGAGCGCTACTACGGGTTCCTCGCCGGAGACGCGAACCAATGGACCCCCGAGCTGGTGTGCGACAACACCTTCGTCGACCCGCCGTCGACTCCTGAAGACGGCTACCACCTCACCGAGGACCTCGTCGAACGCTCGCGCCAGCTCATCCTCGACCAGAAGCACGCCCGACCGGCCAAACCGTTCTTTCTCTACTTCGCTCCGGGAGCGATGCACGCACCGCATCAGGCCCCGCAGCCGTGGATCGATCGGTACGCCGGCCACTTCGACGACGGTTGGGATCGTTGGCGCGAGCGCATGTTCGCCAAGCAGGTGACCGAGGGAGTGGTCCCCGCCGACACGGTGTTGACCGAGCGTCCGCCGTGGGTGCAGGAGTGGGCATCGCTCTGCGATGACGAGCGTCGCCTGTTCGCCCGTCAGATGGAGTGCTTCGCCGGGTTCCTCAGCCATACCGACGACCAGATAGGACGCCTGTTGTCGGTGCTGGACGACATCGGCGAACGCGACAACACGATCGTGATGCTCATCAGCGACAACGGGACCAGCGCCGAGGGCGGGCCGATCGGGAGCCACAACGAGCACCGCTTCACCCACGATCGCCTCGACGACTTCGACGACTCGCTCTCGCGCATCGACGAGCTCGGTGGCGTGCGTGCCTACAACCACTACGCGTGGGGTTGGGCCTGGGCCGGCAACACGCCGTTTCGACTGTGGAAACGCTTCGCCTGGCTCGGCGGGACCCGAACCCCGCTGATCGTTTCGTGGCCCGGAGCCATCGAGTCGACCGAGCGCGGTTCTGTTCGCAGCCAGTTCTGTCATGCCATCGACCTGTTCCCCACCCTGCTCGACGCAATCGGCCTGCAGGCTCCGAGCACCGTCGATGGGGTCGACCAGCAACCGGTTCACGGCGCTTCACTCGTCGCCTCGCTCAACGATGTCGATGCCGCGGATCCCCGCGACACGCAGTACTTCGAGATGCTCGGGAGCCGAGCGATCTTCCACGACGGCTGGAAGGCGACCACCGACCACGTGGGCCGCCAGGTCAGCATCGAACAGGAACTGGTCACCGGCAGCCAGGATTTCGCCACCGACCGATGGTCGCTGTTCGACCTGCGCAACGACTTCTCCGAATCGACCGACCTCGCCGCGGACCACCCGGAGACCCTGCGGACACTCACCGATCGATGGTGGGTCGAGGCGGGGCGCCATCAGGTACTCCCGCTCGACGACAGCTTCATCGGACGAGCGATCGCGCTCGAACCCAATCCGAATCCGCCCGTCCACCTGTCGCGGTACCTCCCCGGCGCCGGCCCAATCAATGAAGATGCGCTGCCTGGGATGGGAGGAGGCATCGTGGTCCACGCGAACGTGCAGGTCGGCGACCGCGCCGACGGCATCATCGCCGCGCTCGGAGATTGGAACAGCGGGTGGGCGCTCTACCTGATCGAAGGGGCACCGACGGTGACGTTCAACCTGTTCGGCAACCCGGTCACCCTGCGGGCGCCGATCAGCCTCGATCCCGGCGACCATCGCGTCACCGTGAGGTACCGCCGAGACCGTCACGGCTCCGGTGGCGGACCGATCGGCATCGAGGTCGACGGAGCGGAGGTCGCCGCGGGATCGATCGACGACGACCTACCGTTCCGCTGGCAGATCGGCGGTGCCGGGCTGCGGATCGGCCACGATGCAGGCCTGCCGGTCTGCGACGACTACGAGATTCCGTTCACCTTCGATGGGACCATCGTCGACGTGGTCTTTGAACAGCCGATGTTCGCGCCGCGAACCTCGGCTCCACCCTCCGAGGAGATTGGGGCAGCGTTGCATCGTGAGTAGCCGACCGTCGCCGAACCTCGGTGCGGAACCATGGTGTGAGCCCACCACGTCGCTGGCCGGCGACGGCGGATGCAAGACTGTCGCCGTGATTCGAACCCGCCGCGGTCCCAACCTCGCGACCCGACTCGCGGCACTGTCCGCTGGCGTCGTCGTGGTCTGCAGCGGGTGCGTCGGCGCCTACGAGGTCACTACTGAGGACAAGTCCGACCATGCTGCCCTTCAGGTCGCAACCGCTGACGCGACGTCCGGCGAGGCCGAAGCGGCGGACGCTCCGGCTGGGCCACCTGAACAGTCGAGCACCGACCCGGCGACCGACGGCGATGATCCAGCCGTGATCGACCCGACGGTCGAGGCCGCGGCTCCGGCGGTGCTGCACCCGGTGCCATCGGATCAGCGCCAGATGGCCAAGCTCTCGGTCATCACCGATGGGCCGCTCACCCCCAAGTCGGTCGAAGCCTCGGCGAACGGGCTGTTCTTCGCCCAGAACATGATGTACAGCCACACGATCACGGTGTACGACCGGTCGTTCGCGCTCGTGAAGTCGATCCCCGACTCGATCAACCCGGCCGACTGGGGGTATCCGGACCACGCGGGGACAACGACCGGCTCACCGGTCGAGATGGCGTTCTCCCACGACGGCACAAAGGCCTATGTCTCCAACTACGAGATGTCCGGCCCTGGCTTTTCCAATCCGGGAAACGACAAGTGCAGCAAGGGATCGTGGGACAACTCGTACCTGTACCGCGTCGACACCGCGAGCTTGGAGATCGATCAGGTCATCGAGGTTGGGCCGGTTCCGAAGTACGTGGCGGTCACCCCTGATGACGCAACGGTGCTCACCACCAACTGGTGTGGGTACGACCTCAGCGTGGTCGACGCCGCCACGGGCAAAGAGACCCGTCGGATCCCGATCGGTCGTTTCCCCCGCGGCATCGCCGTGATGCCCGACAACACGACCGTGTTCGTGGCGGTGATGGGAACCAAGGACATCGCCGTGGTCAACCTCGTCGACGACTCGGTGCAGTGGATCACCGGAGTCGGCCAGGGTCCCCGACATCTCGTGTTGGACCCCGCCGGGGAGTTTCTCTACGCGACGCTGAACGGTGAGGGCAAGGTCGCCAAGATCGACGTGGCCACCCGCACCGTCGTTGCCAAGGTTGCCTCCCCGAGCCAACCCCGCTCGATGACCATCGCGCCCGACGGCCGCTCGTTGTACGTGGTGAACTACGACTCGGACGCGGTCAGCAAGATTCGCACCTCGGATATGACCCAGATTCAACGCCTGCCGACCGGTCATCACCCGATCGGCATCACCTACGACCGTACCGACAACCGGGTATGGGTGGCCTGTTACGGCGGAAGCCTCTACGTCTTCGACGACACGGCCTCCTGACCACCACGCCTCCCAAGGCGGTGCCAGCGGCGCGACCACTCGACCGACGACCTCAGCGGCTCAGAGATGGTCAGAAATGGGGCGAGCGGTCCTTGTTGATGATGGCCTCGACCTCGACTTCAACCTTCCACGCCGGGTCCAGCAGCGCCGCGACGACCACGGTGGTGTTCGCCGGACGGACGTCGTGGAAAATTTCGCCGTGCACCGCCGCGACCGCATCGAAATCGCCCACATCGACGAGGTACATCCGCGTGCGCACAACGTCTTTGAACGACGCGCCAGCATCTGCGAGCGCCTTTTCCACGATCTCGAAACATCGGCGCGCCTGCAGTATCGGGTCCTGCGGGCAGACTCCGTCCTCGTACTGCGGCGCCGTGCCGGCGACGAACACGCGGCTGCCGAATCTCACGGCCCGTGAGTAGCCGTAGGTGAGTTCCCAGGGTGAGCCGGAGGAGATCAGCTGACGTTCTGCGGACATGGGGGCGACGTTACCTCGCGCCAGCCTGCTCCCCGATGACCCGTCGACCCTCCAACGCTCGACCGAGCGTCAATTCGTCGGCGTACTCGAGGTCTCCGCCCACCGGCAGACCGCTCGCGATCCTCGACACCGTCAGATCCGGTATCTGCAACATCCGCTGGAGATACAGCGCGGTGGCCTCGCCCTCGATGTTGGGGTTGGTGCACAGGATCACCTCGGTGACCTCCTCGGCACCGATCCTGGTGAGCAGCTCGCGGATCTTCAATTGCTCTGGGCCGACGCCTTGGAGGTGGTCGATCGCCCCTCCGAGAACGTGATAGCGGCCCTTGAACTCTCGAGTGCGCTCGATGGCGACGACGTCTCGGGGTTCCTCGACCACGCAGATGAGATGAGCGTCACGGCCTGGATCGGCGCAGATCGCGCACAGTTCGGCTTCCGCGAAGTTGAAACAGCGGTCGCAGAATCCGACCTTGTCGATCGCCGCCGCGATGGCCGCTATCAGGCGCTGGGATTCAGCCTTGTCGACCTTCAGCAAATGAAAGGCAATGCGCTGTGCCGACTTCGGGCCAACCCCGGGAAGGCGACCAAACGCGTCGATCAACTCCTGAATCGACTGGGCGTAGT
>Ga0116141_10003592_pt1 | contig 13125 bp, 10 predicted proteins | sample AD_UKC097_MetaG_FD_89744 | JGI IMG/M metagenome (GOLD analysis project Ga0116141, IMG submission 89744) | Active sludge microbial communities of municipal wastewater-treating anaerobic digesters from USA - AD_UKC097_MetaG | ecosystem: Engineered > Bioreactor > Anaerobic > Digestate | place: USA... | reverse complement strand
TTTAAAGGTTGCCACCGTATAAGGTGAAGAGGTGCGCCCGGAGATCAAAAACCCGGGTGATCACCACAAATGGGGCTTCAAAGGAAGCTCGATTCAGATGAATCCTGCTGAAATCCTCATCAAATTTAGATTTTTTGAGCCCTGATTTAATCATAATTTTTTAAAAAAATCCCAAAATCATAAAATCTGGAATCTTTGCAATTTTTCAAAGGTCTCACAAAGAACAGTCCGTAGTTTGTTGTTCGTTGTATGTGCTCTGTTGCCCATTGCTTGCTTGAGTTAATTGGGTTTATTGGGCTGCTTGGGGTTGCTGTAGCCGGTTGGGATGCTAAAGTTAGACAGGATTGACAAGATCTTCAGGATTTTCAAGATATTTTTTTCCGGTTTCCGGATGAAACCGAAAAAAACCAAATCCGCCTTCAGCGAAAAAAATGCTCTCAAGGGTCAATTTAAATTAAACCGCTTCAAAGAACCCTTTGATGGAGGAAACCACCCTGGATGCGGTCTGCCCATCCCAATATTCCGGGCAGCGATATTTCAAAGATTTTCCTGAGAGAATCTCCTTGACTTTGTCTTCAAGTACTTCCACCTTGCAGAGTTGATTGGTTCCTGGAAAAAGCGTAATCGGCCTCTCTGTGTTCGGGCGTAGTATAAGATAAGGGATCCCAAGATAGGTGGTTTCCTCCTGGATCCCTCCGAAATCGGTTATTGTAAAAGAGCAATTGAAAACGAGGTTCATGAACTGAATATAGGACAGAGGATCGGAAAGAATCAGGCCTTCCGCCTCTTTCATAAATGACCATAGGCCGTTTTTCTCGAGGTTTTTTCTGGTCCGGGGATGAACAGGAAAAACAACAGGAGTGGTTTTAGCGATACGTGCGATGCTATTGCAGATCGATGAGAGGCATTTTTGATTGTCCACGTTCGATGGCCGATGCAGGGTCAGTAAGGCATAAGCACGAGACGGAAGCCCCATCGTCTTGTATGTCTGATCTTTTTCTATCTTCAGCCTGAGCATCTCAAGGGAATCGATCATGATATTTCCAACCCGATGAATTTTTTCCGGGGGCACTCCTTCTTTCAGCAAATTCTCATCGGCATCCGGCGATGGGGTCCACAAAATATCCGCAAGGCAGTCAGTGACAAGTCGGTTGATCTCCTCCGGCATGGTTCGATCAAAAGACCGAAGACCCGCCTCAAGATGAGCAACCTTTACACCCAATTTTACGGCCGTTAACGTTGTCGCCAGAGTCGAATTCACATCCCCCACCACAACTACTAAGTCTGGTGGTTTTTTAAGAAGGGCTTTTTCATAAGCCATCATGACCTGAGCGGTCTGCTGTGCGTGGGTGCCGCTTCCAACACCGAGATGCAAATCAGGTTTGGGCAGTCCTAAATCCTGAAAAAAGACATCAGACATGTTTAAATCGTAGTGCTGTCCCGTGTGAACAATGATTGGTTCGGTCCAAGGCTCTTTTTTCAGCGCATGGTATAACGGCGCGATTTTCATAAAATTGGGTCTTGCGGCTGCAACAAGATGGATGAGCATTTTTTATTCCTGGTTTTTGTTTTTAATTCAGAAAGAATTGAGTTGCATCGGACAACGTACCACCGACAACTGACTACTGTTTTATTTGGTTAGACAGGATTTACAGGATCTATTGGATTTATTTGTTCATCACTTTCCGGATGAAAGTGAGAAAGTTCAATTCGCCTCCGGCGAAAAATAATGGGCATTTGGTGCACATATCTTTGTTTTGAAAGAATAGCAGAAAAAATATTTCACCACAGAGACACTGATTCAGGTGGTAAAAAATAAGATGATTGGTGGCAACTGACAACGAACCACAAACAACAAACTACTATCAACAACTATCAACAAACAAGGTTTATCTTCCGAAACGGATGGTATTCGCCGGGGATAAGGTAACCGTGAAAAGAACGCGATTTTCGTCGTATTCATCCGCATCGTCGGTGGAATCAACCGTGTGGAACGAATAACCCAGCCGCATATTTATCCACTGCCATGGTTGATAACTGATTCCCAAACCCGTCTCGGTGATTTTGTCCGTTCGCGTCTCTTCAATATCGGTGTATTTCACTCTTCGGTACGATCCATATACATCACCGGTAAATTGCCGGGTAAAACCATATTCCGCTCTTAATCCCCCCAGGTAATATCGGTTAAAGCCCAGATTCTCAGCGCCGAAATCGGCATGCTCGTAACCGCTGGACCCCACGGCATTGATTGAGCCCCGCCGGAATGTCCAGGTTTTGCTGAGAACACCATCCAGCAATACACCTTCTTCGCCGTCACTTTCTTCTCTGTCCTGAATAAAATAGCCGGCACGGAGGGTAAGAATCAATTCTTCAGCCAAGGTATAATTGATTCCCGCGGAGGGCTCATAGACATGGTAGTCTTCGGAATCTCCTTTATAATCCACATAGGTGTGATTATACTGTGCGAAGCCTTCAAACTGCCGTGAAAATCTTTTAATCAACCGGGCACTTCCCTCCCACGCCTCCAGATCATCCGAAAGATCCCCGGTATCCAGTGTATCTGAATATTGCCCCTTTGTATATTCGGCCCGGGTATCGACTCCCCAATCCGGCAAGAACCAGTAAGTAAGTCCAACGGATGGCGTGTGTGTGTCGTTGTCTTCATACGTCGGATCATCGTTTCGGAGGATGCCGTAAACATAACCCAGATAAACGGAATCCGAAGCCCCGAATTGATGGATCAACCGGAAGCTGGCGGCATTGGTATAATAAGTTTCCCTGTCCCTTCGAATCGTCGTATCGGCTTCAATGAGAGGTTCTTCCCTGAATTCGCTGATAAACTCATCATCCGGTACCGGGTCTTCCGTGTACAGAAAAGCATCTTCAATCTCCAGCCTCGTGTTTCTTGCCATCTGCTGCCATGCGCTGAACGTGGCACTGTGACGCCATCCGTCAAATTCATTATATTCATTGTAAAACACGTATGCGGGATCGTAGGAAATGGCGGCACCTCTGGTTCTTCCCGCTATCTCCGCGGTAAATCCCGGAGAAATGGTGGTGATAAAATCGTCTTCTTCATGGTCCGGATCGAGAAACAGGTTGTCGGTATATTCTTCGGTGGCGGTGATCCTGGGAGTGAAGTTGATCTGGAAACCAAAAGCGGATGAGCCGAGTAATAAAAAAGCAATGATCAGGATGTGAATGGTGGTTTTTAAGTTCATTTTTTTTATTCTCTTTTTTATCAGGCAGGATTCCGTGGGTTTGTGGGTTATTTATCTTATTAATATTAGACAGGATTAACAGGATCTTCAGGATTTTCAAGATATTTTTTTCCGGTTTCGATATGAAACCGAAAAAACCCAATCCGACTTCGGCGAAAAATTTGAAAACGGACAACAAAACAACTGACAACAAACAACCCTCAACACACACCGGGCAACAAACAACAGGCAACTGACTATCAGGTTTTTCAAATTAAGGGACAATGATTGTATCGTTTGCTTTCAGCCTTACATTCTGGCTGAAATCCTGTCCCTTCACGATATCTTTATAATTCACTCGAATGATCTTTTCCTTTCCGTCTTCATGTCGAAGGAGAATAATTTCTTTTTTCGAGGCCCATTCGGTAAAACCACCTGCAAGCGCAAACGCCTGCAAAACCGTAAGATCTTTCAAAAGGTCATATTCTCCGGTATTGGCGATTTCTCCCAGGATATAAAATTTCTGGCTTGAAGGCGTTCGGACAGTGACCGTAACAAATGGGTTTTCAACATAATCTTTTAATCCGGCCTCGATATCTTTTTTAAGTCCCATAGTTGTGAGGCCCGCGGCTTCAATATCATTCAGCAAGGGAAAACTGATTTTCCCATCCGTTCTCACCAAAACTTCTTGGCGGGAAAAATCCGGCTCTTTCCAGGTAATGATTTCCAGGATGTCGCCGCTGCCGATTATGTAAGAATTTTTGCCGGACGAAACGGGCAGGTTTGCTGAAACCGGAGATTTTTCCTGGCTGCTGGATACCGGAGGGATGCAGCAAGTTAAAATAAAAACCAAGAAAATGAGATATGATTTTTTCATTATTGTTCCTCACCTCCTATTTTTTTAACTTAGACAGTATTTATAAGATTATTCTTTTCTCAGTTTCCGGATGAAACTGAGAAAGCTCAATTCGCCTTCGGCGAAAAATATATCGAACCATGGGAAAAGGACAACAAACAACGAGATAGTATGGTGACTTGGATAGCTAAAATTAATTGTTACGCTATTTAAGTTAGACAAGATTTACTGGATTTATTGGATTTTTCATTCATGATTGAACTCTCGATACTTACGTTTTACTTGAACGCCTGCCGGCCCGAAATTAATTAAGAGACCAATTTCTTTTTTTAATCCATGTAGGTAGTTAACCAGTTGTACTTCATGTTCTTTAGCCAAATTTTGGACCGATTTCAGTTCGACGAGGATAGAATCTTCAACAAAGAGGTCAATATAGAAATCCCCGATTATTTGATTGTCGTAATAGACTTTTAAAGGCTTTTCAGTTTCGACTCTGAGGTTGCTTTTTGCCAGCTCTATGACCATGGCTTTTTTGTAAACGCTTTCCAGAAAGCCGTGCTTGAGTTGATTATAGACATTGTAAGCGCAACCGATGATTTTATGAGTAAGATCTTCGTATTCCATTGACTACTTGTTTATTTTGGCTAGACAGGATTTACAGGATTCATTAGATTTTTGGGTTCATCACTTTCCGGATGAAAGTGATGAAATGCAATCTGCCTACGGCAAACAAAAATGACGCTGTTCATTGGGCTGATTGATTTGCAACATACAACGTATCACTGACAACGAACTACTTTTTTATTTTGATTAAACAGGATTGACAAGATTTTCAGGATTTTTCAGGACATTTTCGGTTTCCTGATGAAACCGAAAAAACTTAATCCGCCGCAGGCGGGGTTTTGCTTTTCCAGTTTCTTCCGGAAACTGGAAAAAAATCTGATTAATCCTGTCGATCCTGTCTAATACCCGTAAAAATCCCTGTACCATTCGACAAACCGTCGGACCCCTTCCTCGATCGGCGTATCGGGTTTGAAGCCCACATCTTTAACCAGATCATCAATATCTGCATAGGTTGCGGGGACGTCGCCCGGTTGAAGATCCATGAATTCTTTTCGGGCCGTTTTCCCAAGAGCGTTTTCGATGACCTCGATAAAGCGGGCAAGCTCAACCGGATGGTTGTTTCCGATATTATAAATTTTGTATCGGACATAGGATGTTCCCGGATCCGGATCGTTTCCCTTCCAGCCGGGGTTCGGTTCCGGCAGATTTCCCATGACCCGGACCACTCCCTCGACGATATCGTCGATGTAGGTAAAATCCCGCTGCATCTGTCCATGATTGAAAACATGGATCGGTTTTCCTTCCAAAATGGCCTGTGTAAAAAGGAAAAGCGCCATGTCCGGTCGACCCCATGGCCCGTAAACGGTGAAAAACCGAAGGCCTGTGCATGGAAGTTCATACAGGTGGCTGTAAGCGTGCGCCATGAGTTCGTTTGCTTTTTTACTTGCGGCATAAAGGGATACCGGGTGGTCCACATTATGGTGAACGGAAAAAGGCATTCGGGTGTTGGCGCCGTAAACGGAGCTGGACGATGCGAACACCAGATGTTTCACTCGGCTGTGCCGACAGCATTCCAGAATGTTGATAAAACCCACAATGTTGGAATCAACATAGGCATAAGGATTTTTCAGTGAATAGCGGACACCTGCCTGAGCGGCAAGGTTTACCACTACGTCAAATCGCGTTTTATCAAATACTTCCTCCATTGCCTTTCTGTCCGCAAGGTCAGCCCTGAAAAAACAAAAATTTTGAAACGTCCTCAGCTTTTCGAGGCGGACTTCCTTGAGGCTGACATCATAATAGGCATTCAGGTTGTCGATACCTGTGACGCGGCATCCGTCTTTTAACAGGCGGTGTGCGAGGTGATAACCGATAAATCCGGCTGCGCCGGTGACAAGAACGTTGGTGAAATTCATAGAGTTATCAGAGTTTTTAAAGTTAGACAGGATTTGCGGGATTCATTAGATTTTTTGGTTCATCACTTTTCGGATGAAAGTAATGAAGAACAATCTGCCTTCGGCAGAAAAAGGACAGTTCATTGAATTGCTCGGATTACAATGGATAACGAACTGCTGACAACTGACTACTTGTTTATTTTGGTTAGACAGGATTGACAGGATCTAAAGGATTATTTATTTCTCAGTTTCCGGAAGAAACTGAAAAAGCTCCATTCGCCTTCGGCGAAGAATATCACAAACAACGGACAACTGACGACGGACTAATAGGTTTGCTTTTTTCGATACCAGTCATGCGTGATCTTAAGGCCTTTTTCAAAAGAGTATTCCGGATTAAAGCCGAGAAGCGATCTGGCCCGGTCAATGTTGGCAACGGATTCTCGAATGTCGCCGGGCCTGGGGGGCTTATATTCCGGTTTCGCCGATACACCGGCCAAGCCGCTGATCATTTCCCAGAGATCTTTGATACGAATAAAACCGCCCGTACCCACATTGAAAAACTTACCGACGGCACGCTCGGCCACTGCGGCACGCAGATTTGCCCGGACCACGTCTTGGACAAAAACAAAATCCCTGTATTGACTTCCGTCGCCGTAAATAACCGGCGCCTGCCCGGCGGCAGCCTTTGTTAAAAAAATGGAAATGACACCTGAATAAGGAGAGGAAGGATCCTGCCTGGGACCGTAAACGTTAAAATATCGAAGGTTCACCGTCTCAAGTCCGTAAAGATTCCGGTACAAACGAGCATAGAATTCTCCGGTAAGTTTCTGAACCGCATAGGGACTCATCGGTTTCGGCTCCATATTTTCATTTTTCGGCAGAACCGGATCATCACCATATATCGCGCAGGAACTTGCCAGAACCACCCGTTTGACGCTGTTTCGACGCGCCGCCTCGAGCACCCGCAGCGTGCCGATATCATTGACCATGGCAGAGCCGACCGGATTTTGCACGGTCTGGGGCACGGAAACCACCGCTGCCTCATGAAATATGACATCACAGTCTTTAGCCGCTTTATCTAAAATTTCCGGATCCCTGATATCGCCTTCATAGAAGGTGATTTTTTCTTCAATCTGCCTCAGATTGAAAAGATTGCCCGTCGTCAGGTTGTCAAGAATAACTACCTTACAGCCTGCGTCTGTCAGTGAATCGGCAAGATGGGAGCCGATAAATCCGGCCCCACCGGTGATCAGGGCTTTTTTGCAGTTCATCGGGTTGCTCGAGTTACTGGGGTTAGTTGGTTTCTGGGGTTACTAGGGTTTATTGGGTTACATGAGTTATCCGGGTTAGACAGGATCTTCAGGATTTTCAAGATATTTTTTTCCGGTTTCGATATGAAACCGAAAAAACCCAATCCGCCTTCGGCGAAAAATTTGACAAACAACTGACTACTGACCACAAACGACGTACCAGCTTTTCGCCGTCTCCCGATCGGATAAAAAGTAAAAACCTCTGCGAACTCTGTGTCCCGAACGAGCGGAGCGAGTGGGTGGTCAACCATTTTATTATCAGACAGGATTTACAGGATTCATTGGATTTTTTTGTTCATCACTTCCCGGATGAAAGTGATGAAATGCAATCTGCCTGCGGCAGAAATTAATGATGGTTTACCGATTGCATAGGTTGCTAAGGACAATGAACCACAGGCAACAGACGAATGACAACCAACAACCGACATTTTCTACAGCTCCGCCTTGTCGATTGCCATTATCTGATGGCCTCAACATTCCGGTTTTACTATATATTATGTTTAAACTTGCCTGCCTCGGACGCAGATTGCATGCGAACGAGGCTTATGAAGGCCTAGTGTGCGCCTTTGCTGAAAAAAACGGTTTTAACGGTCCGCAGGACGACCATCAAATCCATCAAAATCGACATGTTTTTTATATAAAAAAGATCATAATTCAGCTTTTCAATGGCGTCTTCCACAGTAGCACCGTACCCGTAATTGATCTGTGCCCATCCGGTGAGACCGGGTTTTACCGTAAAACGCTCTCTGTAATACGGAATGATTTTTTCAAGTTTTTCAACGAAAAACTCCCGCTCCGGACGCGGACCGACAAAACTCATATCTCCTTTTAAAACATTCCAGAGCTGAGGGATCTCATCAATCCGGCATCTTCGAATAAATTTTCCGATTCGGGTAATACGGTCATCATCCTTTTTTGCCCAGACCGGTCCACTGTGTTGTTCGGCATCGGCGATCATCGATCGAAACTTGTGAACCCTGTAAATTTTTTTATTCATTCCCACTCTTTCCTGGGAGAAAATTGCCGGTCCCTTTGAATCGATCTTGATCAGGATAGCGATTACAATAATAACGGGCAAAGTAATGATGAGCAGAATCAAAGAGAATAAAATATCCGTCGAACGCTTAAAAAAACGTTTGGTAAACGGCTTATGGAATCCATCGGAAAATATCAGCCAGGCGGGATTAGTTTGCTCAACAATCAGCTTGCCGGTAAGCATCTCATAGAAACTGTTCCCTTCAAGGATCTCTATTCCGTTCACTCGACATTTTAAAAGTTCTTCCGTCGGAAATGCTTTCCGTTTCTCTTTCAGTGCGACAATTATTTTTTTAATTTTTAAGTTCTGAGCGATTTCACACAAATCTTTATAGTTTTCTTTACAGATCGTCCGCCCGGAACTTATATCTTCAAAACAGGCGGCATCGTGGTGTTCCGTGACCGTCGCCGCGATTTTATATCCACTGTCTCTTTTGGCATTTATTTCCGCCGTTATATTTTGCGCGAGCTCGCCGGAACCGAGAAGGATGATCTTCTGGTTAAACATTTCCCTATTTAAGACGATCAGATATCCATAGCGCCAAGCTGTTATAAAAATCACGATAAAACAGACGCTGATAATAAATATCCCTTTTTCAATAATCATCAGGGGCAAGAAAAAATATATAATCGCGAGAAAAATGGATGAAGAACCCAATGCCTGGAGCAACCGGATACCCAGTTCCAAAAAAGTTTTTGTGACATTCAGGTCATAAAGGTCATAGTAATAAAGAAATGTCTGGCAGATAAAAGTGATCAGAAGCGCCTTGGCGGACAGCCCCGGGTCCAAAAGATCCGTGCTGCCGTCAAGAATGGCCCAACAGGCAAGAAGAACCGATAAGTATATAATCAGGCCTTCTCCGATAACAAAAAAGAGATTTCTTATCGGATAATATTGTTTAAATAACCGTAACATCCTGAATAATGTCCATAGCGCTCATTTCGCAATCATGGATGCATACCAATTAGCAGTCGCAGAATCTCTGGGATCGATATCTGGTGTATGGTTTTCAGAAAATCAGCCCGCGGGCTTTATCTCTGGGTTCGAACGGGGCTTTCAATCCTCGAAACACTCCATTCGGTCCTGCGGTTGGAATTTTCGCCTCGTCCGAATCGGAAACCCGATCAGAGGTTTTTAAATCACTTCCGGTTTGGTGGATAGACGAGTCGGTGGTTTCTACGAATGATAATATTTTTTATAGTTGCCGTACTTGCCATACCCGTAATAAAAAGACGAGCGCATATCGAACTGATTGAGAACAACCCCCATTATCTTTTCCTTCCCGATCTTTTCCACCAGATCGGCAACCAATTCACGAGGTGTGCTTCTTTGTTTCACGACCAGAATGATGCCGTCAACCAGCCTGGCTAATACATTTGCCTCGGCTGTAAACTGGGGTGGTGGGGAATCGATAATGACATAGCGGTCATTGTATTTTGTTTTTACTTCCTCGAGCAATTTGATCATCTTTTCCGAGGATAAAATCTCTGCCGGATTGGGAGGGGGATTTCCTGCCGGAAGTATGGTCAGTTTTTCCACCGGGGTCTTTAGAAGAAACGGAGCAATCGATGTGCCGCCCGCAAGATATTCACTCAGCCCGGAAACCGACCGAAACCCGAACAGGCTGTGCACAGAAGGCTTTCGGACATCACAATCGATGAGGAGAACATGGTCATTGATACTCTGCGCAATCGTTATAGCCAGATTGGCGGCCACAAAGGATTTCCCTTCGCCGGGAACGGCGCTGATAACCATGATGGATCGAGGGGGTTTTCCGGAAGTGGGGAACAAAAGATTGGTCCTCAACATCTTGAACTGCTCCGCCTCATAAGACCTCGGTTTTAATAAGGTTACCAATACGTCATCCAAACCATCGGAACCACGCATATCTGTGAAGCCGTTATCCGATTGGTCAGACAAGACATTCGGTTCTTCCTTCCCGTCGTTTACAATGATCTGAAAATCCTTATGTTGAAAATCGGACGGCTTCGGTCCTTTATTCGCTTTTTCAAGCGCATCGTGGATTTTGCCCAATGGAATTCACCTCTCTATCTATGAATGAAAGTCGCAATCAACAGGCAACAAGCGGCGGATTCTTTTTTTGTCTTTTAATAACTCACTTAGATATCAACGAATTTTCGGATAAAATTCATTGTCCGGTCTACCCCTTTTAAGCTCAATACGGCGAATCCGGCAAGCAGTATAAAACCAACCATAATTGCGACAAGACTCAGAATTCGATCCAGTCGTTGCCGTACTTCTTTTTTTCGATTATACAATTCCGGAACCGCGGCAAGTATCGGAAGCCCCAGGAAAGATTCAATATCTTCCGGTTTTCGAAAAGATGTATCAAGAAATTCCAGCAGAAAGATCAATCCGCCTCCAATTCCAAAACCCGCCGCCACCACCATCATAAACAAACGCTTCATATTCGGTTCCACGGGGTTTACCGGCAATCTGGCGATATCGATGACGCGGAACCGCTCCCCCTTTTGTTTTCTTTCCATGTTGACGGCGATTTCAGCCTCCAGTTTTCTGCCCAGAAGAGAATTGTAGGTCGCATTGATATTTTCATAATCTCTTCTTAGGGACGCAAGTTCCTGCTCCCTTTTCGGTGTATTTTCCACCCGCTTCTTGTAATAAGTTATCTGTTGCGTCAATTCAGAAATTTCAGCCTCCAGGTTCCTTATTTCTCTTTTTATTTCGCTCTGCTCTCTCTGGCTTCCGGAAAGCAGATTGCCCCCCGTACCCGTATCGTTTCGGGATGCTTCCGTCGTGTTCCCGCTTATGTTCTCATTTTTAGCTTGAAAATCGGCGATCATCTTTTTTAGTCTGACTACATCCGGATGTTGATCGGTATATCTGGCTCGAAGGTCCGTCAGCCTCTCTTCCATCTGTTCCGGGGTTAACGGACCGGATCCGACTTGGGACGAATCACCGGGCAGCGGAAGATTCTGTGCGACCGCCCTCTGATTGTTCAACAGGATCATCCGGTTTCTTGCATCTCGGAGGCTTTCCTGCCTGCTTTGCAAATTATTCTGCAGTCCTTGAAGAATACTCAGGTTCGTTTGAAGTTGCTCCGGAAGTTCACCCATGTACTCCCTGCGATATTCCTTGAGTGCCTCTTCCACTTCTTCAAGTCTTTTTCTCATGGTATTCAGCTCTTCCTCAAGAAAATCGCTGGTTCCAACAGCCTGTACTTCCCTGAGCTTGAGATTCTCATCAATAAAGTAGGAAGCAAGGGTATTGGCAACGTTCATAACCTTTTCAGGATCGGTTCCCTTAAACCTGATTGAAAAGGCATTCGCCACCTGTCGGTCTCTGGACACGTTCACGGAAATATTTTTTCTGATGGTCGCCAGCTTATTTTCCATGTGTGTCTTTTCATTTTCCATATCGGAATAAAGATTAAATTGATTGATCACCTTCTCAAGATTTGTGCGACTCATGATCTGCTGGGAAAGGGTATTGATTCTTTCATTAATATCGCTACTTACAATTGATTGAACATAATTGGCCGGAACCCTCTGCGCTTCTATTAAAATCAGGGTTTCCGCGCTGTATATCTTTGGAAGGGTAAGCGCAAGATAGATTCCAGCGATCATGGACAGGCAGAAGGGAATAATGACAAACCATCGCCGTCTCAATAGAATCTCAAGAATATATTCCGGTTTTATGGCATTTTCAGTTATTGACATAAGTTTAATCCATTTGTCTTATTATCGGATGATATATAATTTTCTGAACGGTTTAATCTGAAACTTCAAGACACAATGAAGTTGAAGCAAGAGCAGGGAAAAATATTTTTTGACCATATCATGTCATCGATGGGTTTATATAGCAAATTATATGCCGTTCAAGAAAGCTTTTTTCATCTCAGAAGCCGGCCGGGACAAAGGGGAAGACATATGTTATTCAAATCAATACAATTCGAAAGAGTGCGTTCGCTGAATAATCAGTCAAAAATCTTTACGGCATCATCCTTGCAGAAAAACCGCCTTTAAATCGGCGGAAAAGATGAAACAAATGTTATAACCATGTGAAATTGATTTCCAATAGTTGGGCAATTCATTTCACACCTGAAATCGCTAAATAATAATCGTGAATTGACGATAACTCCTATAGAAAAACGACCCATAAAACCCAACTCTGTGAAAAAAACTTTCTGGGGACGATATCTTTTTTTCCTTTTATGCTTGAAATTAATTTTAAAAGGGTTATATCAACTTATAATCGTTTCTCCATCGGACAAAAAAATCCGGTTACACGGAACTCCTGATTACATAAACCGTCACGAGAGACTTTTTCATCATGAAGACCCGAAATACGATAGACTGCCGCAACTGCAAGTTCTATTACGTGACGTGGGAAAAAAATCTACCGCACGGTTGCCGAGCAATGAAATTTAAAAGCAAAGATCCGCCCTGTTTGCAAGTTTTAAAAAATTCCGGGATCGCCTGCCTTATGTTCTCACCAAAGGACATCATCAAAAAGCAAGCATAGTAGTATAACCCGGAGAATATGCGAACTGCCGCACCATCGACTGCCCGTATACAGGAACCTTTGCATGACGCCCCTTTCTACCGATTTCCAGGTAATGCTCAAATTTCAGCGGCTACCCGGAATGTCCATGCCGCGATTCGCTTCGGTATCCGTCTTTGAGATACGCACGGAATACCTCTCATTTTCAACCGACGGGAATCTTGATACGTAGTTTTTTTAAGCCGTTTTATTTGTAACTATTTTACGACGATTTACGCCGGCG
>Ga0116141_10003590_pt1 | contig 13127 bp, 11 predicted proteins | sample AD_UKC097_MetaG_FD_89744 | JGI IMG/M metagenome (GOLD analysis project Ga0116141, IMG submission 89744) | Active sludge microbial communities of municipal wastewater-treating anaerobic digesters from USA - AD_UKC097_MetaG | ecosystem: Engineered > Bioreactor > Anaerobic > Digestate | place: USA... | reverse complement strand
CTGGGGGCAGGGCCTTGTCCCCCCTATGGGGGGATTTTTCAAAGCCGCACCCTTAGGGTGCGGATTCTTTACTCCGCGCATTAGGACGATAAAGAAGTAATCCCATTGCCGCGAGAGCCGCGAACGACGCTCCGGCAATAAATGGAGCTGAGGCACTGAATGCGCTCCATAATGACCCTGCGATGACGCTTGCCAGCAAAAGCGCCCCGCCGCTTACGAGATTAAAAATTCCAAAGGCCGTACCGCGCAAATCGGCAGGTACGGCATCGGCAACAAGTTTCGAGAGAAGCCCTTGGGTGAACGCCATATGCAGGCCCCAGAATGCCGAACCAAGCAATGCGGACCCGGGCGACGCAGATATTGCCAGCACGATATCAGCGACGACGAGTATCCCAAGGCCGCATAATAGGAGTGTTCGCGCTGAAAACCGATCGGCCGCCACACCTGCTGGATACGCAAATATGGAATAGATAACATTCATCACAATCATAATTATGGGAACGGAGCCAATAGCCATCCCGACATTCCGGGCACGAAGAATTAGAAACGCCTCGCTGAAACGTGCGAGGGTAAAGACGGCTCCAAGCGCAACGACAAGCCAGTACTGCCGGGATAGGCGTTTGGCATCATTCAACGCAAGGTCTTTTCTTTGATCGGCAACGTGGTCCGCGGATTGGGGCTCACGGACTCCAAAGATCAGCAGAAATACAGCAATGAATGCCGGTAGGACCGCTACCCACAACACGGCTTTAATGTCGTTTGCAAGCCAAATCATGCATACAAAGGCCAGAAGCGGCCCCACAAAGGCTCCGACTGAATCGAGCGCCTGACGCAAGCCGTAGGCCGAGCCCCGAAGCTGGGCGGGTGCGATCTCAGCGACGAGAGCGTCACGTGGCCCACCGCGAATACCTTTACCGATGCGATCAACAAAACGTGCTCCGAACACCCACTCAATCGTTGTGGCAAGTGGAAATATTGGTTTGGTTATAGCAGCCAGTCCGTATCCAACCACAGCCGGGAACTTTCGTCTCCGGAAGTAATCGCTGATCACTCCAGAAAACACTTTGGCGATTGCCGCTGCCGCCTCCGCAAAACCTTCAACAATTCCAATGGTAACCATGGATACGCCCAGCGTTGTGGCCATGAATATCGGCAAGAGGCTGTTAATAAGCTCGGATGAGCTGTCCATGAACATCGATACAAATCCTAACATCCAAATGCCTTTCGGCAGTTTATGGTAAAAGCCCTTGTTAGAAACTATCGATTCAGGATTACTTGGTTGCAAGGAGGTCATGAATGCCGTTTCATCATCACCACTTGTTTGCCTGGCTTCGCAGTACCGAGCATCCGGTCGCAATTATTTCATGGCAATTTATCTTTTTATGTTATTGAATTTCAGCTACCGTGCCGACCATCCGGCCATAGAAAAAGGCGGTCGGAAAGCGGATAAAAAAATGAGAGGGAAGTCGGCAGAGCTGTTTTGGATTGATGGGAGTTTCCGCACATGAAGAAACACCTTAAGGCGATTGAAATTGTTCAGAAAGAGTAAAGAGAAAGGGAAGAGATGCATTACCGCGCCTCTTACATTTTTACTTATACTTCCGGAAACTTTGAACCAATTGCTGAAATGAGCCGGGTTTGTATTTGTTGAAATTCTCCTCATCCACATAAACAAAATCATACCGAACATCCGACTGCGCCCGGTTGATGTCATCACACCAATGACCGAGCCGTTCCATTTTCAGCGGAACATCCGAATCGGTTTGACCTTTCGTTTCGACGATGAATACCTTTTTGTCGGACAGCTTTACCAGAAAATCCGGATAGTAATTGGAAATATCGCCGTCAGCGTTCACGTAATCCAGCTTAAAATGAACGGCAAGGTAATTCTTGGCAAAAGAGATGACGTCACCGCAATTTTCCAAGAATCCGGCAAAAAGCAGTTCAAAATGACTGTCGCCGATGATTCGGTTAAAAACGCTTTTTTTCGGGATAAGGTAACCCTGGTCTTTTGCCACAAACGGGCGTGTTTGCCGAAGTTTAATATAGTCCCGTACTTCCGCGTCCCCTTTATCCTGAATGGTAAGGGCGTTAATCGCACGCTTAAATGTTTCCATCAATGTTTTGGTGGCTGCCGGTTCAGCCAGGTTCCTTAATGTATCGGGGCTATCCAGTTCCACCGTCCGGTCAAAAAGCTCGGCTTGCACAAAAGCCTTGACTTTGCCGTACAATACGTCATAGCCGCTAACAAGGCGCAGGTCCTTCATGATTGCATGCGCAAAGAACCCGATAACGCTTCGATAATCAGCGATATCCGTTGTATCCAGGATTGTGGTGTGCGCTATCTCGCCGGTCGTAATGTCCTTAAATACGATTTCCCGCTGTTCTTCCATGGAAAATTGCCGGTATTCCAACCGCTTGTGTCCCAACGCGCTGATGTTTAAATCGCTTAAATTTTTATATTCCCTGTAAATGCGCGGGGTCAGCACCGGAATTTCAATGTCCAGCAGGTTAATGTCTTTCTTTTCGTTATCCTTATCGACCTCCACCACCAGCGGGGTTTTGGGTTGCGTGCCTTCGCCCATCGGCTTTTTCTCGAAAACCACGCCTTCGGCCTGGATGGATTCCACAAATTCCATAAAAGCGGGGGTGCCGACAACGCTGACCTCTTCCGGAATAAAGCCGGAATACATTTTGCGCAGCCCGCGTCCGAGCGTCTGTTCGGGAAGGATATTGCTCTGCGCGGAATACGGGCGCAACCCGACGATGGTGCAGACATTCCTTACGTCCCAGCCTTCTTTAAGCATCATTACGGAAACAATCGCCTTATAAGGACTTTCCGGGCCGTCGATTTCATTGGCCTGTTTACGCAATTGTTCCAATTCTTCCTTGCCCTTGCCCGAAGTCGATTCGGAAATTTCACCGTTCTTCCTGGTGTGAATGACCAGAACCGCATCCTTATCCGCAAAATCCGGATAGGTGGTCCGCAAATAGTCGGCCACATCATCGCAATTCCGCGTGTCGTCAGTCATCACGAACAAAATGGCTTTTTTCCCCATTTTGATATGCTCATCATACGCCTTACGCCATTCAACCACGCCCAGGTTGATATAATCGGCGTATTTCTCGGTATATTTGGCGCTTCGGCGTTCCACTAATTTGGCACGGCTGGGCGGATCGGGCAGCACCGGATGCTTCACCACATTTTGCCAGATGGCTTCCACCAGCGGGTAATCCGCTACGGTTTGGACGAAAATAGCGCCTTTATTGTGTTTCGGCGTGGCGGTGGTATCCACTTGCAGGGAAAGAGCGGAGCCTTTCTGTTTCAGCCGGTTGTGAATATCCTCAATGGATTTGAACCATTCCAGGGACTTATCGTGGATATGATGGGCCTCATCGTTTAAAACCACAAGCTCTTCGATGTCCCGGACGATCATTCCCAAATCCACTTTGGAGTCGGTGGTTGCCCCGGTGGGCCGCTTGCCCAGAAAGTAATCCATGGAGTTTTCGTCATCGGGAGATGCCGGGATATCATCACCGGCGTAGACGCGGTGAATATTGGTCAGAAAGATATTGCCGACAGGTCGCGTGATATGAACCTCGTCCTGTTTATGAAGGGTGAGTTGAAAATCATTTTGCCAGTTGCGGCCGTCCACGCCATTATCCGGGATGACCGGATCTTCGAAGAAAATGCGCAACCCGGCAAAATCTTTGTAAATGCGGTCCAGCACAATGATATTGGGGGCGATTACCAGAAAATTCCGGGCAAGCTGTGAATCCGGCTCATACAGCTTGTGATAAAAGCTCCAGGCCAGAACCAGACTCATCACCTTGGTTTTGCCGGAGCCGGTCGCCATTTTAATGACAAAACGACGCCAGGATTCATCAAACATACCCGTTGAAACCGCGCCGGAGCCGTCAAATCGGATCAAATCATATTTATCAATCACTCCCGCCACGTCGTAGAGATAGATAATTGTCTCCAGTGCTTCTCTTTGAGCAAAGTAATACTGGAACTCCGTCATGGTTCCGTCAAACCGGGGCAGCAGATGCGGTGTATTGAACCACCAGTTCAGAAGCGTTCGGCTGGTATCCGAAGCGCCGGTATAACCGGCCTCCCGCCACTCCTTGACGGTTCTCCGCAATTTCGGCACCAGCGGCGGCATCAATTTTTCCATGCCGGTTTCCCGAAGTGTTTCATCCGCGGGGAACCATCGGATTTCGGGGTCTAAAATTGCATGGGGAGAGTCAGGAAAATCCGGATGCAGAGCCATTACATTAATTCCTTAATCATTTTCCGAACCGTCGAGGATAGGGGCTCCAACTCGTGCCGGCATATCCAGAAAACCTGTTCGGCATCAATGTCAAAATAATGATGCGCGATGATGTCCCGGAAACCGATCGCGCCTTTCCAGTCGATTTCAGGGTATTTTGACAGCAGATGACCTCCGGTTATTTTATCGATATTTTTTAAAGCCTCTCCGATGGCGATAAACAACATAAAAATGCCGTCCAGTTTTTCCATTCCAGCCGGTGTATCCGTAAAATCATTCGCGCTGTGTATATGGGAAGTTCGGCTTTTAATTTTTCCAAGAGCATCCTCAATCTGTTTGAGTATGGACAGGACAAGGGGCTTGTCAAACATAGACTCCCTCTTTTTCGATGCGGGTTTTCAAAACCGGGTTCATCTTTTCCCGGACCCGGACGATATCCACGTGTTTTTTTATCCTCCGTTCGATATCTTCCTTGATATGCACCAGGATAAAGGGGTTTGGGGTTTTCGTTTTGATACAGATATCCAGGTCGCTGTCATCCCGAGCCTCGTTCCTTGCGATGGATCCAAAGACGCCGATCTCAATAATACCGTATTTTTCTGAATTGTTACGTTTAAAATCGCGTAAAAACGATAGAATCTCATCCCGTTTCATTAGATTTTACCTCCTATATTGAGGTCGATAATCTTCATGGTGTCGTTGCCGAAGATATCCACCACTTTCACCGCTATCTTGCGCCGACCGGGAGCGCATTCGTGAAACACGCTTCTCAGCTCCAGGGTTCGGTTTTTCTTCGTGCGGAAGGATTGCCATTCGTTCTCAAAAATAAAATCGCCCGTCCAGACTTCTTCATAATCATCCAGCGTCAATTGGGACGGTTCAACCTTGCCGTCAATCCGTATTTGCGCCCCCTTGCCCCGATTCACCCGGATAATCTCTTTTTTGCTCTCGAAGTTAAAGTCCACGGCCCAGTAATCAATCCAGTCCGTCCAGTGCCGGGTAAGCGCTTCCCGGCGCACGATGCCGTCCTTGTCTTTGCTCACTTTGATGATCCGACCTTTTTCCACAACGATTTTGCTTTTTTTGTTCTTGAGCGTCGCTTCGGCATTGGCGATGGAATCCTGGGAATAAAACACGGAAAAATCGGTCAATTCCATGGCAACGGTATTTTTCTTCACGTGGGGTTTCACTTCAATAAATGCTACGTCGTGGAAAACCACCTGATTTTTTTCAACCGCCCGTTTGTCGAACACTTCGGCGGGAATATACTTGGGCGAAATATCGATTCCCTTGGCCCGCGCCTCGTCCAGCACATTGGGAAACAGGCCCATTTCAAATTCAAAACCAAGGATATCCACCCGGGTGATATATTTTTTCCGGCATTCCAAAATGACTTCTTCCACAAACAACCGGGTCACCGGCAGGTTAATCGGGCCGACCGAAACCATGCGCCCGGCTTTTTTTGCCGTGAAAGGTGGCGAATCCGTCAATTTTTTCAGCCTGGTAAGCCTTGAGAATCAGCTCCAGAAAGGCTTTTTCCTTTTCCGCCAGTTGCTGCTGCTGTTCTGCTTCCCGCAGGTTGGGGTTGATGCCGATATAATGCTGCCGTTCGTATTTACCCAGGTTGAGGATTTCAAAGGCGCGGTAGTCCCTGCCGTCGGCCTTGAGTTGGCGCTGAACGCCGATCATCCGCTTGCGGGTGGTGTGAATGGCGAATTTGCCCAGGTCCGAGACGATCCATTTCCGGCCCAGCTTTTCCGCCACCGCCGCCGTGGTGCCGGAGCCGCAGAAAAAGTCGGCCACCAGATCGTCCTCGTTGGATGAGGCTTTAATAATGCGTTCCAGAAGGGCTTCGGGTTTTTGGGTGGCATAGCTTGTGTCTTCAAGTGCTTGCGAATTAACTGTAGGAATATCGTCCCAAAGAGATTGAACAGGAACTCCCTTTTGATCGTCAAGGAAACGTTTTAACCGAGGAATACCGCCTCTTTCAGGCCAGTAGAGTTTGCCTTCAGCATCAAGTTCTTCAAGGCGATGCATTGGATAACGCCAAGGTTTAGATATTCCTCGCCACTCATACACAGGATTAACCCCGGTATGACCTAACAGGCTTGTGGGTTGAAATATTTTTCCAGTCTTCCCATCTTTGTAACAATAATACTTTTCAACATATTCATCTCGATATTGAGTGTATTGATCATTCCAAATATTATTATCACCTTTAGTGTAAAAGAGTATAAAATCAGTTAATTCCGGAAATTTCTTATGTGCATTTCCTCTTGGTGTGCTCCTTTTCCAGGCAATATGGTTCTTAAAATTATTGACACCGAACAATTCATCTATAACCAATTTAATGCTATGACCTATATGCCAATCACAATGTACATAAATGCTGCCGTCCTCGGCCAGCAAATCCCGCATCAGCACCAGGCGTTCATAAATCATGCTGATAAAGGAATCGGCTCCCTTGCCCCAGGTGTCCCGGTAGGCGATTTCCTCCAGGATATTGGGCTTCTTGGTGAATGTGTCGCCGCCGATTTCAATATCCATGGAAAAATCTGCACCCACGTCAAAGGGAGGGTCGATGTAGATAAGCTTGAGTCCCCCTTGCTTTTCAATCTCCTCCCGCATGGGACCGTTTTTTAAGCTTGAGAGAATCAGTTTGTTGTCGCCCCAGATAAGCTTGTTGGTCCAGCCCTTGAGCTGCCTTCCGCGTGTATCGAAAAGCTCCATTTGAAGCTGAGTGCCTTTTTGCTTTTCCGCTCTTGGCTCGTCCACCTGCTCGATGGTCTGAAAGGGCAACACGATATTGCATACGTCGTTGGTTTTGCCGTTCCATACCAGTTCCACCTCCCGCTTTTCATCAAAGAGAAGGAAGCGGTATTTATCCGGCAGGGGCTTGTCGGCTTCGATAAATCGTATAATTTCCCGTTGTTCCTGTTCGGTCAGCCGCGGCATGATAATCCTCTGGGTGCTGTTTTTTTATTTAAAGCATAATCGCCATTGATTTTGCGGAATCGTTTTCCGCCCGGCAAATCGCACCACGGCGATAATACAGATTTTGAATCGTATTGACAAGATATTACGGGATCATATCCAACCCCTTTCCCACTTTTCGCCCGTGTGTTTCCTTTACCCATTCATTTCAACACAAACCCTAAAGCCTTTTCAAATGAAAGCCAAATACAAGACGGTGGGGCTTATAGCCGGGAACGCCGAGATATGAGCCACCTGAAGAAGATTTTTGGAAAAGTCCTTGAAATCATTGTATAAACCCGGTTATGGGACGGCTGTCGTTCAAACCATACTCCGGCATAAAAATCCCAGTACAACCGAAGGATATTTTGGGGGTCTCGAACTTAGAGGAGTTCGCGGGGCGATTGAAGGTTTGTCATCGGAATCATCACGGAAGGTCGCAGGAACCGCCTTTGACCGTATGCTTGAAAGGAAAGAACGTTGAGAGCGGAAAACGAAAAAGCCGTCTGTTCCATCGGCGGCTTTTCTATAAACACTTAACTTATTGATTTTGCCGGCGTCCCCAAGGGGATTGGAACCCCTGTTGCCGGCGTGAAAGGCAGATGATATGGTTTTTTGAAATAGCCCGAAACGCCCGAAACACAATACTTTCGGGGTCTTTGCTAAAAAGACCGGGATCAGGGCCTTGGCGGTGTATGTGGCCGGTTCCGCGGTGATTACCTCAAACCCACCTTCGTAGGGCCCGATAGCCTCCACCTCACTCATCAGGTGATCAATGTAATGAGAATCTAAAAGTGTACTCCCTCGGACCCTCATCCTGACGATCTGTTTTGCAAATGGCGGTTTTATCTACAGAGCGATCCGGATTAATTCCGGCAGAGTAGTATGCCTTGTATAAAATACACCCCGGAGATGAGCTATGAACGACCGTCTTCACCCCATACCCTGATTTGCGTTGGTTGGTAAGCGGGTCCATAAAAAGATTAAAAACCTTTACGGTCGAACACAACAAAGTCAACGATCCAGAAGCCATCGCTTAGCCGATTCCAATTCCGAACGGTCAAAATATTCCGCTGGAATGTTTGAAAAAAGGCTGAAAAGAGCTACCCAGGTCTTTTTCCACGATTTATCGCCCACAACGGCCATGCACTCAATATCTTCCGCATAAATTTTGGCAAACCTCAATTCTTCATAAAGGGACTCGGCGCTGTTCATTGACCGAAGATTTTCGATAATCAGGAGGAGTCGGATTTTTCCAGCCACCGCTATCTTATCTTCCATTATCCGGGAAATCTGATCCATTTCATTGTCCGTTATTTCATTACGGATTTTAAACGCCAGGATGCTTTCCGATATTTCTTCAAGTTGCTGATACATCGATTATCCTCCTTATTTTACCGCAGCCGATAATTTCAAAAGGTTCTCAAATCAAAGCAGGCCGGCAATGGATTTAGTCCAAAAAATCATATTACACCAATATCTGGTTTTATCCTTACAAACGGCGTCATAAAAATATCCAATGGTCTGAAAAAGGAAACGAATTCTTTTATTCGCAACTCTCGAATGTTTATTTGCCCCAAATGCCTGAGTTTTCCCCTGAATAGGGGAAAAAAATATTCCCGCGGTAAGGCATTCGGCTATCGCTCCTCCGGCAAGGTTGCCGGGAGGAGCGATAAATAGCTATCAATCGTAATTCCGATATCCACTGATAAGATTCCTTGTCAAAGGTCGGGTGTCTCTTATAGCAGCCCGTGCATTGAAGGGCTTGGTCAACCGGCTTGCAATATATGACAGCAAGAATTTCTTTTGACGGGGCAGACTGTAAACCATCTAAATATTAGATGGGGAATCCAACGATCCCCATGAGAATATCTCGTATCCAAATTTCTTAAACCGTTTTTGATCGCGCTCTCAGTAAAAAATCATTCGGCGATTTTCAAAAACCTTGCATTAATTGCCACGATTACCGTGCTGAGCGACATAAGCACGGCCCCCATGGCAGGCGAAAGCACCACCCCGTAAGTGTAGAGAACACCTGCTGCCAGGGGTATAGCGAACGCGTTGTAACCGGTGGCCCAAACCAAGTTTTGTACCATCTTCCGGTAAGTTGCCCGTGCAAGGCCTAGAATAGCTACTGCGTCCATGGGATTGCTGCGCACCAAAATAATATCCGCTGTTTGTACCGCCACATCGGTTCCCGCGCCAATGGCGATGCCCACATCAGCTTGAGCAAGGGCGGGGGCGTCGTTAACCCCATCTCCGGTCATGGCCACAATCAGTCCCCTTGACTGGACTTCTTTGACCTTTTCAGCCTTGTCCTTAGGCAAAACTTCGGCAAAATATTCGTCCAGACCGATTTCTTCGGAGACCCACTTTGCAACCAGCCTATTGTCTCCTGTGAGCATCATACAGCGGATTCCCATACCCTTGAGCTTGGAGATGGCCTTTTTTGATTCGTCCCGGATGATATCCGCAAGTGCAATCGCCCCCTTGAGTTTCCCGTCAATCATTACAAACACCACGGTTTTTCCCTGGGAATTTAATTTTTCAATCCGATCATCTTCCATGGTCACGTCGTTTTCCCTGAGAAAACCGGGGCTGACGACCTTAACATCACTTCCTGCCACCTTACCCTGTGCTCCTTTTCCGGGTATTGATTTGAAATTCTCCACATGCGGGGGTTTCTCAACAGCGTCAGCGATCCCCCTGGCTATGGGATGCTCAGAATTGGCTTCGATGGAAGCGGCGTATTTGAGTAATTGTTTTTCATCTATATCGTCTGAAAAGACAACCGTATCGGTTACCCCGAACTCTCCCTTTGTCAGGGTTCCGGTTTTGTCGAAAATAATCGCCTGGATATTTCTGCCTCTCTCAAAGGAAGCACGGTCTCTGATGAGCAGACCGTGCTTGGCAGACAGGGCCGTGGAGACTGCCACCACCAGCGGGACGGCAAGTCCCAGGGCATGGGGGCAGGTGATAACCATCACCGTGACCATGCGCTCCAGGGAAAAGGCGAAATCCTTCTTTATGATTCCAAGCCAAATAATCAATGTTATAGCCCCACAGGAAAGTGCGATGATCGTTAACCACAGAGCGGCGCGGTTTGCCAGATCCTGGCTTCGGGATTTACTTTGCTGCGCCTCTTCCACCAGACCTATCATCTGGGAAAGGTATGAATCCTTGCCGGTTTTCTGAACTTCGGCGGTTAGAGAGCCTTCACCGTTGATAGCCCCTCCGATCAGCTTGGAGCCGACCGTCTTTTCGACCGGCTTGGACTCACCGGTAAGCATGGCTTCGTTTACCGAACTCTGTCCTTCCACTACCTCCCCATCCACGGGTATCTTTTCTCCCGGCTTGATAAGAATTTTGTCTCCTTGCTTGATTTTTTCAATGGAGACATCCTTGGTGCTTCCGTCCGGCATTACTTTGTGTGCATCGGAAGGCATGAGCCTGGAAAGTTCCTCCAGGGCACGGGATGCCCCCATAACCGATTTCATCTCGATCCAATGGCCCAGAAGCATGATATCGATCAGGGTGGCCAGTTCCCAGAAGAACACCTTGCCGGCCAACCCGAAAACCACCACGCTGCTGTAAACATAAGCGGTGGTAATGGCTATCGCAATCAGGGTCATCATCCCGGGCTGTTTTTTCCCCAGTTCGTCGAAGAGACCTTTCAGGAAGGGCCATCCTCCGTAGAAGAATACCGCTGAAGATAGGGCCCAAAGAAGATAAGCGTCACCGGGGAATCCCAGTTCGGCTTTGATTCCCAGAAAAGCCTGTATCATGGGTGACAGGACCAGGATTGGTATCGTAATCCCCATGGAAATCCAAAACCGTCTTCTGAAATCCGCCACCATGTGTGCATGGTGATCGCCGCCTTTGTGACCTTCATGGCCCATTCCGGCTTTGGGTTCTCCCTGCTTTTTTTCATGAGAGCTTTCGTGCATTTCATGATCTTCACCCTGTGCGGAACCTCCGGATGAATCCTGTTTTGTCATTTTCGGCTCTCCTCTCATATATCGAGTTTATCTGTAATTCCTTTTAGAGTAGATGCAGAAACCCGGAGTCTATGACTTTCCGTCTCATCCAGATCGATATAAATATGCTTGAACACACCGTTTTTGTTCAAAATCACAGGGATGCTCAGGCAGAGATTCTTTATGTCGTAGTAGTTATCGATAAGGCTGGAAACGGTTAAGACGCTGTTTTCATCACGAAGTATGCTACTCACGATTGTCACCAGGGCAAGAGAGATCGCAAAGTTGGTGTACCCTTTCCGGTTGATTATTTCATAGGCCGCATTCTTTACTTGTTTAAAAATTTCTTCCCGTTCCTCTACCGAACACTCTCGTTTGCATATTGGACAGAAATCTTTTAAAGGTACCCCAGCAATATTAACCTGGCTCCAGATCGGCACTTCGCTATCACCATGTTCGCCAATGATATAGGCATGCACATTTCGTGGGTCTACCTGGCAATGACGACTCAGCAAAAATCTGAAGCGGGCCGTGTCAAGGGAAGTCCCGGATCCGATGATCCGATTCATAGGGTATCCGGAAATTCTAAGGGCAACAAAAGTAAGAATATCAACGGGATTGGAAACGATCAGAATCATTCCAGGATCCTGCTCCGCAATTTTTGGAATGATCTCCTTGAAGATCTCGGTATTTTTCCGAACGAGATCAAGCCGTGTCTCTCCCTTTTTTTGCGCGGCGCCAGCGGACACAATCACCAGGTTGGCACCCTTGCAATCTGTATAATCCCCTGCGAAAATCCGGGCCGGTTGTACAAATGAGAGACCGTGATTCAAGTCCATGACATGCCCCTCTGCCCGCTCACGATTTCTGTCGACAAGAACAATATTCGAAGCAAGACCACTTATCATGAGCGCAAAAGCAAAGGTTGCCCCAACCTGACCTGTACCCAAAACAACAATTTTACGTTTATCCGATGGCAACTTTCTGGATGCCTCAACATATTTTTCAGGATTGCTTTCAAAAACGGTCTTGCAATTTTCGGTGCAGAAATAATAGGTTTTTCCCATATACACGATTTTATGCAATGACTTCTGGTGCTCATTCACCTCCATACCGCAAACCGGATCTTTGGCCATAACCGAATCCTTTCTTTAACAGGTTGTTGAAAAAGTCATTTCCAAAAGAAGTATTTGCTTTCGGAAAGGAGTAGTCGGTTTTACAAGAGGCGCAACAGTTAACATTTTGCATTTACGAGGTATTCTGATGAGAGGCCAAGAAAAATTCCGGCAAAATCCGTTCAGCTGCATTTCCCCCGGGCAGCAGGTTCCCAAAGACCACCCGCTTCACCCGATTCGAAAATATGCTGGATCAAGCCTTGCAAGACATGCATGGCCGCCCGAGCGATATTGCTCCAACGGTCGGCCATCCATTCCTCCGGAGCAACGGTTGAGAGCCCTGCTGTTGCAGGTTTTTTATACGATCCGAAGCGAACGGCCGCTGATGGAACAACTGCATTACAATCTGCTGTTTCGCTGGTTTGTCGGTCTGTCCATGGATGATCCGGTCCGGGATCATTCCACGTTTTCCAAAAATCGCGACCGTCTGCTCGACAGTGAAATCGCCACCGGGTTTTTTCAGTCGATCCGGGATCAGGCCCGTCAAAAAAATCTGATGTCTGACGAGCATTTTACCGTTGACGGCACCTTGCTCGAAGCCCGGGCCTCAATGAAAAGTTTCCAACCATTTTTTTCTACCATCCACCCGGGCAAGCCCAACCATAATCACCAAATTGCTTCCGGCATTTAAGCAAATACTTATCTCGCTTCTTTTTAAGTTCGGCCTGGAGGTCGGCTACTTCCTCAGAGAGCTTCTCAACTTTCTGCTGATCCACATCGGGCTGATT
>Ga0116141_10003583_pt1 | contig 13143 bp, 10 predicted proteins | sample AD_UKC097_MetaG_FD_89744 | JGI IMG/M metagenome (GOLD analysis project Ga0116141, IMG submission 89744) | Active sludge microbial communities of municipal wastewater-treating anaerobic digesters from USA - AD_UKC097_MetaG | ecosystem: Engineered > Bioreactor > Anaerobic > Digestate | place: USA... | reverse complement strand
GGCGTCGCTGGCGTCGCTGGGCTCGTCGCTCTGGGGCACGATGCGGCGCGCGGGCAGCACCACGACGTCGATGCCCTGCGCGCGCAGATGCGCGGCGACGCGGTCGATGCGCGGCTCGGGATGTGTGAGGACGAGCCTGCCCTGCACGGCGGCCGAGGGAGCGCGCGGCATCTGCGCGGCGAAGGCGCGAAGGCGCGAAGGCGCCGCGCGCGTCAGCGCCCGGCGTCGGGCACGAACGCCTGCGCGCCCTGCGCGATCAGGGCCTGCGCAACGCCGACGCCCAGCGCGTCGGCGCCGGCCAGGTCGGTGACCGCGCAGCGGGCGTCGGCCTCGAGCAGCGTGCCGCCGTCGAGACTGGCGATGCAGGCGCGCAGATGCAGCCCGCCCTCGGGCGTCGGCACGCAGTAGGCGGCCAGCGGCACACGGCAGCTGCCGCCGAGCACGCGCGACACCGCACGCTCAGCGCTCACCTGCTGCCAGGTGGGCGCATGCGCGAGCGGGGCGATCCACGCGGCCACGTCGGTGCGCGCGGCCAGGGTTTCGATGCCCAGTGCGCCCTGCCCCGCGGCGGGCAGGCTGAGCGACTCGGGGATGAGCGCACGGATGCGGTCGGCGAGGCCAAGCCGCTTCAGCCCGGCGGCGGCCAGCACGATCGCGTCGTACTCGCCACGGTCGAGCTTGGCCAGGCGCGTGTCGAGGTTGCCGCGCAGCGGGCGCACCTCGAGATGCGGCAGGCGGCGCCGGATCTGCGCGGCACGGCGCAGGCTCGACGTGCCGACCACGGCGCCCGCCGGCATCGCCTCCAGGCTGGCATGCCGGGTGCTCACGAAGGCATCCCGCGGATCCTCGCGGACCATCACCGCCGACAGCGCGAACGGCGCGGCCAGCTGCATCGGGACATCCTTGAGCGAATGCACGGCCAGGTCGGCGCGGCCGTCGAGGATCGCGACCTCGAGCTCCTTGGTGAACAGCCCCTTGCCGCCGATCTCGGACAGCGCGCGATCGAGCACGCGGTCGCCCTCGGTGGTCATGCCGAGGATCTCGACCGCGCAGTCCGGATACAGCGCCCGCAGACGGGACTGAACGTGACGCGCCTGCCACATCGCAAGCCGGCTCTCGCGCGAGGCGATCACCAGCCGGGTCGGCGAGGCCATCAGGTCACCAGGTTCTTCACCGTCGACCACTGCCGACGACTGACGGGCAGACGCTCGTCGATGTCGCGCAGCACGACCTGCCAGTAGGGATCGCCGGAGTCGTCTTCACCGGTGGGCGTGACGCGCTCGAAGCCGGCGATCGACGGACGCGCCACCAGCGCGTTGCGATGGATGCGCACGAAGCGGTCGATGAACTCCTCCTCGAGCGAGGTGAGCGACTCTTCGATCAGATACTCGCGCTCGCGGGTGCGCACCGTGATGTACTTGAGCTCGGCCTTCAGGTAGATGACCTGCTCCAGCGGCACGAGGATCACGCGCCCGCGCTCGTGCACCGAGAGGTGGCGGCGGCGCGTGTTGGTGGCTTTGGCGAGCTGGTCGATCGCCTGCACCTGGTCGGTGGGCAGGCGCAGCATCGCGCGCTTGAGCGCTTCGAGCAGCCGCTGCGCACGCACCGGCTTCAGCAGGTAGTCGATCGCGCGGACCTCGAAGGCCTCGACGGCGAACTCCTCGAACGCGGTCACGAAGATCACCAGCGGCATCGCACGCGGCGTCTCGCTGGCCGCGGCGCGGGCCGAGATGTGACGTGCCAGCTCGATGCCGGTCATGCCCGGCATCTGCACGTCGAGCAGCACGATCTGGGGGTGGACCGCCTCGATCTGCGACAACGCCTCGGGCGCGTTGGCCGCCTCCCCGACGATGCGATGAGGAAACTCGGGCGCCAGATCCGCCAGAAGTTCACGCAGCCTGGACCGGGCGACCGGCTCGTCATCAACTATAAGGACTGAAATGGCGTCGGACATCGCGGCGTCGCCTTTCCTTTCTGTAGGGGAATTCGAGAACCAGTCTGAACTGGCCGTGATCGGCGGAAGTCTTGAGTTCCGCTTCCATATCGTACAGCAGCATCAGACGCTCCCTAACGTTGGAAAGCGCCATCTGATTGCCGGGTTTCGTCGGTTGGTCGGCCGCCACCGGGTTGAGGATCTCGACCCGCACGCGCTCGCCGGAACGCGTGATCTCGACCGTGATCTCGCCCGGATCGGTACGCGGCTCGATGCCGTGATGCACCGCGTTTTCGATCAGCGGCTGCAGCAGCAGCGAGGGCAGCAGCGCGTCGGCCGGCATGTCGTCCAGGCGCCAGACCACCTGGAGCCGGTCGCCCAGGCGCAGCTGTTCGATCGCCAGGTACTGCTGGCACGTGACCACCTCCTCGTCGAGCGGCACGAGCTCGCGGGTGTCGCGCATGAACACGCGGAACAGGTCGGACAGGTTCTCCAGCGTATGCTCGGCGCGCCGCGGATCGCCGCGCATCAGCCCCAGCACGGTGTTCAGGCTGTTGAACAGGAAGTGGGGCCGGATCCGCGCCTGCAGGGCCTGCAGCCGGGCCTCCGCCAGCGAGGGCGAGAACGACAGCGCGCGCAGCCGGAAATACTCGATCGTCAGCCAGCTGATCGCGGCGGCGGCCAGGCAGCGCGTCGCGACCCACAGCGCGAACCGCCCCGCCTCGGCCTCGGCGTAGACCATGCCGCGCGTGAGCACGCACACGATCAGGGTGAGCAGCGTGGGCACCAGGATGCCGACCGCCCATTGCGCCTGCAGCACCATGCCGTTGACCGACTTGCGCAGTGCGCAGAGCGCCACCAGCGACGCGAGCGTGACGGGCTCGAGGATGAGGACGATCTCGATCAGGCGATCGAAGGGGTCGCCCGAGGCGACACCCGTGGCGAAGGCGAGCAGACACGCAGCCAGGTTCATCGCGACCAGCACGCGGACCGTGATGCCGAGGTTGCAGCAGTCGGGCAGGATGGGCGTGGTGGCACCGTCGGCCACACGCCGGCTGCGAAGCAGGGCCTCCTGCGTCGCGGCGGGACGCGCGGACTCCTGGGCGCCCGCTGCGGGCGTCTCGGTCGGCTGGCTGGCCGGCGGCACGTTCACCTCTTGTTGGTGGCTGGCCCGGCGCGCGACACCGCGCCGCGGAATCGGCACCGTGCGCGGGTCCGACGGATCCGGCCTTTATAATCCGGCGGATTATGACAGATCAATTCTCCAAGAAAGCCGAGGCGTGGTCGGCGCGCTTCTCCGAGCCGGTGTCGGAGTTGGTGAAACGCTACACGGCGTCGGTCGACTTCGACAAGCGCCTGGCGCCCTACGACATCGAAGGCTCGCTCGCGCACGCCGACATGCTGCATGCGGCCGGGCTGCTGTCCGAGGACGACCTGCTCGCGATCAGCAACGGCATGGCCCGCATCCGCGGCGAGATCGAACAGGGCAGCTTCCGCTGGTCGCTCGACCTCGAGGACGTCCACCTGAACATCGAGAAGCGGCTGACCGACCTGGTCGGTGACGCCGGCAAGCGGCTGCACACCGCCCGCTCGCGCAACGACCAGGTGGCGACCGACATCCGCCTGTGGCTGCGCGACACGATCGACACGATCGGCGGGCTGCTGATCCAGCTGCAGCGTGCACTGCTGGATCTGGCCGAGCGCAACGCCGACACGATCATGCCGGGCTTCACCCACCTGCAGGTCGCGCAGCCGGTCGTCTTCGGCCATCACCTGATGGCCTACGTCGAGATGTTCGCGCGCGACACCGAGCGGTTCGCCGACTGCCGCAAGCGCGTCAACCGCCTGCCGCTGGGGGCCGCCGCGCTGGCCGGCACCAGCTACCCGATCGACCGGGAGCGCGTGGCCCGCACGCTGGGCTTCGACGGCGTGTGCGAGAACTCCCTCGACGCCGTGTCCGATCGCGATTTCGCGATCGAGTTCTGCGCGTGCGCCAGCCTGGTGATGACCCACGTGTCGCGGCTGTCGGAAGAACTGGTGCTGTGGATGTCGCCGCGCGTCGGATTCATCGACCTGGCGGACCGCTTCTGCACGGGCTCGTCGATCATGCCGCAGAAGAAGAACCCCGACGTGCCGGAGCTCGCGCGCGGCAAGACCGGCCGGGTCAACGGCCACCTGGTGGCGCTGCTCACCCTGATGAAGGGCCAGCCTCTGGCCTACAACAAGGACAACCAGGAGGACAAGGAGCCCCTGTTCGACACGGCCGACACCGTGATCGAGACGCTGCGCATCTTCGCCGACATGATGGGCGGCGTTCAGGTGCGGGCCGATCGCATGCGTGCCGCAGCCGCCGAAGGGTTCTCGACGGCCACCGACCTGGCCGACTACCTGGTGCGCAAGGGCCTGCCGTTCCGCGACGCCCACGAAGCGGTGGCGCGGGCCGTCCGGGTCGCCGCCGAACGGGGGGTCGACCTGCCGGCACTCGACCTGGCGCAGCTGCGCGCCTTCTCCGACCGGATCGACGAAGACGTCTATGCCTGCCTGACGCTCGAAGGTTCGGTGGCGGCACGCCGGCACGTCGGCGGCACGGCCCCCGAGCAGGTGCGCGCCGCCATCGCGCGCGCGCGGGCACGGCTGGCCTGAGGCCGCGGAGGCGTGCGGCCGGGACACGCCCCCTGCCCGCGCGCCGAAAGCCCCGGATTTGCTGCGGATTGCCGGGACTCCTAGAATCGCGGCACGCGCCCTGACCGGGGCGCACGTTTCACGCGCTCCGAAAGGGGCGCACTCGTCCAGCGCTCCCTCCCGAGCGCCTTTGTCGTTCGTTCCGTCGGCGGCCGCCCGGGCGCCCCGACAGACGCTGGCGGTCCGACGCACCACCAGGGTCCGAACTCCACAGGAGCATTCATGCAACGTCGTTCGTTCATCCAGAAGGCCGCCGTCGGCGCGGCCGCAGGCACCATCGCAGGCGCGCCCGCCATCGTCAGCGCGCAGCCCCAGATCCGCTGGCGCCTGGCCTCCAGCTTCCCGAAGAGCCTGGACGCAATCTTCGGCGCGGGCGAGGTCGTGTCGCGTCGCGTGTCGGCCATGACCGGCGGCAAGTTCCAGATCTCGGTGCACGCCGCGGGCGAGATCGTCCCGGGCCTGCAGGTGCTCGACGCCGTGCAGAACGGCACGGTCGAGATGGGCCACACGGCCGTTTATTACTTCTTCGGCAAGGAGCCGACCTGGGCGCTCGGCACGGCTGTCCCGTTCGGCCTGAACGCCCGCCAGTACAACGCCTGGTGGCATCAGGGCGGCGGCGACAAGCTGTTCAATGAGTTCACGACCGGCAAGTTCGGCGTGCACGCGCTGCTCACCGGCAACACCGGCGCACAGATGGGCGGCTGGTTCCGCAAGGAGATCAACGGCCTCGACGACCTGAAGGGCCTCAAGTTCCGGATCGCGGGCGTCGCCGGCATGATGCTGGCCAAGCTCGGCGTGGTGCCGCAGCAGCTGGCGGCCGGCGACATCTACTCGTCGCTCGAGAAGGGCGCGATCGACGCGGCCGAATGGACCGTCCCGCACGACGACGAGAAGCTCGGCTTCCAGAAGGTCGCCAAGTACTACTACTACCCGGGTTTCTGGGAAGGCGGCCCGGCGCTGCACTCGCTGGTCAACACCAAGGCGATGGCCTCGCTGCCGCCGGAGTACAAGGCGATCCTGGAGGCCGCGTGCGAGGAAGGCAACGCCTACATGATGTCGCGCTACGACGCGCTGAATGCGGCGGCGCTCAAGCGTCTGATCGGCGGTGGCGTGCAGCTCAAGCGCTTCCCCAACGCCGTGATGGAAGCCTCGTACAAGGCGGCCCAGGAGGTCTACGCCGACCTGTCGGCCAAGAGCGCCGACTTCAAGAAGATCCACGACCACTACTTCGGGTTCCAGCGCGACCAGATCGCCTGGTTCCGCGTCAACGAGAACACGTTCGACGACTTCATGGCGCAAGTGCGGCGCGGCGGCTGATCGCAGCACGGACCTTCGCGTGATGCCCGAAAGGCCCCGCCCCGGCGGGGCCTTTCCATTCCGAGCACCGCGCGCGCTGCGCGGCGTTTCCGGTCGCCCGCGCTAGTGCAATCCCTAGCACGCACGGCGTCGTGGCCGACGTGCCGGCGAGATCCGCTCCTCTATAATCGCCCGGCTCGGAGGAAGGGGCCCGCGCTCCACCGTGCGCCAAGCGCGCAACCATAAAGCAACAGTTCTGACGCAACAGATGCAATCGGGGGGGCGGCCGTGAACGGCTTGTTGAAACTGACGCGCGCGATCGATGCGCTCAACCTGAAGGTGGGCAAGGGGCTGTTCTGGCTCGTGTTCGCCGCAGTCGTCATCAGTGCGGCAAACGCGCTGGTGCGCAAGACGTTCAGCATGAGCTCGAACGCGTTCCTCGAAGTGCAGTGGTATCTGTTCGCCGCCGTCTTCCTGCTCGGTGCGGGGCACGTGATGCTGCTCAACGAGCACGTGCGCATCGACGTGGTCTCGCAGTCGCTGTCGCGGCGCACGCAGATCTGGATCGACATCATCGGGCTGCTCGTGTTCGTGATTCCGCTCAGCGTCTACATCATGTGGCTGACCGTGCCGCTGACGTGGACGGCCTACCAGACCGGAGAGATGTCGACCAATGCCGGCGGCCTGATCCGCTGGCCGTCGTATCTGATGATGCCGCTGGGGTTCCTGCTGCTGGGGCTGCAGGCGGTGTCGGAAATCATCAAGCGCATCGCGTTCCTGCGGGGGGTCGGACCCGACCCCCAATTGGCCGTGCAGCAGCGCAAGGACAGTGACGCACTGGCCGACGACCTTCGCCGCGAAGCGGCCGCGCGGGAGCAGGCATGAGCTGGTTCGAAGCCAATCTCGCGCCGATCATGTTCGGCTCGCTGATCGTGTTCCTGCTGACGGGGTTCCCGGTCGCGTTCAGCCTCGCCGCCTGCGGCATGTTCTTCGGCTTCATCGGCGTCGAGCTCGGCATGCTGCCGGTGTCGCTGCTGCAGGCGCTGTCGCTGCGCCTGGTCGGCATCATGCAGAACGAGACGCTGCTGGCCATCCCGTTCTTCACGTTCATGGGCCTGATCCTCGAACGCAGCGGCATGGCCGAAGACCTGCTCGAGACCGTTGGCCAGGTGTTCGGCGCCGTGCGCGGCGGAGTCGTGATCGCCGTGATCCTGGTCGGCGCGATGCTGGCCGCCACCACCGGCGTGGTGGCCGCCTCGGTGATCTCCATGGGCCTGATCTCGCTGCCCATCATGCTGCGCTACGGCTACAACCGGGAGATCGCCGCCGGGGCGATCACCGCGTCCGGCACGCTCGCGCAGATCATTCCGCCATCGCTGGTGCTGATCGTGCTGGCCGACCAGCTCGGGCGCTCGGTCGGCGACATGTATGCGGGCGCGTTCCTCCCGGGGTTCATGCTGGTCGGCGTGTACTGCCTGTTCATCGCGGTGATCGCGATCGTCAAGCCGTCGTGGGTGCCGGCACTGCCGCTCGAGGCCCGCATCTACCGCGAGCCGAACGGCGCGTCCGGCTCGCGCTCGCTCACCGTGCTGGCGGTGGTGTCGATCGCCATCGGGGTCGTGTTCGGCAAGTTCTACCCCGAGATCATCGGCTGGCTCAAGGGCGCCGAGCCGCAGGCGCAGCCCACCGACGAGACGATCGTGATGGCGCTCGCCGCGGGCGTGCTGAGCGCCTGGCTGCTGGCCGCGATCAGCCGCATGCTCCGGCTGAACCTGTTCTCGCGCATCGCCGAACGGGTCACCTTCGTGCTGATCCCGCCGCTCGCGCTGATCTTCCTGGTGCTGGGCACGATCTTCCTGGGCGTGGCCACGCCCACCGAAGGCGGTGCGATGGGCGCCGTCGGTGCGCTGATCATGGCGGTGTCGCGCGGCAAGCTCGATTTCAACCTGACCAAGCAGGCCCTGAACTCGACCGCGAAGCTGTCGAGCTTCGTGATCTTCGTGCTCGTCGGCTCGACCGTGTTCAGCCTCACGTTCCAGGGCATCGACGGGCCGATCTGGGTCGAGCACCTGTTCGACAAGCTGCCGGGGGGCCAGTTCGGGTTCCTGTTCGTGGTCAACGCACTGATCTTCGTGCTGGGCGCATTCCTCGACTTCTTCGAGATCGCCTTCATCCTGATCCCGCTGCTGGTGCCGGTCGCGGAGAAGCTCGACGTCGACCTGATCTGGTTCGGCGTGATGATCGCGATGAACCTGCAGACCTCGTTCCTGACACCGCCGTTCGGCTTCGCGCTGTTCTACCTGCGCAGCGTCGCACCGGCAGCGGATTACGCGGACAAGGTGACGAAGAAGGTGGTCGCGCGCGTCACCACGGGGCAGATCTACCGCGGCTCCGTGCCGTTCGTGATCCTGCAGCTCGTGATGCTCGCGGTGATCTGGACTTGGCCGGGCATCGTCACCAATGCGATCGATGGCGCCAAGAAGATCGACGCCTCCGACATCAAGATCGAACTGCCGAGCGACGGCGAGGACCAGAAGGACGAGAACGAAGAGGACGAGAAGCCCTTCGGTGCCGGCTACGGCACGAGCGAAGGGAAATCGGACGCCGCTCCGGCCGCCTCGGACGGCGAGAAGAAGAACTGAGCCTCGGCGCGGGGGCCGGGCAGCGCCCCCCGTGCATGCGATTCCCGCCAAAGCGGAGTCCCGCGCTCGTGCGCTCGGGTATTCCCGATGTCGCGCATTGGATGAAGGGCATCACGGTCCCGGCCGCGTGGAGTAACCTTGTTCGTATCAAGGTTACTGATGACCATGAACTCCCTTCTCAAACTGGCGCATGCCATCGACCGGCTCAACGAACGCATCGGCGTTCTGGCGGTCTGGGCCGTGTTCGTCTCGTGCATGGTCTCCGCGGGCAACGCGATGATCCGGTACTCGCTCGACACCAGCTCGAACGCCTGGCTCGAACTGCAGTGGTACCTGTTCGCCGTGACGGTGATGCTGGGCGCCTCGTACGTGCTGAAGCTCAACGAGCACGTGCGCGTCGACGTGCTCTACGGGGGCCGCTCGGGCATCACCAAGGCCAGGATCGACCTGTTCGGCATGATCTTCTTCCTCATGCCGGGCGCGCTGCTGATGGTGTGGATGTCCTGGCCCTGGTTCGTGGACGCCTACGTCCAGAACGAGATGTCCAGCAACGCCGGCGGGCTCGTGCGCTGGCCGATCAAGCTGACGATGCCGGTTGGATTCGCCCTGCTGTCGCTGCAGGGCGTCTCCGAGATCATCAAGCGGGTCGCCTTCCTGCGCGGCGAGTACCAGATGGACCTGCACTACGAGCGTCCCCTCCAGTGACGTGCCCCCTCCAGTGATGCGCCCCCTCCCGTGATGCGCGTCGAGCCATGACGCGCGCCGTTCCGATTCGAGCGACCTCTTCACGATGATCACGATGCAAAACATGGCCCCGATCATGTTCGGGAGCCTCGTGGTGGTGATGCTGATCGGTTTTCCGGTCGCCTTCTCCCTGTCGGCCCTGGGCCTGTTCGCCGGCTTCGTCTCCATCGAGCTCGGGTTCTTCCCTGCGCAGTACATGGCGAACCTGCCGCTTCGGGTGTTCGGGATCCTGTCGAACGACCTGCTGCTCGCCATCCCGTTCTTCACCTTCATGGGCGCGCTGCTGGAACGCTGCGGGCTGGCCGAAGACCTGCTCGAGGGCACGGGGCAGCTGTTCGGCACGATCCCCGGCGGCCTCGCCTACGCGGTCATCATCGTGGGCGCCATCCTCGGGGCGATCACCGGCACGGTGGCCGCCTCGGTGATCGCGATGGGCGTGATCTCGCTGCCGATCATGATGCGCTACGGCTACAACATGCGGCTGGCCACCGGAGTGATCGCCGCCTCGGGCACGATCACCCAGGTGATCCCGCCGTCGCTGGTGCTGGTCGTGCTGGCCGACCAGCTCGGCCGCTCGGTCGGCGACATGTACCTGGGCGCCATCGGCCCGTCGATCGCGCAGACGCTGATCTTCATCCTGTACATCGTCGTGCTGTCGATCGTGAAGCCGCACTACATGCCGCCGCTTCCCCCCGAAGCGCGCACGCTCCACGGCTGGGCGCTCTGGAGGAAGGTGCTGTGGGGCATGGTGCCGTCCATCGTGCTCATCTTCCTCGTGCTGGGCACCATCTTCATGGGCCTGGCCACGCCGACCGAAGCCGGTGCGATGGGCGCGGTGGGCGCGATGGTGCTGGCCGCGATGCACAAGCGCCTGAGCTGGACGCTGGTGCGGCAGGGCATGGAATCCACCGCACGCATCACGGCGATGGTGATCTTCATCCTGATCGGATCGACCGTGTTCTCGCTCGTGTTCCAGGGCGTCGACGGCGGCATCTGGATCGAGCACATGCTGATCAGCATGACCGGCGGCACGGCGACGGGCTTCCTGATCGTCGTGAACCTGTTCGTGTTCTTCCTCGCCTTCTTCCTCGACTTCTTCGAGATCGCCTTCATCATCATCCCGCTGCTCGCGCCGGTGGCCGACAAGCTGGGCATCGACCTGGTGTGGTTCGGCGTGCTGCTGTGCGTGAACATGCAGACCTCGTTCATGCACCCGCCGTTCGGCTTCGCGCTCTTCTATCTGCGCGGCATCGCACCGAAGGAGGTCAAGAGCTCCGACATCTACCTCGGGGCGATCCCGTGGGTGATCCTGCAGCTGCTGCTGGTGGCGATCCTCATCTTCTGGCCGGGCATGGTCACCAGCTGGCTCGACGAGAAGGTCGACGTCGACCTCGACAAGGTGAAGATCGAACTGCCCGCGGACGAAAAGGCGGGCGACGAACCTGAGACGGCCGACGACGAGCTCGGCAAGCTGCTCGAGCAGCAGATCGAGGACGAGAAGAAGGATGCGCCGGCCCCGACGCCCGACGGCGCAAAGGGCGCCGAGGACATGAAGCGCGCCGACGGCACGAAGGGGGCCGACGACGCCAAGGCGCCGGAGGCCACGAAGCAATAAGGATTCCGAGCGGCCGCCTGAAGCGCCGCTCGATCCGGCGCGCCCGGACTCAGCGCTTCGGGTGTGCCGAGATCACGTGCCCGATCTGCCACGGCCGCGGCAGCGACGCGTGCGCCTTCATCACCTGCGCGAGCCGCGCCGAGAGTACCTCGGGCATCGGTGCCGTGCGTCGCTGCGCCATGTCCACGTGCACCGACAGCGACTCGTAGGTCGCGGCGAGGTAGCCCTCGGTGGCGTGGAACATCTCCTGGTAGAAGTGGATGCGCTTGTGGTCGAAGTCGAGCAGGCGCGCCTCGAAGCGCAGCGGGTCGCCCTCCTTCACCTCGCGCATGAAGTTGAGATGCGACTCGAGCGCGAAGGTCGAGGAGCCGTGTTCGACACGGAACGCACGGGTCAGGCCCAGCCATTCGAAGAAGGGCTCGGCCGCGATGTCGAACACGACGTGGTAGTACCCCACGTTCATGTGGCCGTTGTTGTCGATCCAGTCGGGTCGCACGACGGCGGTCGCCTGGCTGAAGGGGGTCTGGAGATCGTTCATCGGTGGTGCGGTGAGCAGGTTCAGGAGTCTGTGGAACGCAGGATGGGCGCAGAAGCGGCCCGGCTCAAGATCGGGCTCAGCGCTTGCGCGGTGGCGCCACGTCCGTGCACACGCCCTCGAACACCTCGGCGGCCAGCCCGATGGATTCGCCCAGCGTCGGATGCGGGTGGATCGTGCGCCCGATGTCGACGCAGTCGGCCCCCATCTCGATCGCCAGGGCGACCTCGCCGATCATGTCGCCCGCGCTGGGCCCGACGATACCACCGCCGACGATGCGGTGCGTCTGCGCATCGAACAGCAGTTTCGTGAACCCTTCGTCGCGCCCGTTGGCGATCGCGCGTCCCGACGCGGACCAGGGGAAGACACCCTTGCCGACTTCGAGTCCGCGCGACTTCGCCTCGTCCTCCGTCACGCCCACCCAGGCCACCTCCGGGTCGGTGTACGCCACCGACGGAATCACGCGGGCATCGAAGAAGCTCTTGTGTCCGGCCACGGCCTCGGCGGCCACGTGTCCTTCGTGCACGGCCTTGTGCGCGAGCATCGGCTGGCCGACCAGATCACCGATCGCGTGGATGTGCGGCACGTTGGTGCGCAGCTGCCGGTCGACGGGGACGAACCCGCGCGCATCCACCTGCACGCCGGCGCGCTCGGCGCCGATGCGGGCACCGTTGGGAGTGCGTCCGACCGCGCACAGCACCAGGTCGTATCGCTGCGGCCCGTCGGGCGCCTGCGCACCGTCGAACCAGACATCGATGCCTTCGGCATGCGCCTCGGCGCGCACGGTGCGCGTCTGGAGCATCACGCGTGCGAAGCGTTTCGCGTTGTGCCGCTGCCAGACGCGGACCAGGTCGCGATCGGCGCCGGCCATCAACCCGTCCTGCATCTCGACCACGTCCACCTGCGCCCCCAGCGCGGCGTAGACGGTGCCCATCTCGAGACCGATGATGCCCCCGCCGATCACCAGCATGCGCGCCGGGATCGACGTCAGCGCCAGCGCACCGGTGGCGTCGACGATGCGCGGATCGTCGGGCAGGAACGGCAGGCGGACCGCCTGGCTGCCGGCGGCGATGATCGCGCGCTCGAAGCGCACCACCGACGTCGCGCCGGTCCGCGCCTGCCCCGAGCCCTCGGTGAGTTCCACCTCGAGATGATGGTCGTCGAGGAAGCGGCCGACACCGCGCACCACGCGCACCTTGCGGGTCCGCGCCATCGTGGCCAGCCCGTTGGTCAGGTTGTGGACGACCTTGTCCTTCCAGGCCCGCAACGCGTCGAGATCGATGGTCGGGGCGCCGAACGACACGCCGTGCGCCGCCATCGCCCGGGCCTCGTCGATGACGGCCGCCGTGTGCAGCAGCGCCTTGGAGGGGATGCAGCCGACGTTCAGGCAGACGCCGCCCAGCGTTGCATAGCGCTCGACGATCACCGTGTCGATGCCGAGGTCGGCAGCGCGGAAGGCCGCCGAATAGCCGCCGGGCCCGCCGCCCAGCACGAGCAGATCGCAGCGCAGGTCGGGCGTGCCGGTCCATGGGGTGACGCCGGGCGCGGGTGCCGCGGACGGGGCCGCTGCGGCGCCGGTCGGCGCGGCGGCGGCAGTTGCGGCGCCAGCAGGTGCGGTCCCAGGTGCGGCTGCAGCATGTGCGGCTGCGGCAGGCGCGGTTGCGGCCGACACGTCGACGGCAGGCGGCGACGCCGC
>Ga0116141_10003581_pt1 | contig 13150 bp, 11 predicted proteins | sample AD_UKC097_MetaG_FD_89744 | JGI IMG/M metagenome (GOLD analysis project Ga0116141, IMG submission 89744) | Active sludge microbial communities of municipal wastewater-treating anaerobic digesters from USA - AD_UKC097_MetaG | ecosystem: Engineered > Bioreactor > Anaerobic > Digestate | place: USA... | reverse complement strand
TGTGACTGACCGTATGCATGTCTGCCCTCTCAGTCGTCGTGTTCCGGTCGATGACTATGCACGTCTGCACAATACGTTTGTAACTCTTCGATCATACCGCCAACGGGTGCGTACGCAAGTGCAGAGGTCGGCACGGCCCATGCTCATTCAGGCTTTCGCCTGCGAGGGGCTCCACAGGTCGGCCTCGGGGCGGTACAATGCCGGCTGGCGTGTGACGCCGGGTTCTGGTCGCCCGTCACGGACCACTGTGCTGGTGAAAGGAGCAACGATGCGAATGCAGGCATGTCTTTTCAAATGCCGCCGGACCACTCCCCTGGTGATTGCCCTGGTGCTGCCGCTGGTGCTGGCGATGGCGGCGACCACGGATACGCCCCAGAAGATCGCGTGCATGGATCGGGTCCAGTACTGCACGTCTGTCTGGACTGGGGAGCGGTTGCCGGACGGGCGGCCGAAGGTTTCCGACGACATCCTCCGACGGATGCGAAACGTCTCCATCGAAGAGGCATGGGGCATCCTGCGGAACGAGGGCTACAACAATCAGTTCGAGGGCGGCTGGCACATGATCCATCAGGACGTGCCGGTCGTGGGTCGGGCGCTGACGGCCCAGTACATGCCGGCCCGGCCGGACATGAAGAAGAGGATCGATGCCGACGGCAAGGCCGAAGGTCGGATCGGGGCATCGAACTCCTGGCCTATCGACATGCTGCAAAAAGGCGATGTCTACGTGGCCGACGGGTTCGGCAAGATCGTCGACGGCACCCTCATCGGCGACAACCTCGGCAACTCGATCTTCGCCAAGAGCGGCAACGGTGTGGTCTTCGACGGGGCAGTGCGTGACATCGAGGGACTGGCCGAAATCGACGGCTTCAACGCCTTCGTCCGAGGCTGGGACCCATCGTTCCTCCAGGAGTCGATGCTGACGGGGATCAATACCCCGATCCGGATTGGGCGGGCCATCTGCCTGCCGGGCGACATCGTGCTCGCCAAGCGAGAGGGCGTCATCTTCATCCCGGCCCAACTCGCTGAGAAAGTCGTCAAGAGCGCCGAGGCCGTCATGCTGCGGGATCAGTTCGGTCATCAGCGGCTCCGGGAAGGCAAATACACGCCGGGCCAGATCGACGGACGATGGTCTGACGAGATCCGGGCCGACTTCTTCAGGTGGCTCGAAGAGAACAAGGACAACCTGAATGTGCCCAGAGAGGCGATTCAGGAAATCCTCGATAAGAGAACGTGGTAACCGCAGAAGACAAATCCGAAATCCGAAGCACGAAATCCGAAACAAATTCAAAGGACCAGAATCCAAATGACCGAAACGCTGCCGCCCGTCGAATGATCCGCTTTGAATCTCGTATTTAGGTCATTCACGCTTGTTTTGGATTTCGATTCCCGTGCTTTCAAACCACATAAAAGGACTTCTAATGAAACAAGCATCGCAATCGAACAGTCAGAACCCGTCTTGTTCTCGCCGCTCCCTTCTCAAGGGCCTGGGGGGCCTTGGCCTGGCAGCGGCTCTCTCTTGGCCTGTCGAGGAGCAGGTGGCCTTCGCCACACAGGGTGTGAGCCGGGCGTCGCAGCCCTCGGACCTGAGGATCACGGACCTCCGTATCGCGGTCATCACCGGCGCCCCATTCCGCGTACCCCTGATTCGAATTGACACGAATCAGGGCATCTCGGGCTATGGCGAGGTCCGCGACGGCGGCAGCAAGATCTACGCCCTGATGCTCAAGAGCCGGCTGCTCGGCGAGAACCCGTGCAGCGTCGAGCGGTTGTTCAAGAAGATCCGACAGTTCGGCCATCACGGCCGCCAGGGCGGCGGCGTCTCCGGCGTCGAGATGGCCTTGTGGGACTTGGCGGGCAAGGCGTACGGCGTCCCAGTCTACCAGTTGCTCGGCGGCCGGTACCGCGACCGCGTCCGGCTATACGCCGACACGCCCTCACAGAATGACCCGCAGGTGTTTGCCGAGAAGCTCCGAGGCAGGGTTCAGGCCGGCTTTACCTTCCTGAAAATGGATTTGGGCATCAACATGCTCCGCGACACACCGGACACGTTGAGCCAGCCTGCGGGCGGCGACCGATACCGATACCAGAGCACGCAACACCCCTTTACCCGGATCCAGATCACGGACAAAGGAATCGCCCTGCTCGCCGAGTACGTGGCCAAGGTCCGCGAGGGGATCGGCAGCGAAATCCCGCTGGCCGCCGATCACTTCGGGCACATCGACGTCAACAGTTGCATCCGCTTGGGCAAGGCCCTGGAACCTTTCCAGATGGCGTGGCTGGAGGACATGGTCCCCTGGCAATTCACCGACCTGTTGAAGGAGATCACTCACGCGACCGACGTGCCGACGTTAACAGGCGAGGACATCTACTGCCTCGACGGCTTCAAGGACCTGATCGAGCAGCACGCGGTGGACATGATCCACCCGGACCTGGCCACCGCCGGCGGCATCCTGGAGACCAAAAAGATTGGCGACTATGCCCAGAATCACGGGGTGGCCATGGCGATGCATTTTGCCGGCTCGCCCGTCTCCTTCATGGCCAACGTGCACTGCGCCGCGGCCACCGAGAACTTCGTCGCCATGGAGCATCACGGCGTCGATGTCCCCTGGTGGGAGGATTTGGTCACGGGAATCGAGAAACCGCTGAATCACCAGGGTTTTGCGCCGGTGCCCCAGACGCCTGGGCTCGGCGTCGAGCTGAACCTCGACGTGGTGAAGCAGCACCTCTCTCGCGGCGAAGAGTGTTTCGGCCCAACCGACGAATGGAATCGGGGCGATTCCAGCGACCGATTGTGGAGTTGACGCAGATTCAGCACGTGGATGGCTGTATCTGTGACGCTCATCTTACCTGCTCCGATCTCCGGTTCCTGGGCCGGCGCACAGGATGACCCTAAAAGTGCTTCGCGCGAGAGGGTCGTTCTGTGCGCGGCGAGGCCGCCGGAGTGCGGTTCCTGATCCGGCAGTCCTTCGGCACAATCGTCCCTTCATTGTACCAGCAGATATAGCACTCTGTGGGTCGTACCCGCTGGCCCTGTACGGCACAGAACAGGGCGTGCGGGCAGTTGGTGCAGAGGAACTGACATCGCTTGCAGATGCGCAATCTTCTCTTGATCGAGCCTGTGTTCATCCAACACCTCCTCCCTCAGGCCATGGAGCCCGGCTCGGGCAGATGAGATCGGCATCGAGTCGCCATCGACAGCCAATTCCCAACGGCGGGAATCCGGTTCACAGCCAGCACAGGTTCCATCGACACAAATCCGGCGGGACTTGAGGTCCGCAAAAAAGGGCAAACGCAGCACAGCAGGGCAGCGAAATCGGCGTTGTGTCCGTCCGAGGAGCGGATAGAATGGAAGACCTCAATGACATGGCTTACGCGTCCTCCGCAGAAGGATCTGTCAGACGCCGGACCTGGGTCGTCCTCACTCTCGACACATCCGATTACTGAGGGGGCAAATTGCACAGCCGGATCGCGGCTCACGTCAATGCCGTGACGGCAGGATCAAACCAACGGGACAACAGTTGGAAAGGAACGTGTATGCCTCTGAACAAACGGCTGACAGCAGAGACGATCGGTACGTTCTGGCTCGTGTTCGGCGGTTGCGGCAGCGCCGTGCTGGCGGCGGCGTTTCCCGACGTGGGGATCGGCCTGCTCGGCGTATCCCTTGCGTTCGGGTTGACCGTGCTGACGATGGCCTTCGCCATTGGCCACATCTCGGGATGCCATCTCAACCCGGCGGTGACCGTCGGTCTGGCCACGGGCCGGCGATTCCCCTGGACGGAGGTCATTCCGTACATCATCGCCCAGGTGATTGGGGCCGTCGTGGCGGCCTTTGTTCTGTACGTGATCGCCAGCGGCAAAGAAGGGTTCAGCCCCAGTGGCGGATTCGCCTCCAACGGATTCGGCGAGCACTCCCCCGGCGGCTATTCCCTGACGGCGGCCTTCGTGGCGGAGGTCGTCCTGACGTTCATGTTCCTGTTAGTCATCCTGGGAGCAACGGATCCGCGGGCCCCGGCCGGTTTCGCACCAATCGCCATCGGTCTGGCCCTGACGTTGATCCATCTAATCAGCATCCCGGTGACGAACACATCCGTGAACCCCGCTCGCAGCACGGGGCCGGCCCTGTTCGTCGGCGGCTGGGCGATCCGGCAGTTGTGGTTGTTCTGGCTGGCCCCGCTGTTGGGCGGTCTTCTGGCCGGGCTGGCCTATCCGGCCGTCGCCGAGAAGAAGCCAACGGCGGAGAAATAGGCCCTCCGGCCGTTGTGTTGCCGGACATCCGGTAGACCATGAAGAAGGCCACAGGCACATGACATATGGCCTGTGGCCTTTTCCTGTGCGCCGATTGCAGCGGCGAATTCATTGTTTGTATTCACTTCGGGCCGGATACTCGTACATACTATCGGAATGACCCGACACGACTCGAATTCGGACGAGGCTTTGATCGAGGCGATTGGGCGGGGCGACGAGGACGCTGCGGCGTGCCTGTACCACCGCCACATCGACCGCGTTCATCGCATCTGCTGTCGGATCGTGCTGGATTCGTCCCAGGCGCCGGATTGTGTCCAGGAGGTGTGGATGAAGGTGTTTCGCAATCTCGGCCGGTTCCGATGCGAGCAGTCGTTCGCGGCGTGGCTGAACGCCGTGGCAGCCAATACTGCCATCGACTTCTATCGCCAGCACAAGAGACGGGGCAAACCGGTGAGCATCGACGAGACCTGCACGGAATCGCTCCTGGCCGAGCAGGCCGAGGCGGGCCCGCAATACGATGACGCAACCATCCGGCGGGAGGTCCGGGACGCCTTGGAGAAAATCAGCGTGAACCAGCGAACGGCGTTCGTCCTGCGGTACTTCGAGGAAATGCCCCTGCCGGAGATCGCGAAGGTGCTTCGCTGCCGCCAGGGCACGGTGCGGACCCACATCCGCCGGTGTCTGCTGTCGCTGCGGGTCAAACTGGCGGACAGACTCAAGCAAGAGGTTTAGAAACATGGACAGTAGCAAGTTCTCGTTGAAAGAATTCGAAATGCTGTTCCCCGGCCGGTTCGAGTCGCCGGAGCAGTTGCTGCACGAGTACCGATCCTTTCTGGCGGTCTTCGAGCAACTCGATCAGGCGCCTGTTCCCAAGTTGTCCGACCGTCAGAAGGCGGAGATCTTCCGCCGGTCCTGGCAGGACCGACGGCGTCGCTGGTCTTGGGCGTGGTCCCGGCTCGACGTCTTCCGCCGACCGGCTGTGACGTTTGCGATGGGGATCGCCCTGGGCTGCGTTGTGATGTCTATCGTTTTGGGCAACCGGCCCCGCGTTGCCGGGCTCACGCTTCCGGGCGCACCCGTGGCTGCGGACGCGCCGCTGACCGTCGAGCATATGGGCCGCACGCAGGTCTACAAGGGCGAGATGGTCGAGCGGCTGTATCCGCAGATCGAAAACCCGAGGATCGTGGTCGAGCAGGCGGAGGACTCCGCGGCTCCGCAACGCGTCCTCTATGGGACCCTGGACGACGGCGAGGTCTACTTGGTATGGAACCTTTAGCGAAAGGAGATCACATGATGAGACAGCGGGTCTTGATTGCGGCGAGTGTGGCGATTCTACTGATTCAGAACCTATCGGCGGCGCAATCGGCGCAGCAGTCCGGCGAGACCGACATGGCCTATCGCACCCGGCTGGCCCAAGTGCGGGCGGCTCAGGTCATGGCGCAGGCCGCGGCACAGACCTCACCGCCGCCTGAGATCCGGATCGTCGCGTTGAAGCACTATCCCGCTCACGAGATGATGCGAATCTTGCAGGAGCTTTCGCGGGGTGAGGGAACCAATGTCATCGTCGACGAGAACAGCAATCGTCTGATCCTCCAGGCAAAGCTGGATCGAATAGAGGAGCTTCTCAACCTGGTGCACGAACTGGACGTGTCCAGTCCCTCGCCGGCGGCCGCACAATCCCTGACTTGCCGCGTCTACATGGTGGAACTCCTGCCCAAGCAGTCGGGCCTCCGATCATTCCGGGCTGAGCTGCTGGATTACGATGACCGCGTGTCCTTGCCGGCGCTGGTGAAGGCCGCCGAAGGGAGGGAGTTCGTGATCGACGCCTTCCGCGCCGACGAACGGGATTCGAGCGTCGAGATGGAGGGGCGAACGGCTTCCCTGGGGGTCTTCACGGAGATCCTCAGGGAGGTGCTCGGCGAGATTCCGCCCGACGGGATCGCGAGGATGGAATTGGATGAGAAGACGCCCGACCTCCTGGTCCCCGCCGCGCAGGTCCACGCATTGCCCGAGCCGTTGCGCCAGCACATCCACAAGCTCCTCGGTACGGAGGCGCAAACCGTCGGCTACTGGTTCGGCACCATGTCCTCGCCCGGCGAGATCCGGGCTCCCATCGGCCCCTGGTCGATCCAGTTGGAGGTGAGGACGGCACAGACGAATGGTCTGTTGATCGAGGTCGACGTGGGCGAATGGCGCGGCGACTCGACGTATTCCATCCTGTCGAACTCGATTCAGAGCAAGGTCGGAAAATCGATCATCATCGGATACAACCGGCAATCCGCCGGGGCCAGGACGATGGGAGCGATGGTGATCCTCCTGGAGGCCGACACCTCGGAGGCCGGCGGCTCGTGACGAAGCGCCGCGGGCAGGGCCCGGAGCGGCCGTTTGTGGTTGCACCGGGTCGAGGAATCGGATAATGGTAGATGACGTCGGGTCGGCTTGCGATGCAGGCCGGCCCGGTTCGTTTCCACGATGCAGGGACAAGGGACCCACTCGATTCGAAAGGCGCAACGTGTTCGAGAAACACAGTCTGGAGGGGTACAAGACGCCGCTGCCGGGAATTCGGATGAAGACCCTGTGTTACGGCGAACGAACGCTCATGACCGAGTTTGTCCTGGAGCGGGCCGGCGAGCTGCCCATGCACGCGCACCCCTACGAGCAGACCGGCTACCTCGTCAAAGGACATATCCGCCTCACCATCGCCGGGCAGGCACACGATCTAACGCCCGGCGATAGTTGGTGCATCCCGCCCGACGCAGAGCACGGCGCCGAGATCCTGGAAGACTCCGTCGCCATCGAGGTCTTCTCGCCCGTCCGAGAGGATTATCTGCCCGGATAAGCCCGTTTTGACCCCGATTGTCCGATAACAGCCATTCCTTGGCCCCCTTTCTTCTCGATTTCCGTTGAATCGATTGGCGAATATGGGTATAATAGGGGTTCGACACAAGGTATCTTGGAGAACGAGGGGTCGTATGACAAGTCGCATCGCGATAGTGGCGGTACTCGCTCTAACCATTCCCTGCTCGGCCACGGTCCTTACGGTCGACGACGACGGGCCGGCCGATTTCCAGAGCATCCAGGCGGCTATCGACGCATCCTGGCACGGCGACACGGTCATCGTGAAACAGGGGACCTACCGTGAGCAGATCTCCTTCGGCGGCCGGCGAATCACGGTTCGCAGCGACGAACCCGGCGACCCGAACACCGTGCAAGACACCGTAATCGTGGGGGACTCGGGCGCGAGCGCCGTGTTCAGCTTCAATGAAACCGCGGAATCCGTACTGACCGGCTTCACGATCACGGACGCCGGCATCCTCTGCATCGGCACCTCGCCCACCCTCGTCGGTAACGTCATCCGCGACTGCAACGGGGTCGGCATCCAGGGCCAGAGCGGGGCCAAGCCCACGATCATCGGCAACCGGATCATCGGGAACGCACTGGAAGGTATTCACTCCTGTGACGGTCTCATCCAGGGCAATGTGATCTCCGGAAACAGCGCCGGCATCGCCTTCTGCAACGGTTCGATCCTCGACAACACGATCACCGACAGCACGGAGGGCGGCGGCGTATACTCCTGCAACGGCGAGATCGCCGGCAACACGATCACGGGCAACTATGTTGATTCCTACGGCGCCGGGCTCTATGACTGCGGCGGTCCGATCCACAACAACGTCATCTCAGGCAACGGGGCCGGACAACAAGGCGGCGGGCTCTACGCGTGCACGGAATCGGTGTACAACAACACGATCGTCGGCAATCGCGCGGGCGAGGCCGGCGGCGGCATCAGCCAGTGCGCGGCGACGATCCACAACAACATCATCGCCTTCAACGAAGCGCCCGCCGGAGGCGGCTTGTACGGGCAATCCACCAACACCTACAACGCCCTCTGGAACAACACCGGTGGAAACTTCGGCGGCGGCGCAACCGCCGGAGCCGGCGATATGGCCATCGACCCGCGGTTCGCTTCGAACGGACATTGGGAGGATAACGACGCCTCGACCCGCGACGATGATTCCTGGGTACAGGGGGACTATCACTTGAGGTCACAGGCCGGCCGCTGGGACGCCCTCGACAGGCGCTGGGCGACCGACGGCGACACGAGCCACTGCATCGACACGGGCGACCCGAGCTCGGACTGGACAGCGGAACTCTGGCCGCATGGCGCGATCATCAACCGGGGGGCCTACGGCGGGACCCCTCAGGCCAGCATGTCGCTATCCGAATTGGGTCTCGCGGCGGACATGGACCACGACGAGAAAGTCGGGCCACAAGATGTGATGGCGTTCGCACAGAGCTGGTTGACGGCAGATGCGCCGGTCGCGGCGGATCTCGACCGCAAAGGGGCCGTGGATTTCAACGACTTCGCAATCCTGGCTGCGCAGTGGCGGACCGGCCCTGCGGCTCAGACCCCGCCGATCCCAACGCCCATGACATTTGCCACCCCGCCGACGGCGACCGGTCCCTTCTCGATCGCCATGGTCGCCACGACGGCCACCTCCACGGACGGGACCGGGGTCGAGTACTACTTCGAGGACTACTTCTGGCCCCAGGCAAACAGCGGCTGGTTGTTTTTCGATGTGCACGAGGAACCCCGCTGGGAAGACGTCGGCCTGGAACCCTTGTCCCGGCACTGGTACCGGGTCAAGGCCCGCAACCGGGGCAACAAGCTGGAGACCGAGTGGTCCGAGCGGCTCAGCGCGACAACGACACAAGAGGACCTGATAACCCCGAACCCGAACCCAATGACCTGGCAGACCGCGCCTTACGCCGTCTCGGCCACGTCGATTCGCATGGTCGCAACGACCGCCACGGACGACAGCGGCGTCGAGTACCGGTTCGAGTGCACCTCGGACGCGTTCTACAGCAGTGACTGGCAGGACAGCAGCACATACGAGCTGACCGGTCTTCCCAAGGGCTACTACACGTTCCGCGTGTGGGCAAGGGACAAATCGCCCCGCCATAACACGACGTTGGCCTCCGGCGAGGTGGCGGTGGACTTGTTGCCGCCGACGCCCGATCCGATGAAGTGGGCCGTCGAGCCGAAGGAGGTCCAGGGCACTCCGGCCGCCTTCAACAACTACCTCGCGACTATGACCGCCGCCACGGCGACCGACGAGAGCGGCGGCGTCGAGTACTACTTCCAATGCACGACGGAACCCGGCTTCAGCAGCGGATGGCAGACTTCCACTGTATATTCCGTCAAGGTCGGCCGCGCGGGCCAGCAGCATCGGTTCCGCGTCAAGGCCAGAGACACCTCGGCCAACCACAACGAGACGGGCTGGTCGCCCGAACTGCCCGCGAAGTAGGGACCGCACTCCGGGGAAAACCCGATTTCCCTCCGGGCCTCTCTCTGCTACCATAGGACGCGTTTCGCTGTCACGGAGAATCGCGTGCTATGGCCACAGGGCATTGGGAACTGTTCTCGCATCCGGCGGATATCGGTATTCGCGGCCTCGGACCGACTCGAGAGGCGGCCTTTGCGCAGGCCGCCGTCGCCCTGACGGCTGTCATCACCGATCCCGAGAAGGTCGAGCCCCGCGAGGCCATCGACATCGTCTGCCGGGATCCAGACGATGAACTACTGTTCATGAGCTGGCTGGGCACATTGCTCTGTGAGATGGACACGCGAAAAATGCTGTTCAGCCGGTTCGAAATCGAGCGTATCGAAGGCGGCATTCGGGCCAGGGCCTGGGGCGAGCCCGTCGATGTCGAGAAGCACGACCCGGCGGTCGAGGTGAAGGCCGCCACCTACGCAGGCCTGAAGGTCGAGCAGGACAGCGCCGGCAACTGGCTCGCCCAGTGCATCGTGGACGTGTGATAGGTCCCATGAGTCCTACATGTTCTATTGGTCCCATGATCTTCCAAGGACAGGAGTCCAGGCATGTTCGCCAACAAATTGCACAGAGAGGCCGAAGCTCGGTGGTCCATCGAGCCCTTCGACCGGATGCAGGTGCCCGTCGTGGTCTTCGCCGACGACGAGTTGATCCGCGAGATGGATGAGCAGGTCTATCAGCAGGCTGCCAACGTCGCCGCCCTGCCGGGGATCGTGAAAGCCTCCTACGCGATGGCCGATGCCCACTGGGGCTACGGCTTCCCCATCGGCGGCGTCGCCGCGTTCGATCCGGAGGCCGGCGGGATCATCTCCGCCGGCGGCGTCGGCTTCGATATCTCCTGCGGCGTTCGCGCCCTCCGCACCGGCCTGACCTATGATCAGGTCGAAGGCAAGGAGAGAGAGCTGGCCGAGGTCCTGGCCCGCCAAATCCCGGCGGGCGTCGGCAGCGAGGGCAAGCTCCGCCTCTCCTCGACCCAGATGGACGAGATGCTGACGGGCGGCGCGCTGTGGGCGGTGGAGGAAGGCTACGGCACACGAGCGGATCTCAAGCACACCGAGGAAAACGGCCGGATGGCCGGCGCCGAGCCGCGATATGTCTCCGAACACGCCAAGCAGCGCCAGGAGAAGGAGGTCGGTACGCTGGGTTCGGGCAATCACTACCTGGAGGTCCAGCGCGTCACGGCGGTCCACGACGGCGACATCGCCAAGGTCTTCGGCCTGGCCCTCAACGATATTACCGTAATGATCCACTGCGGCTCTCGCGGCCTGGGCCACCAGATCGCCACGGACTTTGCACCGAAGATGATCAAGGCGGCCAAGGAACACGGCCTGGAACTGGCGGACCGCGAACTGGCCTGTGCCCCCATCAAATCCGACGTGGGCCGGCAGTACTACGGCGCGATGTGCGCGGGGATCAACTGCGCCCTGGCCAATCGCCAGGTCCTCACACATCTGACCCGCGAGGCCTTCGCCAGGCTCTTTCCACGGGCGGAGCTGACGTTGCTCTACGATGTCTCACACAACACGTGCAAGGTCGAGGAGCACGAGATCGACGGCCGGCCCCGAAAGCTCTACGTCCACCGGAAAGGCGCAACGCGAGCCTTCGGACCGGGACATCCGTCCTTGCCGCAGGATTTGCAGGCCGTCGGCCAGCCCGTCCTCATCGGCGGCACAATGGGCACCGCCTCCTACATTCTCGCAGGCACGACGGAGGGAATGAACCTCGCCTTTGGCTCCTGCTGTCATGGGGCCGGACGGGCCATGAGTCGCAGCCAGGCCACCAAACGCTGGCACGGCAAGGATATCGTCATGCATTTGGCCCAGAAGGGCATCGTCATCAAGGGCTCGTCGATGCGAGGCATCGCCGAAGAGGCCCCTGGGGCCTACAAGGACGTAACAGTCGTCGTCGACGCCACGGAGAAAGCCGGCCTGGCCCACAAGGTCGCTCGCCTGGAACCGCTGGTCTGCGTCAAAGGCTGAAAAAGGTGGCGTGTAGTGCGCACCCTACTACGCCGTCCATGTTGATTCGGTGGGTAGCGTGCCGGCGCGTAGCCTGTTTGGAGTTCCGCGTTTACGCGGTCTTAGCCCGCCTGAAGGCGGAACTCCAAACGGCGTCCGCCACTCTCGCCCACCATTTGGAGATGGACGGCGTACTACTGAGAGTCGGGAGATAGATGGATGCAGACATACTCCAAGGTCTTGATTGCCTTGTCGGCGCCGTCCCTGCTTCTCGGGGGGATTCCGCTGGTCTTCGCGGCCGCGGTCACACGATTCGCCACAGCAGATGATGTCCACCTGCTGACGACGCGTTACAACCCCAACGGCGATGTCGCGTATCAGGACCTGCGAACGTACGACAACCTCTACGCTTGGACAGAGCACATCCTGCATCATCGCAACCACTTCGCGATGTCGTTCCACTGCACGCTGGGCGCAGCATTCGTCATCACAGGGGTGCTGCTGATCGCCTGGACCGTGGATCGGGAACGTTTGCTCCGCAGGCTCAGAACGCACAAGGGCCAGGCTGCACAGGACACCGGCCCCGGAGCTTGTTCGTAGTGTGCCCGTAAGGGCATATCTTCTCGCATCCGAAGAAGATAACACCTCACGGCGTCACTACGAGCCGGCCCATCGCGACGGAATTTTGCGCGGGAGATCGCGGGCGGCACGTGGTAGAATACGCTCGGCTCGTGTCCCGGATCGCGATGGGTTGGCCGGGGATCGGGCGGATTCGTTTGCTGGAGATAGACCATGTCGAATGCAGGCATGCCCACGGGCAAGATCGGTAATCTCACGATCGGCCGGCTCATCATCGGTGGCAATCAGTTCAGCGGCTGGTCGCACAGCCGGGACCTGAAGTACTTGAGGGATCTGTTCAAGGCGTACGCCACGCCGGAGCGGATCATGCAAACGCTGGAGCTGGCCGAGGAGAGCGGCATCAACACGATCCTCTCAGGCGAGGCCGACTACATCACCAAGTACAACAGGGAACGAGGCGGCAAGATGCAGTGGATCGCCCAGGTCCACCCCAGCACGACGGACCTCACGAGCAATATCAAGCGGGCCATCGACGTAGGGGCCGCCGCGGCCTACGTCCAGGGCGGCGTCGGCGACAGCTTCGTCAAGGGCGGCCGGGGCGATCTGCTCGGCAAGGCCGTGGACTTCATCAAGAGCAATGGCATCCCTGCCGGCATCGGCGGACACTCGATCCAGGTGCCGATGGCCGTGGAGAAGGCCGGGATCAGGCCCGATTTCTACATGAAGACTCTGCACCACGGGAACTACTGGTCCGCGACCCCGCCGGAGAGGCGCGTCGAGTTCAACGTCGACAGCAACAGCGGCGACGACCACGACAACATCTGGTCCATCGCGCCGGAGAAGACCATCGAGTTCATGAAGACCGTCGCAGCGCCCTGGATCGCGTTCAAGGTCCTGGCCGCCGGCGCGATTCATCCGAGCAGCGGGTTCCAATACGCCTTCGAGAACGGCGCCGATTTCGTCTGCGTCGGGATGTTCGACTTCCAGATCCGCGAAAACACGATCATTGCGCGGGACGCCGTGGCCGCCAGTCAG
>Ga0116141_10003580_pt1 | contig 13150 bp, 13 predicted proteins | sample AD_UKC097_MetaG_FD_89744 | JGI IMG/M metagenome (GOLD analysis project Ga0116141, IMG submission 89744) | Active sludge microbial communities of municipal wastewater-treating anaerobic digesters from USA - AD_UKC097_MetaG | ecosystem: Engineered > Bioreactor > Anaerobic > Digestate | place: USA... | reverse complement strand
TGTTAACCTTTGATTTCCTCAACAAGCTCGGCAGGGAGCTGGCGCTGATACTTGATCACCAGTTTCTTACCGAACTTATACTGCTTGTCGCTCAAGTTGCTGCACGAAGCCAGAGATTTGCCGATTCGTGTATCAAATTTGTTGAACCCACAACCATCAAGGCTCCTCGCACCGTCACACATACCAGCGATCATCCTCAGCCCATGAAGCACCAGATCCTTCTTCCGCTGAAGCTCAACCATATCAACATCAGGTGCAGGTTTTGCTTTCACTTCCTCATCCTTTTTCACTTCCTGAAAAGGGATGACTTCAGGCATCTGGACATCGTCCATTGCCTGCTCAATGACTTCCTGCTTGTTCACCAGGATGTAGGCCATGTGAGCATCAAGCGACCCATCCATGACAATGTGCTGCACCAGAACCGAATCATGCTGTCCAATGCGGTGACAGCGATCTTCGGCTTGGGTCAAGTTTCCCGGAACCCAATCAAGTTCAGCAAAGACCACTTTGCTAGCAGCAGTCAATGTGATACCAACACCTGCCGCTGTGATCGATCCAATGAACAGTTGAATGCTCGGATCATTTTGGAATCGATCCACATTCCTCTGTCTTTCTTCCATCGGAGTCTCACCAGTGAGAACAACAGAAGTATCAGGGAAAGCAGCCCTGATCCCTTCAACAACATCGTGGTGGTGAGCCATCACAACAACCTTGCCATTGCTTTCGAGCACCTCATTCAGATGTTCAATGACATAAGGAATCTTAGCAACGGCAACATCATGGCGTTCTCTTGCCATTTCGGTGAAAGCCGCCAAATTCCCCTGCCGGAGAAGCCTGACAGCCTCTTTGTAAGTTGCATCATCTCCAGAAGCAAGGGCTTCATCAACTCTTGCCTGAAGTTCTTCCAACCTTTCCTTGACCCTTTCATAAGCACGCTTTTCCCGCTCGATAAGGTCAAGGATTTCACCTTCACCATCAATGGCAATAATTTGACGAACCTTCGGAGGAAGTTCCGTCAAAACATCTCTCTTCAAACGACGCACCATAATGGACATCCTCAGCTTTCGCTGAAGTTCGTCCAGGTTAGATGCACCGCTGAAGTCCCAACCGTATCTTCCCTGCTGAGCATTGCAGTACCGCTTTGCGTAAGGGAAGAAGCTTGGGAAAATGTCCGGAGCCAAAGTGTTCACGATGGGCCAAAGTTCAATCGGACGATTCACGATAGGCGTTCCAGTCATGTAAATCTTCCGTCTTGCTTTCAGACCATGTGTTGCTTTGGTTCTCTTTGCCTTCGGGTTCTTTGTTTTGTGGCACTCATCAACGACGACCAGGTCCCATTCAAAATGCTGAAGTCCAGGGAACTTTGTGAGGATGTCATAGTTGATGATGTTAATGCCTTCCAGAAGAACATCCGAAGAATTAACAACATGGACAGGGATGTCCCTGACCAACCACTTCTTCAGTTCCCGCTCCCAGTTCCTTTTCAACGAAGCCGGACAAATCACGACAACATTGAAAATACTGGGATCAACATTGATCACACCAATGGCCTGAATTGTTTTGCCCAACCCCATTTCATCCCCAATGAGGATGTTTTGGGACTTCATGGCAAACTCAATCCCGGCCTTCTGAAATGGAAAATAATCGATCCCCTCAGGATGAGGAATGTCGACCTCCGAAGAAACCCGTTGGGAAGCCTCAAGCTTCTCTTCCGTTTCTTCTTTCCATCTCACCAGCTCATCTTTGGCTTCACCAGTGGCGAAGTTTATGAGCCGATAGGCGTTCTCAGGGAACTGCGTCCACCATCTTTTCCGATCAGGATCCCAACGAAACTTGGCACTCTTTGGGATATCTTTTTCGGCGAAAGTGGACTTGGCTACGAAGATGTTTCCTTCTTTTACCAGTTCCATTTTCTCTCCTCCTTGTTTGGTTTTTGTTAGTACTTCAAGACCAAACCCAACCGAAGTTGGATCTGATCTTGAATCTACTAACGAGGACGGACCAGGCAGAAGTCGTGAGGTCCGGTCGAACCCTCCCACATCACCAGGTTTTCATAAGCGATGGGGAAGAGAGTCTTGAACAGCAAGACAGACCAGTGACGAGCAATGGTCTCTTCTTTGATCCTGCCTTCATTGAGACCCCAGTGAAACCGCAGGGCATGGGCAAACTCATGAAGGCAGGTGATAATGGAAAACTTGCCTCCCAGGTAGATGGTGTTCGAGTCTCGGTTGAAATGGGCCCACCCACCGAAGAAATTGAAGTTCACCCTGGTGATGTTGTAAGCATCACTCAGCTTGTCGATCATTTCGTGCATGATCGTCAACTGACCCGGAAGACGCTCAGCTTCAGGCAGGTTCCGAAGTTTCAGGTTCTTTGCCTTGAATTCCTTGACTGCTTCAAGAGCAGCTTCGGGATACTCAAGAGGCTGTTCCATCAATTCCACAACATACTGTGCTTTCGTTCCCATTTTACTTTCCTCCTTGTTTGGTTAGTGGTTTGCTTTTCTTTTGATTACTTTTCTTTTGATTACTTTTCTTGCTATACGCCGTCTTCTTGGCGCCCTTTTTTCCTCTTCTTCCTCATCATCATCATCAAAGGACACATCTTCGGTTGTGTACTGTGAACAGGTGTAGAGATCCTTGAGATCTCCCCTCAGGTAACACACCATGTCACTGAGATACCAGCTACACTGTTTGCAGTTTTTTGAGGACGATTCCCCGAAACGGCAGTATTGCCCTTTGTACCAATAACCATCCATCATGGATGCCGAAGGCACAACAGGGTTGCTTCGGTATGTTGAATTGGAAAAGAAAATCCCCTCTTCTTCCTCCCACTCACCATACTTCTCAAAACCTTCAGGTGACACAACAACGAACCTTTGCGAACTATATATCGCAAAGAGGCCGTTGCCTGCTTTTGCCAGAGCCATTGCAAACACTCTGGTGTCACTGATCGGGCCTTCGGGCAACTTTCCTGTAAACATCATTAGGATAGTCAACAAGGTTTTGTAGTCTGCTATTGTCCCGTTGTGGAACAACACTTTCCCTTTTGTTTCCCCAACATAAGTGATTGGGGAATCTTCTGTGACCAAGAACGGATGCGTCAACTCAGGCCTAACACCACCAGCTGACGAAATCCGAAAATGGGCCACATGGGGAAGAGGAAGCGCTTCATAAATCGTTCTTGCCTCTTCCTTCTCCATGAAACCCTTTCCGAATTTGACAACAGACCCGTCCGAACAAGCACAGCCAAAACCATCCGTGTTGGAATCCCAGCAATTGTCAAATTCTTCTGTGGTCAACTTTCGTTTCTCACAGATCGCAATGATACACATTTTCTTCCTCATTGTTTGGTTTATTATTTTAACTCAAAAGGAAGGCCACAAGGAAAGCCTTGTGACCGACCTTTTCAGCTAAAACGGAGCTTCATCATCAGTAGTGGTCAACTTTCGTTTCTCACAGATCGCCAAGCACAGCCAAAACCATCCGTGTTGGAATCCCAGCAATTGTCAAATTCTTCTGTGGAATTGGATTGTTGGGTTCTGTTCCGTTCCTGCGTTGTGATTGCAGTAACAAGGCTGACAAGGTGTCCTTGAACGACATCCCGACCAACATTGTCCATCCGCACTTCATAAGGCACACCAAACGCTTCCCTCCAAGCCGGGAAGTCAGCTTCGTTCAGCCTTTGGCAAGGATTAACCGAATAGCCAAAGGTGACAGCGCCACGCTGTTCAGAAAGACCGAAAATCCGAACCCTCAAGTTAGGGTATTGCTGAGCAGGCAGGTTCAAATCAATCAACCTTACCAGGCGATCCCTAACATCAGATTCCCAATCATCCTGAATGGAAATCCTGCGTGGTGTAACTTCTTCCAAAGTTTCTTCCAAAGTCTGCTCGTCCTGAATAGGAGGAACAGGCCCATCCTGTCTAGGACGAATGGTCTCACTCTGATCAGGCTGAACAACATAAGGTTTTTCGCCAATCCAACAAGTGATTACGTCCTTCTTGTATGGCTTGCTTGAATCGAGGAAGTCAGCGAAGTGTTCGATGAACATGTTCCACTTCTCAAACTCCCTTGGTGTGAACCCACAATGGTTCCAATAATCTTCAAATTGAAGATTCTCATTGAAAACCATCCTGAGGCCATTGATGAATTTCTCAGTCAAGTTCTGGACAGCCTTCATGGCCAACCTTGCAAATTCCGGCCACTGAAAAACCGCTGCTGGGGGCGTCCTATATTCAAATCCCCAAGGCTGCTCCCTGACAGCGCCCAGGTTTCGGTAGTTTTGTCTTGCTGTACCTGACAGATCAATAATTTTCTTTCCAACGAAATGGTCAAGCAAGAACACCAAATCACTGTGTGGGTGGTATGAACCACCAACCCCAACATGAATATGACCACCTAATGGCCACCGATCACCCTTCACCGAAAGCTTTGCTGAAGGATTCTCATTCCTGATCTTTTGGAAGAGTTTCTTCAATGTTTCAATTACATCTTTCGGATTAGTTGACTCTTTCGGCCGAAGCTCAATCTGAGCACCAGCGCCATCCACTCCGATAGGAATTGTTGCCCCAACCCCTCTGTACTGCTCAGGGGCACGAATAGGTTGATCATTAGAATCAACATACTCAAATTCGGGGTCGCACCCGACTGTTGTTATGACTTGTTTCTTCGGGACTTCAAAAACAACTTTTTGACCATCATGAATCTCAATGATCTTCCTCATCACTGTTGCCTGCGACTCAAGTGCCTCTTCAGGATCCGGCTGAGGTACTGGTTCAATCAGGTTGTTACTATGAAGGTGAGTCATCACGCTATTGAAGAAATAACAAGCATGATTAGGATCCATAGTGTTCAGGTCAGAGCAAACCAGTGTTTTGCTTTCCTTGTAGAACATTGCAAAAGCAATCTTGTGAGGCCCAAAACCAAATTTGATTGCAGGTTCCCTTGGAATGCTTTTGTTAACTGTGTTGGCGTACAATCGTGGGGGCTCCACCCGACGGTTTACCCGTCGGTAATAACCACGCCTGCCCCGCCGTACACTTGTTTCTCGGAGTTCAGGGATGGCTTCTGTTGCTAATCCTTTTCTTCCTGGCACCCCGGACAGATTCGGTGTACCAATGAAAATGACGTTCCTTTCAAACACAGGGTTTTCTTGCTGACCAGAAACAACCTTAGTGAAAAAGGACTGCAATTGGTTGTCTCTGGTTACCCTGTCCAGAAAGGATTCCCTAGTGTTGTTCCCTCGGACAATTTTCTGTCCAACAACGACCAGTTTGTTTCCTCTCCTTTCCATTTTACTTTCCTCCTTGTTTGGTTTGTTTAACTCAAAAGGAGAGCCACAAACCGAAATTTGTGGCCACCCCTTCTGGCTGCTTTGTTTTTCGCCCTAATCAACGCATTTGCTTTTCGTGTCGCTGCATTGATCTTATCCAACTTCCCTCCAGGAGCAACCTCGTCCTTTGTCATAAGAACGAATTTTCGGCTTCCTTTATTGACGATGACTAACTCACCGTCCAATACTTTACGTTGGGTCCTGATATCCAACCCTTGATATCTAGGAAACCTTTTTTTGAACTCCAAAACCGTTGCCCTTTGGTCTTCATATGACATCGGCTTCCAACTCATAAACCATACCTCCTTGTTTGATTTACAATAAGGGAATCGAGAAAATGAAACCAAGTGTTCGATCCCCCTCAGTCAACCAAACTAGAAGTCCAGGCATCTCTTTCAAGATGGGCCATCCGCCCCAGCCCCGCTTATATGTCGGGTTATTCACCATTGGTTCCAGCTTTGCACCTCCTTTGATCAAAGCCTTCAGCCTAGTTCGGCTGGTTGTTCGTCCCGACCCCAGTTACTGGGTGGTTCCGTCACAATGCCCGACTACCCTTGCCGACTTCACCGCTTACTGGCACCCGTTTCGCCACCCCCTCAAACAAGTATGCTCTCATTGGGGGATTACCTGGATGGCCTGGGTGGGCTACTATAATAAGGAAAATGATCAGCGCAAAAGGCAAGATTTATCGTTTATTGTTTTCCCGGGTTATTGTGTCGCTGGTAGGGTTTATAGCTTCAATGACGTCGCCCCCTTGGCTGTAATGGCGACCGACCCAGCTGTGTTGTCATAGAGCACGGGGGATTTTGGGTCCCCTATTTGATGGGGTGGGCAGCCCCCCTGGCGACATCCGCCAGGTCTATAATGCCCCTTGCCTCCCTTCAAAGATCAAAAACTAACATATTGTTATATATATGTAAAATAAATAGGGAAAAAACACAAGTAAAAGTTAATAAAAATGACACCTTTTTTCCTAAACAAGATCAAATGGTTAGATTTGGAGACTTGAGTAAAACGGGGAAAAATTTTAAAAAAGTAGTAACCCTTTAATTTTATTAGATCTAACAGTTTTGTAAATAACTTCGGTGAGTTCCTGAAGTTTTCTGGGCTCTAAAATGTTTCTTCATTATAGACTGTTGCTAGAATAGATTTAGAATAGGCCTGAAAAAAAAATATACAAAAAGTTGTTTAAAATCATTTATAATGGTGTATGCAAATTTATACTGATTGATGGTGAGGCTTCCATGAGTTGAGTTTGACCCCGCCTTATGCAAACAATCTCTTGTCGGAAGCCTCATCAGATATAATTTAGTTTATGGAGGTAGTCGTGCTATGGACCCAGTAGTATTTGATAGTCTTGAATCAGAACTTTCAAATGCAAGTTATTGGAAAGTACACAAAGCAATTGCACTAAAATTCGGTTTATCAACGGCCGTCTGGTTAGCTGAACTCAGGGCGTGGCAACAATACCTCATTCGGCAAGGCCTTATTGATTACGATGAACCCTTTTATTGTTCCCAGACTGAATTGACAAAACGGGTGGATTTGAGTGCTTGGACACAAACTGCAATCATAAAAAAGTTGACTGAGGTGGGTGTCATAGAAGTGGAAGCACAAGGCCTGCCCCGCAGGAATTACTACACCTTTAATCGTCAGGTTTATGGTGATCTTATAAAGGAATATGAATTGGCTGTAAGGAAAAAGGTCATTGAAGGTAACAGTTCTGAGGGTGAAGTTACCTCCTGTGAAAATCCTGCAGGTAACCCTGAGAAAATCTCAGGGTTGTCCCAAAGAAATTCTCAGCCCATAATAATAAATAAAATAATAATGAATGAAGAAGAAGAAACTAGCTTCTTTTCTAACGAAAAGAAGAACGGCCCTGCAGGCCGATCGCTGGACTCTCTTTCATCTGATTCAGATAAACATCCACCTAAATTGAAGCGGCGTACTAAGGCCGAAAAGATGAAGCAAAACCGAGCACAACTACTTCCATTAAAACCCAACCCAAAACCCGTTTCTATTCCCAGTACAGTTCAGGGTCTCCTTTCCTATTGGGAATCGTTGGGCCTGAAGCTTCCAGCTAAAACAACAAGAAGCTTTGCCAAAACAGTTCAGGCATTGAAGTGGCTTCGGACAGGTCGATTGTTTACCGATAGGGCTGGCTTTGAAGCGTTTTGGGATAGGTCATTCTCTACGGAAGAGATTAAACAAGCAATGAAAAACTTTTCTCTTGCTGCTACTGATCCAAATTACGAACCACAAGAAGGTACATATAAGCAGTATCTGAGGAAGATTCGGTTAAGTGAATTTTTGTTTAATCCCTTTAGTAGAAATGGATCAAAAAGTTTTTTTATTTCCTATTTGGAACCCCCCAAAACAGTCAAAGAAGCCCTGAAACGCATTCCGGATGAGCACCCTCAGGTAACAACACAAATACGAAACTGGTGGAAAGAAAACATCTGTGGTTCCCTTTCAGTCAAGCCTACTCCAAAACAAGAGAACGACTTCCGAAAAGCCTCAGTACGGTTGATGGAATTCTTTGAAGAGAACAAGGGCAACTTGTGGTTGACAGAATTAGTTCAATCACCTGAGTTAGAAATGGTTCGGATGTTGGGTGAGTGTATATTAGAGAGTGTGAACGGAGACACAAAAAAGATTACAACGGGCTTTTTCTGTTCTGATCTTACGTTTGGTGAACGGTTCCCATCTTACTTGTTTTCGCAAGGTGTAGCAAAACCTGAAGAAAAGGTCTGTTATGGTTTGCCTGTATTTAAGGGCAAGGAAATTGTAGGTTACCGCTAAAGAATTTTTAAACTTGTCTATACTGATATTGTCCAAGTGATAAGGGGGGGCTGATGCGTCTGAGAAGAAGGAGGGTGGATACTGAGATTGAGAAGAAGATACTTACTGGATTGATTGTGAGTTCAGAGTATGGTAAGAGTGTTCTTCCTCTCATTGACCTTAACTTTTTTCAACTTGATTTTGTAAAACCCGTGATTGGTTGGATCAAGGGTTACTACGATAGGTATTTAGAGGCCCCAAAAGAGAACATCCAATATTTGTTTGATATTGAGAAAGGAAGTTTAGGGCCTGAGGATACTGATCTGATCAGAGACTTTCTGAGTGGCCTGTCATCTCAGTTTGAGCGCGAAGGTGTTTTTAATGGGAAGATTCTTTATGACAAGACAATTGAGTACTTTACCGAGCGCCATCTTGTACATACGGCAAACACAATTTTAGTGGCTGTTGGTGCAGGCAAGTTACCACTGGCTCAGAAAACCGTTCAGAACTATAAGCAAATTGCAAGTAAGATGTCAGGATGGGTTGATCCGTTTTCTGAGAAGATGATTGAAAATGTTTACGAGACTAAGTTTCAGAAAAGTGAAGATGAGGAAGGGCAGGACTTCCTGTTCCGTTTCCCTGGGAAGATCGGTCGGTTACTAGGTGGGTTCGAGAGAGGGTGGTTAGTTGGTTTTTTGGGACCCATGAAGCGTGGTAAAACATGGATCCTTCAGGAAGTTTCTTTGCAGAGCATTGTTGCAAAACTCAATGTTGTCTTTATCTCAATTGAAATGAGTGAAGAAGGAACAGCATCAAGAACCTACAAGAGAGTGGCGGCGTATCCAAAGGATGAGGGTGAGGTTGACTACCCCATTTTTGTTTGCCTTAGAGGTATGAACAACTCTTGCCAGCTCCCATTTCGTGAAGAACAGTCCTGCACCTACTGTAGAAATCATCCTGAACATTATAAAGAATTTGTGCCTTGGGTTGGGTTTGAAAAAGTAGTGAAACGGAAACTGCCTTTGAGGGAATTGAAAGAGAAAGTTAGTTCGTTTACAGCAACTTTTGGTGGTCAGTATCGCTTAAAGAGTTACCCGGCCTACACCGCTACACTTCAACAGATAGAGCGTGACTTAGATAACCTTGAGTACACTGAAGATTTCGTACCTGATGTTATTGTCATTGACTACGCTGATATTATTGCTCCCGAGGATACTCGGTTAGATTCCCGTGGGAGGCTTGACGATATCTGGAAGAAGTTAAAAGGTCTTGCACAGAAAAAGCACGCCCTAGTTGTAACAGCATCACAGTCAAACAGGGTCAGTATCAAGAAAAGGACCGTTGAGGATGTTGATACAAGCGACGATATTCGTAAGTTGGCCCATGTGGACGCTATGTTTTCCCTGAATCAGACACCAGTGGAAAAAGATTTGGGTGTACTGCGGGTCGGTGTTGTAGCTCATCGTTGGAAAGAGTTTTCTAAGAAGGCAGAAGTTGCATTGTTGCAGAAACTTTCTGATGGACAGGTTCTATTGGATTCAGAATACGTTGGATATGGTTTTCTGAAGAAAGAAGAAAGAGAGGAAAAAGCAGATGACGCTATCGGTGTGTAAGAGATTTTCATTTGAAGCGGCCCATCAGTTGAAGTATCATAAAGGAAAGTGCAAGAACCTGCATGGCCACCACTATGAGTTTGAGGTTGAAGTTTCCGGTTCACTTAATGGAGATCAGGAAGCCTCAAGTTATCAGATGATCATTGATTTTGGTGATCTGAAGGAATTGGTAGGGCGGAGAGTTATTGATAAGCTTGACCATCAGGATTTGACTGACTTCTTTAGTTTTGGGACGCCTGAATTTAATTATATTGCTGCTACAGCAGAACGGATGGCCTTGTGGATTGCTGAGCAACTCGAATGGGAGATTAGTGGACTGGGGACTGACGCAAAGTTAATTCGGGTGCAGGTTTGGGAGACCCCTGGGTCCTCAGCAATTTGGAGGGCCTAATGAAAATTTACTCTATCTTCAATTCAATTGATGGTGAAGTTTCCTTGTATCATCAAGGGAAACCTTCAACCTTCATCCGAACAGCTGGGTGCATTTGCAGGTGCACTTACTGCGATACGACCTACGCTCAAGAGATGGATTCAGGACAAGAAAAGACAGTAGAAGAGATTGTTGATGTTGTGGATAGTATTGGCTGTCCCAAAGTGACAATAACTGGAGGAGAACCATTACTTCAAACTGATTTTTTGGATTTGGTGAAGTACCTTGTAAAAAAGATTTACAGGGTAGCAATCACAGTTGAGACAAGCGGCGCTGTGGATATACCTTTTCAGAATGCTCTGGACTATGTAGATAGTTGGGTCGTTGACTACAAGTTACCCTCTTCTGGAATGGAAGGTTTAATGAAAATAAGTCGATTTAAAGATTTGATGCCTCAAGATTTCGTGAAGTTTGTTGTTCAAGATAGGCAAGATTTTGAGAGGATGATTGAGGTTTCAGCACTGTTACGGGCAGGTGGGTGCGATGCTTTGTTTGCCGTTAGCCCTTCCTTTGGAAGACTTCCTTGTGAGGTGCTGGTGAAGTGGGTTTTAGATTCAAAGTTGTGGGAAGTCATTGTAAACCTTCAGATTCATAAGGTTATCTGGCCTGAGGTAAAAGTTGGGGAAGAGAGGTAAAATTTCTTAAACCTTACTATACTAAGAATAAGGACAGACATTAGAGAGAAGTCCTAAACTAACCCTTGAAGGAGGAAAAGTAGTATGGCAAAAGTAAAGAGAGTGAAGAAAGGATCCAAATCGTCGTCGGCTGAGAATCCCATTCAAGAGGCCCTTGAGAGATTGAACAGTACAGATCTTCTTGCAGCGGCCATCGACTATGATGGTGTTGAAGGGCCGGCCCTGGTTGAATTGTTCATGTCGGCAGTGGAATCAATTCCTGAAGAAGATGAAGGGCAGATTCCTACGACTATTATTGAACTCTACAATTCACTCAGGGATGCAGCCAGCCCCAGTGAAGGTGATGCTGTGCCTGATCCGAAGCCTGAGAAGAAGACGAAAACCAAAGCCACGAAATCCACCAAACCTAAATCCAAGGATCAGAAGAAAGGCAGTAACATTGCCCTGATGCAAGAACTCTTGGCGGCTGGAAAGTCAGAGGAAGAAATCCTTGCCAAATTTGTTGATATCTACGCCAAGAAAGGTATCACTGATGTTGCATTCGTTGGGAAGCGGGTCAAGATCTACAAGTCAATTGCTCAGAAAGGTTAGCAACCTATGACTGAGCAGACAAGAACGATTGAAGAACTAATCAGACAACTTCTTGTTGCTCTTGGGGAGGATCCACAAAGGCGGGGGTTAGTTGACACCCCCGCCCGAGTGGCCCGCATGTTCGCAGAGTTTTTCATTGGGTATGATCAGAGTAAAATCCCAAGGCTAACAATTTTCCCAAACTGTGAGGACGGCGTTGTCTACAATCAGATGCTAATTGATAAGGGTTATTATTTCTCTTACTGTGAGCACCATATTGTCCCTTTTTTTGGGGAGTATGCATTTGGTTACATTCCTGACAAGTACCTGTTGGGTGCAAGTAAGATTGCACGGACAATTGATTATTTTGCTGGAAGGTTACAAATTGCAGAACGCCTCGTTCAGCAAGTTGTTGACCATATTGATTCAGTTGTGTGCCCAAAAGGATCCATCCTTGTAATGTGGGGTAGGCACCTATGTAAAGAAATGAGGGGTGTTCGTAAGTATGGTTCTCCTTACGAAGCGATTGCCACTACAGGTGTTTTTTATACAAACGAAAATGGATGTAAGGATGAGTTCCTGAGTAGGATAAAATGATAATCCTAGGAGGTTTGCTATGGCTGGAAGATCGTTTGTTGTTATCCGTACAGAGAAAGAAGCCCTGCATTGTTGGCCTTCGTGTCCATTCCCTGAAGTTTCTTTTCTGAAGGACCCCCACAGACATAAGTTCTTTATTGAAGTATGGGTTGAGACCACACTTGATAGAGAAGTTGAGTTCATTATGCTCAAAACAGAAGTTGATCAGTTCCTTGCTGGACTGGGGTATGACTTAGGTTCTACCTCTTGTGAAGTGTTGGCTGAGAGACTTGCTGACAGGTTCAACGCTTCAAAAGTAAGTGTATTTGAGGATAATGAAAATGGGGCTGTCTATGAGCGAATATGACTTCATTATTATTGATCCAGCGTCACCTGAATTTAATAGGGGTTCTTTTTGCTACAGCCCGTACATTCTTTACTCAGCGCTTAAAGCGGGAGGACAGAGTGGCCTTTTTTACGAGGATTTTTCCTGCACGCAGATTGACCTTCTTCCAAAGGCAAAGAAGTACTTTGTTGGATTATGGTCATATCCTCAAATTGATGCCTGTCGTGTACTGAATAGGTACCTCCCTTCTGACAGTGAAGTTTATTTCTTTGGGTACACACCCCTGATTGAGCACGAACGGTTACCCAGTTTTGTGCTTCCTCCAGAGTTGATCAAAACAGGCATTAAGGAGTATGTCGACTACTACAATGATTTTAGTTACATTCTTCTTAGTGACTGCGACATGCACTTGACGAAGTATTCAGGACAGGTGTACCCTTTATTTACATCTTATGGGTGCTCAAATCGGTGTCGGTTCTGCCCTGTGTCTGTTAACTGTGATTCTTACAGGGTTGTCTTGACTGAAGATGAGGTTCTGAAGAGTTTTGAGAAGTGTGATTCCTATGGTTATAAGAATATCCATCTCACAGATGAGGATTTCTTCTTTGACATTGAGAGGGCTAATAGGATTCTACAGGGGCTTGTCGGAAAAGGGTTTAATTTGATTGTTCTAGGCAGTGTCCACACAGTTCTGCGATTCGTTAGACAGTACGGGAGTCACCTACTTGAAGATGCGGGGATCAAGTTGATAGAGGTTGGATTGGAATCAGCGGACCCAAAACTCAACAAGGCCATGGGCAAGCATGGCCTGGAGAATTACCTTCACCTGGCCGAGGTGATGAAAGGTACAAATGTCAACATATTT
>Ga0116141_10003577_pt1 | contig 13152 bp, 12 predicted proteins | sample AD_UKC097_MetaG_FD_89744 | JGI IMG/M metagenome (GOLD analysis project Ga0116141, IMG submission 89744) | Active sludge microbial communities of municipal wastewater-treating anaerobic digesters from USA - AD_UKC097_MetaG | ecosystem: Engineered > Bioreactor > Anaerobic > Digestate | place: USA... | reverse complement strand
CGGCGGGCCCGCGCGGTGGGCTCGACGCCCGGGCCGGGCCTGCGCGAAGCGTCTGGTGCCGGAGGAGGGACTCGAACCCTCATGAGCTTGCGCTCGGGGGATTTTGAGTCACCGGGTGGACCGTTTTCCGGGGTATCTTGCCCGTAGAGGCGCGTTCAGATCTCCGCTTTCTATCAGTCTCCTTGCGTTGATCGTCCACCGGGACCATACTCTCCGCCGTTAGGCAATCCGAAGGCACGCCGCCACCTCGAAGGCACGCAGAAGGCAAGGCGAGGGGAACAGGGAGCGGACATGTCGAGACGCGCCGCACAGAAGCTCACGAAGAGGTTCATCGACGATCTCGAACCCGGAAAGAAGGGCGGCACCTGGTACGGTGACGCCGACCTCCCCGGCCTCTACGTCGTCTCGTACCCGACCGGCGCGAAGGTCTTCATCGTCCGATTCCTGGCCGCACGCCGTCGCCGGGCGGTCGTCGTCGGCAAGTACGGGATCCTGACGCTCGAGAAGGCCCGCCAGAAGGCGAAGATGCTCCTCTCCGACGCGACGCTCGGGGGCGACCCCGCGACCGCCAGAGACCGCGCACGGCGTACGCCCACATTCGCCACCTGGGCGGACACCTACCTTTCCCGAGTCCACCTCGAGAAGAAGTCCCCCCGCGACGACGAGAAGTTCATCGGGGAGAAGAGCTCGAAGGGGAAGGCCCTCCGCGCTCGCTGGGGGAGCAAGCCTCTCGACACGATCACCCCCGAGGACGTTGCCGCGTTCCGAGACGGCCTCAGGCGCGAGAAGCGGAAGACAGGGGACGGCGGTGGCGAGACCGCACCGGCCGGCCCAAAGGGCCCTCCCCCGACGACGGCGAACCGCTGGCTCGCCTCCGTGCGCTCGTGCTTCAACGCGGCCGTTCGAGAGGGGCACCTCGCCGCGAACCCCGCGAGGAGCATCCCCCCCTTCCGAGAGAACCCTCCCCGGGCACGAGTCCTGTCGACTGACGAGATGGAACGCCTTCTCCGGGCCCTCGCCCGCGAGTCCGATCCGCACATCCGGGCCGCCTTCCGACTCCTCATCGAGACCGGAGCCCGCCTCTCCGAGGTCCTCGGCGCGCGCTGGGCGGACATCGACTTCGAGAGCCGGCTCTGGCGCATTCCGTCGCCGAAGGCCGGCCGGCCGCAGGTCTTCCCCCTCGGGGAGCGAACGGTGGAGATGCTCCGGAAGCTCCCGCGGGTCGGCGCCTTCCTCATCCCGCCCCTGCGGCAGTTCGCGAAGCCCGGAAGCGAAAAGAAAAGGGAACGCACGGAACGGCCGCGGGCGGACCTGAGGGGCCCATGGGACCGCCTTCGCCAGAGAGCACAGCTCGAGGACGTTCGGATTCACGACATCCGTCGGAGCTTCGGTCTCGAGATCGCACGGAAGGCCGGCCTCCACGTCGCCTCGAAGCTCCTTCGGCACTCGTCCGTCAAGGTGACGGAGCAGGTGTACGCCCCGCTCGGAATCGACGAGCTGCGCGACGCCGTCGAGAAGCGCGCCGACGTTCTCCCCTTCCCCGACCAGATGCGGAACGCCGGGTGAGGCCCGGCTGAGAGGAGCGCCCACATGGGCCAGAAGACGAGTGAGGACGCTCCTCGATCTCGGACTCCGAGTCCTCGGCCGGGCAGAACAGAACGCCCATTTCGACGGGCGGCGCCTCTGGGAGCTCCCGGACTCCGGGGCCGGGGCGTAGCGACGCGCGACGCGGGGAGAGACCGCAGGGCGAGCTATTGACCATCCGCCGGCGGGGACGGCACGCCTGATCAGCGCGCCGAAGCGATCTCGCTCCCCCGCACTCCCCGCCAGCGGGTTCTTCCTCGAGGGGGGCAGGCGGGAGCCCGCAGTGGACGACTCGAGGGACGCCGGAAAGCACCATGAGCCGACGAAGGCCAAGACGCAGGAGCGGAGGGAGTCCCGCACTTCCGAGCAGGTTGAGGATGGCGACGCCTTCAGCATCGAGCGGGCTTTCAGCGAAGAGGTTGCGACCTGTGCAGCCCAGTGGAGCGACGCGGGGCCTAAGAAGCGGCTGCGGCTTCTGCTTGATGCGTTCTTCGGGTGTGGCGCACGCCTCAGCTCCGAGGCGGTCGCGGAGTTGATCGTGTCTGCTCGCCTTCTCGCGCTTGAGGCCGGAGGCGTCGACCACAGCACTCCACGCCTCCTGAGAAGGGCCGCGCTCGCCGAAGAGCGACTCGCGGACCGTCTGGCCGCCGTGCGGGATTCCTTCGGCTCCGACATCACCTGGGCGGAGCTCGAATCCGAGCTCCCAGCCATAGTCAGCGAAGACCCGGAGGTTCTCTGGGCTCCCACAATCCTTGCCGCGCTCGAGGCGTTGCTTCTCCTCGGCGCCCGCACGCTTCCTGCCTATGACATGTCGGACCGCGCCCACGAGGATCTGCGGATCGTGTCGGGCCGCGCCCGCGAGGACCTGCGGCGGCTGGCGACGGAACTCGATCTCTCGCGGCCGTCGCGACGTCGGAAGGCGAAGGTTCAGGCCGAAAGACTTGCGGACGCTCGGGGGGTGCTCGCGATGATCACCGACCCCGACGGCTACGGTGGGACGGCCCGCCTGGCTCTTCGCCTTGTGAAGAAGTGTCGCACGGAGAGCGCCGCAAGACGTGTTCTCGAGACCACGCCCGAGTGGGCTGGGCTCTATTCCCTCCGCATGACAAGGGACCTCGCGGTGAAGAAGGGCATACGCCCGGGAAGTCGGAACCTCGCCCTGATTCTCCACGCACTCGCGGCCTTCCGCTGGGTGCCTGGACGACGAGGGCGAGTGTCGGAACGCAACGTCGCCGCCGCCCTACTCCTCGTGTGGCGCGACGCGGTCAGCCGTGGGGTTGATGCTGGCCACCGATCCCTGAGCCGCAAAGAGCTCGCGCGTAGGGCGATCGCGCTTCGCAGAGGCGCCGAGAGCGTCGTCCGCGAGTCGACGAGGCCCGCCCGGGCCGCCTCATTCCGGCGGGAGGAAAGTTCGCTGCCCCACGGAATGAGGCCTTCCTCGTTCGCTGTCGATGCTGGAAATTCGCTGGCGGCCAGAGAAGGCTCAACGCCGAAAGGGGTCATCAAGAATGACGACCTACTTGACCACGAACGAGGCCGCCGCCCGGCTCCGCGTCGCACCCCAGACCATGCGCCTGTGGCGCTACCAGGGGACAGGGCCCCGGTACGTGAAGCCGAGCCGCGTGCGCTGCCTGTACGCCGAAGCAGACCTCGAGGCGTTCATGCGGGAGAGGACGTACACCTCGACCGCCGAGGAGACCGTCAGCCGCAAGGTCGCCGCGGCGGGCGCGTGAGGAAGCCGCCATGACGAGAATGAAGAGGGCCGGCTCCGTTGCAGCGGAAGACCGGCCCGAGCGCAGGAAAGACAGCAGCGACGCCGTAATTCTACGCCATCGCGATCGTACCTCCCCGCGCAACCGGCGGCGTCTCGCCCTGGTCTCGGCGATGGACGAGTCTCCGGCCCCCGGGCGCTGGAAACGTCTCGGCGACGTCGTGATGGGGGCAACGTCGTGACGCCGGAGACGACCGCCCTCCTAGCCTTCGACGTCAACGAGGTTCTCCGGCTCGCCCGGGAGGCCGACGCGAGACGGACCCCAGCGGACCGATCGAGGGCCGCAGACGCGCTCGAGCGCGCCCGCTTCGAGGCCGCGGAGTTTCTCGTCGACCGCGGGAATCCGGCGGGGGCCCGTTTCGCTGCTGGCTGGCTGCTCCGGAGGGTCGCTTGAATCGCGCCCCGCGCCTTGTCGACGCGGAGGAGCTCGCCCGCCTTCAACGCAAAGCCGCCGCGCGCGTCCTCGCCGACGGAGGAGAGCTCCCTTGGACCGAGCCGCGGCCCCTTCCCCCAATCGCTCCGCCGGTCCCGACGCTTCCGGGCGACCTCCTCCCGGTCCCTCTGCGGCCGTGGCTTGCCGATGTCGCGGACCGCGTTTCCATCCCGCTCGAATTCGTCGCCGCACCGGCGGTCGTCGCCCTCGGGTCGGTCGTCGGCCGAACCGTCGCCATCCGCCCGATGGCGCGCGACGACTGGCAGAACCCCGCGAACCTCTGGGGCGGAATCGTCGGGCCTCCGGGAACGATGAAGACGCCGGCTATCTCCGAGGCCCTCCGGCCTCTCCGGCGCCTTGTCGCCGAGGCGCGCAACCGCTTCGAGGATGCCGGGGCCACACGGGAGGCCGACCTGGAGGCCCTCGGGGCAAAGCGGAAGGCGATGCGCCGCAGGCTCGAGCTCGCCGCGAAGAGAGGCGACGAGGCCGACCTCGCACGCTTTCGCGACGAGCTGAAGGACCTGAAGGCCGAGGAGGACGCCGGAGAGGTCCGTGAGCGCCGTTTCACGACCTCCGACGCGACGATCGAGAAGCTGGGGCCGCTCCTCAACGAAAACCCGCGGGGCCTTCTCGTCGTTCGGGACGAGCTGACCGGGTGGCTCCGTGGCCTGGATCGCGAGGACCGAGCGCAGGACCGCGCCTTCTACCTCGAATCGTGGAACGGCACGGGCGGGTTCACCGTGGACCGAATCGGCCGAGGGACGCTCCACGTCGAAGCGCTCTGTCTCTCCGTCGTCGGTGGCATTCAACCGGGCCGGCTCTCGGCCTACGTGAGGGGCGCTATCGGGGGCGAGGAGGACGCTGACGGCCTGTTGCAGCGCTTTCAGGTCCTCGTATGGCCCGACGAGTTCGGCGACTGGCGAGGCGTCGACCGCTGGCCCGAGAAAGAAGCTCGTGAGCGCGCGTTCCGGATCTTCGATCGCCTGGCGAACGCTGGGACACTCGACCTCGGCGCCAACGCGCCCGAGGAAGATCTCCCGTTCCTCCGCTTCGCTCCCGACGCTCAGGGCCTCTTCATCGAATGGCGGCACGACCTCGAGCGCCGCATCCGTTCGGAGGAGGTCAAGGCTGCACCTGCCTTTGAGGCGCACCTGGCAAAGTATCGGAGCCTCTTCCCGAAGCTCGCCCTCATCTTCCACCTGGTCGACGTCGCCGACGGGGCGGGGCCGGGCGCTGTGACGCTGAAGGCCGCGCAGCTCGCCGCAGCGTGGACGGAGTTCCTCGAGTCGCACGCCCGGAAGGTCTACGCCGAGGAGCTTGCCGGAGGCGTCTCCGCTGCTCACGCGCTCGCCGAGAAGATCACGCGCGGGAAGGTGACCGACGGGATGGCCGTCCGCGACGTCGCCCGCCGCGAATGGTCCGGGCTCCGGACCTCCGGGCGCGTCTTCGAAGCCGCCGAGACGCTCGAGGGGCTCGGGTGGCTCCGTGTCGAGAGCGTCGACACGGGGGGGCGCCCCTCCGACGTCATCCGCCTTCACGAGAAGTTTCGGGGAATCGACCCAGAGGAGGAGGCGTCGTGAGCGCTGGATTCCGATCGCGTTGGCTCGGGTGGACCCCCAAGTCTTCCGAGATGACCCCTACTCCCACACCGACAAAACCGACAGAAGCCCCTTTCGGCAGTTTCGGCGGTTCCCACCCTACCCGCATCCTGAAGCCCGCGCCCCCCACGTGCCCCTCTTGCGGCGGCCCCGTGGAGGAGGACCCGGGAGATGTCCTCTGTGGCGCCTGCTACGCCGCCCGCCGCGGCCCGGGGGAGGTCCTCGCGTTCGATCCGGACCGCCGCAGCCGGACCCTCGCCCGACTGGCCGACCGCCCCTGCCCCGACTGCCAGGCGGTCACCTGGCACGTCAACGGCCGGGGAGACGCGACCTGCCAGACGTGCGCGAGGAGGCGCGCCGGTTTCGACGAGATGAGCGCGCGGGAGGCGCGCCCGTGAGCCCCTGGCCTCGGTTCGAGGAGCGAACCAAGCTGGTTCCGGAATCCCGCGCGCACGGGATGACGGCCGGCGCTCCGATGCCCAGCGTAGGGCCTCGGAGGATGCAGAGATGAGGCGTCGCCCCAAGCGAACCCTGCAGACCCTCCCGGCCGCACGAGCGGACAGCCGGGCCGAGGAGGAGGGGCTCGCGACCCGGCAGGAGGATCCGGAGGAGGACGCCCGGATCCAGGCGACGGCAGACAAGCTCCTCGAGACGAACACCCGAGAGGAGCTCCTTCATGTGATCTCGACACTTCGCAGCGCACGAGGCCCGCGCTTCATGAAGCATCCGAAGCGGGAGGGCGACGTCGCATTCCACGGCACGCCCGAAGAGCACCAGGCGAGCCTCATCGAAGCCACGGGTTGCTCCGACCTCGAGACGGCAGACTGGCTTCTCCGCGAAGTCGCTTCGACCTTCCTGAACAGCATGAGTGCCCGGGAGCGCCTAAACGCAGCTGGAAGAATGCTCGCGGCACTAGCTCCAAGGTCGCCGCTCGAAGGGCTCCTCTGCTCCCAGATAGTCGCGGTCCACGGACTTGCGATGCGACTCATCAACATCGGGGCCGCTTCCGAGATCGGGTTCGTCCATCTGAGTCCGTCGTTGGACGGCGCCAACAAGCTCCTCCGCACATTCACCATGCAGGTCGAGGCCCTCCAGCGCCTGCGGACGGCCGGCGTGACCGAGCAGCGAGTCGTCGTCCAGCACGTGACCGTCGCCGACGGCGGCCAGGCGGTCATCGGGGCGGTCAGTCGGGCCGGCGGGGAGGAGGGGGGGCGATGACCGAATGGAGAAACCCCATGCGATGTGGGGCGAAGACCCGAGGGGATCGCGCCGGCCGGACGTGCCGCGCCTTCCCTGTACGCGGAGGACACCGCTGCCGAATGCACGGGGGAAAAGGCTCCGGCCGGTCGCCCACCCACGGCCGAAGGACGAAGCGAGCCGAGGTGGAGCGCCGGGAAACCCGGCGTCTCATCGCCGAGTCGCGGAGGACGATCGCGCTCGTCGGGCGCGAAATCGGCCGGAGTGCATGCCGGAGCGTTCCCAAGAGAGTCGAATATGCCGCCATTCCGCCGCCCGAAGCGGCGCACTCGGACGCCAAGTGTCCGCGTGAAGGCGTCACCGTTCTGGGTATGGCCTCGAACCCCGGCCGCCGCACCAGAGCTGAACACATATTGCGGGAGTGGCGTACTCTCCTCTTGCCAGCCTCGCCGAGCAGCGACCACGAGGCTCCGCGAAGCAGCATCGCGAGCGAATCCGAAGCGCCGGGGACGAGTGAGGTTCCTGCGACGTCACTAGTCCTTAGCCAAACGGGGGAGTGAGTGAGATGAAGCAGATCGCTGTTGTGATGATGCTCGCGTCGATCACCGGCCTTACGACGACGAGCCGGCAGGTCGTCGCCGACGAACCAGTCTCTCGGACGCCCCTCGCGCCAGCGGGGCACAGCGAACCCGAACATCGCTCCGACGCCAGACTGGCTCTGTTCCGATCAGAACCAGCCTCACAGGTTCTCGTGGTCGAGCTCCCCGACGCCCGGACCGCACTTCCGGACGAGATCGTCGCTCTCCAGGACGAGGCTCGCGCCGGCCGAACGCCCACGCGGAACGGCTTTCGCCGCGAGCTACCGCAGGGCCTCGACGTCGACCTCGCCGCGCCTCCAGCGGCCCAGTCTTCCGGCGTCGTTCGCCCCGGACTCCTCGCCACCCTGGAGAACGGGTCCGTAGCGTGGGCCGGGTCATTCCGCGCCAGAGGAGCATGGGCGCTCCGAATCCAGCTCACGAACGTCTCAGTTGCGCCTGGAGCCCGTTTCCTCGTCTGCGGTACGACCCAGTCTGACTGCACAGCCTTCGGAATCGAGGCCGTGACGGACCGAGGCGAGATCTGGTCACCGATCGTGTCCGGCGACCTGCTTCATCTCGAGGTCACCGTTCCTGCTCCTGGCTCCGGGGCGTCCTTCGGGGGATTCGTCCCCTCCGCCCTCATGGAGGTACTCGCACCCGACGTGCTCCTCCCCGAAGCACGGGAGGAGCCCCGCATCATCGGGGCACTCGACACATCTTGCATGATGAAAGGCGAGTGCGTCTCCGACAGCACCCTCGCCGACCTCTCAAAGTATCGGAGCGCCTACGCGCATCTCCAGTTCGTTGAAGACGGCGCCAACTACATCTGTTCCGGAGCCCTCCTCAACGACGACGGAGTCGATGGATTCATACCCTACCTGCTGACGGCGAACCACTGTTTCGCGAAACAGGCGTCTGCCTCATCCCTTGTGGCGTACTTTGACTACCGCTACGCCAGCTGCTCCGCGAGCGCGCCGACGACACTCTCAGGCTTCCCCAAGGTCTACGGGGCATCCCTCCTCGCGACGGGCGCAACGAGCGACTTCACGTTTCTCAGGCTCTCCGGGCAGGCGTCCGGGTACAGGTACTACCTGGGATGGGATCCCCGGACGATCCCAAGCAGTTCCATGATCTACCGTCTCTCGCATCCCAGCGGCCTGCCGCAGCACTTCACGGCGTCGCAATTCACCCCGAGCCCGTCGACGTACTGCTCCGCCCTGCCTACGAGCCGGTTCGCATATTCGATGGCGACCACGGGAGGCACTGCGGGCGGCAGCTCCGGAGCACCAGCGCTTTCGACCGGCGGCTATATCGTTGGCCAGCTCTACGGCGTCTGTGGATCCGGCGATCTGAAGGACCCCTGCGACCCCCGGAACTTCGACGTCGACGGCTCCTTTTCGAGCACGTGGCCATCGGTTTCTCAATGGCTTCGGCCGACGTCCGGCGCCTCGCGGCCTGTGCCCGACTTTGGGTACTCGCCTTCGTCGCCCAGAGTCGGCGAATCCATTCAGTTCACCGACTTCTCGAAGAACGGCCCGACCGCGTGGACCTGGTCGTTCGGCGATGGTTCCCAGTCGACCGCGAAGAACCCCTCCCATGCCTACTCCGCCGCCGGCACCTATACCGTGACCCTGACAGCCGGAAACACGGCCGGCGCGGCCTCCACATCCAGCACCGTCACCATCTCTTCCACGCCCTTGCAGCCCACGATCTCCTACTTCGGAGCGAATCCGCCTGCGATCGCGGCAGGCCAGACCACGACGATCACCTGGACGAGCACAGGCGGTACGAGCGCCTTCATCAACCAGGGCGTCGGCCAGGTCCCGACGAGCGGCAATCGCACAATCGTTCCCGTCACGGGTGCGCCCTATACCCTGACTGTTAGCGGCCCAGGGGGGACGGCGCAGGCGACACTGACGATTTCGTCCGTCGGTACGACCTACGGCAACGCCTGGATCGTCCCGTCCACTGCGCGCGTTCACGGCGACGGAGGGGCGTTCTGGACGACAGACGTCACGGTCATGAACCCCGAGTCGACCGCTGTCGGCGTAAACCTCAAGTTCCTCGGCCACGGCGAAAGCGGACTCTCCGGTCCCGAAAGCACGTTCACCCTCGCGCCGAGGTCCTCGCGCGTCATTCAGGACGTGCTTCTCGCGGAGTTCGGCCTCTCTTCGGACTGGGGTCCGATATTGATCCGGACCGTCACCGGAAACGTCGTCGTGCAGGCCCAGACCTCGACGCCGGGGAATGGCGGTACCTACGGCCAGAGCGTCCCGGCTATCTCCCGCTCGAGCGCGATAGGCACGTCTCCCCGGGCCATCTGTGGCATCCGTCAGGACGCCGGCTACCGAACCAACATCGTTCTCGTGAACCTCGCGGAGCAGGCGGCGCAGATCGACCTCGTCCTGCTCTCCCCTACCGGCTCCGTACTTGCGTCCATACAGGAGACGCTCGGACCGCTCGGCTTCCGCCAGCTCAACGTGGCGAACGATCTACGGATCTCGAATCTCGCTGGAGGCACCCTCGTGCTCTCGAGCAAGTCCTCCCTCACGCCCTTCGCTGCCTATGCATCCGTCATCGACAACCGCACCGCGGATCCGCGGACTCTCCTGCCGCAGTGACGAACAACTCGCTGCCTTCTGACATGCGCCGCTCGCTGCAGGCTCCGCGCGCCCACAAGCGTCTGTGGGTACCTCTCTTGACGCTCCTCCTGGCCCTCCCAGTTCCTTCGCGAGCCCAGTCGCTGATCGACCTCGAGTACACCCCGAGAGCCGCCGACGAGGACATCCGTCAGGCCGTCGAGCTGCTGGACGACGACGGTCCGATTGCGTTCTCCCTGCGCTTTGCCAGGGAGGGCGCTCCAGCTCCGGGATCGGAGGAGATCGGGCGCATCCGGGTCGGGACACCGGCTGTCCGCCTCTACGCCAGGCAGTCCGTCGTCTCCTTTCTCCAGGGGGCTGCCACGACACAGTTCAAGGACTGGGGCCATCCGCTCGCTGACAACGCCGGCGTCCGCGTAGAGGCCAACGTGCGTCGGTTCTTCGTCGACGAGAGCTACGTCTACAAGGCCGAGATCGCGATCGGCTACGTCGTCCGCGGTCCTGACGGAAGTGTGCTCTGGAACGCCGAGATCGATTCCGATGCCAAGGTCTTCGGCGTGGCCCGGAAGGCGCCGAACTACCGGGAGGCTCTCAGCGACGCCTTTCGGAAGAACCTGGCGCTCCTGCTCGCACGACCGGGGTTCCGGGCGGCGTGCACGGGTAAGCGGGGCTCAAAGGCCGACACCGCAGGCCCGACCGTCACCCCCGCCGAGGCGAGGCTAGCCGTTCTGCGATTGATCAAGGAGGGCCTTGGCGACGACCTCCTCGTCGCGTACGTCCGCCAGGCCCGGATCAGTCCGGCCTTCTCTGCTGACGACATTCTCGAGTGGAAGAGCGCGGGGATTCCAGCCTCGGTCATCACGGCGGCGCTCGGTGCCGCAGCGCCGGCCCCTGAGCCGTAGCAGGCCCTGCGTCGACGCTCTGAACCCGATCTCCGCGCACCTGCGCTGGGGCGTCGTCACTGCCGACGACCCCCAGACCAGGGTTCGCAGCGGCCAGGGTGTTCGGCCGTTGTCGGAGGTTCTGCGCTGCTCTACGCTCAACGCCTCATGGCCAGCGAACTCGCACGCGAACCGCAGACGTCCCCCCCCACCGTCGCTCTCGAGCCGTGGTGCACAGGGCTGTTCTTCCGCTTCGCGCTCTTCCGGCTCCACGTTCGGCCGTGGCTCCTCGGCCTTCTCGCTTTCGCTGGCTACTGGGGGCTTCCCTCCCTGTTCGCGACCTTCTCCGAAACTCTAGTGACGCGCGAGGCCATCGCAACGATCATTTCCGGGCTCCCCCCCTTTGTCCAGCAGCTCGGCTGGCACCAGGCCCTGCTCGACGGGCAGAGGATCCAGGAAGGGCTCGCCTACTTGAACGACCGGTCTCATTTCGTCTTCGCGGCCCTGCTCCTGCCCGGCGCGGCAGTCGCCGCGCTGATCCTCGCGCGCGTCCACGACACGGTCGCAGCCCTCCGTGACGACGGCATCCTCCGGGACGACGACGCCACCATCCGGGAGACCTACCAGCGCTTTCACCGGCTCGCAAACCACTGGTTCTTCCGACTCGCCGCCCTGTGCCTCGGCGGAGTCACGGCGCTCGTGTTCCTGGCCTTTCGCAACGGCGACGCCCATACGTCCTGGTGGGGACACCGCCAGTTCGGACCCGGAGGGCTGGCGTTCGCCTTCATCGAGGCCGCTATGGTGTACTTCGGCACCCAAACGATGGTCTTGACGGCCTTCGCGTCGGCGATGTTCGCGAGGCTCCTTGCGGGCCGGATCGCCTTTCGTCCCTTCCACCCGGATGGCGCCAACGGCCTCGCTCCGATGGGCCGGATGATCATGATGCTCTGGATCCTCGCGCTCGTCCTGGGCGCGGAGATATGCGTCGCACTCTTCCTCGGCTATCTCGGCATCGAGAAGATGCCGTTGACGTGGCTGCTCGCCCTGGCGGGCCTCGCGGCTATCCCAGCGCTCGCGATCGCGCCGCTCTACGCGTCGCTCCACGCCATCCATCGGGCCCGCATCGCACGGATCAGCCACCTCGAGCCGCTCCTCAATTCCATGCTCGAGCGGGCCGAGGGGCAGGTCGACGAGGGCCGCTTCGACGACGCCTCCGAAACCCTCGCCACGCTGGGCGATATGCAGGGCGTGCACGAGTCCTTCGCTTCGCTCAACGTGTGGCCCTTCAACCCCCGCGCGCTCGCGGGTGTCGTGGCGGTCTACGCGCTCCAGCTCGTGCTCACGCTCAAGGAGGTTCTGGGCTTCTGAGACTCCTGCGCCGCAGGATCCAAGGGCCGACAGCCTCCGCGAGCAGCCACATCGGGTGGAAGAGCACGACGTAGCCGCAGCCGACGAGGATCACCGACCACCACGGCTTCGGCATCAGCGCCGCGGCGCCCCAGGCCCATACCGGCCAGAGCGCATTGGCCGCCTCGTAAACGACGCCGAGGGCCACGCTCGAGAGCCACAAACGCGCCGCCGGCCGGAAGCGGCCCGCCGCGACCGCAGCGAAAGGCCCCTCGCGGCCCAGGAGGAGCGAGAGGCCCTCCCCCGCGAGAACGACTGCCCCGCCGATCAGGAACACGGCGGCGAGGAGGCCGGGGTCCGCGACGAGCACCATGGCCACCAGTCCGCCCGCTAGCGAGACTGCGAGAAGGCCCGCGGGTCGGGAGCGCTTCGGCGGGCCGGAGGCCGCCGGCCTCCACAGATGTATGACCGTGGCGATCGCGAGGCCGTACGAGAGCGCTCCGTTGGCGACGAGAAAGGCTGGCGTTAGCGGGAGCCGGTAGCCAAAGACATGCCTTTCGGCGCCGATCACGAGGTCGAAACCGAGACCGAGCGGTACACCGACAGACGCCCCCGCCACGAGGGCACCGACGATCTCGCGGCGCGGCGCCTGAGAGAGGTACCCGACCACGGCCCAAGCCACGCTCTGGACCGCGACGACGGCGAGAAAGGCGATCACGTCGGGAGCCGTGCGGGAACCTCTCACTGCAGATCCTACGCGAGGACCCGGCCTGGCAACGGACGAAGGGGGGGGTGGGAGGTGAGCGTGACGTGACGAGACCCCCTCGTACCGGGCCACGCGCCTTTCTCGGTCGCCTTCATTCCGAGCACCCGGGACATGCGCCGATGATCTCGCCACCCTCCAGCTCGAGTAGGGTCCGGCCGAACAGCTCACCCGTCAGCTCAGCGATTCCGGCCTGTCTCTTCAGCCCGCAGCCCTCGGCCACGGCGATGTACTGCCGCGCCGTCTTCGCGTCCACTCGACCTTCGCGCCAACCCTTCTGCAGGCGATGGGTGAGCGTCCGACGAACCTCGTTCTTCCCGGTCCGCGTGTGACCGCCGATTCTCGGTGGCGCGGAGTGGCCGAATTCGCGGCCAGGAATCATCCGAATGGAATCGGGTCG
>Ga0116141_10003575_pt1 | contig 13154 bp, 4 predicted proteins | sample AD_UKC097_MetaG_FD_89744 | JGI IMG/M metagenome (GOLD analysis project Ga0116141, IMG submission 89744) | Active sludge microbial communities of municipal wastewater-treating anaerobic digesters from USA - AD_UKC097_MetaG | ecosystem: Engineered > Bioreactor > Anaerobic > Digestate | place: USA... | reverse complement strand
TCGGGCCTTGCATTTGATCTACAACAGCTATGTCTAAAGCTTTCCCATCATGCAAGAAAGTCAGGCCACCTAACTCAAGCCGTCTTATAAATGCTTCAACATCAGGCGGAGACATGAATCCCACACGGGCGAGATCTTCGTCAGTACATAGAGTGTTGTTAGGTACACAGTTCAGGAATTCACCCCAACCACCAGAAAAGCGAGTTTCTATTGAACTAAGTCTCACTACAACAGAGATTGCTTCAATGAGTACTGCCATAATTACACCTTTAATATTATTATTCTAAAGGCTTATTAATCCTTCTCAAATCCATAATTCTTAAATTTAAGTGTGTTGCAGTTTTCAGTCACTGTTCTCACGAGACTATCTGTGGCTCCATCAGGAATGTTGGCATGGATTTCTAGAGTAACTTCCACGCAACATTCATGCAGAGCGTTAAAGTGCTGCACAATCTCCTCTGCTATTTTTTCTGCATCGCGTGCCAAGCGCAAAGCGTCTAATTGCACTGTTCCGTGAAAGCGCTTCTGTAGAGGGATCGGCTCTGGCTCAGGTTCTGTCCCCCCGCCCTCTCCATCACCTCCTGGTCCGGGTGGAGGAGGGGGTGGAGGTGGCTTAGGTATGCCTAGCTGCTTTTTAGCAACTTCCGGCTTAACAAGAACACTTTTGCTGTCCTCAAGGATGGTACCCATTTCCCCAGCTACCAGTCCTAGGTAACGGTTTGCTTCTTCATCATAGGCGCTGGCGTAGGCGAAATTCTCCTCCCAGGTTATCCTTTCGACACCGGACCTGATGGCATGGATGAGCACATCACGATCCTTGAGACGAGGCAGGTATGGATATTTGGCAAAATCTTCCACCACTTGCTTAACAGACACATGATCGCCACGCCAGAGTGGTATCCTGTCGAGCTCCATTCTCAGGCGAGTGCCGTCAAACACCGTAAATAAAAGTTCTTCGTTCCTGAGTTTTTTACTCGCTCGCTCCGCAAGAGCATCCTGCCCCGAAAGCCTGAACACTTCCCATGTGACCAGGTTCTGGGGTGTTGTCTGCACAGGCACCATGAGCCACTGATAGGTTTCTGGAAGGCGCGCATTCACTGTGCTGTCAGCGGCGGTCTTCTGAGTTTCGGCCTGCTTCAGTTGATGTGGATCGAGGTTCAGCTGTTCCTTCTCTGCGAGGATCGATTTCCATGCCAGATACTTGCGGGTAGCCTCATCCAGGTCTTGCATCCGTGCTTTGTCCGCTGCAAGAAAGACGAGGGTGTTGCGATAGATGCGGGGTGTGGTGCCACGAGACTCAAGGATGGCCTTTGCAGCCTTTTGAGCTTCATTCCCCGAATCTTTGCTGTAGGTCTGATCCGACCTCAGCACGACAAGACGCGCTTCCATTTCGTCAGGCACATCTGATCCGGAGTTCGGCATGGGGTGGATGCGATTGAAGCCACCTGTCGAGCGAAGGTCTGCTCGAAGGCGCTGATCAATCTCTATAGCTACAGTATCGGGATTGCGTTTAAGCTGCTCGGCCCTGTCTTCTGCAAGCTTGGTGACCGTGGGTTGTGTGGAATACCAGTAACGTGTACCGTCCTGATAGAGGTATGTCGCAGCCCCTGCCAGCCTCCTCAGGGCATCACCGAAGACGCTGGGGGACTCCCCCGGCATTACTGAACCGAGCTTTACCCGCCGGTCTTCTATCCCTCTATGGGCTGCTGTTGCTGTTGGCGCTGATCCGAGATAGATCGCTCGCGCCACCCGTCTGCAAGCTGCGAACTTACCGAGGTTCGGCACTTCATTGTCTATGGAGACGGGCAGAGAATTCGGACCATCCACATCCTTCTCAATGATGGGCTTCCATATATCGGGCAAGTATCGTGTCAGTTCGTCCCGCACACGCTGATCTTCTATAGAGATGTTTGCAGGCAGGATCAGGGGGTTTCTGTCTCCACTTCTCCAAAGACTGTGGATTACGGCCGCCATGAGGCGCAATACACCGCGTGTACGCTGGAACTTCACCAGGGTGGACCAGTCGGTATAGAGACGGTCGAACACCTCGGGATGGATCGGGTATGCTGCACGGATCCGCTTCTCATAATCCGATTCCCTGCACTCAGAAGGAAATTCCTGATGCTGGGTGCGATACATATCAGCAAATGTTCGTGCTACCACATCCCTATCCTTGAAGTGTGAGGGATCGGTCATTGGCTCGAACAGTCTTCGACGCACAATCTCGAAACCCTCTTCAGCGCTGGCCGGAGTCCATGATGATTCAAGCCGCCCTACGACATTGCGGAGTCGATCGAGTGCCTCGCGACCACGAACCCCCCCCACCTCAACGTCATCGGCCTGTATGTGTGGTGATCCCGTTGTATCAGATGCGGGCAAGCTTATGACCAGTAAACAGTTCTTGGCAAGTCTTGCCGACTCGGTAAGCACCTGCGCAAAGGAAAACTGGGTTTCGAAACTGCCCGCAGGAAGGTCGCTCTGGTCATGGAGCTGGCGGGCATAGGCGACCCACTCATCGATAAGGATAAGACATGGTCCATATTCCTTGAAAAGTTCACGTAATACATCGCCTGGGCTCGTAGCCTTTTCATCGTCGGCTGCCACACGTTTGAATGCCTTCTTAGCCTCTTTCAGGCCACCTGCAGCATAACCAAGCTGCCAGGCAAGTTCACCCCACAGAGTATGCACAATAGTCCCATCAGACTTGGTTGTGGGATTGCCAGGAGAGATCTTGTTGCCCACAAGAACTACCCGCTTCACTGTGGGAAGTTTCTTTACTTCTGTCTCCTGCATCACTTTATCGATTCCAGACAATTCAGTTGGGGCTACCCCTGAGAACAGGTGATATAGCGCCAGCATTGAGTGTGTCTTGCCGCCTCCGAAGTTGGTCTGAAGCTGCACCACAGGATCTCCCCCTTTACCGGAGAGACGCCTTACTGCACCGACTAGCATCCGTTTAAGACTTTCAGTGAGATAGGTGCGGCGGTAAAATTCGACCGGATCCCGGTATTCATCGGATCCTTCCCCAAGGTGAACCTGCCAGAGGTCAGCTGCAAATTCAGCCTGTTGGTAACGGCCGGTAGCCACATCGCTATGCGGTGTCACGACCTCACGCCATGGCTTGAGGGTACTTGATGCCGCACTCTCAATTGTTGAACTGGTGCTCTTGCGTTTCTCGCTGCGCACCTGTTCGTCAAAGCGCAGACGGAGGAGTTCCATTTTCATTTTTTCGATCTCATCTGCTTGGGGAGCTGAGACAGCTGTGAGAAGCCTTGCTGCAGAATCTAGAGCGCGATAAGCATCATCACCCGAGAAGGTTTCCTGGTGAGCCCATTTGTTACGATGGTCCCGCAACTCACTCAAAAGACTTCGTTCGGTATGACCAAGGGTGTTGCGGAAAACACTATTCCATGCATCCCACATGATCTTAAGCAGGGCTGATACATCCCATTCAGAAATTGGCTTCTTAGCATTCAGGCGATCATCAACAATATAGCGGTTAGCTTCAGCATCTGCGCGGTCCTTGTACTGGTTCTTGAATTCACGCTGGACATAGGGGGCAAGCCCCTGCTTCAAGAGCTCAAGTGCTTTGCCGACACGTTCGTGATTCGTGATAGCCATGGGTTACTCCTGTTCCATCTCATCTATGAGGGTGTGGTCCTTGGTGGCAGGCTTTCCACCTTCCTGTGCTAGACGGATGAGCTCTGGCCAACTCTGAACAAGTGCATTATAAGATAGAGCCTCTGCTGCACGTTTCTTACGCTCGCAGATAGTGTAGAGTCGATAGCAGAGCTCACGAGCAGTTTCGGCCTTGGCGCCGAGCTTGGCGATTAATTTGGCTGCCTCGGTTTCACCTCCTGATTCCAGAATACGAATGAGGTGGTGTACCATCTCCCATACGGTTAGGCGAGAGTCGGTATTGGGATCCCAATCCTTAGAGAGTTCATTTGGCTTCAGCAGACGTACCTTGCCTCGCCCAGAATGTGCAATATCAGCTTGGACTAAGCCATCGACTGAGGTAACCTTTGCTCTTGCCAGTACATCAGCGACCCCAAATTCTCCCTCGTTAAAGCCTGACTGTTCAAACCATGCAGTTGCAAAACGGGTATCATTGTCGAAGTCCCCCTCCTGCTCGGCTAATACCTCGTCAAGAATCTGGTTGATAAGCGAGAGGGCTTCCCTTACAGATAGTGGCTTACCCTCCGCATCAAGTACTTTGGCATAACGAGTAAAAACTGCCATGCCCGGGCCGATGGCTGCTTGGGCTAAGTCCACGGGCGCGATGTTGCCGCGCTGGAGATGGGCAAGCGCTACAGGTAGCTCTTTCATGAGAGCGGAGATAAAATCTCGGCGAGTGACTGTTGATAGGGTTGCAGGTCGTTTATGGCAGACAATTATAATACTTGAAGCAAGTGCATTAGTACCAATTCCAATTGTTCTAGAACCCCGTTCTGTCCTCATCGGCCAGGTTCCTGTGATAGCAAATCCAGCATAGATTACCGCTTCGAGGAAAGTCTCCCACCCAGTGCTTGCGATACCATTTATACCATCGCTCTCAGACTGCTTGAATGCATAGTAGATGGTAACAGGAAAGGCAGGGTGTGTCTGCACAGCAAGGTGATGCATTGCCTGAGTCATACCATCAAGAAAAAATTTCTCGGCTTTCTCCTTCCCGCCATGACGGTAAGGGATTGCAACTAGTTCCTCGGCCTTAGGAACTGCAAGTGTGGCAAATAGGTCGGGGAATATTGGTCGTAATGAGCGACGTTGCCAGACATAGAAGAAGTCTGATAAGTCAGCATATCCAATATTGTCATAATATGGCGGGTCAGTTGAGATAACTTTACCTGAGGAAAATGATTGACTTGAGGCATCTGCTTGAGTGGTATTGCCTGAACCCAAGACGGGGAACAATTCCATAGCTTTTGATATCCATTCAATGCCACCAAACCAGTTGCCACTGGTACATCCAAATGGGGGAGCTTCAGCATAGTCCCAAGTCATTGGAAGAGCCTGCCTTGCAAATGTACCTCGGATAAAACCTTCCGCTGGAGTTGCAAGAGAAGACCAATAGTTTGCAGCATAGTCAACAGCGAAACCTAAATACACCCCAACCGCCTCTGCATATGCCCTAGCTCCCACACCCCCGTCTCTCAGGGGCTTATTATCGTCTTGTAAACCAGCTACGACGGCATAGCGATGGATGAGCTCTATTACTTCCCCTACCAGATCTGAGAAGGTTGTCAGCGCTACAAGTTGGCGGGGTGTGAAAAGGTCGCCGAAAAATTTTAGCCCATATAACGGCGGCGAGAACCAGCGGGGATTCTCGGGCATCGCGACCTCCGGCTTCCATACCGGCAGCGCCTCACGTGCTACCGCCTCGTGCTCAGGCGGGGGTGCAAGAAATATCCTCCTACGGTCACCCTCGGCAACAATTGCCATCAACCGCGCGCCCATGCGTCCGGCCTGAGCTTCGGTATAGATATGCTCACTCGGAATCGGAGTGCTCGACATCAGGCATTGGAAGTTCGCTCCTCGGGAGAGCTTAGTACCATTTTTTACACCCTGTGCATTCTTTGGTTTTTCCACCTTAACTGTGAAACGGTATCCGCCTTCCTCGATCACAGGTTCAACATACGCCTCCTTGCCCACCTTGGTGGAGAGTATGAAGGTCGAGGCCAAGGGCACATACAAGTTCGCAAACGCTGGGTTGGGGCTCTTTACCGTCCGCACCCAGATCCAGGCGATCACCGTGAGCTTCTTGCCCACATACTGTTTCAGGTCCTGCCGCTCCTTCGCCATCTCGGCCGTGATCTCTACTTTTGGATAGAGATGGCCAATACGTTTCTCAGCCTCATCACGCATCCACTGACCATAATACCGAACATCTTCAGCAAGGCCCTGTGCACCTTTCCATTCCCGCTCGAACAGCCTTCTGTCTCTTCGTGCCTCGGGATTCACCGGAGGTTTCCCCGCAAATTTCGGTGGAATCTCAATCATGGCCTTATTGATGAGTACTGCCACTGGGTTGAGGTCACTTGCATAAACTTCCAGTCCCAATCGCTGGGCTTCTAAAGGCAAAGAACCCCCACCCGCAAATGGATCATGAAAGGCGGGCAGCTTATAACGGTCGAATAACTCTTTTGCTCTTGGGTGATCTGCATTATCAGCACACGCCCTGCGCCAGCTCTGCCAGATTTCTTCACGTGCCTGCTGCAGCACAGTTTCGTTTGTAGTGTTTTCCCACTGCACCAGATCCTCGATGATCTTGAAAAGTCGCTTGCGCTCCTTCTCTTGGGCCTTCTCAGTCGGGAACAAATCAGGGCAGCTAGACGGGTCGTCCACCATCTGTGCAAAGATCACGGCCCTTGCAGCAGCTAGGGGTCTCCTAGCCCACCACAAGTGTAGTGTGCTCGGATGACCATGCCGGATGGACTTCTCCCGCGCGCTGGCTTTATTTATTGCCTCCAGTGGCAATGCAACCTCGATAAGTTTCTTTCTCGTTTTCATGTTAGGCATTCCTCAAACACTTATTCATACTAAGATATCAACCAACCATGCGAACCTTCAATGCATGGGGAAACACTTCTACCTGCCCTGTTTCTGCCATATGCTTCAAGACAGAGAGGGAATATCTCTGAACCCTGACCTCTTTCTCTATCAACAACAGATATATCTCCAAGTTATCTTGAATCTGGTAATTCCAGACCTCGGAAGGTATATCAAAACCTTCTCGCATTGATCCATGTCCTACCCAGTAAAGTGAAATGATCTGCCCCTTGTCATTGTATTCGATCCAGTCAAATGAAGAGCCCTGCTCGGTTTCAGTAACCCAGTTACCGTTTAAGTGAACATATCTTTTCCCATCAAGGGAATAACCCTTATCGTCCATGATCGCCCGGAATGCATCACCCAGATGATCCTTGCGGGGATGGCTAGGTTTCTTTTCTTTTTCAACCTTGTGATCATTCTGGTGCCCATCATGAGAGGGCTCATCACTGTTTGGAGAGTCTTCAGCAGGTGACAGCTTTACTTCATCTTCCTGTATAACCTGCTCTGCCTGGGGATACTGAACGGACTCTGAGACCTTCTCATCTGGATCATCAGGTAGTTCATGTTCCATGAGATCCAGATTATGAAGGGCATAGTCTTGGATCCATGAAGGTTCTCGATATATGCAGTCTTCAATAGCTGCTCGTGCGCTAGGCACATTGAAGCAACTGACCAATGTTTTCTTCAGCTCATGGATATGCTGTGCAGAATATCCCTTGACATAGAGAATATCATCGAGCCACAGGACAGAACAGTCTCTCTCGCTCCCGGCCCGTTCACTATTTATGTAGGGGGCGACCTTCATTCTTTTGACCTGCTTAAGTACGCAGACCTTCATTCGAGCTGCCAATGCCCTGTCATGGGTATAGTGGGATGTGTTCTCCTGCGGAGCGCTTCTTGTGCCCGGATCCTTCAGGCGCATGAGTACACTCCCAAGTACGACAAGCCACCGTGCATCAGGTGTTGCTGTATCATTTTCAACATCTATCATGCGCTCTTCCATGGTCTCCTCCAGAGAAGAGAGTCCTGTATATTCGCGGAAAGCAGCTAAATCGCTCTGCACCATGGAGAAGTCAGCGGTCTTCTGCCTGAAGGAATCGAACAATGCTGGGGCAGGATTTCTTGCCATGCACCATATCAGTGATTTCTTGTCCTGCCATCGCCCGGAGAGGTCGAGCCATGCATCGCTGCTGGACCATACCGTCTGTGGGTATCTGCGCATGATCCCGCGGACACGTTTCTTTTCCTCTTCCGACAGCTTGTGTCCAATGGGCATTTCAAGCGCCCATGCCAGAACCATCTCAAAGGTGGGCCGGGTTGTGACATTCAGGCGTTCCCAGAGCTTCAGGTTCAGGAATTCGTGATGGAGGATGTTTACTCCGGGGATCTGCTCCGGATTATCCACATATACATGATTGGAATGCTCCCATGTGCCGTCCTCGGTATAGATAAGTCTGAACTGCTTGAAACGATCTCTCGCTTCAATAGCCTCTTCAGGGGACATCCTTACCAGTGCACGCTCAATACACTCATAAAGTCTTCCCAGGTTGGTGATGGGTGGGTTCTCTGCCCTTGAAATTGCCTGGAGGCGGTCAAGAAGCGGCCCAATGCCTTTTGGTTCTCCTCTCACGCCAAGAAGCTCGAGGATTTCTGCATACTCCTGTTTATCAAGATCCTTATGGATGAAACGCTCAACACTGTTCAATGGTGCAGTATCCGGGGTGGTATACATGAGTTCAGCTGGTGTCGCTGGAGATCCGTAAATATCCGAAAGACACCGAAGCGCTGTGATCTTCATGAGCCAGCTGGAGCAGAGCTCCCCATGTTCCATGGCATATGAGTGCTTTTTTGCCTTCTGCTTCACTTTTGCACTGGTGCAGATGTGCCATTTCTCATTGTACCAGAATATAATCTCTCTTCCGACATCCAGCCAGAACTCAGGTTTCAGTTGTGCCTGGGCATTCCAGTGATCCCAGATTACAGCTTCCCAATCGTAATCATGCAGGATGAAATTCTCTCCCGAGTATAAATAACGATCAGGAGGACTGCCACCACGAAGCATGATTTCATGTTCAACCTTTTGTATGCCCTCAATGGACGCTTCTTGTTTCTGGGGAATGGGAAAGCAATAAACCCTGCTCTTCTCCTGGTTGCGCACCCATGATCTCCATATGCTGATGTCCTGTCCCGGGAACTTGTTGTAGTACTCCTCAGAGATGACATGCTCCAGAAGCCACGAAGAGGGAAACAGATCATCAAGGTGCCCAATTTCCGGGGCGATAAGCATTACATCAACCTTGCGCCAAACTCCATCCCGGCAGAGATACCTGAATTCTTCATCAACACGCAAGGAACCCTTGGCTGCAATATGCGCAATAATGATGCCATCTGGTCCAGGGTTCTCTCTCAGAAAGATATTGCTGGCAACATTGTGCATGACGTGGTCGAGTCCGACTGGGCTCTTGAGAGCGAGCATTTCATAGAGCCTTGCAGAATTATGGATGTGCTTCTGCTCATTGTCTAAAGGCTTGGTATCCAGCCTGTCTTTTATCTTTGGTGCAGAAGAGAGTATGTTGATCCACCGAGAATCAATGAGGTCAGCAAACTGCATAAGGAACGACCACTCTTCCTCAGTCAGCCTTGTGCTAATGTTCCCTGCAGAAACAACTGCATTGGCTGGCAGCAATTTATCTTTCTTGGCGACGGGCATAATTGGCAGATCTGCTGCGTAGTAGCTCATGGGATAGTCATTAATGTGGGATCTGAGGAAGCTCCAGAAGAAGGTCAATCTTTCAATATGCTGAGGACAGGGCGGCTGTATCTTGTTTCGATAGAAATCAGACACAAATACATTACCAAGTTTCGATTCGATAAACCCCCAGCTCTCCATAATGCGCTTCGATTTAGCATCAATCATACGCGCGACAATTTTTGTCTTTTCTGGCGCGAATGTATGTAGTGCGACAGAATCACCCCATGTGTCCAATACCGGCCCTGGGAGTGCGATGGCTTTGTTCTTCGATGTGATTGTTCCATCATTGCATAAGACATAGGAACTTTTCGACTCGAAGACCTCCTTCATGGCATCAATTATGTGAGAGCTGCAATCTTTCTCTATGGACCCATCCTTCTTGATCTGTTCCGGTAACAGCGCATACGCCCGTGCACGATCTTTGAGATCAAGACTTGTGTTCCCGATCCATTCGGTCAGGGTATCAGCAGCAAGTTGACCGATCCTTTCAAGCAGCCATTTGTTTGTTTGAGAATCGGACAGATCTTTGATTTTAATTCTTGCAGGGTCAGTCAGAAAAGGAGCATTGAAGCTAAACGGGGTGAGGGGTTTAACTTCTGTGGGCAGAACAGTGTAGAGAAAGGACTGTGAACCTGGTTCCAGAACAATCTGCACCGAACAGGGTGGCAAATCATCTTTGATATTTTCCATGCCCCGTTCCTTCTTGATCTCCTCGATACACTCAGGTGGGAACTGTTCATGGTGAGAGCTTATAAGCAAGACTTGCCTATCATTCAACTTGATCCATCTGGAGCATGAAACCGGTCCTTCTTCGAGATCTTCCCGAAGTATCTGCTCATTCTGAATGGACAACCTCTTTATGTGGTTGAAAAACAATAGAGATATGGAACTCTGCTGCCATCTCTTGAAATCATTCTCGATGGCTTTCTGTTTTGCAGGACCCTTCATCTTGACCTTAATTATCGTTTCACTGCTCGAGCCACATCCCTCTTTCCAAACCGGCTCTGTAAAACGGCTTTCATGGAATGAAAAATTCATGGTGGGTGTTGTAACATGCACCTCAGGCCCGAGGGAAAAGACTGACTTAAATCCGATTCCCCGGAAGCCTATCGTATGGAGGGTTCGCTTATTGGAGTATGCGAAGTTACAGAGTGAGGAGAACGTCTGGGCATTGAAATCTTCCCCGTCATGAACAAACCGGAACGTACCCTCCACTATTGAGGCATCGGCCCAGGTAGCCCCTGCATCGTCTGCATTCTGGAGAAGCTCTGAGAGAACATGCTGTGGGCTCTTCACCTGCATGAAGAGCAGATGCCAGGGTCCTGCAATCTTAGGTTTTGCCTCAAGGTCGTCCCAAGTTTCCCGGGCCTCGTCTCGTATCGGAAAAAAGAAAGAAGGAGGGTTAAGAGTCATAGTGCTCCTTCCATGGTAAGCAGTATAACATTGTATATGACACTCCCCACACAGTTCTCAATGCAGCTTCTAGAGATAATCCTACTGATTCTGTGATTTCTCCTTTTCTTTCAATTCATCATTAACCGCACCAATAGGTGATCCGGTGATTATTCTATGAACCAGACCACATTTATCCCGAGAGTCCAAGGGCGAAGCCTCTATACGAGTAAGGAGATCGAGTTCATCTTTACAACGTTTCTTTATTCCTCGGGAACTAAGGTCACTACATAAAGCATCTTCCGCAACATTCATGGATTCTATTAGATCTTCTTCCGGTACCTTCAGACTTCGGAAGAAAAATCCATCTGTCAAAGCCTTTCGCGGGTAAGTAGCTATGTCCTTCAACAAGGAATATGCCTGGCCCCATGGTGATGCCAATATATTTTCTGTAAGAACGAAACTTATTGACGAGTAGGAAAGCTTCGGCATGAAATTGGCTGAACATGCTTTTGTTAGACGCTCCTTAAGGCTCTCAGTAACCTTGAAGATGACATCTTCTGTTACCTTCCCTTGCCTACCAAGAGTTGTATACATGGAGTTGATATTTTCTATGAGGCTACTTTGTTTTCTTTTTATAAATGCATCAACATCGCCTTTCAGCAGGTCTGAGATCAGCTTCTGCCCTTCCTCATTTAGTCGTTTTAGCTCTGATTCGAAAAACTCACGTGCCGAGAAAGGCATCCACCTCATGTTGTCTGCCAAGCTGAATGTGAACTTCGTAAGTAGTGTGCGAAGCCCCTGTCTGCGTTTTTCGATTTCTTTGAGAGCCTTCTCATCTATGATGGAGACGCGCATGCTGACCTTGCGGGTGATGTTTCCCTTCTGAAGCTCAGTGGAATCACCAAAGGCACTCGGATCAAGAGGGGCATCCAAAGGGGGAATACGGCTCAGTTTGTCGATACTTACCAGTGTTCCTCTTTCATAAATACGCGATACAAGTTCTGCAAGACGATCCAACTTTGCAAGGCCAAGTTCTGTTGTAGGTGGTGGTATTGTGACTTCGCCATCCATGATGGTGACTTCACCTGTTTCGGGGTCCACTTTAGCAAACATATGTTGCATTTCTATAAAGGAGCATTCCTGCCGGTACTTCTGCCACATCCTGAAAGCTTCTTCTGTTCCTTCAGGAAGAACGAGGTCGGGGATATGAGCAACACTCTTCCATGTTATGTCTGCTGAATGGGCCCACAGCCAATCGAAATAACACTTGAATGCATCTACCTGAACTGGGTCAGCTTTGAATACGAGATTTACCATCCCATCGATCCAAGGCTTGAGACCTAAGTCTTCAGATGGTCCTGTTGCCAGATAAAATGTGTCAGTATTATGATTGATAAAGCAGAGAATGGTTGATGTACGGTCCGTGACGTGATCAAGGGGTTTTATGTGTACAATAAGTCTTTCATCACAACGATTGACAAGATCCAGAATGCATAAAAGATCATTTTCCTTGGTAGCACAGGAAGGATAAACCGTGACAATAAGACGAATTCTGAGATCTTCATTTCGTGCAAGCCAGGACTCAAGGACGTTCACTCCTTGAGCAGTCAGTTCAGATACAATCCCGAATATGGAGGCTGATGATACTGCCAGAGAATCAAAGGGTGGTTGTTCTTTATAACTACACATGCCTTCGATGATTCTAGACTCAGGCCATATGAAAGGGGGATCAGGGGGGAATTTCATGTCACATCCTCAAAAGTCCGGTCATTTCGGTGCCTCCGCACGCTTCAGGAGCTCGGCAATATCGTAATTCACACTGGTCACCCCAAAGTCTGGTTCGCGTACAAACGGCTTTCTGACATAGTTCACGATACATCCATTGAATACGTTTCCATATTGAAGATTTTTCTTGTCGCTGATCCTCCTGGGATCGGTATTCTCCAACCCTTCAGATGCAGGCAATTCCACCAGGGCAAGGATAAAGTCGTCGGGTTTATTCAGTGCAGTAAGTATCTCGTTCTTGCTCACCGTGACAGTCTTGGCACCAGTGATCCTCCCCTTTACCTCGATGAAACGCAGCCTGCCTTTACCGTCCTTGATGAGAGATTCGATATCATAACCGCACTTGTGACAGCTCACATCGGTGGGAGAATTACCCAGGGCATTCTCTGCCGCCATAACCGATTCCATGGCGGCGAGTTCAACTCGTTTTGTCTCGTGCGCAAAGGTGGCAGGATCATCTGTGCGGAGGCCGCGCTTGCGTGCGAGGAGTCCTCCAGGAACAATAAGTGATCCACCGATTACTACAGGGGGTAACGGTGATATCTGCCGCTCCTGATCAAGCTCCATCAGACGCTTTTGCAGTCTGGCCTGAAGGTCGTCTGCCCGTGCACGGGCCTTTGCAGAGTTCATCTTGGCGTTTGTCTTGCCGGCTTGTTCCTGATTCTTGAGC
>Ga0116141_10003570_pt1 | contig 13164 bp, 12 predicted proteins | sample AD_UKC097_MetaG_FD_89744 | JGI IMG/M metagenome (GOLD analysis project Ga0116141, IMG submission 89744) | Active sludge microbial communities of municipal wastewater-treating anaerobic digesters from USA - AD_UKC097_MetaG | ecosystem: Engineered > Bioreactor > Anaerobic > Digestate | place: USA... | reverse complement strand
GTCGATGAGGGCGCCGACGTGATCGATGTCGGCGGTGAATCCACCCGACCAGGAGCGGTCGCCGTGTCGATCGACGAGGAACTCGAGCGGGTCGTTCCGGTGATCGCCGCGATCAGCGGCTTCGGGGCGCGGATCTCGGTCGATACCCGACACGAACAGGTCGCCAGCGCGGCGATCGATGCCGGTGCCTCGATCATCAACGATGTGTCGGCGTCGCTGTGGCCCGTCGCGGCCCGGCGCGGGGTCGGCTGGCTGGCGATGCACATGGCGGGGGATCCGGCCTCGATGCAACAGCGTGTTCCGACGTACCGCGACGTGTGCCGAGAGGTGGGCGACGAGTTGGTGGCGCATGCCAACGCAGCGGCGCATGGCGGGGTGGCGGAGATCTGGATCGATCCGGGCATCGGGTTCGGCAAGACGGCGCAACACAACCTCGAACTCGTCGCGCGAATCGACGAGTTGGTCGCGACCGGGATTCCGGTCGCGTTGGGGGTCAGCCGCAAGTCGACCCTCGGCGCGTTGTGCGCTCAAGCGGACCGAACCCCGGACCGCCCTCCGGCGCCGACGGACCGTCTCGAGGCGGCGCTGACGATGGCGGTGTGGGCGATGGCCGCGGGCGTGAGCCTGATTCGGGTACACGATGTTGCAGCGCACGTCGCCGCGCTCGGGATGGCGTTCGAGCGCTTGAATGCCCCCAACCATCTCCAGAACGGCTTACGGGCCGGCTGATTCGACGAACTCCACCAGGATTGGAAAAGGACAGATCATGGCAGCGAAGGGAAAGTGGGCACAGGGGATCGAACCCCGGCATTTCCATTGGATCATGCAGGACAAACTCGGCGTGTGTGAACGACCGGGTGGATACGGTCAGAATCACCGCAAGGTGCGCCGCCAGGAAGAGATCATCTGGATTCGCGAGACCGGCTTCAATCCGGTGATCAGCCTCATCCCGGCGAGTCACAACCTGCACAACTACGACGAATTGGGTGTGCCCTGGCGTCACCGCCCGTTCCCGGCGGCCGAGGACTATCCGCGCTATCTCAGCGAGGTGTACCCGGAACTCGCCACAGCGCTCGCGTCGGGCGCGAAGGTGCTGTATCACCACGAGGACCTCAACGACAAGGTCCTCGGGCTCATGGCCGGGTACCTGGTGTGGGCGGGGTTGGTCGCCGAGCAACCTCGCGCCATCTTCCTCGTCGAACACATCACGAGTCGTCAGCTCGGGCCTCAGGCCCGCGATCTGGTGACCGTGGCGGCGAAGGTCCGCGATGAGATGTTGGCCCGGGCCCGAAGCGCGAGCGGCGCCGAGTGACCGTTGCGATGACGGATGTGATCGAGCTGCGCGGCCTGCGGGCCCTCGGCTACATCGGAGCGTTGGCCGAGGAACAACAGCGTCGCCAGCCCTTCGAGGTGGACCTCGACGTCGAGGTCGATCTCTCGCAGTCGGGCCACAGCGATGATCTCGACGACACGGTCGACTACGGCGCCCTGTGTGCCACGGTCGAAGGCATCATCGAACATGAACGCGCGGCGCTGATGGAGCGAGCGGCGGCACGCATTGCTCACGAGGTCCTGCTCGATCGGCGCATCGACGCGGTCACGGTGTCGATTCGGAAACTGAGACCGCCGGTTCCCCAGCACCTCGAAACGTCGGGAGTGCGAATCCGTCGAGAGCAGCGGCGATGACCCGTTCGATTCTGGCGCTCGGATCGAACCTCGGCGACCGGCGGGCGTATCTGAGCGATGCCATCGCGTCGTTGCCCGACCTGGTGGCGGTTTCCAACGTCTATGAGACCGAACCGGTCGGCGGTCCCCTGCGACAGGGGCCGTATCTGAACATGGTGGCCGTCCTCGACACCGACCTGTCGCCGAAGGACCTGTTGGGTCTGTGTCATCGCCTCGAGGCGGCGGCGTATCGGGTGCGCGAGGAACACTGGGGGCCGCGGACCCTCGATGTCGACATCATCTGGGTCGATGGTGTGGAGATGGACGACCCCAACCTCACCCTTCCCCACCCGCGTTGGAAGGATCGTCGGTTCGTACTGGTTCCGATGCAGGAGGTCGCCCCCGACCTCGTCAGCGATCGCGACATCGAGACCGCGGACGGTCGGGTATGGCTGGCGGAGGGGTTGGCGTGACCACGAAGGTTCGCATCGTGGGTGCGGGCCGCGCCGGCGGCGCGTTCGCGTTGGCGCTGCGGCGCGCCGGCTGGAACGTCGACGGGCCGATCGGGCGCGACCACGCCGCGATCGAGGCGGCGGCAGACGGGGTCGATTTGGTGTTGGTGTGCGTGTCCGACCCGGCGATCGCCGAGGTCGCCTCGACGATCCGGCCCGGCGACGCGGTGGTCGCCCACGTGGCCGGCGCCGTCGGACTCGACGTGCTCGCCCCCCATCGGCGCGTCGGCGCCATCCATCCGCTCGTGTCGTTGCCCTCGGCCGAGTTGGGCGCCGAGCGGCTCGTCGGAGCCTGGTATGGAACCGGCGGCGATCCGATCGTGTGGGAGGTGGCTCGAGCGTTACGAGGTCGCTCGTTTCGCATCTCGGATCTCGACCGTGTCACCTACCACGCCGCAGCTTGTGTCGCAGCGAATCATCTCGTCGCCCTGCTGGGTCAGGTCGAACGGCTCGCAGCGTCGATCGGCGCCCCGATCGACGCCTATCTCGACATGGCCGCGGCCGTCGTCGAGAACGTTCGCACCCTGGGAGCGGCCGAGGCGCTGACCGGCCCCGCGGCGCGTGGCGACCTCGCGACGATCGAGCGGCATCTCGAGGCCATCGGCCCCGACGAGCGCGACACCTACCGTGTGCTCGCACGCGAGGCCACCCGCCTGGCCGGCCGCGACCTGCTCGCACCGCTCGACCGGATAGAGGGCTGAGCGGTGGAGATCATCGAAGGAATCGCCGAGCTTCGTGAGGCCCTCGACGACCACCGCGCGAACGGTCGCCGGGTCGGATTCGCTCCGACGATGGGGTACCTCCACGACGGCCACGAGTCGCTGTTCAAACGCGCCGTTGGCGACTGCGACGTCGCGGTCGCCAGCATCTTCGTCAACCCGCTGCAGTTCGGCGTCGGCGAGGACCTCGACGCGTATCCGCGCGATCCGCATGGCGATCGCGAACGGGCGCAACGCTGCGGAATCGCGTACCTGTTCACGCCGTCGGTGGAGGAGATGTATCCCCGACCGATCCTCACGACCGTGTCGGTGCGTTCGCTCGCCGCGGTGATGGAGGGCGCGAGCCGGCCCACCCATTTCGACGGGGTGGCGACGGTGGTGACGAAACTGCTGTCGATCGTGGGCCCCTGTCGGGCGTATTTCGGCGAGAAGGATTATCAGCAGCTTGCGATCATCCGTCAGCTCGCCTTCGACCTGTCGCTCCCCGTCGAGATCGTCGGGTGCCCAACGATTCGAGAGGACGACGGGCTCGCGCGATCGAGCCGTGACGTGTATCTGAGCGACGCTGAACGTGCCGTGGCTCCGGTGCTGCACCGAGCGTTGCGCCACGGGGCCGACCTGATCGTCGGCGGGCAGCGCGACGCCGAGGTGGTGCGCCGAGCGATGGCGGAGGTGATCGAGGCGGAGCCGCTCGGCGAACTCGATTACGTCGAGGTGGCCGACGGTGCAACACTCGAACCGCAGCTTCGCTGTGATCTTTCCAGCAGACTTTTCGGAGCGGTGCGCTTTGGCCGCGCCCGGCTGATCGACAACGTGGGAATCGAGGGCAGGTGAGCACACAATCGAGCGAGGAACTCGATCTGTTGGTGGTGGGAAGCGGCGTGGCCGGGTTGTCGGCCGCGGTTCGGGCCGCCGAGGTCGAAGGACTCAGCGTCGGGGTCGTCACCAAAGCGGAACTCGACCTGGCGACGACCCGCTGGGCTCAAGGTGGCGTCGCTGCGGCGTTGTCGGGTGAACAGGAGGAGACCGATCTCCATCTCGCCGACACCCTCGCCGCCGGGGTCGGACTGTGCGATATCGAAGCGGTGCGGGTGCTCGTCGACGAGGGCCCCGGCCGGGTGCACGATCTCATCGCGCTCGGTGCGCTGTTCGATCGAGACGAGCACGGCGAGTTGGAACTGGCACGAGAGGGCGGCCACTCGGTGCCGCGGGTGGTGCACGCAGGCGGCGCGGCGACCGGTGCGGAGATCGAACGGGCACTCGTCGTGGCGGTGCGCGAACGGGTTCGCGAGGTACACGAGTTCACCTTCGCGCTCGACCTGATCGTGGAGGATGGCCGTTGCTGCGGTGTGACGGCGGCACGCGACGGTCGGGTGTTCGAGGTGCGGGCACGCAACGTGTTGATCGCCACCGGCGGCGCCGGACAACTCTTCGCGGTGACCACGAATCCACCGGTGGCCACCGGCGACGGTGTGGCTATGGCCTTGCGCGCCGGGGTGGCCGTGGCCGATCTCGAGTTCTTCCAGTTCCACCCGACCGCACTCGATCATCCGGCGATGCCGCGAGCGCTGTTGAGCGAGGCGTTGCGAGGTCACGGTGCGCTGCTTCGCGATTCGAGGGGCGAGCGTTTCGTCGACGAGTTGTTGCCTCGCGACGTCGTGAGTCGTGCGATCACCGCCAAGATGCTCGAGGAGGGCAGCGATCGCGTGTGGCTGGACGCGACGGTGTTGAAGGACTTCGACGTACGGTTTCCGACGATCCTCGCCGATCTCGAAAGCGCGGGGCTCGACCCGGCCCACGATTACCTCCCGGTTGCGCCGGCAGCCCATCACCAGTGTGGCGGCATCATCACCGATCTCGACGGTGCGACGTCGTTGCCCGGCCTGTGGGCTGCGGGAGAGACGAGTTGTTCGGGGGTGCACGGCGCCAACCGGCTTGCATCGAACTCGCTGTTGGAGGGCATGGTGTTCGGCGCCCGCGTCACCGAGGCGATCTCGCGGGGTCAACGCGGTCCGTGCGACACCGGGGCGATGCGTTCGGTGAACCGCGAGGGCTCGACCGATCGCGTGATCGGCGGTCGGCGCATCACGGTGGCCGCGCTCGAGACGTCGACGGCGACCGATCTCGGGCGGGACGCGGTCGACGAACTGCGACGGCAGGTTCAGCGCACGATGACCATTCACGCCGGCGTGTTGCGTACCGCGGAGTCGATCGACACGGCTCGCAACGATCTCGCCGAGGTGTGGGCACAACTGCCGGCGCACTCCACGGATCCGGCGGTGTGTGAGCTGATCAACCTGGCCGTGGTAGGAGTCGCGTTGTTGGGCGCGGCGCAGGCTCGCGAGGAAAGCCGGGGGGCGCACACCCGAACGGATTTCCCGGGGACCCACGAGGAATTCCGAGTTCGTTTGGTGATTGGATCGTGATGAACACCTACTTTGACCCTCCGCTGGTGCTCGTGCGCGATGCGGTTCGGCGCGCCCTCGAGGAGGACCTTCATCCCCTCGGCGACTTGACCGCCGATCTGCTCGACCCCGAAGCCCGCACGGTCGCCCGGTTCAACGCCCGCGAAGCGGGTCGGCTCGCAGGAACGGTGTGTGCCCAGGAGGCGTTTGCGCAGGTGGACGATTCGATCGAGGTCGAATGGGTCAAGCGCGACGGCGACACGCTGGCCCCCGGCGACGACATCGGGTTCGTGCGCGGCCGCCTCGCCCCGGTACTGACCGCCGAGCGCACCGCACTCAACTTCCTCGGGCACCTGTCGGGTATCGCCACGCTGACGAATCGCTATGTCGTGGCCGCCGAGGCGGGTGGCGGTGCGAAGGTGTGGGATACGCGCAAGACCACGCCGGGGCTGCGGGCGATCGAAAAGGCGGCGGTACGGGCCGGTGGCGGGCGCAATCATCGCGGCAACCTCAGCGACTGGATGTTGCTGAAGGACAACCACATCACGGGCATCGGCATCACCGAGGCGGTGACCCGTTGCCTCGACCTGTGGCCGGCGCGCACGGTGCACGTCGAATGCGATCGTCTCGATCAGATGGTCGAGGCCATCTCCGCCGGGGCCCACGCCGTGTTGTTGGACAACATGAGCCCGGATCAGGTGCGCGAGTGCGTGGCGGCGGCCAGCGAGTTGGCGGATCGGGGCTTCCGGGCACTGATCGAGGTGTCCGGTGGGGTCACCCTCGACACGATCGGCGAGTACTCCGGCACCGGGGTCGACCAGATCTCCATCGGTCGAATCACGAACTCCGCTCCGGTGCTCGACATCGGCCTCGACATCGGCCCGCCCGTAGCCTGATCTGTATTCGAAGGGTTCGGTAGCGCAGTCCTGTACCGACCGTAGTTAGCGACATCAACCATTCAGGTTCGACAAAAGGAGACGCCGGTGCTTCTGGCGATCGACGTTGGCAACACCCAGACCGTCATCGGGCTCTACAAGCGCGGCGAGGAAAGCCATGAGCTGCTCGACCATTGGCGCATCGCCACGAACGCGACGCGCACCTGTGACGAACTCGCACTGTTGTTCAGCGAGTTTCTGCTGAGCGCCGGCCACGATTGGCGCCAGGACGTGTCGGGGGTGGCGGTGTCGTCCGGGGTGCCCGATGTGACCTTCGAGCTGCGCCGCATGTGCGAGCGGTACCTCGACATCGATCCGGTGGTGTTGGGCGCCGGGGTGAAGACCGGGATGCCGGTGCTGTACGACAACCCGAAGGAGGTCGGAGCGGATCGCATCGCGAATGCGGTCGGGGCCTACGACCTGTACGGCGGCCCGACGATCGTGGTCGATTTCGGTACCGCGACCACCTTCGATGTGATCTCGGCTGCCGGAGAGTATCTGGGCGGTGCGATCATCCCTGGAATCGAAATCAGCCTCGATGCGCTGTTCGGCCGTGCTGCCGCGCTGCGTCGGGTCGAGCTGACCGAGCCCCGCTCGGTCATCGGCAAGACGACGATGGAGTCGATCCAGTCGGGCGTGCTGTACGGCTGGGCGTCGATGATCGACGGCATGAGTGACCGAATCGAAGAGGTCGTCGGCGATGCCACCGTCATCGCCACGGGCGGCCTCGCCGATCTGGTCGCGCCGTTGTCCGACGCCATCGAACATGTCGAGCCGTGGCTCACGCTGCACGGCCTGCGCCTCATCTGGGAGAAGAATCGATGACCACCGAGCCGAACCACACCACCGCCGACTCACCTCCGAGCGCCGAAACGCCGGCGCTGCCGCATCGCGCCGAGGTCACCGATACTGCCGCTGCCCTCGCCGATCGCTTCGCAGGCCTGGAGCCGGGCACCGAGACCGGTGTGCGAGCAGCGATCGCCGGTCGACTCATGTTGCGGCGCGTGCAGGGCAAGTTGGCCTTCGGCACCCTCGCGGATCAGACGGGTCGGATTCAGCTGTTCGCGCCGAGCCAGACGACCCCCGATTTCGAACGCTTCACCGCCTTGAGCCTCGGCGATTGGATCTCGGTGACCGGCGAGGTGATGACGACCAAACGGGGCGAGTTGTCGGTGCGCGTCGATGACTGGACGCTGTTGGCGCCGACCCGTCGGTCGTTCCCCGACAAGTGGCACGGCATCACCGATACCGACATGCGCTACCGGCAGCGTTACGTCGACCTGTGGGTGACCGACGAGGCACGGGCCGCATTCACCAACCGCAGTCGCATCCTGTCGCTGACCCGACGCTTCATGGAGGACCGCGGCTACCTGGAGGTCGAGACGCCGATCCTGCACCCGCTTGCCGGCGGGGCGTTAGCCCGTCCGTTTGCGACGCATCACAACGCGCTCGATTCCGAGCTGTTCCTGCGCATCGCCCCGGAGCTCTACCTGAAGCGCCTGGTCGTCGGCGGGTTCACCAAGGTGTTCGAGATCGGGCGGGTGTTTCGCAACGAGGGGATGTCGACCCGACACAACCCCGAGTTCACCATGCTCGAGTGCTACGAGGCCTACGGCGACTACCACGTGCACATGGATCTCACCGAGCAACTCATCGCGCACCTGGCGACGCAGATCTGCGGCTCCACCGTGGTCACCTACGGCGATCGCGAACTCGACCTGTCGGCCCCGTGGCGGCGCGCTCCGTTGGCGACGCTGCTGAGTGAGCAGATCGGGGTCGAGGTCGATGTACACACGCCGGTCGGGGAGCTTCGGCGTCTGTGCGACGAACACGAGACGCCGTGGAAGGAGTCCTACGGCGCAGGGAAGTTGCTGCTGGAGCTGTACGAAAAGACCGTCGAGCACACGCTCTGGGAGCCGACCTTCGTGATCGACTACCCCAAGGAGGTCTCGCCGCTGTCCCGGGTGCACCGCGACGACGAGTTGTTGACCGAGCGTTTCGAGGGGATCGTCGCCGGACGGGAATTGTGCAACGGGTTCTCGGAGTTGTGCGACCCCGATGATCAGCGGGAGCGCTTCGAGGAGCAGGCGGCGCAGAAGGCCGATGGCGACGACGAGGCGATGGTGGTCGACGAGGACTATCTGCGCGCGCTCGACTACGGGCTGCCCCCAACGGTGGGGCTCGGCATCGGGATGGACCGTCTCGTGATGTTGCTCACCAACACGACCACGATTCGCGACGTGGTGTTGTTCCCGACGTTGCGGCCGGAATCCCCGGATGTTCCCGTGGCCGATGTGGGCCCATCCAGCGACGGCCCATCCAACGACGGCGCGGCCGACGCCGGGTCCTGACCGTGGGCGCCGCCGCGGCGGTTTCGGTCCGGGGGGTGTCGAAATCCTTTGGGTCGAACATGGTGCTCGACGAGTGCACCTTCGACGTCGCGCCCGCCGAGATCGTGGCCCTGCTCGGCCCCTCCGGATGTGGAAAATCGACGCTACTGCGCATCATTGCGGGTTTGGAGCGACTCGACGGGGGCGTCGTGGAGTTGGCCTCGGCACACGGTGCGCAGCGCGTCGTTGCGGGGTCAGACCCCGCGTCGGGTAAAGCCGTGCACGTCGCGCCCGAACGGCGCGGGGTCGGGCTGGTGTTTCAGAACGGGGCACTGTTCGCGCACCTCGACGTCGCCCACAACATCGCCTTCGGTCTGGCGAAGGGTGAGGACCGGACGTCGCGGGTGAGCGAACTGCTGGCAATGGTCGACCTGGCGGGATTCGAAGACCGGTATCCGGATCAACTGTCGGGGGGTCAACAACAACGCGTTGCGTTGGCTCGGGCGTTGGCGCCGAGGCCGGCGGTGGTGTTGTTGGACGAGCCGTTCTCGAACCTGGACGCCCGGCTGCGACGGTCGTTGCGGCGCGAGGTCACCGAGGTGCTGCGACGCTCGGCGACTCCGACGGTCATCGTGACCCACGATCGGGACGAGGCGTTCGCGGTGGCGGATCGCGTCGCGGTGATGCGCGATGGTCGCATCGCCCAGTTTGGCACGCCCAGTGACGTCTACGACCGCCCGGTCGATGACTGGGTCGCCCGGTTCGTGGGCGACGCCAACTTCCTCGAAGTGCGTACCGTGGGCGATCGCGAGGTCGACACGTTGGCCGACACCGTGGTCGGCCCGGTTCGTGTCGGCGCTCCGGTCGCGGCGGGGGACACGGTCATGATCCGACCCGAGTGCCTCACGTTCGAGCGCACGAGCGCGTGGCCGCTCGGTCGGGTCGTCGGGGTCGAATACACCGGAGCGACGCTGCTCGTGGATGTGGATGTGGACGTGGGTGCCGAGGTTGATGCCAAGGCTGATGCAGGTGCCGTCGTCACTCACGGCTCCGTGCGGCTGCGTTCCGAGCAGTCGACGGCGGGCGCGGCCCCGCTACGCATCGACGATCGCGTTGTCGTGCACGTCCATCCCGCCACCGTTGCCCATCGGGTCGAAGTGTCGTGAGCATCCGGTGGATGACTCATGAACTCGACCTCATGTACTAACACATTTATCCAAACTGTTAGTAGAATAGGACAATGATCACAGATCCAGCGCTGCCGATTGAGCCCGTCAGGCTCGAGGATCACGAGTGGATCGCGGAGTCCGACGGGATGTCGAGTCGCGCGCGGGTCGCGGCCGGTTCCGGCCCCTACCAATCGGTGGTGCCGGCGACGATCGCCAGCTACCGCCCGACGGTTCCGTCCGACCTCACCGCGGACATCGAGGAAGCGTCGGCGGCCTTGGCGCGATTCGACTCCTACACACAGGCCGTCCTCGGTATCGAGCACCCTGCGCTCGGCCCGATGTCTTCGATCCTGCTGCGCACCGAATCGGCATCGTCGTCGCAGATCGAGAACCTCACCGTGGGGGCGCGGCAGCTCGCACTCGCTGAGATTGCTCAGCCGAGCAGCACCAACGCGAAGATCGTTGCTGCGAATGTGCGGGCGATGGAAGCCGCCCTCGTACTCGCCGACAACTTGGATGAAGCGGCCGTCTTGGCAATGCACGCCGAACTCATCTCCCGCCAACCGGGTTGGGAGCAACACGCTGGGTGCTATCGAAACAGCCTTGTCTGGGTCGGGACCAGCGGGATCAGCCCACGGGGGGCAACCCATGTCGCGCCACAACCCGAACTTGTCTCGTCGGCCATGGACGACCTCCAGCAGTTCTTGGCACGAGACGACCTGCCCGTGCTCCTCCAAGCGGCCGTGGCGCACGCCCAATTTGAAACGATCCATCCCTTTGCAGACGGCAACGGTCGTACCGGCAGAGCGCTGGTTCATGCGATCCTTCGCGGCAAGGGACTCATGACCCACACGACAGCGCCGGTGTCGGCCGGCCTCCTGACCGACACCGAGTCGTACTTCGGCGCCTTGTCGACGTTCAGAGCGGGCGATGCTCGACCGATCATCGAGGAGTTCGCTCGTGCGAGCCGCTACGCCGCGACCACCGGCACCCGTCTGGTTGACGATCTCGCCGCGCAGGTCGAGCGGGCACGGGTGCAGATGGCGGGCCTGCGTCCGCAAGCGTCGGCATGGCGGGTTCTGCCCCATCTCGTCGCGCAACCGGTGATCAACGCCCGGTATCTCGTCGACCATCTGGGAATGAGCGACATGACCGCCCAACGCGCACTGGGTCAGCTCACCGCTGCCGGAGTACTTGTCGAACGCACGGGGCACCGACGAAACCGCATTTGGCAGCACTCGGGCATCTTGGGTGTTCTCGACGGATACGCGCAGCAGCTGCGACGAAGCTGAGGGGCGCATCCGAATAGTGGGTTCAGGAGTCGCCGGGGTGTTGTGCTGACGAGATGGCGTAGAACCGGGCTTCGACGCTCCAGCCGACGCTCCGGCCGATGCTCCAGCCGACGCTTCAGTCGACGATTCGATCGATGAGTCCGAGGTGGAGCGCCTCGGTGGCGGTGAGCCTCGTTTGGGTGAGGGCGAGCCACATGGTTCGTTGTCGGCCGATCCGGCGGGGGATCGACACGGTGCCCCCGGCGCCGGGAATCAACCCGAGCGACAGTTCCGGAAGTTGAATGACGGTGTCGGCGGCGGCCTCGACCTGCCGAGCGAAGGCCGCGATCTCGATGCCGGCTCCGACGCAATGCCCGTGCAGGTGAACGGTGAGGATGTCGGCAACCTGATGTGCCTCCCAACCGGGGTGGCGCGTGAGTCGGGCCGCCATGGCCGTGGCCCCGCTCGGGGCGGTCCCGAACTCGGCGAGGTCGCCTCCCGCGCAAAACGACGGTCCGTTGCCGGTGAGGGTGATTCGCGCGACCGACGGGTCGATGCGAGCGTTGCGGAAGGCGTCGACGAGGAGATCGCGCATCGACGAATCGATGGCGTTGCGCGCCTCCGCTCGATTCAACTTGAGCTGAAGGATCGGGCCGTGTTTGCGAATCACGACCCCACGGCCGACATGATCCTTGACGGTCGCCGGCCCCCGACGTTGCAGCCAACCGCGGAAGTCCTGTGCCCCGAGCAGCATCGAATAGCTCGTCGCCTCGGCGGCGAGCCCTTCCCACACCGGTCGAACGAACGACGAGCGCAGCAGTGTTGCCAGGCTGAACGCCGCCAGCGGGTGCGCCGCCACGGGTTCGGTGATGGATTTCAACTCGTCGTGGATCCACGGCGACGGCGGGTCGGGCGCGGTGGTGAGGCTGATGTCGGTCGCCTTCGCGAGCCGATCGAATCGGCGTCGGTCGGCGAGTCGCCCGGTCTCGTCGACCAACACGGTTACCGTCGGGGCGACCGATGCAACCGCCGCGATCGCCGCCAGGTCCCGCTCCGACTCGTCGCCGGTGGGAACGAGCACGAGGGGCTCGGACGCGTGAAGGATCGACGCGTCGTCGAGCAGGCTCGATGATTCGAGCGCGATGAGGCGCCGTAGGTCTCGCACTTCCACGGCGACGACGCTACCTGTTGGCCGTACAATCGCTGCGTTGTGGGCGATTCGATGGTTGGTCTGACACCGGAGGCCGAATGGGCGCGCAGTGGTGTCGTGACGCTCACGGGCGATGTCGAGGGGCCAGCGCTGCTTCCTCCCGGTGCCGCTGCTGCGATGGTCGAGGCCGAGGCGGCGGCCTTCGGCCTCGACGCCCGAGTGCTGTCGGAGCGAGCCGCGCTCATGGGGTTGCACCGCAACGGGCGTACTTCGTGTGGCGGGGCATCGTGCCTGCTGGAGGTGTGCGATGGTTGGGTTGTGCTGTCGCTGGCTCGGGGCAGCGACATCGAGCTCGTGCCGGCGCTCATTGGTGGGGAGAAGGTTCCGAGCGGGTCGCCGTGGGACGCCGTCGTCGAGTTCGCTCGGACCGTGTCGGCTGCGGAGTTTGTCGAGCGGGCGGCGGTGCTGGACCTGCCCGGCGCGGTCGTCGACGCATCGCCCGCGCCAAGCGATGTCGAGCCCGGGGAGTTCACCGTCAGTCGCCGTGACTCCGCGAGGTCCCGTCCCGTGGCCGGAGCGGGGGCGGCGCCCGATGGCCCACTCGTCGTCGACCTGTCGGCGTTGTGGGCGGGGCCGCTGTGCAGTCACCTGTTGCAACGCCGGGGGGCGCGGGTGATTCGGGTCGAGTCGGTCTCGCGCCCCGACGGTGCCCGACGCGGAAACCGGTCATTTTTCGACCTGCTCAATGCGGGCAAACAGAGCGTGGCGTTCGATTTCGATAGCCCTGAGGACCGTCGCCGCCTGCGCGGGTTGATCGATGCCGCCGACGTCGTGATCTCCTCGGCTCGTCGTCGCGCCATCGAGGGACTTGGGCTCGACGTCGGCGCATTCCTCGCGGGGGGGACCGATCGCGTGTGGGTGGCGATCACCGGGTTCGGATGGAACTCGAACCGGGTCGCCTTCGGCGATGACGCCGCGGCCGCGGCAGGGCTGGTGGCGTGGGGGGAC
>Ga0116141_10003567_pt1 | contig 13168 bp, 6 predicted proteins | sample AD_UKC097_MetaG_FD_89744 | JGI IMG/M metagenome (GOLD analysis project Ga0116141, IMG submission 89744) | Active sludge microbial communities of municipal wastewater-treating anaerobic digesters from USA - AD_UKC097_MetaG | ecosystem: Engineered > Bioreactor > Anaerobic > Digestate | place: USA... | reverse complement strand
TAGGCCACGCGCGCGAACGTGCCTGCCGCGCTGCTGGCGTCGACGGCGTATTTCGGCGCAGCCGCATTGAAATTGCCGCCGAGCGGCAGGTCGATCTCGTAGACCTTGCGGAAGCCCTGGAGCTCGGGCAGGGCCAGTGCGCCGTCTAGCTTCGGCTTGTTGCCGCAGCGGAAGGCGCCGGCCGGCAGGCCCAGGCCGTTGACGAGGTTGGGCTCCGCAAGCTGGTCCCAGGCGAAACGCATTGCCATCGGCGCGCTGATGCCGGGCGCGGAGAGCACGACGCTGCCGCCGTCGATCACCGCGTCGGCCTTGCGGAAGAGTCCGTCTTGGCCGCAAAGCTCGAACCAGGTCGGCGGCTGGCCGTCACGCGTCTTCAGTCCCTCGGCGTGGTCAAACGTGACGCGCAGCTTCGCGCCTTCGACCGCGAAAGATTTGTAGACCGGCCCTTCCCAGCGGATCGCCTTCATGCCGTACGTGCGGTTGAGCGCCTGATTGGCCATGCGCAGCCCCACGTCCTGCTTGTTACGCGGGTGGATATCCTTGATGTTGCCGATGTCGTTGATCACGGTGTAGCCGGTGTTGGGGATCGCGGCGGGCACGGCGGCCTGCGCCTCCCAGATGCCCGGCAGGTGCGTGGCGCGGGCCGGGCCGTAGTTATAGGGCGCGAGCTGCACGAGGTAATAGGGGAAATCGCCCTGGCCCCAGACCTTGCGCCAGCCGTTCACGAGCGCCTTGGTCTTCTCCAAGTACAGCATGCCCTCGCCGTTGTTGGAGCAGCCCTGATACCAGATCGCGCCTTTGATGGCGTACGGGACAAGCCCCGCCACCATGCCGTTGTAGAGCACCGTGGGCTCCTGGTGCTTGCCCTGGGCGTTCGGGAAAACCAGATGCTGCGGGAACTCGGGTGCCGCGCTGATCGCCTGCCCGGTCGCGCTCCTGGCCCTGGCGTCCGCGACCCAAGCCTGCACAGCCGCCACATACTCGTTGAGTACCTGCGCGTGCAGGGGCGTGCCGGGGGTGGCGGTGTCGACGCGCGTCTTGATAGCGGCCAGCTCAGGCAGACCGTCAAACCCGCACGCCGGCGTCCACGGCTCGATGCGCGTGCCGCCCCACGAAGCGTTGATCAATCCCACCGGCACCTTGAGCGCCTGATGCAGGCGGCGGCCGAAGAAATAAGCCACGGCCGATTCGTCGCTGATGCCTTCAGGCGTCGTCACTTCCCACGCGGCCTGAATGTTCTTTTCCGGTATGGGCTTGAAAGCCTTGGGTGCCTTGAAGTGGCGGATCAGCGGGAAGGTCGCGCCGGCGCGCTCCTGCTCGGCATTGTCCACATTCGCCATGCGCCACTCCATGTTCGACTGGCCGGAGCAGAACCAGACTTCGCCCACGACCACATTGGTGAAGGTGACCGTGTTCGCGCCGGAGACGGTGAAGGTCGCAGGATCGGCCGAGGCTTGCAGGGCCTCCAGCGCCAGACGCCACGCGCCGTCCTGGCCCGCCACGGTTTTCTTGGCCTGCCCCGCGAACGAGACGGTCACCTGCTCGCCCGGCGCCGCCCAGCCCCAGACCGGCACCGGCTGCCCGCGCTGCAGGACCATGTTGTGGTTGAAAACATTCGGCAGGCTGACATCGGCCGAGACGGCACCGGCGACCAATGCGGCGCTAGCCGCTAAAACAAACCCCGTACGTTGCATCATCATTCCCCTGTTCTGTTTCGCCCGGCCGCGAGCCAAGCATCTATCGTGCCGGTAGGATAGCGCATTTTTGCGGCGCGTCCAATCGCAAAACAGCAACCAGCCGATTGCCCACCCGAACGGCTTGACGCGGACACGCGCCGGCGCGATACTGCGCACTGTCGCAGGCCGACCGGTCCGGAAGCGGCTGACGTACGCGGCATATCAGGAGGTGAGGATGAGGCCAGAAAGGCGGATAGCGGCTCGGGAACATGGGATACGGATGCTGGCGCTCGCGGCGGGCTTCGCGCTCACGCTCCGCGCCGCGCCAGAACCGCGTTGGATCTCGGCGGCGGACCCCGCGCCCGCGCACGCGCCGAGCCGCTTCACCCGCGCGTTCCGCCTGGCGTACGTCCCGTCAAAAGCCTGGGTGCGCGTGCATGCCCGTGACCGGTATCGCCTCGCGGTCAACGGCCGGCCCGTGAGCGTGGGCGACACGCCGTGGGATGCGGAGTCCTTTGACATCACGCCGCTCGTGCGGATCGGCGATAACATGATCGCGGTGGACGCCGATGCCGATGTTCAAAGTCCCGACAACTGTTTCATCTGGCTGCGGCGCCGCTTGTCCGCGCCGGCCGCGTTCGAGCGGCTGAGTTTCCGCACGCGCGACGCGCGGCAGGACGAGTGGCTCTACGTGGAGGTGGTCGATGACAAGGGGCACACCTCGGGATTCTACTGCGTCGAGCGGCGTCGCCCCGACCTGCTGCTGGGGCGTCACGGCAACGAGCGGGAACATGTGATCGCATTGCGGCAAGAGCCGACGCTCGCCTACCGCACGCAGTCCGCGCCGTGCGATTTCTCGCGCCTTGTCGAGGTCGGCATCCGCATGGACCGCAAACAGGCGCGCCCCGCTCCAGTCGGGCAGGTGGCGCTGGGTGCCGTCCGGCTGCACGGCGCAACCGACACGGATCTCGGCGGACCTGCCGGCTGGCGGCTGGAACCCGGCGCCGGCGAGCACCGGCGCAGCCGGCTGGAGCCGGGCAGCAACGGGTTTTTTGTCGTGCGGTATGATTTCACTCCGGCGCCTGATCCGTGTGTTTCCGTGGACGTGCAGGCGTGGGGGCCTACCGGCGAGACCACGCGCGTGGTCAGTGACCGCACCTGGCAGGCCAACGGCCGGCCGGCCCTCCTGCCGGAGGTGAAGCGCGATTCGTTCGCGTGGTCACCGCTGGCGATCGAAGGTCCCGGCGCACGGACCAGCCCGCCGCTCGCCGCCGCCGTGAGCGTGACGTTCGACGGCGGTCGCGGCGTTGAAGGCATGACCAACGCCGTGACGCTGCAGGTGTGGGCTGCCGCCGCGCTGCCCGACGCGCGGGTCCGGCTGCGGCTGCAAAACTGGCAAGGCGACGAGGTGTTCAACCAGGACGCCGCCATCGCGTGGCGCGGCGCCGAAGGCCGCGCACGCGTCGCGCTGCCGGGGTTGCCGCGCGGCCTCTATCGCGCGGATGCCAGCTTGGCGGGCATCGCCGACCAGCGCCGCCACGCGGCTTATGCGGTGCTCGCGCCGGGCGAGACCAACGTGGCGAGCGTCATCCGCACGCTGACGCCGATCGTGCGGCGCGGGATGCCGTTGCAGGGCGTCGACACCAGTTGGCGGGCGGATCCGGCGCTGATGCTGGGCTTCCGCGATCAAGGTATCAATTTCCTGCAGGTCCACATGAGCCCCCGGCAGCTCGACAACGGCGAGTTCAACGACCTGCTGGCCTTCTGTCGGGCAACCGGCCTGCGCTTCGCGATCAACAACGAATCCGCGAACTGGTCGACCAACGCGCCCGGCCCCGACGGCCGGTGCCGTTTTGTCGCGCCGGACGGCTGTCATCGCTGGGATCTCTCGCCCGAGGCGCTGGACGCGGCGACGGCGACCGGACTTTTCGAAGGCGTGGTCTACGACGAGGGCGAGCACATGCAGCTCTGCCGCAACCGTATCGCCTTTCCGCGGGCATCGGACGGTCGGCCGTATCTGGTGGAAACCACCGGCATGACCCTGGAAGAGGCGCACGCGGCCTTCACCGGAGCGGCGCGTCAGGTGAACCGGTTTCACCGGCGGCACGGTGCGCGGATGATCGTGGAGAGCGTCTTTCCGTCGCTGTGGCATCCGCTGGCGCAGGCCGACGTGACGCTCTGCCCGAAGTTGCTCAAAGAGGACGTTTATCCGGTGGTGCTGGCGCTCGCGCTGGGCGCGGCCAAGCAATACGGCGCCGAGCTATGGTTCACGCCGGATTTCTGGTCGATGGGGCATTTTCCAGGACATTCGGTGGAGAAGTACACGGCCGCCCTGCGGCTCGCGCACGCGGCCGGTGTGGACAACGTGTACACCGAACATTTCATCGGGCTTTGCCGCATCCGCGGCGTGACCTATGAATTCTCCGCGTACGGGGCTGCCCTGCAGGCTTTCCTGGACGACGCCCCCTCGCGCGCCAAGCGCGGCTACACGTACTTGGATTACGAGCCAGAGGTCGCGATCATCCGCTTTCCGGACAGCGACTGGGGCCAGGCATCCTGTTATTATTGGGATACCCTCTACGGGGCGCTGGATCTGCCGCCCACGCCGGAGACCGGCGAATGGATGCAGGTGTTCAGTCTGCTGACCGGCGGCCAGAGCGATCCGCGCGCGGTCAATGCCAATAGCGCGGTCTATCCGCGTTACGAGCAGCCGGTGATGATGCCCTGCCCGCCGACCGCGGTCTACGACCACAACGCGGGGCCCGAAGTGCTGCGCGGCGTGCCCACGCTTTTCCTGTGCGGCGTGACCGTTTCGCCGGGAACGCTCGCGGCGGTCGAGGCGTGCGTGCGGCGCGGCGCGATCTGCTTTGCCGCCGCGCGCCTCTGCCCGGAGCGTGTGCGGTGCCAGGCGTCGGAACGGCCGGCGCGGGTGGGCGACAAGAAGGGCGCGTGGATCGTGCTCGACGGTTTCAGGCCTGAAGATCTCGGGCCGTACGAGCCCTTGCTGCCGTCGGTCGGCCATGCGTTGCGCCTGAAATTCAAGGGACGCGAGGTCGCCTTTGCCGCAGACGGAACAGGGCCTGACGCGCCCTGAAGACAGGAAAGAAGGCGCGAGTAAGAGGGGCGCGTCGTTTCCGCGTCAAACCGCGCTTTTGCCTTGGCGCTCGGGAGGAGGGTGTAGTATGCTCACCCAATCCTTTATTGTGCTGAATCACTCTCTCAGCCCTGACAAGGAAATGACTGGAGGCAAGTATGTATGCATGGTGGGACGGGCTCTCAGCACTGAATCGCGGATTCTTCAGCGCGGCTGTCTTCTTCGGCGTCCTGTTTGTCTGGCAGTTGGCGGCCACTCTGTTCGGATTGGGCGGTGACGGCTTGGCGGACGGCGACGTGACGGCCGACGATGTGTCCGGCGGCGACGCGGCGGAGACGATGAGCGCGTTTAAGCTGCTCAGCATCCGTTCCATTGTCACCTTTCTCACGCTTTTCAGTTGGGGCGGTGCGCTGTACCTGGCCGACGGCCGCAGCGTGCAGGCTGCGGTGGGCCTGGCCAGCCTGTGGGGGATTGCAGGCATGGCGGTCGTGGCGCTGCTGCTGTATGCGTTGCCGAAGCTCGCTCAGACCGGCACGCTGAATATCGCGACGGCGATCGGCGGCGCGGGCACCGTCTATTTGGACATTCCCGCCGACGGCGAGGGCGAGATCCGCACCGAGGTCAACGGCGTGGTCACCCACGTCAAGGCACGTGCGGCGGGCGGACAGGCTGTGAAGGCCGGAACGGCGGTCGTGATCGAACGGGTGGTGTTTGGGAATCGGGTCGAAGTGCGTGTCGCCGAAAGGCCGCGCGGTTAAATGCAGGAAGTGAGGCGGATGATGATGTCTGGCATGGCATTCAATGGGTTCTTGGCGCAGGTCGCGCATGGCGCGGGGGGCGGCGGACGGCTGGTCGGCCTCGTCTTGGCCCTGCTGCTGGGTGTGGGGGTGCTGGTTCTGCTGATGGGGTTCGCGCGCCGCTACAAGCGCTGCCCCTCCAACAAAATCCTCGTGATCTACGGCAAGACCGGCAGCGGCGTGGCGCGCTGCATCCATGGCGGCGCGGCCTTTGTCTGGCCGCTGATCCAGGCTTATGAATACTTGGACCTCGAACCGTTTGTCGTGCCGATCGACCTGAAGAGCGCCCTCTCGTCCGAGAACATCCGCGTCACGGTGCCGACCTCCGTGACCGCCGCCATCTCGACCGAACGCGGGGTCATGGAGAATGCGGCGATCCGTCTGCTGGGACTCAACGACCAGCAGATCCGCGACCAGGCGCAGGATATCATTCTCGGCCAGATGCGCGCGGTGATCGCGACCATGCGCATTGAAGAGATCAACCAAGACCGCCAGGCGTTTCTCTCAAAGGTCAACGAGGCGGTCTCCGGCGAACTCGAGAAAATCGGCCTTCATCTGGTCAACGTCAACATCCGCGACATCGAGGACGATTCCGGCTATATCGTCGCGCTCGGCCGCCGCGCCGCCGCTGAGGCCATCAACCAAGCCAACATCGATGTGGCGGAACAGGAGAAGAAGGGCCAGATCGGCGTGGCGACCCGCCAGCGCGACCAGCGCGTCGCCGTGGCGGCTGCCAATTCCGAAGCCGAGATCGGCGAGGCTGAGGCCGACCGCAACCGCCGCGCGCGCGCGGCGCAGTTGAACACCGAGGCGGTCGAGGCGGAATCAGCCGCCAACGCCAAGAAAGCCGAGTATCTCGCCAACCAGCGCGTGGCCGAAGAGCAGGCGCGCAACCGTTCTGAATCCGCAGCCCGCGATGCCGACGGTGCCATCCGCGTGGCGCAGGAAATGGCTCAGAAAAAGGCGGAAGAGGCTCGCGCCGAACGCGAGAAGTCCCGCCTTAACGCCGAGGTGGTGGTGCCAGCCAACGCCGAGCGCGAGCGCGTGATCATCGCGGCGGATGCCGCGCGCGAGCAGTCGGTGCGGATCGCCCAGGGCGAAGCCGAGGCAACGCTCGCCAAGATGAAGGCCGAAGGTCAGGGCGTGAAAGCGATTCTGGACGGTAAGGCGGCCGGTTACCACGCGCTGGTCGAGGCGTGCGCCACCGCCCAGCAGGCCGCGTCGCTGCTGCTCATCGAGAAGCTTCAGGAGATCGCCGAGATCCAGGCGCAGGCCATTCAGGATCTGCCGATCGAGAAGGTGGTGGTGTGGGACGGCGGCGGCGAGAAGGGCGGGTTGGCCGGTCTGGGCCAGCGCCTGATGGGCGCGCTGCCGCCGATGCACGAGCTGGCGCGCCAGGTCGGCCTCGAACTGCCCGACTACCTCGGCAGGACGGCCGGCTGTGCGCCGGCGCCGTCCGCTGCGGATGCGCCGGCGGTGGAATCGTCCGCGCCGGTCGCCGGCTGAAGCGACTGCGAGGCAAGACGCCATGATTGAACTCTGCCAGGCCGACAAAATCTCCTATCTGGCGAATGTTTTCGCCATTTGCGGGGTCGACGGCCGCTTCTCGCCGCAGGAGGTCGCCGTCCTCAAAGAGGTCGCCCGTCGCCTGAATGTCACCCAGGAGGAGGCGTCGGCGGCCCGCACGCTGGTGGCCAGCGGCCATTACGAGCTGGCCCTGCTTTCCGACAGCCGGGCGCGGCGCGATAATCTTGAGGACATGGTGATGGCGGCATTGGCCGACGGCGATCTGCAGCCCAAGGAGTCCGCCCCGATCGAAAAGCTCGCCAAGGCGTTGCGCTTCGCCCAGGTCGACATGGACATGATCGCGCGCCGCGCGCAGGCCAGGCTGGACACCTTGTTCAAGGCCGCGCGCGCCGCGGACAGGACGCCGACTGCGCCGGCCGCCGCCGCGCCCGCGTCGGCCGCCGCGCCCGCGCCGCAACCGGCCGCGCAAGAGGTCCCCGCCGCAGACGCCGAGGATGTGGAGCCGCCCGAGCCGCCTGACACGCCAGGCCCGGTGGCTTTGCCTGATGACATAGCCGCCTGTGTCCACTGTCGCGCTGCAGCGCAGGATCAGGCGGCCTACTGTTATGGGGAGGGCGAGTCACTGAATGTCTGGGGCTGCCGCCTGTTGCAGCAACCGTGGCGTTCCGGCGCGACATGGCTGAAGGCCGGCTCTTTTCGTCCCTCCGGGTGCTTTGTTTTCGACCGCGAGACGATCCGCGCACTGCTGGCCGAAGCGGCGGCGCAGGTTGCGTGCTGTCCGCACTTTCATCCGGATGCGGTGGCGCGGGCGCTGGCCACACTGCCGTCGCAGGCGTGGCCGGGCCGTCGCTGGACACTGCGTCCGCCCGAGGCGGGCGAGCCGGGCACGCCGTTGACGGTGCGCCGCTACCGCCAAGGCTGTGTGCTGCACGCGCGGCAGGCGGTGGGCGGCGTGGCGCCTGTCGGCGACCTGCTGGCGCGGCGTGTGATCCGCGACGCACGGCGGCGCGGAAGTCCGGTGTGAAGATGGCCGCTGTGGGTGCGGACCGCATGCCGGCGGAGATAAAACAGGCATCAGATGGAGGGAGCGTGGGGGAGCTATGAAGGATATCGCTATGCAGCCGATCTTCAGGGTAACGGTCATGCAGGCCGTGATGGTCGCGTCAGGGATCGCGGCGGCCGCGGCGGAGTCGCAACCCCGCGCGGTAGTCGACGCGCTCACCGCGCCGGTGCTGGACGCGGCGGGCCTCGCCTCGCACGAGGCGGTGTTCAAACAGGTGCTTGCCGCCGACGAGGCGGCTGACCGGGCGTGGGGCACGCTGACGTCCAAGGAGGCGCTCGCCGCGCACCAGCAGCGGTTGCGTGAACGCTGGACGGCGTCGTTCGGCGGCTTTCCGGCGCGTACGCCGCTCAACGCGCGTGTCACCGGCAGCGTGGTGCGCGAAGGCTACCGGCTCGAGAAGATCCTGTTCGAGAGCCAGCCCGGCCTCTTTGTTACAGCGCACCTCTTCCTGCCGCAGGCACCGGCCTTCAAGCCGCCGTTCCCGGCGGTCCTGATCTGCTGCGGCCACAGCGGCAACGGCAAAGCCGCCAAAGACTACCAGCGCGGCGCGGTGCTGGCCGCGCAGGCCGGCCTCGCGGCGTTGATCTATGACCCGATCGATCAGGGCGAACGGCTGCAACTGCCTGGCAAGAATCCGCCCAACAATGTCCACGGCCACAATATCACCGGCGTCAGCGCCATGCTGCTGGGCTGGAACACGGCGCGCTTCAGAATCTGGGACGGCCTGCGCGCGCTCGACTATCTGCAGGCGCGGCCGGAGATCGACGGGCGGCGGCTGGGCGTGATGGGCAACAGCGGCGGCGGCACGCTCTCATCCTGCATCATGGCGCTGGATGATCGGATCGGCGCCGGTGCGCCATCCTGTTACATCTCTACGCTGCGTGATGTCTGCGACCGCTACGGCCCGCAGGATGCGGAGCAGAATTTCTTCGGTCAGCTCGCCTTCGGTATGAACCACGCGGGTTACCTGCTGGCGCGCGCGCCGATGCCGGTCTGCATGAACTGTGCGCACGGCGACTTCTTTCCGTTTGACGGCAGCCAGAAAAGCTACGCGGCGGCGCGCGCCGTGTTCGAGCGGTTCGGTTGGGGCGAACGCATGGCGATGCTGGACGTGCCCGGCTCGCACGGCTGGAAAGAGGGCAACCGCACGGGCTCGGTCCAGTGGATGCGCCGCTGGCTGCGTGACGAGACCGCAGCCCTGCCGCTGGATCTGCCGGCGCTGCGCGCGCTGTGCGCGGCTTACGACGCCAATCGCGCGGACTGCGGGCTGCAAGAGCCGGAGGCGTGGGTTACGCCGACCGGCCAGGTGCGCGACCTGCCGGGTGCGCGGTCGGTCTACGATATCATGCGCGACGAGTTGGCCGCCGTCGAGAAACTGCGTGCGCCGCTGAGCGGTGACGCGCGCGCCCGCAAAGTCCGCGAATTGGCGGGCATCCGTCCGCTGTCCGAGCTCCGGGCCGCGCGTGCGCAGACCGGCCGGCAGAGCTGCGAAGGGTTCACGGTGGTCCGCCAGCAGTTCACGCTGCCGGGCGGCGTCACTTGGCCGACGGTCTCACTGCTTCCGGGAAAAACGACCGGCGCGCCGGTGCTGGTTCTAGCGGCGGGCGGTCGCACGCAGGCAGTGGAGACCGTCACGGCGTGTCTGGCAGCCGGCCAGCCCGTGATGACTGCCGACCTGACAGCGGTCGGCGAGGTTGGCGCGTGCAAGCACCGGTTCTACGGCTCAAAGTACGCCGACGAGGGGATCGGCGTTATGCTTTATCTGCTCGGCGAATCGCTGGTCGGGCGGCAAGCGGAGGAGATTCTGGTCTGCGCGCGGGCTCACGCCGCCGCGCACGGGGGCGCGCCAGTGGTCCTGCACGCGCGGGGCGGGCTGGCTGTCGCCGCCGCGCATGCGTTCGCGGCCGAGCCGGCCCTGTTCGCGAAACTCGAACTGGCCGACGCCCCGCTCGCGTGGTCGGAGGTGGTTCGCCGTGCCGACCGCTTCAGCTTCGCGCTATGCGTGCAGAACGCGCTGCGCGCGTATGACTGGACCGACCTCTGCGCGCCTGCTCGGTAGGATGCGCGCTAGCTCAGCGCCAGCTCGCCGTCGGCGGCGGTGACGCGCACCGTCGCGCCGGGCGGATAGGCGCCGCCGACGATCTTACGGGCGATCGGCGTTTCGAGCGCGCGCTGGATGGCGCGCTTGACGGGGCGTGCGCCGTAGACCGGATCGAAGCCCTTGTCTGCCAGCCATGCCAACGCGGCATCGTCGAGTTCCAGGGTGAGGTCCTGCTCTGCCAGCCGGGCGCGCAGGTCTTCGAGCTGCAGGCGCACGATCGCGGCGATCTGGGCGTGGCCGAGCGGCTTGAAAAGCACGGTCTCGTCCAGGCGGTTCAGAAACTCCGGCCGGAAAGCGGTCTTGAGCAGGTCCATGACCTGCTTGCGGACCTTAGGTGAGATGTCTGACGTGTCGGACGTGTCCGACGTGTCTGACCTGTCCGACGCCAGAAATTCCGAGCCGAGGTTACTGGTCATGATGATCACGGCGTTGCGGAAGCTGACGGTGCGTCCGTGGCTGTCGGTGAGGCGCCCGTCGTCCAGCACCTGCAAGAGGATGTTGAAGACGTCGGGGTGTGCCTTTTCGATCTCGTCGAGCAGCACCACGCTGTAAGGTTTGCGGCGCACGGCTTCGGTGAGTTGGCCGCCCTCCTCGTAGCCGACGTAGCCGGGCGGCGCGCCGACCAGGCGCGAGACGGTGTGCTTCTCCATGTACTCCGACATGTCGATGCGCACCATAGCGGCTTCGGCGTCGAACAGCTCCGCGGCGAGCGTCTTGGCCAGCTCGGTTTTGCCGACGCCGGTGGGGCCGAGGAAAAGGAACGCGCCGACCGGCCGCTGGCGGTTCTTGATGCCGGCGCGCGCGCGCAGCACGGCGTCCGACACGGCATCGACCGCCTCGTCCTGGCCGACCACGCGGCGGTGCAGCACGTCGGCCAGATGCAGCAGCTTTTCGCGCTCGCCCTCCAGCAGGCGGGTCACTGGGATGCCGGCCCAGCGCGAGACGGCCTCTGCGATCTCTTCGGAGGTGACCTCTTTGCGCAGCATGACGGATCCGTCGGCAGCGTGCAGCTTATCCTGGGCGGCCTTGAGACGTTTCTCCAGTTCGGGAATGGTGCCGTATTTGAGTTCGGCCGCGCGGTTGTTGTCGTAGGCGCGTTCCGCCTGGTCGTAGGCCGTGCGGGCGGCTTCAAGCTGCTCGCGCAGCACGCGCGTTTCATCGAGCACCTTTTTTTCGGATTGCCAGCGCGCGGTCATGGCGTCGGCCTGCGATTTCAGGTCGGCCAGCTCTTTGCGCAGCTCGTCGAGGCGCACCTTGGAGGCGTGGTCCTTCTCTTTTTTGAGCGCGGTCTCTTCGATCTGCAGGCGCGTCACGCGGCGCGTGATCTCGTCCAGCTCGGCCGGCATGGAGTCCATCTCCGTGCGGATCGAGGCGCACGCCTCGTCCAGCAGGTCGATGGCTTTGTCCGGCAGGAAGCGGTCCTGCACGTAACGGTCTGAGAGCACGGCGGCCGAGACCAGCGCGGCGTCCTGAATGCGGACGTTGTGGTGGCGTTCGAAACGCTCCTTGAGGCCGCGCAGAATAGAGATGGTGTCCTCGACGCTGGGGGCGTCCACCTGCACCGGCTGGAAGCGCCGCTCCAGCGCGGCGTCCTTCTCCATGTGCGTGCGGTATTCGTCCAGCGTGGTCGCGCCGATGCAGTGCAGCTCGCCGCGCGCCAGCATGGGCTTGAACATATTACCCGCGTCGGTGGAGCCTTCGGTCTTGCCGGCACCGACGATGGTGTGGATCTCGTCGATGAAGAGCAGGATGCGGCCCTCGGCGGCCTTGATCTCGTTGAGCACGGCTTTGAGCCGCTCTTCAAACTCGCCGCGATATTTGGCGCCGGCCATCAGGGATGTCATGTCGAGCGCGAAGATCGTGCGGTCCTTGAGCCCTTCGGGCACGTCGCCGCGCACGATGCGCTGCGCGAGGCCCTCGACGATCGCGGTCTTGCCCACGCCGGGCTCGCCGATCAGCACGGGGTTGTTCTTGGTCTTGCGCGAAAGGATGCGCACGACATGGCGGATCTCGCTGTCGCGTCCGATGACCGGGTCGAGCTTGCCGGACTTGGCCAGCTCCACGAGGTCGTTGCCGTACTTCTTGAGCGCTTCATACTGGCCTTCAGGGTTGTCGGTGGTGACGCGCTGGTTGCCGCGCACCTCTTTAAGCGCGGCCAGCAGCTTGTGGGTGTCGACGCCCGCCTCGGCCAGCAGGCGGCCGGCTGGGGTCTTCGACTCCGCCATCGCGAGCAGCAGGTGCTCGACCGAGAGGTACTCGTCTTTGAGGCGCTTCGCGTGGTCGCCGGCCTTCACCAGTATCTCGTTCAACGCCTGGGTGACGTAGATCTTGCCCTCTTCAGTGTCACCGGCGACGCGCGGCTTGCGCGACAGGTCCTCCTCCACGCGGGCACGGAGCTGCGGAATGGCGACGCCGAGCCGCGTCAGCAGGGACACGGTAAGTCCATCCTGCACCGCCAGCAGGGCGGCGAGCAGATGTTCGCAATCAAGTTGCTGCTGCGAAAAGCGGATAGCGATCTGTCGCGCACTCTGCAACGCCTCCTGCGCCTTCTGGGTCCATTTGTTTAAATCAGTCATCGTTTTACCTCCTTGCACACCCTCTATGAGCACCTGCTGTGCCACAAGGGATAACACAACGTAACTGATTGATAATCAGAAAGATAAGTCAAAGCATTGACAAGACGGAATATGCCATAATGGCACACATTTGTAATATGAGACAAAAGGGCGCATGTTTTCGTGCTTGTTTCTTATTCTAGCAAACACGGCGAAGGTGAAGTCCGGCGCGGTTAGTGCCTTACCGGCCGACAAGGCCAATAAAAAACAAGTTGTTTAGGCCGCGCTCCGTGTAAGTTGTTCTGTTGAAGCGGATAAGAGCGCGGGGAGAAGGGCCGCGATTTTGCGGCCCTTC
>Ga0116141_10003566_pt1 | contig 13171 bp, 3 predicted proteins | sample AD_UKC097_MetaG_FD_89744 | JGI IMG/M metagenome (GOLD analysis project Ga0116141, IMG submission 89744) | Active sludge microbial communities of municipal wastewater-treating anaerobic digesters from USA - AD_UKC097_MetaG | ecosystem: Engineered > Bioreactor > Anaerobic > Digestate | place: USA... | reverse complement strand
CCCGGTTGGATTTCATCGACATTCGAGGTATCTTGCGCGTCAAGGTCGGCGGGCGTCGCAGGCGGATCGACCTCGGTGATCAGGAATACACTGTCCTCTTCTGCAAGAGGCCGGATCTGATCGGCAGGAAGTGTGACCGCGTTAAGGGTCTGGCGAAAATCGAACCCGGTGCGTGTGGCTTCCAGAATCGCGCCATACGTCAGCAGGATTCTGCGCGCGTCTTGGAACGATGTCTCCGGGTGGAAGAGGACTTTGACGGTTTCTGTGGCTTGAGACTCAGGCTGAGTGATATCAACCCCCTCTGTGTCTCCCCCAATCTTTGGGGGAGAGATCGGACGTTTCCCTGAGACTTGCCGCTCGGCGGGAGCCTCGCCCTCCCGGATTCTCTCCCGAATCCCGGAGTCAATCTTCGCCTCAGAAGGGATGGGAATTAGACCCACGATCCTGGCGTCTCTCTGTAAGGTATTCAGAGTATCCGCCAGCCCGGAAATGAAATAAGCATTCGGGGGGACATAGTGCAGAAAGCGAACGCCGGTCTGCTCGATTTTCTCCCGCTCCCTGGGAGATGTGGGCTGGCGGAACTGAATCAGCACATGGCAGAGACTTGCATTTTCGACAGATTGGGGATGAAAAGGCTGTGTTTCCGCAAGGGTTGGAATATCAATCTCGATACCGTTCAGCCGTATCGGTTTCGACCCGCGGTCCGCCGAATAGACCTGCGAGACAAACAGGAAACCGAGAAGTGCAATAGAAAGGAGATGATCCCACTTGTTCATCCGGCCTCCTCTTCCGCGTCCGACACCCTGACACCTTATGGAGAACTCACATCCTCAGCCGGGATTCCCCAAATCAAGCGGAATCTCGTCTCTCACGATCCACTGCGTCTGCGCTGAGAAACAGATCTGTCACTATGAGTACAATAGTTCAACTCCGGCGTTGCGTCAACTATTTGATTCAACCGCACAATCCGCTTTAATGCAGACACCAGTCTTCCACATCTGTCTGCGGGGCCGTCATGAAGTGCCAGATCGGCCCCGGAATGATCCCGCCCCGGTTGCAGGCAGTGACTTGCCACCAGTAATCCGTTCCAGGCTCCAGATCATCCGCCGGATCGGCAACACTTTCGACTAATCCATGCAAAGAAGGATCCGGTGGAATCTCTGACATCAGCTTGGCACCGCTCTTTCCTGACTGAGCCTCTTGTCCCTTCCATAGCTGGACGTTGTAAAGATCCGCATAGTCACAATCGGACCAATCCAGGTTCGCGGACAGCGATACGTCATTAGCCCCACTGGCCGGACTCGGATCGGACGGGATATCCGGTGCCGGCAAAGTTCGCCAACCTGTATCGGGCTGGCTGAAATCACTCGCACCGCCATCTACTGCGAGAAGAGACGTCTGAACCCAATAGTAATACGTCAGACCGGCAGTTGTATCGAAGTCGTCGAACAGTGACTGAGTCTGCCAATCCCCCAACGGCTTCCTGGGACCATCGAGCGAAATGGCTCGAGACACGCGATAGTACGCCGACGCCAAGGAGGATCTCCAGGTAATCTGTACCCTGTCCTTATAGCCACCATCCGTCGCAGATACATCCATTGGAGTAGGTGGCCTCACCCAACCGGTGGCGGCGGAACTCAAATCGGAGGCCCCATAGCCCGTGATCCCCCGCGCGGATTTCACCGAATAATAGTAGACATGTCCCGGCAGTGCGGATGCATCTTCATATCGCACTCCTGCCTGCCAACCGCTTAACTCTGTCCATTCTCCATCGGTGGCGGTCGCCCGATAGACTTGATAACAGACCGCATATTCCACCTTTTCCCATCGAACCGCAACTTTATCCTCATCCGTTCCCTGCGAGGCCAGGATCTCTCCCGGCGGCGGAATCCGACAACATCCGATACCTGCCTGGCTGAAATCGCTGATTCCGTCCTCGTGTTTGCTGCTCGCCGCACGAATCCAGTAATAGTAATTCGGTCCCTGCTGTACTTGAAAATCTTCATGGATTGTTACCGCACTCCAGATCCCCAATGGAACTCTTTCACCGTCTACTCTCGAAGCCCTGAAAACACGATAATACGCGCCTTCTGCAACCGGCTCCCAGCTCACAACGATCTTATCGTTGTATGTTCCATCCGAAACTAACGGACAGGACGGAGCTGGGAGCGATATCCAGCCTTGATCCGCTGGACTGAAATCCGTTGCCCCGTACCCATTTGCTGCGAGGGCGGCTCGGACCCAATAACAATAAACGGTACCTGGTTCTGCATCCGTGTCGTCATACACTGTCATTTGCTCATAAGCGGTCAGCTGTTTCTTTTTTCCGTCGAGAGTCTCGGAACGAAGGACCTGGTAATAATTCGCACCGGAGGTAGATGTCCAGCTAATCCGAACACGATCGGGAGACTCCCCATTGCCCGCTTTTACTGTCGCCGGAGGCGGGAAAGCGCAAAATCCGGTGGCCGCGGAACTGTAGTTGCCGGAGCCAATTCCCGTGCTGCTGCCTGCTGCCTTCACAAAATAATAGTATATCTGCCCGGGAGTAAGCTTGGAGTCCTCGAATGTCGTCCCGGTCTGCCAGAGTTTAAGGACCGTTTTGTCGCCTTTCAGGCTTTCCGCTCTGGAAACCTGGTAGTTCGTTGCCCCTTCGACAGGATTCCATTCGATCAACACTCTGGATTCATAGGTTCCCTCAGAGGCTTTTACGCCGGTCGGAGCCGGAAGAGAACGATATCCGATGTCCGGTAGACTGTAGGCGCTTGGTTCGGAACCTGTGGCAGTTTCCGACACTCTTGCCCAGTAGTATCGAATGGTACCGGTGGGAATCGTGGTATCCTCGAATTGGGTCCCCTGGAACAGCCAACCACTGATTGGGAACTTCTCTCCATCAAGAGAAGAAGACTGAGAAACCTGATAATACAGTGTCCCAGAGAACCGATTCCAGGTCACAATCACTTTGTCGGGATCGGTGCCGTCCGTGGCCCAGACCGTCTTGGGAGGAATGATTCCCGTGGACCCACAGGCAACCGAGCTGAACTGACTCGCTGCTCCTCCGGCTCCGTCCGCAGCAGCTTGTACCCAGTAGTAATAATTCGTTCCAATCGTTACATCTCGATCCTCATAACTCCGTTCCGTCTGCCAATCGGAGACGGCCGTTCTCTGCCCCAGAATGAGAGTGGATCGATAAACGCAATAGTAGTCAGCGCCTGGAACAGCGTCCCAATTCACCAGAATTCTGTTCAAATAGATCCCCTGTGTGGCTTCCACTTGTTCAGGTGCTGTAAATCGGCGTCTTCCGCCATCGCTGGCGCTGAGTGCCGTACTGCGATCACCCGTGATTTTGGCAGCGGCTTTGACCGTGAAATAATACGTGATTCCGGGCGGTACGTCGGCCTCATAGTGAGTATCCGTCTGCCACTGACTGAGGGGAGCCATTTCCGAGATGATGGGATATACGGAATAGTGAACTTGATAAAACAGTCCGCCCGGCGGGGGATTCCAGGTCACAAGAACCTTATCCGAATACTCATCGTCGCTGGCGCGGACTCCCGTGGGAACCTCGATCTGACGCCAACCTGCTGCCGCTGTGCTGAAATCCGTGGCGTCAAATCCAAATGTACTCGTGGCGGCCGCAAGAAAATAATAATAATCTCTACCCGGTATCGCGGTTGTGTCCTGAAAGCTCGTCGCGGCCTGCCATCCGCTGATCGCAGTCTTGGCGCCCAAAAGAAACGAGGATCGATAAACCTGGTAGTACAGAGCGCCCAGGGAGGCGGTCCATGAGACTTCCACGCGATCCGTATAGGTCCCCTGGGAGGCCGTCGCAGTAGGAGGCACCATCCTGCGCCAGCCGGAGTCGGATTCGTTGAACTCACTGGCCGCATGCCCCAATGGATCGCGGGCAACCTGCACCCAGTAGTAATACAATCGCTGAGGCCAGGGAGTCGTGTCCGTATAGGATACATCGACCTGCCAATCGCTGATCGGGATTTTTGCCCCAGCAGGATCTTCGGAGCGATAAACCCGGTAGTGACGGTTGTCTCCAGGTACTCGTTGCCAGAATACGACTATTCTATCTGTGTACAGACCATCCGATGCCCAGACACCAATTGGAGGAGAAAACGGTCGTGCGCCCGTAGCCACTTCGCTGTAATCACTCGGCAGAGACCCCTGAGAGCTCTTGGCCGCCTTGACCCGATAGTAATGTGTTACCCAGGGAATCGCCGTGGTATCGTCAAACGTCGTTTCGGTCTGCCACGCGCTGACTCCCTCCGGATTACCGCCAGGGGTCATGGACCGATACACCCTGTAATGCGTAGCCTCCGGGACAACGCTCCATTCGACAGTTACTCGATCCCTATACTCCATATCGCTGGCACGGACCATGGCCGGAGCGAGCGGGCCTCGAACGGACGGCTTTCGGCCTGCAACGTCCCTTGCCGTTCGGTTAATCGTTTCGGCATTATTCGCCTCATCCGTCGCTCCAATGGGACTGCCGGTCGGAACTCCCTGATAAAGCACATCCGGGTTTGAGAAATAGGGTATATTCTCCCCCCACGTTGGATGAAGCCAGGCGGTGGGATTGGTGTAGGCCATCACGGTACATTTTCGCGATCCCTGTACGTCGAGATTCCAGCCGTGAGAAAAGGTATATGCTCCTCCCTGGCCCTGCTGAAGACCCGGAGGATTTCCGTCCCAGCTGTCCCCGGCGGCATGATGACAGCCGAACGTATGTCCGAGTTCATGCTCAAATGTGTAGCCGTGACCGGGATGCCACCACATCAGGTTGAAAACACCGACCAGGAAGAAGGACCCCGAAATTCCACCTTTTCCGCCACCTCGACAATTGACAAAGGCAACCGTATCCGCGCCATAGGTATCACGAAGGGCGAACACTTCATCCAGGTAGCCCTCCTGGTTCGTTGTGAGATAGATGAAGTCGATGTCGTCCGGGTAGGGGTGGATTTGAGGGTCGGCCTCCGTATAGGGGAGTTCCTGGCAGTGGACAAGACGGATTTGTGGATTGACACGACTGTTCTGAAAGATCTGGTTGGTTTCATCGATGGCATGGTTGATCAGATCCTCAATCTCCGGCATTCCAGCGGGAGCCGCACGGCCCTCTGCCTCATAAGTTGCGTTCGCAACGGTCCGGGCTGCCGGTGTATACACCACCATCAGATCGACTACGCTACCATCGTCCGTCGCACAGACGTGACCGTGCAGGAAACAGATCACCATCGGGAGGACGAGTCCACCGTGTATTCTCAGGTACCGCAGTCCGGGTTTCATTGAATTCTCCTTCGTTCAGAGGGACGGTCCTGTGACGATCTGCAGGGCCATCCCTGCATTTGACTCTTCTGGGGAGATGAAGACAGCCCCGCCTTGAGCGGCTCCGATCATATAGCATCCCAGGCAAGGCCGTCAATCAGTCGTTCTGCCCAGCGGATAGACGGGAACCGGGAATCGCGGTCACGGATAGGGCTTGCTCTATGTCCGGTTCATCTTCCGATATGTCAGGGACCTATTGATATTGTGAGGACAAACCGTGAAAAGGGGATAACTCCTTATATAGCAGCAGGTTATGCGGTCGGTACTGCCTCTGGACCCCCCAAGAACCTCACCTCGTCCGACTGTTATTCTATGGACATAAAAATATACTTGACGGTTTCTACATTTATAGATACCTTACTGATTGAGCAATCCTTGGATTTGCGAGCGGCAGACCGGCAGTGCCGGTGATTGGATGAAGAAAGCATGGTCGCACACACCGCAGGCGAAGGAGGGAAGATACACGCAACCTCTCTGTGTCTCCCCGCAACCTCGAGGGGGAGATTCCTCCCCCAAGTCTGGGGGAGGTCAGGTGGGGGTTGGTCGCATAGCACAAGGCTCCTCGGCGTGACGCTTGAGAGCGAGCTTTCTTAGAATGAAGGACGCGAACTGAATTCTTCAGCGGTGGGGCAAGCCGGCGTGCCGCTGATTTCGGTGAATGACGCAGGACAGAAAATGGACTACTCTCCTTACCGGGAACAACGGGGTCATCACATGAAACGCGCAATCGAGATTCATATATCCGCAAGCAATTCCATCCAAGGAGGACCGGTCATGAAACAATCCGTTCTTTCCCTCATCGCGCTTCTTGTTCTTTTCCCGCTGGGCCTTCCCGCCCAGAACATCAACACACCCGAGAACTTCCCGGACCCGAACTTCCGCGTCGCAGTCGAGATGTTCATGAGCGTGCCGCCGGGCGGCGAGTTCACGGCAGCCCAAGTGGCGGCAGCCGCAACCAGCACCCTGACCTGCATGGCCCGACAGATCAAAGACCTCACCGGAATCCAATACTTCACAGGCATCACCAACCTGCGGTGCAATATCAATCAATTGACCCATCTCGATCTCTCAAAGAACACGGCCCTGACAGACCTCAACTGCTCTCGGAATCAGCTCACCGGTCTCGATATCTCTCAGAATCCGAACCTGAGGAAACTCCATTGTTATATCAATCAGATTCCGTCTCTTGATCTCTCCGGCAATACCTCCCTGGAATATCTGGATTGCCATCGGAACCAGCTGACGGAGCTGGACCTCTCCGGCCTTGCTATGCTGACCGAGTTGAAACTCGAAGACAATCCTCTCACGAGTCTGGATGTCTCCGGGTGCTCCGGATTGAGAAACCTCAGTGTTCCCAGGAACGGGCAGTTGCGGACACTGAATGCCTCCGGGGCAACCTCGTTGAGCTATGTCAGCTGTGACAACAACTTGATCACCGAGATCAACCTCTCTGGGGCCACCTCACTGACCTGGGTTTGGTGTTCCAACAATCTGCTCACCGATCTCGACCTCTCCGGCCTCGTCGCGTTGACCAGCCTGGATTGCGAAAACAATCGCCTCACACAACTCGATCTCTCCGACCTGACAGCCCTGACCGAACTCCGATGCGATAACAACTACCTGACAAGCCTCAATATCTCGAATAACAAAGATCTCCAGTGGCTATACTGTGCCAACAATCTTCTGACAACGTTGGACGTGTCAAACAACGTTCTCCTGGAACGCCTTCTCTGCTACATGAACATGCTGAATGACGTTGATACCTCCAATAATCCGAATCTTGAATATTTTCGCTTCTCGCCCCAGAAGTCCGAAGGAGTCTCCATCTCACTGGGTTATTGCTTCGATGTGGCGCTATCGGAAGACGGGACCATCCTCTATGTCCCGGACGGAAATGGTACACATGTTCTGAAAGTAAGCGAATTGGGACTGGAGTACGTGCGAACTCTCCCCGCGCAAGGCTATGCCCGTAACATCAAGGTGAGTGGCAACTACGCCTATATTGCGGACATCGCTTTTGGCGTGGTGATAGCGGAAATCTCCGTTCCGGACCTGCCGATTGGGCTGCGTCCAAATAATACCGGGGACGGCATGGGCCTCTACGTCCGGGACAACCTTGTCTACCTGGCTGCCGGGGAAGAGGGACTGAAAATCCTGGACGTCTCCAATCCCTCTCTGCCGGTCATCGTAGGTGTTGCGGATACCCCCGGGCAGGCATGGGATGTCTGGGTAGTGAGAAATTACGCATACATCGCCGACCTGGAACAGGGGATGGCCATAGTCGATGTGTCTACGCCGACGGCGCCCCGGTATGTGAAGAATATCGGGTGGCTGCAATCGGCTAAGTCCGGTAGTGTCGATCAATCCGGGAGCCTGGTGAGCGCTGTTCCCGATGCCGATAACAACATGGCGGAGATCATTCGGGGAAGCGGGAATCTGGTTCATATCGGAGCCGGTGTTCACGGATTGGTGACAATCGACATATCGGACCCGGAAAATCCCGTTGTGAAAGACACATTCAAATCCGGCCCAAATGGCTACGGCGAGGGGCTTGCGGTCGATGGAACGACTGTCTATTTGGCAAATGGAAACTCCTCGGACCCGTCGCAAAACGGCCTCTATATCATCGACGCTTCGGATCCAGGCGATTTGAAGGTGTTGGGAAAGAAAGCATTCAGCGGATGGGTCGAAGGCGTAACCAAGTCTGGAAATATCGTCTACATCGCCAACACGCAGCACGGTGTGCGTATGATCGATGTGTCGCAAAGCAGCAGCCCTCGTATGGTTTACCATTGGTACGGGCAGCAAACCGAACCTAAACCGTCGCAGGATGGCTGGTTCCGAGACATCTCCAGTGCAGCCGGGATTTTGAAGAGTGGGAGCGTAATCTCCTTCGCACTTGAAGACAATGACGGCGATGGGGACCTGGACATCTACGTATTCGGAGGAGGAGCGGACCGTGATGCCTTGTATCGCAATAAGGGGAACCTGACTTTCACGGATATCGCGGCGAGTGCGGGAATTCCGGCCTGGAGAAGCACGGTCGCCGGAGCGTGGACGGATGCGAATGGAGACGGCGCGCCGGATCTTGTTCTCGGCAACACTCAGAACGGGGGATTGTTCCTCAATAATGGATCGGGAGGCTATCAACCGGCATCCGGTTCGGGAATCCCGCCCATAGGCGGCTGGTCCGCCTGGCTCGATATCGACCGCGACAATGCGCTGGACCTGGTGACCTATGGAAGTAGTCTTCAAACAACACTATACAGGAATCGCGGGGACGGCACATTTGAAGACATTTCTCAAACCTCGGGAATCTCGTTCCAGTCCACCGGCAATCATGCCGTCAGCGGATTCGACTACAACCAGGATGGTTGCATTGACATCCTTTTCGGGAAGGGATTCATTCCTCCGGAACGTACCGAGACCAGGCCGGTTCTCTGGAACAACAACGGGAACGGGACATTTACACGATGTCCCTGGAACCATGCGATCACCGCTCAAAACAACGAGATGTTTATTCCCGCCGTCGGCGACTTCAACCGCGATGGGCTTTTCGATCTGTTCGCTCCCCGGCGCGCCGATATCAGTCTGATCGCGACGAATGACGGGAACGGAGTCTTCCACACGGAGTACACGCGCGGAGGAAGCGACCCGCTGATAAGCGGAACGTTGTACGCGCGTGGCGCATGCACGGGCGATTACGACAATGACGGATACCTGGACATTGCGGTTATGGATAGATATTCGGGACATCTTTTCAAAGGATTGGCGGGCCTGACATTCAGCGATGTAACGAATATCGTGGGGCTTCAGGCAGAGGGGGAGATGAGCTCATCCGCCTGGGTCGATCTGGACGGGGACCGGGATCTTGATCTGTTAGCCCTAGATGCCGACGGGAATCTGCATCTGTGGGAGAACCGTGCTCCAATCGGGAACGCGTTGTTAGTTATTCCTCTGACGGATTCCGATGGGGATGTGAAAGACGGTGAGCGGGGACAAACCGCCGTGGGCGCTGTTGTTCAGGTAGATCTTGACGGAGACGGAGATTTTGCAGTTGGGGAGAGCGATACGTTGCTGATGCGGGACATCTCCGCTGCACCGGCGGGACGCTCTCAGCCGTGGGCGCACTTCGGTCTCGGCGAGGCGCAAAACGTGGATGTACGTGTTACCTTTACGGACGGGACCATTGTCAATATAGCCGACGTCCCGGCAAATGAACGTCTCATCGTCCGTGACACGGCGGAAACGGCAGTAAAGGATTACATGCTGCATTGAATCAAGAGACGACGTCAGGGATGTATTTCCCTCCCCGTTGACGGGGAGGGTCGGGTGGGGGTTGATGAGGCGTGGGCTTAAGCCCGTCTGCGGGCTAGCCCACGAGGTATCTCTATGTTGCCCTCCCCAACCCTGGGGAGGGCATAGTGTGGGGTTGACGCAGGGAATATCTGAGCCGCAATTCGCGGAATCAAGGCAATCCTATAATCAAGTAAATCTTGGTTCACACAATCCTGCGGCCTTCTCCAATTTGAATATTCAATATGCTTAGCCTCCGGATCTGTTGTATAATACGTTCATCAGGAACAGCCAGATTACCCAATTCGCAGCTCCATGGAGGCCGGAAGTGGAATCGGAGGCACATTCCTATGAAGATCAGCTGCTCAAAGAACACTTCCGTCTCGATCCCGTTTCTCTTCCTCTGCATGTGCGTTCAGTTTGCCCTTGCGCAACAGGCCGAATCCCCCGATGAGGCGGATTCGCTGTGGCGGATCTTCGCGCAATCTGCGACGGACCATGCTCCTTCCGGCTCCGTGAATTCCGTCCCGCCCAGCCGTAATCGGGACTATCTGCTTCAGTGGTTCTCCGACCCCTGCGACCTGGATGGAGACGGAGCGATCACCTTTCGGGACATCTTTCTGCTCTCGGCTTTGTTGGAGACTCTCCGGACTTCCCCGACCCCGACCGTAACCCCGACCTCCACCCCCCTTCCCACCTCCACTCCCACTGTCACACCGACGCCAACCCAGGACCCCGCTCAGGCCGGACTGCCGCCTGTCGGAGTGATACAGCAAATCACGGTATCGACGGACAACACACCAATCCTGCTCGATTTCCCGACAGGAAAAGAAACCTATCTGGTGATTGTTCGCAACATGAATCTGGATGGAACCTCTTCGGAGGCAGCGATCTCCGACCCGAATCAGGCGATTCCTTCAAAAGCCCCCGACCGATTTGAAATGTCAACAGCGGATATCGACGAGTATTTCTCGCTCCCGGATGCGGTGACCGTCGGCCGACCCATCCAAAGCGTCGGCTACATTCTCCAGGCTGCTCCCCCGGCTGTCGGCGATCAACGCTCGTTCCTCATCTATGGCGGCGCGACCGTGACAGGCACATTGAGATATCTCGGAAGCCATGCGGCGATTTATGTCGATAACACGATCTGGATGCAGGGCGAGGCCGCCGTCGATCAGGATCTGCTCGATTCCCAGGGTGAGTTCTTCGATAGCGTGACGTATCCCGTAATCTCCAGCGTCTTCGGCGCTCCGGGAGATGTGAATGCGGACGGGCATATTGCGATCCTTTTGACGACGGTCGCTGCCAGTGTGGGCGGTGATGCGTTCTTCTATTCCGGAGACCTGTTTACCCGAAATGAACTAGATCCCCGGTTCCCGACAAATACGATGGAAATCCTTTACGTTGCGCCGCCAAATACACCCGGGCGTTCTATCGACGAAGGGGATATTCCCGGGAACATTTCGCATGAATTCCAGCACTTAATCAACTTCTATTATCATTCATTGGTTTATGGCAGTCGAAACGGTTTACACGATGAGGAAAAATGGCTCGATGAAGGGCTTTCCCATCTCGCGGAAGATTTCGTGGGATATGCAAGGGCTACAAACCCCGACCGAATCCAGCGGTTTCTGGGCAGCACGGACACGGTCGGAATCGTCGTCGATTACAATCCCAGTTCCACGCAGCGCGGGGGCGAATACCTGCTGTGTAGATATCTCTCGGACCGCTTTGGAGAAGGAGTGATTCAAAAGATTGTCAAGACCGGAAAACAAGGCATTTCGAATGTGGAAGCGGCGGTCGGGACTTCATTCAAAAACATCTTGCGGGATTGGTCGCGGACAGTCTTCCTGTCGGACCTGGAAATTACCTCCGATCCGAAATACAACTACACCGCCTTTGCCGACTTGGGGTATGCGCCTGGAAGGTGGTGGGGAAAACCGAAGATGTTTCTGACGGACTTTTCTTCCCCGTACTATTCGCAGCATTTCGGGGCATTGTATTACGGTCTCCTGCCCGGTGGCGCATTCGGATTCGCCCTGTTTCGACATTCAAATGGCGGCTCCAAAGAGATCGTCCTGGAGCGCATTTCCGGACCGGCCCCTGAGGTCGATCTCGTGCGTCTCCCGAATTTCTTTGAATATCCCGGCTATATCGATACCGATTTCTGGGACGACGTGATCCTGGATGAACCGCTCCTGGATATTTTCCGTTTGGGCGAACCGCGCGTGATCTCCGGGCGGTCCGTGGACGGTCAGCCGCTGCAATCCGTCAAAATCCTATGGTGGAATTCCTGGACCTCCGGAATCGGTCCCGACCAGCGCGTGTATGCAGCAATCGACGGCGACCGATTCACCGCGACTGTTCAATTCAATAATCCCTCCACTATCGGGACATGGACTTTCGCGCTTCGAGTTAATGGGGCATCCCAGGGCTACAACGCCACAATCACGGTCGTCGAATCGTTCTATATGGACCTTTAGATTATGAAGCCCTGTTTCCCTCCCCAAGATTGGGGAGGGTGTAGGGTGGGGTTGAGGATTAGAACGTCCGGGCGGAGCACAACAAAGGCATGAGAGGAGAAACATGAAGCGAATTTCCTCCATAGTTCTCGCGCTACTGATTCTTGCATTCTTCACCTCACCATCTGCTTTCGCCAGCGTGGTTTATGTAGCCGTCGGAGCAAACGGCGACAGCAGCGGGACAACCTGGGAGAATGCCTGTACGGATATCTCCACGGGTCTGGGCAAGTGCAACACCGGGGATGAAGTGTGGGTGGCGGCGGGAAGGTATGCGGAAGCCATCGAGATGAAACCGGGCGTTGTTCTCTACGGCGGGTTTTCCGGGCAGGAACAGAACCGGGAAGAACGCGATTGGGCTGTGAATGAAACAATCATTGATGCCGCCGGTCTGGGGAAGGCTACCGTCACAGGCGCGGATGATGCCATCCTCGACGGTTTCACTCTGACTGGCGGTGAGGACAGCGGTCTGTACTGCCACGATTCTTCCCCGACGGTAACGAACTGCACAATCACCGGAAACAGATCGAGTTACGGCGGCGGTGGGGTGGACTGCTGGGGCGACTCGTTCCTGCTCCTGGACCATTGCACCATCACCGGGAATACGACGGAGAGGGACGGTGGCGGCGTATTTTGCGATATGTCTTTCCCGACTTTGACTGACTGTGTGATCGCAGAGAACACCGCGCAAGGCGGCGGCGGGGTGGCGTGCAGCCTGGCTTCCTGCATTCTTATGAACTGTACGATTCTCAACAACAGGGCATCGAACTTTGGAGGCGGCGGGATTGCCTGTGAGGATTCATCTATAACATTGACCAACTGCCTGATTGCCCGAAATGCGGCACCCCAGGCAGGCGGGGTGTATTGCCGCTATGAATCTTCGCTGGAGATAACGAACTGCACTATTGTAGACAACGCGGGGGGCGGGATCTCCCTAGCCGGGAGACCGGGCCGGGTGTCGAACTGCATTCTATGGAATCCGGGTACTGAGATTCCGAGCTACGATCTCGAATTGCTAGTCGAAT
>Ga0116141_10003561_pt1 | contig 13178 bp, 9 predicted proteins | sample AD_UKC097_MetaG_FD_89744 | JGI IMG/M metagenome (GOLD analysis project Ga0116141, IMG submission 89744) | Active sludge microbial communities of municipal wastewater-treating anaerobic digesters from USA - AD_UKC097_MetaG | ecosystem: Engineered > Bioreactor > Anaerobic > Digestate | place: USA... | reverse complement strand
TAGTGTCCTGTAACTGAATAGTCTTTACCATATCGTGATTGCGGGCGAAGCGTGGGTTGGATCGAACGTAAGCCTGAGATCGCCACGTCGCGGCCCTAAGCAGACTCCGGGCCGCTCCTCGCGATGACGGGTCGGTGGCGGCCCCGGTGGGCCATGCTTTCTTTGTCCCAATCACCGGCTCCGCCGGAGGGAGGCTCGCGATGACGGGACTCTGTAAAGATAATTCAGTTGCAGGACACCAGCCTTATCATACACTATGAATCGGTCTGATTTTTCGATCAATCTGGATTGGGAGCACCAACCCAGCCCCCGGGACCTTTTGACTTTGATTCTGGCGGGCGGCCAGGGGGAGCGACTGCATCCTCTGACCAAAGACCGCTCCAAACCGGCGGTCCCATTCGCCGGAAGTTACCGGATTATCGACTTTACCCTTTCCAATTGCCTGAATTCGAGCCTGAGACGGATTTACCTGCTGACGCAATACAAGTCTCAATCACTGGACAGGCACTTGCGTAACGGCTGGTCGATACACAACCCCGAGTTGGGGGAATTCATCGAGCCGGTTCCGCCCCAACATCGATTCTCGACCAACTGGTACGACGGAACGGCGGATGCTGTGTTCCAGAATATATACCTTCTCCAACAGCAGAAACCCGCGCTGGTTGTGATCCTGTCGGGAGATCATGTTTATCGGATGGATTATCGGCCATTGATCCGGTTTCATCTGGAGAAGAAGGCACGAGCGACCATCGCCGCACTGGTCTATCCGAGACATCTTTCCTCCTCTTTCGGGATCATGCAGGTTGATTCGAATCAGGAAGTGATCAGTTTTGTGGAAAAACCCTCCGATCCGCCTGCCATGCCGGGCCGTCCGAATGAGTCTCTAGTGAATATGGGAGTCTATGTTTTCGGTATCGAGACGCTTGTGCGTGCGGTCATTGAAGATTCGAAGTTGGATTCCACGCATGATTTTGGGAAGGATGTACTCCCCGCGCTGGTTCAAGGGGGCGGGATTTATGCTTATTCCTTCATGAAAGAGGATGGAACGACCGCCTACTGGCGCGATATCGGCACGCTGGAAAGTTATTACCAGGCGGAGATGGATTTTCTTCAGGAGAATCCGCCGTTCAATTTATGGAATCCGAATTGGCCTATTCGGACTTATCATCCCCAGGTTCCGCCCGCCTGGATCGCCCCGCGAGAGGGCCAGGTATACAACTCGCTGATCGGTTCCGGCTGCCGTATCTCCGGAAAAGTGACTCACAGCGTCCTGTCTCCCAGTGTGGTTGTCGGGAAGAACACGCAGATTTTGGATAGCATCATTTGCAATGATGTCACAATCGGTGAAGGAGCGCGTCTCAAAAAGGCCATTGTGGATAAACGGATCAAGATTCCTGCGGGTTTTGTTGTGGGGGAAGACCCGGATGCCGACCGGGAGCGGTTCCTTGTGACCGAGAGCGGGATTTCCGTCATCCCGACCGGAACGCTTTTCGATTAGGTCTTTTCTTCACAGAAAGGGAATAAATTGGGGAGAGAGACCTGCTGCAGAATTTGCTCAAAGGCTTCTTCCGCTGTAGTGCAGATCCGCAGTTCGGCTCGGTGTTTATCTTCGATCTCGGTGTGTTCCTGGAGAAAATCCAGGATCTCTTTCCATTCCAGGCCCAATAAAATCAGGGGCTTATTTTCCCCAGTTACCTGAAGGTTCCAGGAGAGGAACACCTCGGCCAGTGTGCCGACGCCTCCCGGCAGGGCGACACAGGCATCGGACCTATCGAGCAAAGATGAGAGACGATCCGGGAGACGAGATTTCGGCTCCTCGCGGGTCAGGAGGGGATTGGCTCCGTACCGCTTCCTGGAGAAATGCTCCAGGGTGACGCCCACCGCCACGCCACCGGCATCGCGTGCGCCGCGAGTAGCGGCGTCCATGATTCCCCAGTATCCGCCGTTGCAGATTCCATATCCTGCATGGGCCAGGCGGTTTGCCAGCTCATAGGCCATTTCATAATGCGGATGCCCTGGTGGAGTCTTGGAACTGCCGAAAATCGCGATGTATTTCATGGGATCGGATGAATAAAATGGGCCTGCCTGGATTCGAACCAGGGACCAACCGGTTATGAGCCGGTGGCTCTACCGCTGAGCTATAGGCCCATCTCAAAATCTTCTCGGACAGGACTCGGAATCGAGTCTTCATTGTATCGAGGAGTATTCTAGCAGAATATCCGGTCGAATTGAATTGAATCCGACCTGAATGCTGATGTCGGCTGAAAACGGGACGGAATGGGGCTTGCGGCATGGCCCACAGGGACGTTACACTCATCAAAAATTCACAAGGAGATTCCCATGGTCAGCGAACGCCTGCTTGAAATTCTCGCCTGCCCGCTCGGAAAGGCTCCCGTCAAACTGGAAGGGGAATTTCTGGTTTGCACGAAATGCGGCGCGAAATACCCGGTCAAAGATGATATTCCCGTGATGTTGATTGATGAGTTGGTGCTCCCTGACGGTGTGAAATCCGTGGAGGAACTGGCCTGTTATCCGAAGGGAACAACGTGAGCGACAGGGAGACTCTGATCAGCCCGGTCACTTTCTCTCAGATGGACTTCCTGTTTGAAGAAATACCGCGTCCACGGAGATCAGGATTGTTGCCGGGGGAACCTTCTGTGGATTCAGAATCTTGATCTCCAGCGCATGTGCTCCTCGAGGCTTGACGGCTTTTTGCGCTTTGAACAAAGGAATTGATAGAATTCTCCACTTCCCGGAGACCGCCTGGATATTTCCAGACTCGGCCAGTGGTTCGCGCCAGAGATAGAAGGATTGACCGACCGTCAACGCAATCGACGGAACATGCGTGAGATCCCAATTCTCCGAGCGAAGAGCGAGACAGAGATTACAGGCTGCTTCGTCCAGTGTTTCCATGGCAAGCGGCCCGTCATACCAGAAATTCCGGTCCATCCGGTCCGTACCCGTGTTGCGTGAGACGCAGGATTCGCCTTCACAGGCGTTCACGGTATCAAGGTACAGAGCGGGCTGGGGCGACCACCCATCCAGGGAATCGCAGTTCAGTATCCAGAGTCTTCCCGCCGTCGGGGACAAGATGAATCGTTCCGAAGAAGAAGATCCCAATCTCGCCCGAATCGCGGCGACAACCGCCGCGTTCCGTTCCATGGAATGATTTCTCTCGGCAAGCACGAAGTTGTTTTCAAACCGAGTGACTCCAAACGGGCCTTTCTCGAGACACCGGACCAATTCAAGCAGTCCCCGCATGTCGTGTTGACGAAGGTACTGTACATCAACGGCAATCTGATCTGCTACTTCCAGAGAGTCGGGGAAGAAAGATCTTCCATGAATCACCCATTCCCAGATCCGGGCGCGGCTTGCGAGATGGGATTTCATCTGACGAGTTGTTACAATGCTCACCGAGGGATCGATTGTTCCGATGATCTGACGGAGCGTCTTGGCACGGTCATCCCGGTCGAGAAGACGCTGCCACCGAAAAGGCGAGATGAGTTGATCCGGCCGACAATAGCCGAATAAAGAAGTGTGGATAATGGGGAAGATGAATACAATACTACAGATAATCCACGCCACATTCTTCCTGACCAGGCAGTTCTTTCGATGTATCCGACTCAGGCCGGCGATTCCGGCGTAGGCAACCGCCATCATCGGGGCGACGCCATATTGAGTCGGCAGGGAGGAGTACAATCCCGTCATGAGGGAGCTTGTGGACACCAATTGGATGCCGAAAGGAGGAATGAGCAAGAGCGTTGACCACCCGCCCAGGAGGGACAGGAAGGCGAAAGAGACCAGAAAATGGAGGTAATTAAACATTTTGTGTGGAGGCAACATCTCCAACAACCGGGAGGGATGCGACAAGAGATCAAAAATCCACCGTAAGGGATTCCGGTCAAACTCCGCAAAAGCCGCATTGAACGTGGCTGGCTTACCCTGAAGCGCCCAGGGCATAATCCATTTGTATGCAATAAGAAAATAGACAAGAGAAACAAGCAGCAGGCCTGTTCCGAATTTCCTGTGTTGCCCCCGGACACATTCAATCAATCCATAAAAGGCGAGGAGCAGGGCAACCTCCTCCCTGCAGAAAGCTGCAAGAAGAAAAGACACTGAACTCCAGACAAGCCGGTTCGATTCAAGCAGTAGAATCCCCAGAAAGAAGAAAAACGGCGCAATGGTGATCGAATGAAAGTCAAAAATCAACGCACCCTGTACATGCGGCGCAAGAAGCCAGGCCATCCCCGCCCAAAAACACAGGATTGGCGACAATCCTCTCTTCTGTGCAAGCAGGTAAAGAATAGCCGCCGTGCCGCAACAAGACACGGTCTGCAGAAAGATCATCCCGTAAGCAAGTGGAAAGGGCCAGAGAATTAACGCCAGGGGCAGAGTAATCAAATCCACATGCGTGCCCAGAGCGCTTCGACCGCCGTCTTCCAGTGTCGTGTAATAGAATATCCCATGTTGGTGATTCCATAGGACCTGGACAAAGAAGGCGAAATCGCCGCCCGTCTCCAGGTTCTCGTAACGTTGCACACCCGCCGCTGAGAAGAATAAGACGTGAAGCGACATCAAGCCCAGGAGAGAATAGAAGGCAACTCTCGAGTTGAACAAGCCCGTCGAGGTTTCCGTACTATCGGAGGAATCGTTCATTATCTGCCCATCCCATTCCGCCCTGGTCACTATCCCTGCAATTTATCACATCACTCCGGCACGTGTAGCTGCCATCGTTCAATTGAAGTCATTCCCGAAAGACACTCCAGTCGGTGCATGCCACCCGGCAGAGGACCGATTTCTATATATTCGGGAGATCGCATCGTCCCGCCGGTCCACTCCAGTCCGTCCAAAAGAATCATTGCATGCGTATCCAGGTCTCTCAGGCGCAAGTGAAACGGACTGCTCGTCAGACCGGTTCGATAGGAAATACTGCACCTTTCCCGGGAATAATATGAAATCCGTATTTCCGCATCGAATGGCTCGGAAGCAGAGACCGCTAAGGGACCAATCTCGCCGGAGTCTCGGTTGAATAACGTCAACCGGCTTGGTACGCCGCCGACAGTTCGCGCGAAAGAGTATGAATTCGGATCCGAGTCGATCCGGACTAGATCCTCCGTATTCTCCGATCGTGCAAATGTGGTTCCCTCCCGATCCGTAGAGAAAATCCACCTGGGTGATTGTCGGTACGGTTCCAGCGCTGTGACCACCAAGGAATCGGGATTGCCTCCACGTACCAAAAGAATGCCGTGACGTTCGTCGGAGCGCAAACCGGGACCGTCAGCAAGAAGCAACGATGCCGAAGAATCCGCGATGACGGTCGCGGCGAGGCCCGTCATCAGGGGCGATTCCGATAATCCGTCAGACTTTGCCGCAAGATTGTCCAAGTACACAAAAAAAGAATCCTCGGGATTTCCTTCCGCAGAGACCAGGAAATCCAGCCGCGTCCGCCGGTCCGCTCCTCCCAGAATAAGATCGGGGCGGTTGAGGTCAATCCTCGCGTGATGCCATGCCCCCGGCAAAAGATCGCTGACCTGCCAGGCTACCCGGTCGTAACTCGGAAGATGCTGAATAACTACCCAGAATTCGTCTACCTGTCCCTGGTCGAGGAAATAATCGAACTCCAGGACATCCAGAGAGGAGAGATCCAGGTATGGATGAGAAATGTCCTTCCCGATAGAGACGGTCCAATCAGGAATTGCCAGGAAACGAATGGAGGAATTCCCCTGAGTATGACGCTCGGCGAGAGTGCATTCGCCATCCCACAGGGTCAGATCCTCCATATTGTCGGAAAGAGAAAGAGGTAAGCGCCAGAGAATCTGCGCCGGAGATGACGATGTCGGAATCTCCAGTATGTTGCCCGGTGTCTGTTCCGAGTAAAGGGACGGCGGTGTGAGATATTGGTAACCTGTAACCGAAGAGTTCCAATTGCGCAGCAAGTCCGACTCGCGCACGGGGAATTGCGACGGTGATTCAAATCGCCCCAGGGAATGCCATGCGATATCCACGGGCGGCGCGGCATTCTCGATCCGATCCACTACAAGTAAATAATCCTCTTCAACCATGATTGTTGTTCGCTCAACCTGCGCACCGTCGGGATAGACGCCGGTCGCTGCCCTTGCGGAGACTACTTGAACGGAAGGGAATTGTGTTTGCCGGAGAGTCAGAGGGCTGATTGATTCGTTTCCTGAATTCTGGCCGGATTCGTTGGTGATGACCGTGTTGTGGGCGATTGTTCTACGCAGCCAGCCATCCAACAGGCCGGATACATAGGAACCGGTCCCCCAGTCGGGGATGAGTTCTCTTCCCTGACCGTATAGAATGAGGTTGAGTTTGTCATAATGTCCGTGTGAACCGCCATGGATGTCGTGATCCATGATTGCCATCAAAGGCACCTCGCTCCCGTAACTCCGCAACACAGAGACACCCGAAGGAGCAGGGAACTCTACCAAGTCGATGACGCCAGTCGAAGAATCGAAATCAGTGCCCGCAAAGAGAGCGGAATAATGATTACGGGAATATCCGAGGTCGCTGTAATATCGGGTTAATGTCTGGTCGATCACCGGGTCAGGGGACAGATCATTGGCAATTTCGAACACACGAATATAAGAACCGAGATGCGCAGGACCGGCGTCGTTCATCATGGGAAACGAGCCATCCGGCTTAATGAAATGCAGGGGAGCGGTCAATATCTGACGTAACCGATCGTTCCACAGCGGCTGTCCGTTCACTTCCGCGATCCTCGCGAGGGTCACCAAACCGGTCAGCCCATAATAATGATAGCCAATCGAACCTTCCAGGGTAAATCCGTCCTTTCCGTAGCCGTTTGTCAGGATCGAATCATAACCCAGCGGCCCGGAAACGGCCTGTTGGACTGCATTGTTATCGCCGAGGAAATAGCCGACAGCGCCAATAGCGGATGTCACCCACGCCTGGTAATTGCCGAAACCGATATTCGTCCGGCTGAGTGTTGTCAGGAGTGGACGAAGGAGATTCGATTCGATCCATTGACGATCATCAAAGGAAAACGCAGGAGAGTCGAATACGGCATCGAGTCCCCACAGCATTTCGAGAACCCAGATGGCCTCGTCCAGAGTCTGGGCGTAGAGCCGCGCGGCGGTATGCCTTTGTCCGCCATAGATATCGTGCAACGGCAAGGTGGGATACAGAAGAGTATACCGGCGAAAGATCCCGGCGGCCTTCTCTGCAAAGGCGATTTCACCTGTAAGGGAATAGGCCAGCCCCAAATTTCGTAGATGGCTTGAGACACGATCGTTGTAAAGGCTGATCCATGCTTCATTGTATGGCGATCCGCGATAGACTTTTCCGCATCGAGGGCAGATGTGATCCTCAGGGCGATTCTCCTGGAATAGTAAGAATCCGCCGCACCCGTCCTGTAAATCGTCGTTACCGTCACCGATTCCATCGCATGTGTAATAGTGAGGCCAATCTCCGGGTGTGGAGTAGATTGGAATCTCTCTCTCCAATAATTGGGAAGCAGATTGGATGATCCGTTCCGCGATCAGGCGGTATTCAGGCGCATCGGGACGGTCGATCTTTGAGCGAATCTCGGCGAGACCGTTCTGCGAGTAGAATAGACATGGGTGCGTTGGAGATCCCCCGGTTACAGGGACTGAAATCCCTGTAAGAATCAGCAGGACAAGCGCGCATCTTACACTACCATATACCATTCCGTTTTGTAGTCGCGATCTTGTCAGAATCGTTACTCTCCATCGTCTGCTCTTCGCACGCAACGGAATCCGTACGCCTCATAGCCGAAGCACACGTCCGCCAGGGCGGGGGACTCGGCGTGGCGGGAAGCGGAACGGCAATCCTCCGCCGGGCTGTTCCATCCCCCGCCGCGCAATATGCGGTTTTCGCCCTCGGTTGGCCCTTCCGGGTCTATCGGGCTGTCCATCGGAAGATAACGCAGAACGTAGTAGTCGTTACACCATTCCCACACATTGCCGTGCATATCGAACAGGCCCCAGGGATTCGGTGCCTTCTGGCCCACAGGATGGGTTGTTTCATTGGCATTGTCCTTGAACCATGCGAATGCAGACAGGTTCTGAGGATCGGCGCCAAACGAGAAATCTTCGGCACATCCCGCCCGACACGCGTATTCCCATTCGGCCTCCGTGGGCAGCCGATAGCCGTTTGCGGTGAAATCGCAGCTTGGGGGATCCAGGGTATAGCAAGGTCGAAATCCCTCTCTCAGCGAGCGGACGTTGCAGTACTGCGCCGCTGCTGCCCAGCTTAATCTCTCAACGGGACGATCCGGTTCTTTCCATTTTGATGGATTGTTCCCCATCAGTTCTTCATAGGAACGCTGCGAGACCTCGAACTTGTCCATATAGAACTCATGGATGGTGATTCTCCGCGTCGGCCCTTCGTCGTCCCTCATCTCCGGGTCTCCCATGTAGAATTCACCGGCAGGGATCTGAATCATGGCAATACCGGTCTTTGTAACGATCTCTACCGGCGTCCCTCCATTCTTTGAAGATCCGCAGGCAAACAGAAAGACGGACATGCACAGTGGAATAATGTAGAAACTGATCCGTGGCATCGAAATTCCTTTCCTGTCTATATGGCGTACTTAATGCCGGGGGGCCTCATAACTCGCCGGGTTACGAAGGATGGCCTGGGTGCGATTCCGAATCTCTCTCGCAAGGTCGCCAATTTCCGGATGCAAGGCCGCCATCAATCCGGCCTTTTGGCGGAGCAATTTCACGGCCATTCGCGACTCGCCGACTAACTCATCCTGATTGTCTCCCACGCGTACAATCGCATTCGTGATTTCCTTACACTTTGCGAGGGCATCCTCTCCCTCGTAATCCCTTACCTCCGTGCGAAATTGTTGGACCAATCCCTCGGCGTACTCCGGTGTCCGGATTCTTGGCTTACGCCGCTCATAATTCTCTTCCACTTTTCCAATCAGAGCCGCAATTTCATCGAGTTGACTCGCATAGTTCGGATGACTCTTTTTCTGTTCCTCAAGAAACGATTTCGTTTCCCGTGCGAATTGTACGTATTGTTCGATCCTGCCTCGAATATGCTTCATGAACGCCAGGACATCATCCAGGGCCTGGTCGATTTCTTTTTGAGATTCCCTTTGACGTTTCTCCGCGTAAATCTCATTCAGGATGTCCCGCGCGGTGCAGGTCGCGATGCCGTGGAAGTTCTGTGCCTGCCCCTCCACGTCCAGGATGTATTCGCACGGCCCGACTCCAAGCGTATTCCGCACAATGTCTACTACGGTATAACGGTCCAGTGGCGTTTCCTGAATTCGATTGATCGGATATATTAACGTCGGACCATCGAACTGAGTCACCTTCCTTGAAAAAGGCTGTAAATAGCCTTTTCCGGACAGGTCCATCCAGCATGGATACCAGAACCAGCCGAGTACGGTTGTCCAACGCCGCCGGTTACCACTATCCATCCAGTCTCCGGTTCCCACCGCCTCCGCCGTACCGAGCCAGCCGTGCTTCTTGAAAGATCCGTCCGGATTCTCGGTCACCATTTCCCAACTGTCTATCAATCCGTTTGTGCATTGCCAATCCACTCGCCACTGTGCCGGAAAGGGAACATTCCAGTCCAGCGGAATGACTTTCTCGGTATCCTGAAGAGTGACGTCCCGCTTGTGCCAGATTCCCGAATGCTCCAGAATAGCAATCCAGAATTCTTCTTCTTCCGGACAAATCAGATCAGCCCGCGCGATGTTGCGGCTGCCATTTGCCTCTGCGAAATGAAGAACAATGTCTTCTTGGCTATTCTTCCATACACACATCACGATGGCATTTCCGTCACCCGTAAAGTTCACCAGGAAATTCTCGCTGGGAAGCTCGGCCTTATCGACAGGGACATTAGCGGGATTGATTACGATATCGTCGGCAAAGAAATCCGGCAGGACAGCATATTGAGCATCCTGATGAAGATTCGCCTTTAATTTACTGTGCCCGTTTCGGATGTGCAGGTACGGTCGCCCAACTTCGAGATCCAATGAGAATACGGGTTCGGCTGACGCTTTGTTTCGAAAGACTAAACCCAATTCGATTCGACTAAGAGAATTCTCGATGATGTTCACTTTCAGATTATCGGGGGATGAGGCAATTTCCTCGAAAGAGAGCATTGCTCGATCCGTGAACACGTTGCCGGACCGTGAGAAAGTCCGAATCGATTTTCCGCCGCTATGAATCAGTATGCCGACCTTGTCGTTCATGAGTGCGACATCACCGGCGAATTCGTGATCCGGCATTTCTTCAGGTACAAGAGACCAGGAGGATACTTGGGAAGAGAATTCGGGGCCTTTCAGGGATTCAACAGACGTTCCCGTGTCCATTAAGTAAGTAAACGGCTCAAGAGATGCATCGCTGTCAGCGGCAAGATCGGGAACAACAAAATAGACGGTCAAGAGAAGAAAGCAGAAGATCCTTGCGTGCATTCTATGAACAACCTCCGTAAGCCACGTTCAAACGACTATTGAAAATGCGCTATTCCCTGGCGAGAAAATTGCGCATTATGTTTTGAATTTCCTGATAAATCTTCAAGTGATCCGGTGCCTGCTCCATTCCCATGCGGCACAAACAATCCATCCACCGAAAGGACATACGACACTTGGACAAGGCATAGTCATCCACCGCACCGATGGATCGCATTTTCGAACAGATTGCGCTCATTTCAGCCGCAGAATCCGGTTTGGCGACAAGCGTTAAGATCTGGGAGCATAGTGTTTCCATGGATTCCTGACCTACGGAGTCGGCGGACCGGCGGGAGATGTCGGATTCCATGGTTTCGATAGTCATTTGGATTTTACGCAGGGACTGGGCCATGTTGGGGTTCTGCTGTTCTGTTGTCTTACAGAGCTCCGCAATTTCTTTCGCGCAGCCCCGGTACCCGTCAATCCTGGAACGGGTCTCCGATAATAATGCCATCATATCGGTACACTTATTTTGAATTTGTTCCGCGTAGCGAGATTGGCGATTCTTTGAGAACAGGTTTCCGATCCAGTCGGCGACGCGGTCCGGCGTGGGATAATCCTCTACGGCGATTTTCTCGGAATCCAGCACATACTGGCATGGCCCGACGCCGAGTGTATTTCGAAGAATATCAACAGGGCAGAACTGAGTAATCGGCGTGTCTTTTGTTCGATCAATCGGATAGAGCAGGAAAGAGTCCTGCTCTGCGGTAGAGGGAAATTCGGTTTCGCATGTTTGGGAGATCGCGAAGCCATTCTCCTTCAACAGATTGATGCGCCACTTGGCAGGGAATGGAGCAGATGGGGCGGCCTTCTGTCCTGAGTCTCCTTCAGGCGAGGAACGGGTGGACCATATTCCAGGAGTCTCCAGGAAGGCAAGCCATATTTTCGCGGATTCTTTCAAATCCAATTCAAGAGAATTCGGGCATGATTGTGGTGTTTGATCGGAGAATATGGCTTTGGCGGTATAAGCGGGGGAATCCCAGACCGCCATCACGATGGAATCCCCACTTGCTCCCAAGGCTAACAAGAATTGATCCGCAGGCAAGAAAACGGAATTCGTCTCCACTGCGCTGCCGCCGAACACCATATCGTCCGCGAAGAAGTTCGGAATCACCACATATTCGGAATCGTTGCGAATGGAGATACTGTCAGTATTCTCCATACAGATTATTTCGACAATGGAACTTGCCGGGGTAAGGCGAAAAGCGAACGTTTCGATTATTCTCTCTACAGCGAAGCCTACCGCAATCTCTACCGCGCCGGGAGTGTTTTCCACGATTCGAATCATGTCTATTGTTGGGGGGGAATCTGCTTCGGTGGCCGGTGTGAGGCGAGCGCGAAAGGCGGGACCGTTATCGAGAAGCGAATAGATGTCTACCGTCGAACCGTTCTTTCTTACTATTATCAGGATTCGATCATTCAGGATAATTGTGTCGCCCTGGAATGAATGGTCGGTGGTATCTTCGGCAATCAGAGTCCATCCATCTTTATCTACGAAGACAATGGGATCCGGTGTTTCAGGAATGGGGGTGACGGTGTCCAGAATATAGGGGAAAATGGCTCCCTTCTCGGCAATCAGCTCGTTTACCGTTGCTGCCCCGAGTGTGCCAGGAAGATACAGAAGGATAACGGCTAATACCGTTATGTGTGAAATTCGAGAATTATATTTAGAATGCATACGATGTCACTCGCAGACTGTCATGGGATCATTTCCAATCCGGATTGAGATCGGAGCTGCCGGATGTCAGCTGGACCGGTGTTCCGCCTTTTGCGGGTACTACATAGAGTTCCCAGGGGCCATTTTCCGTTACGCCCTGGCAATAGACTATATAGTCGCCGTTGGGACTCCATTGTCCGTAACGCTGGACTCCCCCGTAATACGTGAGGGGACGATTTCCGGTTCCATCCGGTTGGATTGTGTACAGATGAGTCTCGGTCTCATATACGAGACGTTTTCCGTCCGGGGACCAGTGGGGTTCACAGGCTGGATTTTTGTCGTAGATTTTTGCAGGTTCTCCGCCCTGGGTATCGACAAGAAACAGGCTGTTACCGGCATCCCAACGACAGGCGAAAGCGATCCGTGTGCCATCAGGACTCCAGGAAGGCCCGGAACAGTGTGGCCAATCCGCTGGGCTTATCGTTTTCTCGGCGCTCTGAGCCAGGTCGCGAATCCATATTTTCTCGTCACGTCGAAAGGCAATCCTGGCTCCATCCGGCGACCATTCCGCCTGGTCTCCATCGCAGATTCGCTCCGGTTGAGAACCGTCCCGGTGCATTTTCCAGATACCGGTTTTTCCGCCTCGTGTCGAACTGAACAGAATCCACTTCCCATCCGGGCTGAAGCGCGGGTCCACATCCATCGCATCCGGTTCGGTTTTCGTGATCTGACAAATGTCGGAGCCATTGGCCTGCATCGTCCAGATACACCACGAGCCGGAACGATTGCTCGAGAAGAGCATCTCGCCCTTCATCTCATTGAGATCGAGCGCCATTGCGACGAAGGGAAGGACTAGAAACACAAGGGCGTTTCCGAAGAAGGCGGCTCGCGTTTTTTCGAGGATCATAGTGGGCACCACTCCGTTTTCAACGTCTTTGTGTGGACCGGAAGGGGTCGGCGGGCGATCCGCCACGAAAAAGCAACAACGCAGGTATTCTATTCAGTGGTGAGACCGGCGGCAAGCAGACCTTGCCTGCGCTGCTATAC
>Ga0116141_10003557_pt1 | contig 13186 bp, 18 predicted proteins | sample AD_UKC097_MetaG_FD_89744 | JGI IMG/M metagenome (GOLD analysis project Ga0116141, IMG submission 89744) | Active sludge microbial communities of municipal wastewater-treating anaerobic digesters from USA - AD_UKC097_MetaG | ecosystem: Engineered > Bioreactor > Anaerobic > Digestate | place: USA... | reverse complement strand
CTGTCGAAATCAAGCAAGAGAATGACACACTGGTTGTTACCAGAAAAGATGATCAGAAAGAAAGCAGAGCCCTTCACGGTTTAACCAGATCACTCATCCAAAACATGGTGACTGGTGTAAGCGACGGTTACAGCAAAACCCTCGATATCGTGGGTGTTGGTTATAAAGTTGAAGCTAAAGAGTCAAATCTCCTTCTGTCACTCGGATATTCACACCCGATTTACTTCATCCCCCCGGATGATGTTTCACTTCAGGTGACTACTCCTACACAGATCGTCATAAGCGGGATCAACAAAGAATCTGTTGGTCTGGTTGCTGCAAAAATAAGATCATTCAGAAAACCTGAGCCATACAAAGGCAAGGGTATCAAGTACTCGAATGAAACAATTAGAAGGAAAGCCGGAAAAACAGCCGGTAAGAAATAATCGGAGTTGAAGTAATGATAAAGAATTCAAGATCAAAGATCAAGAAAAAGATCAGAGCAAAGATCTCGGGTACCGCTGAAAAACCAAGACTCACGGTTACCCGCAGCCTTAACCAGATATATGCCCAGCTTATCGACGACCTCGCTGGCGCCACAGTTCTGGCTGCTTCTTCCCTTAATAAAGAACTTCAGGAAGATCTGAAGAAAGCACAGGGCAAGACAGCTAAATCAAAAGTAGTGGGCACTTACCTGGCCAAAAAGGCGCAGGAAAAGAATATCACCACTATCGTATTCGACAGAAACGGCTACAAGTATCACGGTCGCGTGAAAGCTTTGGCAGATGGTTTAAGAGAAGGCGGCTTACAGTTCTAATTCCTTGCCGAGTCGTCTAACGGCAGGACAGCGGCCTTTGGAGCCGTATGTGGAGGTTCGAGTCCTCCCTCGGCAGCAGAGATAACAAGATTAACGGAGTATAAAATTTGAAGAGCACAAGAAATACAAATAGTGACGGCCTGAAAGAAAAGGTTGTTCATATCAACCGAGTCGCCAAAGTGGTGAAAGGTGGTAGAAGATTCGGTTTCAACGCCATAGTTGTTGTTGGAAACGGCAACGGCCTGGTTGGTGTCGGTCTTGGCAAAGCCAATGAAGTAACCGATGCTATTCAGAAAGGCATTGACGACGCGAGAAAGAACATGAAGCAGGTACTGATCGGTTCGCACACACTTCCGCATGAAGTTATCGGGAAGTTTGGAGCCGGTAAGGTTCTCCTTAAACCTGCCACCCCTGGTACCGGCCTTATTGCCGGCGGTGGTGTACGCGCGGTTCTCGAAGCTGCCGGTGTGCAGGATGTTCTTACCAAATCACTCGGTTCAAGTAATCCCCACAATCAGGTTAAAGCAACTTTAGCAGGTCTCCTCGACTTAAGAAGCGCGAAAGATATCGCCGACTTAAGAGGACTTTCTGTAAAAGAAATGTTTACCTTATAGTTCGGAGCGAATGAAATGAAATTAAAAATAACTCAAACCAAAAGCATTATTGACAGACCCAAAGATCAGAAGGCTACTATTGAGGCTCTTGGGCTATGCAGACCTCACAGGACTGTAGAACACAACGACACTCCTCAGATCAGAGGAATGATCAGAAAAGTAGCACATCTCGTTAAAGTGGAAGAAATTCAGGACTAAAAAGACATGAGTTACCTTAGCAATTTGAAGTATGCTCCCGGAGCAGTAAAGAAGAAAAAGAGAGTTGCCCGCGGTTCAGGTTCCGGTCACGGTAAAACCGCGACCAGAGGCTCGAACGGTCAGATGTCGAGATCAGGTGCCAATCACAGAGCCTGGTTCGAGGGTGGTCAGATGCCTATTCAGCGTCGTATCCCCAAATTTGGTTTTACTCCTCCTTTCAAAGTTTATTATCAGGCAGTAAACCTGTATGATATTCAGAAACTCGTTGATGCCGGAAAGCTCGATGAGAACACCGTCACGATAGAAGTGCTCCTTAATGCCGGTGTTATCTCAACAGCCAACCGCCCGGTTAAGATCCTCGGAACAGGGGAACTTACAGCAGCGGTAACCGTTAAAGGACATCAATTCAGTAAATCGGCGACCGAGAAGATCGAAGCAGCCGGTGGTAAAACAGAAACAATCTAACTGAGTATCAATGCAGCGTTTCATCGAAGTAATCAAAAACATTTTTAAGATCGAAGAACTTAGGAAGAGAGTTTTATACACTCTTCTTATTCTTTTGATCGTAAGAGTTGGCGCGCACATCGCATTGCCCGGTGTTGACAGTAATCTCTTGAAAGAGGCCATGTCCCGTCAGAGCAGCGATTCACTCTTCGGTCTTTACGACCTTTTCGTGGGCGGTGCCTTCCAGAACGCGGCGATCTTTGCTTTGGGTATAATGCCTTATATCTCGGCATCGATCATCCTTCAGCTCGCGGCTGCTGTTCTTCCTTCAATCGCCAAACTCCAGCAGGAGGGTGAAGAGGGAAGAAAGAAGATAAATCAGATGACAAGAGTGGGAACAGTTCTTATCGCGGGCCTTCAGGCTTGGGGAACAACCTTCACTCTGAACAGAACTGCTGATGGTGGTGGAATTGTAGCCGCCGGTATCGATCCTTATTTCTGGACGATACAGTCGGTGCTTATTCTCACCGCCGGTACCATATTCATGATGTGGATGGGTGAGCAGATCACTGAAAGGGGTATCGGTAACGGTATCTCGCTTATCATCTTTATCGGGATTATCGACAGGCTTCCTTACGCTCTGATCGCTGAGTATCAGTCGATCCAGGCCGGTGGCAACCTGATAATTTCGCTGATCCTCATCATTTTCCTCGTGTTTATCATCGCGGGTGTTGTTCTTGTTACCCAGGGTACAAGAAGGATACCTGTTGAGTACGCAAAGAGGGTTGTTGGAAGGAAAGTTTACGGCGGTGTAACACAGTATATTCCACTGAGGGTTAACACAGCGGGCGTAATGCCGATCATCTTCGCTCAGGCGATCATGTTCATCCCTAACACACTGCTTTCATTTTTCCCTGACAGTGAGTTCATACAGTCGATAGCCGGTTATTTCAATTATACATCGTTTGTATATTCGTTTTTCTATGCTATCATAATTATCTTCTTTACTTACTTCTATACAGCGATCGCCTTCAATCCGAAGGAGGTAGCCGACAATATGAAGAGGCAGGGAGGATTCATCCCGGGTATCAGACCCGGTAAACAGACTGCCGAGTTTATCGACAATATCCTTACAAAGATCACCCTACCGGGTTCGGTCTTCCTGGCTATTATCGCGATTCTCCCGGCTTTCATGTCAAGATTCAATATAGCCCCGACCTTTGCTCAGTTCTTTGGCGGAACAAGCTTGCTCATCGTGGTTGGTGTCGCTCTTGACACCATGACCCAAATCAATTCCATGATGGTAATGAGACATTATGACGGTTTCATGAAGGGCGGAAAACTAGTTAGAAGAAGATCATATTAAAAGTGATTCATATTAAAAACGCCAGAGAGATCGATGCGATCCGCGAGAGTTGCCGGATAGTTGCTGAAACGCTCAACCTGGTGAAAAAACACACAAAAGCGGGAATAACGACCGGAGAACTCGACCGAATGGCTGAAGATCATATCAGAAGCCGTGGTGGGATTCCGGCTTTCAAAGGATACCGGCAAGTGGGAACTCCCCCGTTCCCGGGTACGCTTTGCATCTCGATCAACGATACCGTGGTTCACGGAATCCCGGGAGACAGAGTGATAGCCGATGGGGACCTGGTATCAATCGACTGCGGCGTTAAGAAAAACGGATATTTCGGTGATGCTGCTTTAAGCGTTCTTATAGGTGATGACGAACGCAAAATGAAGCTCATGGAAGTAACTGAAAGATCATTGCATCTGGGAATTGATCAGGCAACTGACGGTAACCGGGTTCATGATATTTCGCACGCGGTTCAACAATTCGTGGAAGCCAACGGTTTTTCAGTTGTCCGGGCACTGTGCGGTCATGGGGTTGGAAAATACCTGCATGAAGATCCTTCTATTCCCAATTACGGAATTAAAGGAACAGGCAAAAAGCTTAAGGATGGAATGACCCTCGCTATCGAACCCATGGTTAACATGGGCAAGTATGAGGTTTTCGAATTAAGCGACGGCTGGACAATTAAAACGGTTGACGGTTTACCTTCTGCTCATTTCGAGCATACAATCTTGGTAAACGGACTGAAACCAGAAATCTTAACCGTAGAGTAAATGGCAAAACAAGGACCAATAAAAGTTGACGGAGTTATCACTGAAACATTGCCCAACGCAAGTTTCAAAGTGAAACTGGAAAACGGACACGAAATACTGGCACATATCTCCGGTAAAATGCGTATGCACTTTATCAAGATTCTTGTCGGCGACCGGGTCTCGATCGAGCTTTCTCCGTATGATCTGACAAAAGGAAGAATAACTTACCGGTATAAATAGCGGAGTATTAGATGAAAGTAAGAGCTTCAGTAAAAAAAATATGCGAGCACTGCAAGATTATCAAAAGAAAAGGCAGTATCAGGGTTATTTGCAAAAACCCAAAGCATAAACAAAGACAAGGATAGAATTTTTTCAAAGGAGAAATTTAATTGGCACGAATAGCTGGTGTAGATTTACCAAAGAATAAAAAGATTTTTTACGGCCTGCAGTACATTTTCGGTATCGGTCCCAACATCGCCGCCGAAATCCTTCAGAAGGCATCGATAGATCCTGACAGAAAGGTCGGATCACTCACCGAAGATGAAGTGGGTAATATCAGATCTGTTATTCAGGCAGACTATAAAGTGGAAGGTGCGCTTCGCTCTGAAGTTCAGCTTAACATTAAACGCCTTATAGATATCGGTACTTACAGAGGTTTAAGGCACAGAAGAGGACTTCCGGCAAGAGGACAGAGAACCAGAACCAATTCCCGTACCAGAAAAGGTAAGAGGAAAACAGTTGCCGGTAAGAAAAAAGCAGTAGCCAAAAAGTAATTGAAAATCGGAGGATAGTAATTTGGCAAAAACTACCAAAAAAGTTAAAAAGAAACATGTTGTCGATGCCAACGGTATCGCCCATGTTAAAGCATCGTTCAATAATGTGTTGGTAACCCTTACCGATGTATACGGCAACACCATTTCATGGTCGACTGCCGGTAGGAACAGTTTCAAAGGTTCGCGCAAAAACACACCGTTTGCCGCTCAGGTCACCAGTGAAGCAGCCGCAAAGGAAGCCTATGATCTCGGCTTGAGAAGAGTTGAAGTCAGGGTTAAAGGCCCCGGTGCCGGCAGAGAATCAGCCATAAGAGCCCTCGTTAATGTTGGGTTCGAGATCACTTCGATCAAAGACATAACGCCTATCCCACACAACGGATGCAGGCCACCGAAAAGAAGAAGAGTTTAATTTTATTATTGGAGAATTAGTAAATGGCAAGATACACCGGTTCGGTTTGTAAATTGTGTAGAAGGGAGAGACAGAAACTGTTCCTTAAAGGGAGCAGATGCTTCTCAGAAAAATGCCCGTTTGAAGAAAAAGGCAAAGACAGCAAAAGAAAAAACTATCCTCCGGGACAGCACGGTCAGTCGAGAAAATCCAAAGTTTCCGAATATGGTATTCAGCTTAGAGAAAAGCAGAAGATCAAAAGGATCTACGGAGTTCTTGAGACCCAGTTCAGAACAGTCTTCGAAAAAGCCTCCCGTCAGAAGGGTATTACCGGTACAAACATGTTGCAGCTCCTCGAAAGAAGGCTCGACAATGTGGTTTACAGACTCGGCTTCGCTCCTTCACGCAAGGCAGCTCGTCAGCTCGTCCGTCACAGACACATTCTCATTAACGGCAATATCGTGGATATTCCATCATACACTCTCATGCCGGGTGATGTGATCAAGATAAAAGACAAGAGCAAACAGCTGGATATTATTCACAATTCGCTCAAGAGAGTAAAAGACAGTCTCTACCCATGGTTAAGCGTTGACAAAGCGACCCTCAGCGGTACTTTTATCAATGTACCTGAAAGAGAAGAAATGCAGCTCAATGTTAACGAGCAGTTCGTTGTAGAGTTGTACTCTAAATAACAAAAATGAAATTTTTAGAGGTTTAAATGAGTGGATCATATCTGAAGATACCGGATGCTGTCATTTGCGAGGAATCGTCGTACAGCACCACTTTTGGCAGATTCTTTCTGCAGCCGCTTGAGAGAGGTTATGGAGTGACCATTGGTAACTCCCTGAGAAGAATACTTATTTCTTCGCTCCCGGGTGCTGCGTTCACTGCTGTGAAGTTAGGCGGGGTTCTTCATGAGTTCAGCACCATCCCCGGTGTTGTAGAAGATGTAACAGAGATCATCCTCAACCTGAAGCAGGTCAGGATGAAATTGCTGAACAAGAAGCCGGCGAAGATCGAGTTCACGATCCAAGGACCCAAAGAGGTTACTGCCGCTGATATTCAGAAATACACCGCTGATCTTGAGATCCTTAACCCAAATCAGCACATTGCAACACTTCAGGGCGACGCCAAATTTGAAGTGGAGCTCCGTGTCGGAAGAGGGAAGGGTTATGTTCCCGCGGTTGACAACAAGTCTCCGGATTTCACAATCGGCATGATCGCTATCGATTCGATCTATTCCCCGATCGTGAACGCAACATACGAAGTTGAGAATGTCCGTATCGGTGACAGAAACGATTACGAAAAACTCGTGATGAATGTTACCACCGACGGTTCGATCACTCCGGATGACGCATTAACACAAGCAGCTAAAATAATGAGAGATCACCTCCAGCTCTTCATCAATTTCGATATTGAGCAGGAAGACACGCACGAAGAAGTTAAGAAAGACTCTGAAAAAGACAGGATCAAGAAGATACTTCTTACCAATGTTGACGATCTCGAGTTAAGCGTGCGCGCTCATAATTGCCTGAAAGCTGCTAACATCAAGACCATCTCCGATCTTGTGGCCAAGGATGAAGCTGAAATGCTCAAGTTCAGGAACTTCGGACGGAAGTCACTCGCGGAATTGATGGAGATCGTCGAAACCCTCGGCCTCGAATTTGGCATGAATATCGACGAATACATTAAAGACGACAGCAGTTCAAACTAATCCGGATGAAGGTTTAAGAAATGAGACACAGAGTTAAAGGTAGAAAACTAAAGAGAACACACAGCCACAGGAATGCGCTTCTTAAGAACCTGGCTGGCTCACTCTTCTTGCACAAAAGGATCGAGACAACTCTCGCCAAAGCAAAAGAGTTGAGATCATTCGCTGAACCACTCATTACCAGAGCCCGTAAAGGCTCGCTCCACGATCAGAGAATCGTTATGAGTGTTCTCAGGAACAAAGAAGCTGCTAAAGAGCTCTTCAGAAGTATTGTTCCTCAGGTTGGCGAAAGAAAGGGTGGTTACACCCGCGTTGTAAGAACAGGTGTCAGACTTGGTGATGCTGCTCAGATGGCGATCATCGAACTGGTGGATTACAATGAAGCAGCCAACCAACTCGCTCAGGCAAGACAGGAAGCCCGCGAGACGGCCGCTCAGACCAAGAAAGAAAAGGAAGCTGAAAAAGCATCGGCTGAGGCCTGATCTTCTTAAATGATTATAACTAAAGAGTAATCCGTCGCTACGGATTACTCTTTTTTTTTCTATGTTCGAGACCATTGAATTTACAGGATCCTTCACGGATCTTTCGTCGCTTAAAAACAGGTTACCCGAGGTGGTGATCGCCGGTCGTTCTAACGCGGGCAAGTCTTCCTTTATCAATCACATAACCGGTAAAGCCGGGATTGCAAGGGTGAGTTCGACCCCGGGAAAGACGCGTTCGCTCAATTACATCAAGATAGATGGAACATTTTACTTCGTTGACCTTCCCGGCTACGGTTACGCAAAGGTGAGCAAGACTGAACGGGAGCGGTGGGGTAAATTTATCGGAAACTATTTCTCGGTCTCAGGCGAAATAAGACTTGTGGTTCATCTGGTCGATAGCCGGGTGCCGGGGAGTATGCACGATCTGGAATTTAACCAATTTTGCTCCAACTTCACGCAAGGTTACATAATGCTTCTTACGAAGACCGACAAGCTAAACCAGAGTGAGATGAGCAGCGCCATTAAATCCGCGGAGAAATTCTACCCCGGGATGAAAGCTTTCGAGAACATCTTCCCGTACACCATCAGGTCGGGGAAGTTCAAAAAACATGTGGTGAACGCAATCAAAGATCATTTAAATCAAAAGAGTCGTCTTTAGATTTGATTATCTGATTATACAAGACTATTTTTGAGGTTTAAAGAGTTTCGAAATTCAGATGAACACAAAACAGCTCACTAAATACGGACTTATCGCATTAGCACCGGTTGCTCTGTTGCTTTTGATCCTGATTGGTGATACAGTTACCCGTATTGTGATGGGGCTGGTACTTGTAACCGATCTTATCTATCTCGCCCTTTTGTTCCGCAGAGAAAGCACCGAGAAGGTTTTCGATGAAATTCTGAACGAATCAAAACCACATAGCGAAGCTAACGATCTGTTTGATGCCGATACAATCAAGGTTACCGGTACATTTGTTCCACAGGAGCATCCGCAGCAAAAGCCCGTGGCCCCCGCCTTCAAACAAAACACTGTATCAACCACCGATGCTCCGCGGAAGGGGAATATAATCACCCTGAGTGATGAAGAACCTTCTGATATAAGTGAACGCTATTTCGAGATCATAAACGAAACTGCTCCCGGAATAGAGAACAACAAGGCCACTATAAGTTTCTTCCTCGACAAGATGATCAAACTTGTCCGTGAAGGTATGATGGCGCACAGCGCAGTGTTCTTCTGGGTTAACCAGAACACCCGAAGGCTTACTCCGGCTGCATACATAGTTGGCACAGATGATTTCAGGGCGATGCCAATTCCAATAGAAAGTGACCTCCTCAGCCAGGTATTTACTCATGAGAGGCCGGTATCGAAAGCCACGATTACCGCCGAAGAGGAACCCACTCTCATTAAATATTACAACGGACCTCACGGAATAAGGAGCTTCGCCGCGGTACCGGTGTTCTTCGACCGTAAGGTTATCGGTGTTATGGCGGTCGACAGCAAGGATGAAGACGCATTCGGGCCCGAAACCCTTTTCGCCATGGGACGCTATGTAAGGATCATTACCCATGTTCTTTCGATAGTACAGACCGGTTTTCTGGAGGGTCTCGCCGAAAAGCGTCTTAAAGCGATGAATGGCATTATCGATCAGCTCCTGATCTCCAGCTCTGTCGATGACATTTTGGGGGTTTTCGAGCAGCGGCTTCGAGAACTCATCCCTGCAAAGGTGATCTACTTCATCGATTCCCCCGGAACAACAAACTCACTCAGGATATCGAGGGTTTTCACCACTGAAGGGGTTCCGTTTGTTCCCGAGGGGACAGAGGTTGAAGTGGCGAACACTCTGGCCGGCACGCAACTCTCGAATCCGGGACCGCTCTATTACAAGAATGTTGGCGACGAAGAGATTCCCCGGTTTAACCAGACGGAAGAGAGGGTAACAAAGGGTTCCCTCCTGACGGTGCCACTAAATATTAACGGGCAGCTGATCGGGATACTCTGTCTCGAGTCACCCGAGAACAATGCTTTCACCTCGGCTGAAACCAGGTTCGTGGCACGGTTGAATTCATTGCTGTCTTATGTATTTTACAATTTCTCGCTGCAGATGATGCTCCGCAACGATGTGTTATACGATGCCGAAACCCGGGTGATGAACAAGAAGTTCTTCATGGAGAGGGTGGATCAGGAGCTGCACAGGGTTAAGCAATTCAATCTCCACGGAGCATTGGCACTTATTGGTGTGGATAAAGCCCCGGAACAGATGGAACTTTTCAGTTCAGACCTTTCATCAAAGCCGCACCTCAGACTGGCGGAGTATCTAAGAAGTGAGGCCGGTCATGATCTCACGCTTGGCAAACTTGACAAGGATATCTACGGCGTTTTCTTCTTTGGTACAGAAACCAAGAAAGCATTCATCTGGGCTGAGAAGCTGAAAACCAAAGTTTCCAAACAATCTGCCACCGCCGCGGGTGGCGGAAACGGATTCACAATTTCAGTGGGGATAGCCCCCGCGGAAAACAAAAGCAGCTTCGAAGAGATCTTCCAGCTTGCCCTGCTCGCGCTACAGAAAGCACAGGAGGGGAACGGCGGGAAGGTGGTATCGTCAGCATAGGAGGACCGGGATCAGAAATTTTGTTTTTATAGTGCTTGATGGTGTCGGCATAGGTGAACTGCCGGATGCTCCCAACTACAACGATCAGGGGAGCAACACCCTCTGCAATACTGCCGCGAAAACAGGCGGGCTGAGTATTCCAAATCTTAGAGCCTTGGGGCTCGGAAATATCCGGCAAATACCAGGCGGTGCTCCCGTTGGTGCTCCCGCGGGAGCATACGGAAAAATGCTGGAAGTGTCAAAGGGTAAAGACTCAACTTCGGGTCACTGGGAGCTTGCCGGCATAATATCCCCAAAAGATTTTGACTATTTCCCTGATGGCTTCCCCCAGGCCATGATGGATGAGTTTATGGCTCTCACAGGCTGTAAGGGTTACCTGGGAAACAAGGCTGCTTCGGGCACCGAAATCATAAAAGAACTTGGTGAGGAACATATCCGCACAGGATATCCGATTGTTTACACCTCGGCCGATTCAGTTTTTCAGATTGCTGCCCACGAAGGGTACTTCGGGCTTGAGAGGCTGTATGAAATTTGCGCGATAGCAAGGCACCAACTGCTGAAAGATCATTTTGTGGGGAGGGTTATAGCCCGGCCATTTATCGGCGAGACTGCCGGAACATTCAAACGGACCACGAATAGAAGGGATTATTCACTTGATCCCCCCGGCGACACAATGCTCGACCATCTTCGTTACAACGGGATAAGAACAGTCGCGATCGGGAAAATCGGCGACCTTTTCAACGAAAAAGGGTTGGATGTAGTAATCCACACAAAGTCGAACAGTGAGGGTTGTTCCGAAACCTTGAAGGCGATGGGTGAATTCAGTAATTCATTCATAATGACCAATCTGGTTGATTTCGATGTTTACTACGGTCACCGGCTCGATCCTGACGGGTTCAAAAATGCACTTGAAGATTTCGATAAGGTGCTCCCTGAAATATTGGCAAAAATGGACGATACCGATGTCCTGCTTCTTACCGCGGATCACGGGAACGACCCCACCGTCAGCTCAACTGATCATACACGGGAGTATGTACCTGTGATTATAACCGGGAGAGGTGTAAAACCGGTGAATCTTGGAGTAAGAGCTACATTCGCTGACGCGGGTAAAACTGTGCTCGACTGGTTCGGAATTGATGCTCCTGTTTACGGGGAAAGTTTCCTCACGAAAAACTGATTTTCCCGTCGCGGTGGAACACTCTTGCGGGAACCTGAATGGAATTAAAACAGTCTAAAAATTGTTTAAAGGTTGGACTAGATCCGGCCGTGAATCGAGGCAAATGTGATCATAGGAAGAGTGATCGGAACAGTATGGTCGACCAAGAAAGATGAAAATCTTGTTGGTGCCAAATTCCTTGTAGTCCGCGAGCTTGATCTCGAACTGAAGGATAAAACAAATTTTGTGATAGCCGTCGATAGTGTCGGTGCCGGTGAAGGTGAAGTGGTGCTTGTGGCTACTGGAAGCAGTGCCCGACAGACCAATATTACAAAGAACAAACCGGTCGACGCGGTTATCATGGCTATAATCGACAAACTCGACAAAGCGGAGCAGTAGAATGTTCCTGGCACGGGTTATCGGGAATCTATGGGCTACCAGAAAGTACGAAAGCCTCGAGGGGGCATCGTTCAGGATAATTCAGCCCATGAATGCCGATCTGGAGAAGACAGGCACCCCGATAATCGCGGTTGACACTGTCGGAGCCGGAACCGGAGAGATAGTGGTTTACATCACAGCGAGTGAAGCAGTGATACCACTTCCCGTGGATATGGCCCCGGTCGACGCGTCAATAGTTGCCATCGTGGACTCATTGTACACGAAGAAACCAGTATAATTTTTGAATAACTTTACCAGAGAGAGGTGGTATCGGTGAGAATAACAAAGCAATATACCAACCGTGAAAGCCAGTCGCTTGATAAATATTTGCAAGAGATCGGCAAAGTTGATTTGCTTACTCCTGATCAGGAGATTGAACTTGCCATCCGTATCAAAAACGGAGACCAGAACGCGCTCGAAACACTTACCAAGGCGAACCTCAGGTTTGTGGTTTCAGTGGCAAAACAATATCAGAACCAGGGTCTTTCCCTCGGAGACCTTATTAATGAAGGTAATCTTGGCTTGATCAAGGCCGCGAGAAGATTCGATGAGACCAGAGGATTCAAGTTTATTTCTTACGCTGTGTGGTGGATCCGTCAGTCGATCCTTCAGGCTCTCGCGGAGCAGTCGAGAATCGTAAGACTTCCACTTAACCGTGTTGGCGCCCTCAATAAGATAACAAAGGCATACAGCCAGCTCGAGCAGGAGTATGAGAGGGAGCCCAGGGCTTCAGAGATCGCCGCTGAAGTTGAGATGGATGTTAATGAAGTGGCAGATACCCTGAAGATATCCGGTCGCCATGTCTCGGTTGATGCTCCGTTTGCTCAGGGCGAGGATAACCGTCTTCTCGATGTACTTCAGAACGATCAGCACCCGATGCCCGACTATACCCTAATGTCGGAATCTCTGAAGAAAGAGATCGGCCGTGCCCTTTCTGCCCTTACAGAGAGGGAAGCTGAAGTTATCAGGCTATACTTCGGTCTTAATAAAGAACACTCACTTACCCTTGAAGAGATCGGTGAAAAATTCAACCTTACCCGTGAGCGAGTAAGACAGATCAAAGAAAAAGCGATCAGAAGATTACAGAGAAACCCTAAAACCAAAAATCTTAAGGCATACCTTGGTTCTTAGAAACCGACTTGTACACCTTTTAGCAACAGCCGGCGGGGTATTATTCCTAACCGGCTGTTCACTTTTTCAGCCTGCCGCCGGGCGGGGTGAAGAGCCCGGAAATGTGAAACCAACCAAACCCCCGGTTGAAGAAACCCGTATTCCAAAAGATACAAGCAAGCCGGCGGTTACCGTTCAGAATAAGGAGGAAGTCCTCAGAATACCGGCCGACACTTCCACTGAAGAAGGCGGCGAGGGCTACTACTACCTCCCCGAGACTGAAATGATCTCGATGGATGACCTGATAATGGACAATGTCGAGAACCTCACCGACAAACAGAAGCAGAACCGCGATATCCTG
>Ga0116141_10003556_pt1 | contig 13188 bp, 10 predicted proteins | sample AD_UKC097_MetaG_FD_89744 | JGI IMG/M metagenome (GOLD analysis project Ga0116141, IMG submission 89744) | Active sludge microbial communities of municipal wastewater-treating anaerobic digesters from USA - AD_UKC097_MetaG | ecosystem: Engineered > Bioreactor > Anaerobic > Digestate | place: USA... | reverse complement strand
TCACCGAGAATCTGAACTTCGATGTGCTTTGGGTCCTCGATGAACTTCTCGATATACACCGCGCTATCACCAAAAGCTGATAACGCCTCCCTTTTTGCAGAAAAATATGCATCTTCCATTTCTGTGGAGGAATAAACTTTTTTCATTCCTTTTCCTCCTCCCCCGGCTGAGGCTTTTATAAGAACCGGATATCCGATCTTGGATGCAAAAGCTGCCGCCTCTTCGATCGACTCGACCGGTTCGGTTGTTCCCGGTACAAATGGAACTCCATGTTGTTGCATGATCTGACGGGCACCCGTCTTGCTTCCCATCATCTCAACCGACCTTGCTGAGGGGCCGATAAATGTAAGCCCGGCATTCTCTACCGCTTCGATGAAATGGGCCCGCTCAGAGAGAAAACCATATCCGGGATGAATCGCTTCCGCGCCGGATAGTTTGGCTATCTCAAGTATCTTTCCAATATTAAGGTAAGTTTCGCTCGCTGTGGTACCAGGCAGGTGGTAAGACTCATCTGCATATTTGACATGAAGTGAATTGCGGTCGGCATCGGAGTAGACGGCAACAGTTTCAATCCCAAGCTCCCTTGCACCCCTGATGATCCTCAAGGCAATTTCACCACGGTTCACGATCAAAATCTTATTGAAATACATCTCTGTTACTCCGTAAATTCAACTATTGTTACTCCTTCACCACCAAGATCAACCGGAGCATAATAAAAATTACTAACTTTAGGATTCTGCTTCAGCAGGTCATGCACAATTTTCTTGAGCGCTCCGGTACCCTTGCCATGCAGAATTTCCACACGGTTAAGATTGGAAATATAAGCATCTATCAGAAAGCGTTCAACTCTTCCTTCGATATCCCCTGCTCTCTCCCCTCTGATATCAAGCCGGTAGCCGACATCCGATCTCACTTCGACGGTGCTCTGTCTCCGTTGCTCTTTTCTTACAGTTTTGTTGGAAACTTTAATACATTCATCAACTTTAAATGAGATTTTTAAGGGACCTGTGGCAATAACCAGGCTCTTACCGTCAGGGGAGATCCCGATCACTTCTCCATAAGTTTCTGAATCCCTCAGTTTAACTGTGTCTCCGATGTTTATCGGGGTTTTATCCTCTTCAGTTTCGACAGGTGTGTCGACCTTGATGTTTTTAACTCTACTCTTAAGTTGATCAAGCTTCTTACCCGCGCTGCTTGTGGCAACCTTCGATGCCTGCGATTCCTTGATCTCCTTTATCACCTTCTGTACCTCGCGATTAGCCTCATCAATGAAGACAGCGGCTTTTTCTTTAGCCTCACGAAGAATTTTATTCTTTTCCTTGTCAAGCTCTTTTACCTTCTTCTCATACAGGTTGGAAAGTCCCGTCAGTCTGGTATTCTCTTTCTCGAAGTGGTTCAGTTTGGTCATCAATTCCTGCTCCCTCTCCTCAACTTCAAGAAGTATCTTTTCGAGACCGGCACTGATATCTTGAACAAAACCCGTTGCCGTATCGATGAAATCTTTATCAAAACCCAGACGGATCAAAATTTCGAAGGCGTAACTTGAACCGGGTATCCCCTGCCTGAATTGGTATGTAGGTTTCAACTCATCAGTATCAAAACTCATTGAAGCATTATAGAAGCCTTCTATTTCAGAAGCGAGCGCCTTCAGTGCAGATAGATGCGTGGTCGAAAAAACAAGACTACCCGCCGAGTGCAGTTTCATCAGAATTGAGCGGGAGATCGCAGCGCCCGAATCTGGGTCAGTACCTGTGCCGATCTCGTCGATCAAAACCAGTGTGTTCCTGCCAGCCTGTTCGACAATATTTTTAATGTTGGAAAGGTGCGAGCTAAAAGTGCTAAGATCATCATCGATCGATTGCGAGTCGCCGATATCCACCAATATCTTATCAAATATGTGGAAATTGGTATCCGGTCCTGCCGGAATATGTATTCCTGACTGGGCCATCAGTGCCAAGAGTCCAATACTCTTTATGAGAACAGTTTTGCCACCTGCATTGGGGCCGGTGATAACCACGGAGTTTCCGGGTTCAACCTTGAGGTTAAATGGAACCGTTCCCCGCATCCCGTGTTTAATAAGCAGTAGAGGGTGTCTCCCGCCATAAACCTCAATCCGCCTGGTCTGGTCGAAAGACGGGAACGAACCGATCACTTCAATTGAGTAATTTCCCCTGGCAAAGATCGAATCAAGCCTGGTCACTGTTTCATAACTCAAAATGAGATCTTCATAGATTGACCTGATCCTCAGAGTGACTTCCTTTAAGATTCTCTCAATCTCCCTTTTTTCGGCGAAATTAAGTGAAACTATATCGTTGTTCAGATTCAGTGTTTCTTCCGGCTCAATGTAAACAGTCTGTCCCGTGGATGATTCCGAATGAATAATACCTTTTATCTGTCTCTTATACTCAACTTTAACCGGTACTACTAGCCTGCCGTCGCGAAGAGTGAGGTAATTTTCCCTCGTGATGTCTTTCTCGGTAAGATCTTTTACGATCCGGGTCACATACCTTCTAAGTTCTTCAGATTTTTCGCGGATATCTTTTCTGATGCTTTGGAGGGTTTTACTTGCTGAATCCTTAATCTCACCTGATGAGTCGAATATCGTTGAAATGTATCGCTCGAACAATTTATCTTCGAAGAGAAAATTACCCAGTTCTGAGACAACGGGTGCGACCTCACGATTGGTTTTGAGATACTGCTTCAGATTAGCAGAACAAATCGCAAGTTCCACAATATTAAAAACCGCTTTTGCAGTAAGTACTGCCCCATCAACCTTGGTAAGATGAAGGTCTTTAATGATATCGGTCAGTGAGGATATCGGCGGATATCCCCTCTCATTGATCAGTTCTTTCGCCTCCGATACACAGGTGCCCTCGTAGAGAATCGCGGTCTGAGTCGCAAGTGGTTCAAGAGCAAATACGAGGTCTTTTCCACGCTGAGTGTAGCAATACTTCGCTACTTGGGCGAGTACCTTCTGAAATTCCAGTTTCTCTTTATTGAACATCTGTTCCGGGGATAGACAATTTTTAGAAAAGTATTTCTTTTTTCGGCTCTCCGGCTTTTTCCTGGGGAATTATCGCATCAATAATAGTCGGCAATAGCCCTCTGACCGAAGAGTAAAAATATGAACCCCTCGCCGTCTCTTCCGCGGGAAAGGAGAGTTTAGAGGCAGCAAAAAAAATCGCGCTCATGAAAATCACGATCTGGATGGCTCCCGCGAGACCACCAATTATTTTATTTACCATATGATTCACTTTGTCGTGAATTTTGGTGGCTTTTACGATTATTGTTGTCAGTACCTGGAAGAAAATAAAAATGGTAACACCACCTATTATACCGGCAGAACCGTCAGCCACGCCCAAAAGTTTTTTGTATACGGATCCCATTTCACCGGCGAACTTGATCGCAAGAAATATACCAAGGAAAAACCCGATCACATCAAAAACCTTTTTGACGAATCCCTCTTTGTACCCAAGATAGAAGGATGCCAGAGTGAGCACTACTACAACAATATCAATCCAGTTCAAATGATCTAACCGCGGAGAAAGTCTTCTACTGCTTTCTTAATAAGAGAACCGTCAGCTTTACCTTTAAGTTCTTTCATAACGGCTGGCATCAGTTTACTGAACTCGCCACCTTTCTCGATTCCGGCGAAAGATGCAATCTCAGCGACTTTACCTGCTATCTCAACGGAAGAAAGCTGCTTTGGCAGAAATCCTGAAATTATTGCCAGTTCCTGCTCCTCTTTGTCGGCAAGATCATTCCGGCCGGCAGTCCGGTAAATATCCATGGCTTCTTTTCTCTTCTTCGCCATGGAAGAGAGCAGATTCTGCTCTTCTGTTTCATTTTGCAGTTCACCCTTGCCGCTTTTTTCGTACTCGAGTATCGCAGCACGGATCGAACGGATGGTTTCCAGACGGAGTTTATCCCCGCTTTTCATCGCGCTTTTTAATTCTTCGTTGATCTTATCTTTAAGACTCATTTTTCATCCTTTTGTTTTTGTGATGAAATGTAATTCACTCGCAAACAGTTTGCTTTTCTGAGTTCGAGTTGAACCGATTCAACCAATGCCATCGGCACATTTTTATCCACCCGCATCTGAACTATTACATTATTCATCCGCGATCTGATAACTTCAAATTTCTCTCTGACATTTTCTTTACTGACAACCATATCGTTGATCTGAATCCGGCCATCCCTCCCGATATAAAGCCATGCGTTAAGACGGCGATTATCAAACTTTTCTGAAGTGATCGCTTCTGGAAGGTCGTATTCCACCTTAACATCGATCTCTTTCAGAACTGTGGATACCATAAAGAACAATAACAGTATGAAGATGATGTCAGGCATCGAAGCCAACGGTATCCCGGGCTTAGAATCTTTTCTTTTCTGTTTTCCCGCAAAACTAATCATTATTTTTCAATTCACCGACAGTGATCAAAACCGGAACTTTTGTTGAAATTGTATTTCGTTCTTCCTCACCAAGTGTTCTGAACGAACGGCCGAATTCTCTCCGCGAAAGCTCATCCTGAACAACCCTGTAACCCCTCTTAATATTATCCAATGCTGCAATGTACTTTTCATAGGGCACCTCTCCGGAGTAAAGCAACAGAGTGACCGGCTTCTCCTCTTCAGGAAGCCCAATGGTCTCGCGCGCCTTCCTGGAAACCGCTGTAAAGAGTTCATCAGTCGTTGAGGGCATGCCATTCAAAAATATCCCCCCGGGTAATAGTCTCACTTCAATAACCCGCGATTTTTCAACCTGTGCAGGTGACTCTTTTGGATCATATTCGGGCAACGAGAGACTTATTCCCGTATCTATGTCAATTGTGGCCGCTACTATGAAAAATATCAGGAGAAGGAAGGCAATGTCAGACATTGAAGCAAGCGGGACCTCGGGAAGCCCTTTCCTCCTCCGTCTGATAAAACTCATTTTTTGTGCTTGTTTTGCTTCAGTGTATAAAGACTGTCAATCAACTCTACCGAACTCTCTTCCATATCGGAGACCAGGTCGTCGATGCGTGATATGAAATAATTATAGAATACTTGGAGTATCATCGCGACAACCAGTCCGAACAATGTTGTGATAAGAGCTTTTGCGATGCCACCGGCAACAATGGCCGGAGATATCTGATTTGCTTCCTTGATTGCCTCGAATGCCTCAATCATACCCTGAACAGTTCCGGTGAAACCTAACATCGGTGCCAGAGCGATACAAAGAGATATCCAAACCATCCTTTTCTCAAGAAAACCGGTTTCGATGCTTCCATAAGTCATTATCGCTTTTTCAACCGATTCGAGTCCTTCGTCAAATCTTTGAAGTCCGGCATGGATTATGGATGAGACTGAGCCCGGGTTTTGTTCACAAACTTTTTTGGCAGCATCAACTCCGTTTGTTTCTATCTCAAGTTTGATCTTGTTAACAAAAGAGCGAGTGTTGATCTTCGACTTGCGCAGGGTATAGATCCGCTCGAAACTTAGTACCAAGCCCGCTAAAAACGCTATCAGGATCGGATGCATAAAATCACCGCCGTCAATATACATCGAAGCCAAAGAGTTCATTTTTATCTCTTATTGAGTGTCTTTATAAATGTTCCGGAAACGGTATCTTAGCTTGAAAATATTTCCGGATATAAAATTGTAGTTATCAAATACAGAGAGGATGAATTTACCCGTTTCGGTGGGTTTTATTAGAGTCTCTACCAATCCCGGGTTGATCCAGTCCCGGTTTGCCGGAGTATCCAGAATGTAGGGTGCAATGGCATTAACTGATAGACCGATTTCACGCCCCTCTTCAGCTCCTGCTTCCACAAGATAAGATAGCGCGGCCTTCGAGGCGCCGTATGCTGCCCTCCCTGCTTCACCCGAAAAAGCAGAATACGCAGAAGTAAACATCGCTGAACCACCGGAGGAATCCTCAACCTTCTTTTTGAACTCCGCGAGAATATTGAAACTGGAAAGATAGTTCATTGAGATCATCTTCGATACTTCCTCACTCGTGGTTTCTTCAACCTTCTTTCCGCCAACAAAACCACCGACGGTACTGAAAAGAAAAAGAAGCTTGCCCTGAGCAGGTTCGATCACTTCAAATGCTCTTGCAGCTTCACCTGCAGTCGCAAGGTCGCCTGTTTTCACCCAAATCTCTTTTTCATCTGATCTGTTCTCGATTTTTACATCAAAGAGATAGAGGCGGTCGAAACCGGCGTTCCTGAAAACATCAGTAACGCCGGAACCGAGGGCACCTTTGCATCCGAAGATCAAGGCTTCTTTTTTAATCACTACTGCATTCCTGCATTCGCTTCATCCTTTTCACCCGAACCGGAGAGCGAAACATTACCTTCTTTGATGTGCTTGTAGAGCAGATCGTTTTCGATAATGTAATGAAATCTTTTGGTGAATTCGTCGAGCGATATTCCACAAGTGGCCGCAAATTTTGCCAATTCATGCGGATCTTCAAAATCGGAACTGCTGAGTCTGAGCATATACCTCCTTGCGATGAGGAACGACTCATTTGAAGGATCTACCATTCTCACTTTGGTCTTCTTGGTCTTGGGATCAAGAATATCTTTGAAGTAAAGCGGCACGAATTTGCCACCCTGGATCGAAACCATCGCGGCGTTTCCACCATTTAATATAAACTGAGCTGCCGAGTAACCGAGATCTCTGGTGTACTCCATATCAAATGGTATCGGATCTGCACATCTAAGTTCGTATCCGATATTTTTAGCAACAATCGTCACCTTGTGGCCGAACTCTTTCAGCCGTTCCTGAACTTTCGATTTAAGAATTTCACCAAGATTAACTTCAGCGATCCTGAGGTTATCGTGGGCATCGCGCTCAACTTCTCCAAGCGAGATTAGTTCATTCGGATCAAGATGTTCAACCAGACCCTCAGCGAGTATGGCCACACCATCCATCTTTCCGTAACTGATCCTTTTGATGATCGCGCCAACGAGAATATCGATAATATGATCAATTTTGATTGTTTCAGAGGGGAATTCTTCAGGGATAAGTGACAGGGTTGCACCGGCAGCTTTTCCGATTCCAAGTGCAAGGTGACCGGCTTTTCTTCCCATTGTGACGACGAAGTACCATCTGGAAGTGGTCTGCGCGTCGACCATCAGGTTTTTTACGATCTCAACTCCGATGTGCCGGGCAGTCTGAAAGCCAAATGTCGGGATACCATGGGGCAGATCAAGATCGTTATCGATCGTCTTTGGTACATGTACAACACGGATCCTTCCGGCAGCCATCTCTTCCACTTTCATGGCTGAGTATGCTGTATCATCACCACCAATGGTGATCAGCTTGTCGACATTGAGCCGAAGCAGTGAAGTAACTGTATTTTCAAGATGTTTTTTGTTCTTTGTGGGATTGGCTCTCGAGATACCGATGAACGATCCGCCCCTGAAATGGATGCGGCTAACCTCATCGATTGTGAGTGAATGGCAATGACCAATTTCGCCTTCCATGATCCACTGGAAGCCGTCTTTGATTCCAATAACCTCAATACCTTCAACTGCCGCTCTGATCGTCGCGCTGCTGATGACACTGTTTATTCCCGGAGCCGGTCCGCCACCAACCAGGATTGCAAGTTTTTTAGGCGCTATCATTCTAAGTCCTTATGGTTAATTAGCACTTCATTTGTTAAGTATGACCTTGACCACCTCGTAGTATCCGGCTTGTCCGATTGTTACGAAATAAACACCACTAGCCAAACCATTGGAATTGATGCTTGTTTCATAAGAACCGGGAATTTTTTCTGATCTATCAAGAACTCTTACCAACTCTCCTGAACTGCTGAAAACCTTGATCTCCGTTTGGCCTTCAGCCGGAATGTCGTAAGAAACTTTAAATTCCCCGTTGAATGGATTAGGGTAACTTTTTATGTTAAAAGACTTTAAGGACTTTTTTTTTAAGCCGGATCCTTCATTTTCAGGTACCGAAGTGGCAGTTGGCGAAAGTCGTCTGTTCAGAACGACCATAACCGCGTCAGCGCTTAGCAGTTCCCCGGTTGTGAGCCCTGTATTCGATAGTCTCACAGCATTTCGTCTGCCTGTTTTCAGGAAGAAATCACCAAGTTTATACCATCTTCTGTAGTTAACATCACTCTGGTTCACGAGAGTCGTTGTGCCTGTACCTGAAGTATCAAATACGGTATATTTAGCCGAGTCAGTCCGGTTCACTGCGGTAACATTGAAGGCGTAAACTTCGTAGTTGCCGTCAACGGGTACATCAACGAAATAATCCACAGACGCAGGCGCGGAATTATCTGTATAAAATGACGGACCGTTATATCCGAATACAGTGCTCTGTGTCCAGGTTCCGGTTCTCACCGCGTTTGCCTGATCACTTATCTCGATAATTTTATAGAATTCACGCCAATTCGCAGTGGAGTGAGGGGGATAACTTGGAGTTGTGTAAATATTATTCTTGATATACGGGAAAACACTTCCAAGATCGCTGAAATACCAAATTGCGTTTCCTTTGAAACCCTTCGTCCGGGTAACATTAACGAAATTGGTGATTTCCTGATTGGTGATCTGATTTCCGTTTGGAGATATCGCAAAAGCGGGATAAATCTTGTTTCGGTCGGGAACCATTTGTAAAATGTAGTCGAGGATACCGCTGAATGAAAAAGATGAACCGACATACGACTGCACCTGAACATTATCAACTGAACCATCGCGTAACCAACCCACCCAATCCTGACAGAAATTCACATATGATGTGTAACTTCCGGCCGAGTAAAGTGAAGGAGCATTCGAAATGTTGATATGCGGGTTGATGGCCTTGATCGAATCTTTTGCCCTCAACATGAACTGGTTGAGGTTATTTGCGCGCCATCTTATCCAACTTGTATCTGAGATGTTTGTGGGTGGCGGATTACCGTTGTTCTGCGACCGGTAGAGGCTGTCAGTGTAACTGTCGTAACCGTACTGAAGACTGGAATACCGGATCCTGTCGAGTTCGATCCCATCAACATCATAATTTCGAGCGATTTCGGTGCACATGGCAATCATGAAGTTCTGCACTTCGGGTTTGGTATGGATCATCCAGTAGAAGTTCGAATTATCAATCTCTCCACCATCGTTTTTCTTGGCAACCCAGTTGGGATGATTGTTGAATATGGGACCTTTTCCACCGGGAGGCTGATTCCCAGTCCAACCGCCGACGAATCCATATTCGAACCAAGCCTCCACATGGAGTCCTCTCTTGTGTCCTTCCGCTATAGCTTCAGCCAGAACATCCCTTCCCTGGTATGTGGGGTCGATGTATACACCTGTTTCCCTGAAGAAAACATCACTCTTCCAGAGGGGGTATCCCCTGCTCCAGACATTCACGAAGACGGTATTAAAATTGTTGGCTGCCAAACTGTCCATTGCCTTTGCAAGCACATCTTTTGAGCTTAGGTTATTTCTGGCAAGCCAGGTTCCACGAAATTCTTGAGAGATTCCGGATATGTGAAGTAAGATGAAAAAAGCTAAAACCGAAAATACTCTTGACATCAATTCTGAACTTTCAATTTCGCAAATTTTAACATGAGTTGCTTCATATTATTACCGTCGAACACAACTGTTACCTTCTGGTTATCCCCGGTGCCGACAACTGAGAGAACCTTCCCAAGACCGAACTGCTCATGGAACACCCGGCTGCCTTGTTTTATCAAGGTCTTCTGGTGTTCCCAGTCTACATAGCCTATCGACTGAAATTTCTGAATGATCTTCTCTTTTTTGGTTTTTCTTCCCTTACGGTTTTGGCTTGCGTCTTCTTCCTTCAGAAGATCTGATGATATTTCATTTATGAATATCGAGCGGTTCTCGTAAGCCACTTCACCAAAACGGTATCTGGCTCGCGCGTGCGAAAGATAAACCTTGTTTTTGGCTCTTGTTACAGCCACATAGAACAGGCGCCGCTCCTCTTCCGTGGTCGCTTCGGGTGAGAATTTCGTTGAAAGCGGGAACAACTGCTCTTCAAGGCCGGAGACGAAAACAACGGGAAACTCCATTCCTTTCGCACTGTGAACTGTCATCAGTTTGATCGAATTGTCTGAATCTTCAATGCCGTCAAGGTCAGTCATCAGATTTACGATCCTGAGATATTCTTCAATTGTCGCTTCGGGATATTTGTTTGAGAACTCGGAGATACTTTTCAGGAATTCGTTCAGGTTGTCTATCTTGTCCAGCGATTCGTGAGTGGTTTCCTCATTGAAAAGTCGCTGCAACTCCAATTCGGCAACAAGCGCGTGGGTTAACTCACCTACAGAAAGTTTATCCCTGAGGACGATATACTTATCCAGAAGAATCTTGAAATTCTTCACATTCTTCTGTATCCGTTCTTTAATATCAATAACCTCAAAAACCCTGCCCATCGTCTCAAAGAGATTTGCTTCGTGTTTTTTCGTGAAGGCTATCATCCTCTTAATTGTGGTCATGCCAATACCGCGCTGAGGGAAGTTCATGATCCTCAGAAGACTCTCTTCATCCATTGGGTTGATGATCACTTTCAGGTAGGCTATGAGATCTTTTATCTCTCTTCTTTTGTAGTACTCAACACCACCGTAAATCTTGAATGGGAGGCCTTCTTCTACGAATACATCTTCAAAAGCACGGCACTGATTGTTTGTGCGGTACAAAACCGCAAAGTCACAATATGAGTATTTGTTATCAGCAATTTCATCCTTGATGAATTTTGCCAATTGGTATGCTTCATCCTTCTCATCGGAACACTTGATTAACGAAAGGTGCTCCCCTTCTTCATTTTCGGTGAAAAGTTTTTTCTCGACGAATGACTCATTTCTCGAAATAATCTCTGATGCAGCCGCGAGAATTGAAGCAGATGATCTAAAATTTTTGTCGAGCGAGAATTGTTTCACTCTGGAGAAGTCTTCTTTAAAGCTGTGAATATTAGTGTAGCGAGCGCCCCTCCAGCTGTAAATACTCTGTGAATCGTCACCGATGGCGCATATCTTCCCCGCCTTCGAGCAAAGCAGTTTGATAATCTCATACTGGGCCACACTGGTTTCTTGAAATTCATCGAAAAGGAAGTAGTCGAACTTCTTTTTGTATTTATTGAAAGCCTTTTTGTTGTTCTGTAGAAGCTCGAGGGTTTTGAGCACAAGATCTTCAAAATCCATCGCGTCGTTGGCAACGATCTTGCGTTGGTATTCCTGGTATATTTTCAGGAATTTTTCTTCGACAGAAGACCTGTCTTCTTTTTTTAAGAGATCTTCCGGGAAGATCATCGAATTCTTTAAAAAGCTAATCCGGCGGGTTACATCGCGCGGATTCAATGCATCACTGCTGATATTAAAATCATTTATGATATTGGTCACCAACGACTCTGAGTCTTCAGTGTCATAAATTGAAAAACTGGTGGAGTAACCAATGGCTTTAGCTTCAATTCGCAGTATCTTGGCGAAAACCGAATGAAAGGTACCTACCCACGGAAATTCAAGAGTTGAATTCCCGAGCAAAGTTCTCACCTTTTCCTTGAGTTCGGTCGCTGCCTTGTTGGTGAAGGTTGTACAAAAAATTGACTCCTGATCAAATCCTTGATCAAGTAAATAAGCCAATTTATGTGTCACTACCCTGGTTTTACCGGTTCCGGGCCCGGCGATTACAACATGTGGCCCGTTATTATATTCAACAATTGCTTTTTGTTGCTGATTGAGAGTATCAAATAAAGCCATACCACCTTTTTCGTTTTTTTTGAATTACAAATATACGAATTTTTTTGCTTCGGGAGAGTCTAAATCTTAGCCCCGGGAAACAGATTTATCGATAGTAATAAAAAAGGCCACCTGTGCAGGTGACCTTCTAACTCATTGTTTATAAAGAGGTTGCATGACCTTGGAAGTGATTACACCTCTTTGAATTCGGCATCCTCAACATTCTTTTCTTTCTGCGCGCTCTCCTGTCCCTCGGGAGCTCCCTGATTGAAGTTTGCCCCCATCCCCGGATCAGTAGCACCCGGCTGAGGACCCATATTCTGATAAGCCTCCTGAAGGGTTTTCTGGAACTGATCTATCGCTGCTTTAATCTGGTCAGAATTGTCGGTCTTCAATGCATCTTCGAGTTTTGATATCTCTGACTCGAGTTTACTCTTGTAATCAGGAGTGATCTTGTCCTTGTTCTCATCCAGCATTTTCTTTGCCTGGAAAATCAGGTTTTCAGCCATGTTTCTACTCTCGACAAGTTCTCTCTTCTTCTTGTCTTCAGCAGCATGTTCCTGAGCGCTTTTCTTCATCCGTTCGATCTCATCCTGGTTAAGTCCTCCCGAACCGGTGATCTTGATCGACTGCTCTTTGCCTGTGTTCTTGTCTTTTGCTGAGACATGAAGAATACCGTTGGCATCGATATCGAAACTTACTTCGATCTGAGGTACACCTCTGGGCGCCGGTGGAATCCCGTCAAGGTCAAATTTACCAAGCGATCTGTTGTCGATTGCCATTGGACGCTCACCCTGAAGCACATGGATGGTAACCGACGGCTGGCTGTCAGCCGCGGTCGAGAATATCTCAGTTTTCTTCGTCGGAATCGTTGTGTTAGCCTGGATCATCGTGGTCATCACGCCGCCAAGGGTTTCGATACCGAGTGAGAGCGGGGTTACATCAAGAAGAAGAACATCCTTCACATCACCGCTGAGTACTCCTCCCTGGATCGAAGCACCGACTGCAACCACTTCATCTGGATTCACGCCCTTGTGAGGCTCTTTCCCGAAGAGTGTCTTAACAAGCTCCTGAACGGCGGGAACACGGGTGGAACCACCGACGAGGATAACCTCATTGATCTCGCTCTTAGAAACGCCGGCATCCTTGATCGCCTGCTCGCAAGGGATGCGAGTGCGTTCAATCAGATCGCCCACGAGGCTCTCAAATTTCGCACGGGAAATCGTCTGAACCAAGTGTTTCGGGCCATCCTGTGTCGCCGTGATGAACGGAAGATTAACATCGGTAGAAAGCGAAGAGGAGAGCTCAATCTTGGCCTTCTCAGCAGCTTCCTTGAGTCTCTGAAGTGCCATCGCGTCGCTTCTCAGGTCGATTCCTTCTTCCCTCTTGAACTCATCGGCGAGAAAATCGATCAATCTCTGATCGAAGTCGTCTCCACCAAGGTGGGTGTCACCATTGGTCGACTTAACCTCAAACACGCCGTCACCGATGGTGAGGATCGATATATCAAATGTTCC
>Ga0116141_10003553_pt1 | contig 13192 bp, 12 predicted proteins | sample AD_UKC097_MetaG_FD_89744 | JGI IMG/M metagenome (GOLD analysis project Ga0116141, IMG submission 89744) | Active sludge microbial communities of municipal wastewater-treating anaerobic digesters from USA - AD_UKC097_MetaG | ecosystem: Engineered > Bioreactor > Anaerobic > Digestate | place: USA... | reverse complement strand
TACTTGATTTGCTTCTTTAACGTCGATCGCCTGACGAGCGCCAAAATTGGTAATTGTAATTAGATCGATCCTAGTTCAGCCCCATCATAAGAATACCTTATACTCTTATGGTGGAGCTGGGGAGGCGCTGCCCCTCCCGTTTCTACCTACTTTCGCAATCTCAGTTTACGCTGTTCAATCTTCCCTTAACCAATCCTAAATTTTCTACTATGGGATTGGGTAACTTGATATAAAAATTCTTGGTTCCGTCGTTGTACCATCTTAAGGAATTCTTCTTCTGTGGGGTATTTAGTGATCATCCACAAAAATCATTTCATCTGAAGTCCAGTTTCAATAACTTTGTGGATGATCAAATGTCTTCCATTATCCACGCATTGAATGATGCGCCCCGAGGATGGAATTGCTTACTTACCCAGTTTGGCTGAACGTTCTCTTGCGGATCGATTTTGTACGTCCTGTAGGAGAGAAATATATCGGCGATCTCGCCCATCGTGAGCTTTATTAGCCTCGTCGTCTGATTCATCTCTCGTCACAAAAAGAGTGCCGTCGTACAGTAACCAGCAGTTGCCCACATAGGTTGACCAATCGCATCCAGATTCTTTCCACGCTTGGTGGAACTCTGGAGACATAGCGGAATTGATTTTAAGTCGCATTGCAATAGCCCTCTTGTTTAAGCGACAATGTCGCAATTTAGTATATAGAGGGCTATCACAAGCAGGACTTACCTGGTCATTGTGTTGCCGGTCTTCAGCATATGAGCAGTTGGGATCCCACAGCGATAGACAACGATTTCGTTGCCCTTGCGGTCCTTCTTGACATTCGCATAGATTGCCTCACCGTATTGAGAACGGATGCGGCTAATCGCAGAGCGCACGGAATGTTCCGTGGTCTTCGCTGCCTTTGCCAACTGTGTTGGTGTCTTTTCCGCGCCGTCCACGACAAGAATGTTGTAGACCTTTTCGATGATTGGTGTACGGCGGGTCATTTTGCTGCCGATGCCTTTGCTACAGGAGCGGATGCTTTGGCTTTGGGTGCCGAATCAACCTTCTTAGCCGTCGGTGCAGACGCTGCAGGCTTTGCGGGAGTTGCTGGCGCAACGGTTGTGGTTGCCATGGTGCCCATCGCCATTACCAAGCCCATAACTAGAGTGATGAATGATTTCATTTTCAATTTCCTATTATCAATAGATGAAGAGGGGAATGGTTCCCCTCTTCCATTAACGACACCACTTAGATGTCGTATCGCGGGATGCAAACAGCCTTACGCATGATTGCTTCCGGGGTAAATTCAGATGCGTCAGCACCCAAAACACCCATTAGAGTCGCCGGCGAAAAGCCAGAGACCAATGCAACGCCCCTTTTGTCGAACTTAGCCGGGGCGTTACCCTTAGCGTTCAAGTTCCAGAACACAATCTTCGGCACCGTGTAACCAGCAGCTTCGTACTTGCGTTCGATCATTTGGCTGGCGGAGTCGTCGAAACTTGTGCATTGGTTGAATTGCATGTCGCTCATCACCAAGAGCATGTCTGGCATGTCTTCTTGAGATACACGACCCGCAACTGCGGTCTTCAGGACCAAGTCCAGAGCCTTGTGCAGGTTTGTGGACATTGCCCAATTGGACTTAACCATTTGGTCAACCTTCTTCACAATGTCGCCCTTGAGGAGCAACAGTCCCGGTTCCGAAGAGAACGTCAAGAACATGTCCTTGAACGCTCCGGTGTTCTTGTCTGCGCAGTAGAGTCCCAAGGAAACTGCTACATCTAGACACGTCACCGATCCATTTTGTCCTGCCGGACACATCATCGATCCAGATACGTCCACCAGCGGTAGAACCTTCGAATCTCCGATGTAGTTTGGCAGCGAATTCCATTGCGCCGTCAGGTGATCCAACTCAGTTGCGTTGAATCCCTTGTTCCATCCGTAAGAACCAAAGCCCTTCAGGACGTCGTATGGGTAAACTGCCGCAGCGTTCACCTTAACTGTTGGGTCTCCCTTTACCAGAGCGGCCACGTATTCTGCATACTTGGTCGTGTGGCGATTGAACGCCTTCTTGTAACGGGATGCTGCCAACGACGGAACGTGGCTGAAGTTGATTCCATCCCAGTTGTTCGCACACATTGCGGATTCAACCACGTTGGTCAGCGCCACAAGACTCTTGCGGTATTGCTTCGGAGACATTCCGAAGAATGCTCGAATTTCCGCAGCCAGAGGACCCTTACGCGGCGTCCACTTTGCCGCCAGGCCGTTTTGAGCGCGCAGGGCGTCTCCCAACATCGTGAATGCGGCTTCCTTCATTTCCTTCGTCTTGAAGACAAAGATGTCATCCCAACGACCCAGTTCCGGAATCTTGAACATCAGAGCCAGAGCAGCGTCCTTGTCGCGGGATTCCAGGTAGACGAGCATGTCGCGGAAGAGTTGGCGTTCGCCGGATCCACCACGCACGTCGCGAGCCCATTGCAGGATACGCAGAGCGAGTTCACGGTCTTCAGCCATAGCTGCCGCAAATTGCGCCGTGATGTTCTTACCGCGGGATGCGCCGATGTTGAAATAGAGGTCGATACAGGCGTTTGCTGTGGACTTTAGTGCCTTCATACCGTTTTCGGTACGCGCGAATTGGTTTTGTACTGCTTCAGAGAAGTTCATTTTCTACTCACTTTCAGGTTAATGATGTCCGATTTTTCGGAATTGCCTACTAACAGGATGCTCGGTTGGTAATATATCGAGTTTAAAATCTAACTCCGGGTGCCTGGTCATTCCCACCCAAAATCCAACGTCGTCTCGGACGCTTATCATATCCAGTTCTCTGGCATACTTGGAGTTATTGTTCTGGCTCCTCGATCCATATCCCACACAATTACATCTTTCGATGGTCCTCACCGTGGGCACTCTTTAGTACTTTGTTTTATGTTGCTGCAATCATCCTATGCATTTTATCCAGTATGGCTTTTGACAGTTGTTAGGATGTCAGCCTTTGGCACGGGAATACCCGTATTTTTGGCTTGCTGAATCCATACTAAATTCTTGGTGCGCAAGGTGGGATTCGAACCCACACTGTTCGGCTTCTAAAACCGTTGTCTCCTACCAATTGCACTACTTGCGCGAAATCATTTCAAGTTACGAAGTTCTTGATCACCTAGTACGCCAGTGCCGAATATCCACTCGTTAAGCAGACCTATATCGCGTTTGTTGTTTGCTGTGTGTAATTATAACACATCAAATCATTAAAAGTCAAACTCTGTTGATATTTGAAATAATTCTAACCCGTTCGCCACTCCCACTACCTATCATATCGCGGGAATAACTCTGGAGACGATAGGATGCGTATATTCGAAGTCAACATCCACACGATCATCTCACGGATAAGGGCCACGGGGACGAGCCCTGTCACGAACGCAGCAGTTCTGATCTACCGCTTACGCCGTCAATTATTCTGGTGCTCTCGTTCAGCCTCAAACTGAATCTTCACCCATACCAAGGGTGCGTGCCATCAGGGAACACTTCGAGAGCTATTCTTTGGTGCGGGGTATGGGACTCGAACCCATACGACCTTTCGGTCGGCAGATTTTAAGTCTGCTGCGTATCACCAAATTTCGCCAACCCCGCTATTGCTTAACCCATTTTTCGATACAATCAACTGCCTCGTTGAGGAAGAATTCTCTCTCATCTGGATCAAACCTCCCGTCTCCTTTTGGGTACCCAGAATAAACAAGGTCTCCTCCCGTATCTGGACACTCAACAGTAAATCGTCCATGCCGCAAACGGAGATATCCAACTCGGATACCGTTTAGGTATGCATCATATTGCTCCGGGCAACAGAAGCAGGTGTTGTGAAGAACGATAGACTTGATTTGCCTTTTATCTTCAACGTATTCAAAATCTTCCATTATTCACCCTTGATGAAACCTATTGCATTACCCGCAACGTCTCGAAGAATGATTTTCTTGAACGTCACCAAATCATCCAAATCATCCAAATCTTCAATTTTATCAGCGGCTCGTTTGAGTAAGTTAGCCACATCTTCTTTGGTTTGGATGTACTCGTTTCCGAGATTGATTTCGATTTTGATAGTCTTGATCATGGTGTTTGGTGCGCCGACTGAGACTCGAACTCAGGATCAATGGATTATGAGTCCACTGCTTTGACCGCTAAGCTATCGGCGCAAATATAAAAGATGCCTTGGTAAGAATGTTTCCAATTTAAGAACAGTAGCTATACTTCCTCTGTTCAGCAAAACTTGGTAGCGGAGGGTGGATTCGAACCACCGATCTCGAGGGTTATGAGCCCTGCGGGGACAGCCTCTCCCCTACTCCGCAATATCAATATTGAGCCCTCGGGAAAGATCCAGAATGCCAAATCTTTCCAATTGGACCTGTTTTGTTTGTTTCTTTCCTCATTCGCGTTCCTCTGTGATATTCCAATTAAGTGCTTCTTTCATGTTGAAATTATAGCACGAAAGGAATTAAAAGTAAAACAGGATGCTTGCCTAAGACCGGGACTCGAACCCTATCGGCATTCCCCCAGCGGAGCGGTCCTTCTGGTTTTGGTGAAGAAATTTTGATTGCTGTAATCATCCTGAAAGTGGTGCGCCAGGCGCGATTCGAACGCGCGATCAACGGTTTATGAGACCGCTGCTTTGGGCCTCTAAGCTACTGGCGCTAATTGGCGCGTCTGGAGGGATTTGAACCCCCAACAATCCGGGTAGAAGCCGGGTACTCTATCCAGTTGAGTTACAGACGCTTTGTCTATTGAAGATATTGTACGAGTTCTTTTGCGATGTAATTGCTCAACCTCGTGCTGTATTTTTGATTAGGGTGAACTTCATCCCTAAGATCTTCTCTTCCGTAGAAGGGAACCAATCGAATGTCGATGAATGGAATGTTCATTTCCTTAGAAACTTCCCTTACCACATTGTCGTACACATCCAAGTCGATGACCTTCTGCAGGTATGCATCGTGTGGATAGTTATAATCCAGTAGCTGTTCATATGGAGCCAACCTTATGGTTCCTGTGAGAACAACTTTCTTCTTGGCTGATTTGATCAAGGACACTAAGGACGACTTGAATATAGCGACCTGAGTAGCATCCAAAGATCCATAGTGTAGAGCATCGGCTCCAGAGTATCGAATCAAAACAAGATCGGTGTCATCAACAACCGAGAAATCTCTAACGCTACCGCCGCCTCGAGCGTGATCGGTAACAGGTAAACCTAGCAATTGACTTAGCTCTGCGGAAAAGCCCGGATTCAAATCTGGAGTTGCTGCTGAGATGCTATCCCCATACACTGAGATTGACATAGGTCGCGAGGTGGAATCGCCGCCACCACATCCAGATAGAAGGGATAGGGCGATGGTTAGAATTGATAGGAATCGAATATTGAGCTCGTGGATTAATCCAAAAATTTGGTACCCACTGAGGGATCCGAGCCCCCGACCTTTGCGATGTCAACGCAACGCTCTACCACTGAGCTAAGTGAGTGTTAAAAATTGTATTTATCCGTACCAAAAAGGAGCGGGCTTTCGTTTGGATCAAAGTCCATACCCAAAGCGCGAAGCAACTTCTGCTTCACCCTGAGGTTGGGAATTCGAGTCCGCTCTGTATCTTGAAATCCCATCATGATGCCAACTTCCGCAACTGCGCCGCTTCGGCAAAGTCCGGCATGGCAATGAACAACTACGTGCATCCTATTCTCAAATGCGCGCTTGAGAAGCCTGGCAATTTCCACAGCCTGATCTTCTTGAATCGCAACATCTTCCGGGAATGCCCCTCTGGCAATATCGTCATCTTCAATATCCAGGAACTCAAACTGATGAATTTCCTTGAATTGGTGCTTCGGCACTGGGAACGTAGAGCACGGATCCAGAATCTGAATCAACATGCTGTTAGGTCCAGCATCAATGTGCATGCGATTTGCGATGCTGCTAGCGGGAACGTTTTCAATCCACATACATCATATTTTTGAACTCATGGCGGGAGTCATCTGAACGAAACTTCAGTAGCGCCACCATGGTTTTGTTACGCTTTGATAAACAAAACGTCTTTGTGGGTTTAATGAACATTACAATTCTTTCCTTAATTCTTCTCGAATTTGCATCAATAATTTGCCTAGGATGTTCAACCCATGAGCGTCGCATTTGCCCCAAAAGTCATCGCCCCACCAGTTTGTTTCTTCAATGTACTTGTCTCCTGTACTTAGGAGCAATTTACGGCAATGTGCCGACTGTTGAAATTTGGCTCTGAGGACTTTGAGCATCTTTGATTCTTTTACGCCGCGCCTGAATTCCAGCGTTAGGCGTTAATTCGTTTATTAGCAATCTCAAAATACTTCTCGTCTTTTTCAATGCCGATAAATTTACGGTTAAGGTTTTTTGCAGCTAGTCCAGTTGTGCCACTACCCATAAAACAATCTAAAACGGTGTCGCCTTCATTGCTCCACGAAATGATGTGGTCATGCGCTAGGTGTTCAGGGAATGGCGCGGGGTGCAATCTTTCCTTTGCGGATTTTGCAGGAAAAACATTCCACACATTTTGCCGCCTGCCATACTCTGCAATTTTTCGTTTTCCGTACTGTGACGTTTTTCTAACCGTCCCGTCCTTTTGTCTAATTGAGCCACACTGTAGCTCTCCAGCCCTTTTGTTTGGCTTATCGCAAATTATGTTGTGCGCTTTAGGCGTGCTTTTTGAAAGCACAAACATATACTCAAACGTGTTTTCGTAGCGATTTAGCGAACCGATAGAAGAGCAGTTCTGCTTGTTCCATATCATCGTATCGTGCAAATTAAACCCAATCTCTTTGGCATACAAAGCCTGCTTAAAACTTGTTCCAGTTTCGCTTCCTTTAATCGTTGCATCACCAACCACCCAAACCACAACGCCTCCAATTTCTGTAACTCGAAACAATTCCTGCAATACAGGCTTCCATACATGCTCGCCCCATTCAAGCGTGTTATTGTATGTACGCAAGTTATCGTACGGTGGGCTTGTGACGGTCAAATCAATGCTGCTATCTGGTATTTCTTTCATTCTTTCAAGGCAATCGCCTAACATTAAGTTAATCATGTTCTCTCCTATGTTTCATAATCAACTCCTTTAAGTGGCGGAAGTGCGGGGACTCGAACCCCGAAGGCTGCTCATCACAGCCCGACGGTTTAGCAAACCGCTCCAATACCATTATGGGACACTTCCGAAAACTGGCTGCGACGATCAGAATCGAACTGACATTACCTGGGTCCTTACAGACCACTCTATTCCCGGTGCGCACTTTGCGGGTCACATCGCAATAAATTTGGTAGCTGACTCCTGAATCGAACAGGTCTTCGTCCTTTATGATGGAATGAATTTTAGTTGCAGAATACATCCTTGTCAGGATGCGTTTTCTACGCGGGCTACCATTACCCCAATCAGCTATATTCTTTGGCGCGCCTGGAGGGACTCGAACCCCCAACCTACGATTTCGAAGACCGGAACTCTATCCTTTGAGCTACAGACGCTTAATTTGGATGCGGGTGTCAGATTCGAACTGACGATGCACCTGGCTTATGAGACCGGTGTGGTGACCAACCCTACCCGCGTAATTCTTGGCTCCCCTACGTGGGCTCGAACCACGGACCTAGTGATTAACAGTCACGCGCTCTACCAACTGAGCTATAGGAGAATAATACTGGAGCGACTGGAGGAAATCGAATCCCCGACCCCCTGCTTCGTAGGCAAGTGCTCTAATCCATCTGAGCTACAGTCGCATGAAATTTAGCAGGATGCTTATTTTTCAATTAACAGTTGAATTTTAGAATTTGCTGGACGCATCCTATTCTGAAGCATGGTGCCAATGGAGGGCTTCGATCCCCCGACGCATACCTTTTCAGGGTACCGCTCTACCAACTGAGCTACATCGGCAATAATTTGGCACCCCAGGAAGGATTCGAACCTTCGATTGACGGGTTCAAAACCCGTTGCCATTGACCGCTAGGCGACTGGGGAGTAATTCTTCTTCATTTTGAACTTGCGAAACAAGTTCCTTTTCTCGCCGCGGATTGGCTCCGTTGCGATTGCAGTATGTGCTAGCACATCCGGCTCATAGAACATCTCATGATGAATTCCATTGTGTATGGGAATTGAACCCATGACCTGGAGTTTTAGAGGCTCTTGCTCTGCCAATTGAGCTAACACGACATTGTTGGTACATCCTGACGGGATTGAACCGCCGACCGTCTCCGTGTAAAAGCGCTGCGCTACCGCTGCGCCAAGGATGCTTAATTTGCAAATACGTTGGGTGAACCCGTCATATTTCTCGATCCGCAGGCAACCGAGTCACCGATTCTCGCCTGCGGAATACCATTAATGAATACGTTAGGAGATCCTGATGCTTGTACGGACGAATGGCACGTAACGCAACAATGAACCGCCCAACCGTCGCCGACTCTATGAGCACCCAAACTATTATGGAAAACGTTTGGTGATGCGCTGATGTTAGGTCTAGATGGGAAACATCCATGGCCCGTACACAAGTCAGTCAATCGAACACAAGCTGGCATAAAATTCTCCGTTATGCCTTATTTATTGGTCTCGGCGACAGGTCTCGAACCTGTGGCCTCATGCTCCCAAAGCAAGCGCTCTACCAACTGAGCTACACCGAGAAAATATCTGGTCTGGGTAGGAGGTATCGATCCTCCGCTACACCGCTCCGAACGGTGGCGACTTCCATTATCATACACCCAGAAAATTTGGCATCCCCCGTAGGACTCGAACCCACACCGCACGGTTTTGGAGACCGGCATCCTGCCATTGGAATAGAGAGATAAAACGTTGGTACCCCCGGTGGAATTCGAATCCACAACCAGCTGATTTTGAATCAACCCGCACTACCAATTAGCGTACAGGGGCGAAATTTCTGCGCATTTTTCCGTTAATACGACTTCCCGGCTTACCCAGACAGCATGTTCTCATGTTCAAGAGCATCATGATGAACAAACGACTCCGATTTTCTTCCCAACAAGGTTGGCGGATTCAATCGAGACCCCGAGCAACACAAGGCCAGTGCCACGCCCCCGATGTATTCGGCTGGGAATACCTACTCCATTTTACGTATGGAGAACGCGAAACTTGGTACCTGGTGTTGGTTACGCTCCAACCACACACGCCTTATCAAGACGCCACCTCGCTACTCGGTCTACCAGGCATTGAAAATAACAGGATTCTTGGTTTTACATGCAAAAGTAAATTTTAGTTGCTGAATGAATCCTAAATCTGGCTCCGCTCCCAGGATTCGAACCTGGCTCATGTTTTGCATGCTCTCGGATTAACAGTCCGGTGGTTTCGCCTAGCCACCACGAGCGGAATTTTTGGTGAAATTTGGAATGGAGCTACTAGGTAACGATCCTAGCTGTGCCCGAAGGCAACCGGATTTACAGTCCGGGCCACATCCTTAGTGGTCTACATCTCCTAAAATCTGGTGCGCCAGAAGGGCATCGAACCCTCAGAAACTCCATCTCCTCAAGATGGCGACTTTACCATTTTGTCTACCGGCGCATAATTGGTACAGGTGGTGGGATTCGAACCGCACGCCATAATAGGGGATTCCGACGATGATCAATCCGTCTTCATCACACCTACGCAATTTTATCTCAGTAGATCAACCCTGCCTTAAATCGCCGAGGCTCTAACCGCTGATCTACACCCGCATAAAACATTGGTGCCCCCGGTGGAATTCGAATCCACAACCACAAGAGCAATTTTGGTACGGAAGGAGGGATTCGAACCCTCAAACAGGAAATTTTGAATTTCCTTGCGGTTACCAATTAGCATACTTCCGCATATTCATCATATATTCTCCAAAATTCTTTTCCATATATAGAAACGCAATAGTCTATCATGGGTTGAATGTCTTCTTTAAAGTGGTCCTAGGTGAAGGTTTCGATCCTTCTACAAACGCCTTATCAAGACGCTACCTCCCCATTCGGTCTACCTAGGAAATATGTTTTTGAAGTTGGCCCTTCGTGCGGTTAACGCAAGGATTTTATTCGTTTGTATCGCAGCACCAGCTGCTTAGGAATCGAACCGATACAACCGAAAAGAGCTTACGACGACTCCTGCAGAAGCCCCTCGTCTACTAAGCCAACTACAAAAACACACTAAACTGGCTCCGGTGAGTGGTATCAAACCACCTTAATCATTGGTTAACAGCCAAGCCCATGTCCATACTCGGGTCCACCGGAACAAAAATTAATTGTACGCAATTGCGTAATAAAAGTCAACTATCAAATAATTCTATCATGTGGTGGGATTCGAACCCACGCCGTCATGTCGCTAATCACGCACATAACAAAGCCTTAGCCTGCTGAGCGATCAACCTCAATAGCTGTACTTCCCTTGGCTCTACATCTGAGCTACACACGATTCTTTGGTGCCCCCGGAGGAATTCGAATCCCCAACCATCTGTCTCTGAAACAGACCGCGCTACCAATTAGCGTACGAGGGCAAGATCTTTTGGTACCCATGAGAGAATTCGAATCTCCAACCACTTGCCCCTCAAGCAAGCCGCACTACCAATTAGCGTACATGGGCATTTAATCTGGTACATCCTGACGGGATTGAACCGCCGACCTACGCCTTGTAAGGGCGCCGCTACTACCGCTGAGCTAAGGATGCATTATCTGGAACCTAGGGTGAGATTTGAACTCACGAAATAACGGGTTTGCAATCCGCTCCCTTAGACCACTTGGGTACCTAGGCATAATCTTCAATAATCTGAAGGGGAATTTACGTCCCCATTCTTGTGTCCAGCATTTCTAGCAGACCGTTATGTATTCCGGTTAGTAGCAGGACCTAATCCCAAGATGGATGTTGTCTGGTGCGGGGTAGGAGGCTCGAACTCCTGACCTCTTGGTTGGCAACCAAGTGCTCTACCAAATTGAGCTAACCACGCATAATTCTTTGATACCTCGTATTTCCCATTATAGCATACGAGGGGCTATGGATATATCAAACCTGGAGTTCCGTAGGGGTTTCGATCCCCTCTCACTAGGGTGAAGGCCTAGTCGCCACGCCAGCTGCGTCACGGAACATAATTGGTGCCCCCACGAGAATTCGAATCCCGGACCTACCGCTTACAAGGCGGGTGCTCTACCAGCTGAGCTATAAGGGCTTTATCTAACAGGATACACTTTGGCTTCATTTGCAGTGAATTTGAATTTGCTGCAGGTATCCTAAAACAATTGAGATTGCTTCCCACGGAAGAACACGGTATAGCACACCGATTTCTGGTGGAGGATAACGGGATCGAACCGTTGACCTGATGCTTGCAAAGCACCCGCTCTCCCAGCTGAGCTAATCCCCCATAAACTGGAACCTAGGGTGAGATTTGAACTCACGAAATAACGGGTTTGCAATCCGCTCCCTTAGACCACTTGGGTACCTAGGCATAAAACTTGGTGAACCTATGGGGTAACGCTCCCCACTACCGCTCCTTGCAAGGGAGGGTCGACGCCTTCGTCATAAGCCCGTCAAAACTATTGGTGCGGGGTAAGGGATTCGAACCCTTTCCTTCTGGGTGGAAGCCAGAGATGCTAGCCATTAAACACCAACCACGCATTAAATTAAATTTGAGGCCCACGAGTCTTGCTATTCACTGTCCGGACAGCTTTCGCGCAGTACGTGATCTAGTCACAATCTCCATCAGAACGTTCAGCCTGCGCGTCGAAATCCGAAGCGCCGAAATACTTATTCATAATATCAACAATTGCCGCTGACATACAGATCAGCTTCGCCTCAAAACCTTCTTGGGGTGTAGGACCGGACTCGAACCGGCATCCTCTTGATTCACAGTCAAGAACTCTAAGCCATTAAGCTACCTACACCATAAAACCTGGCGCCTCGTAGGGGTTTCGATCCCCTTGCCTCTTCAGTGACAGTGAAGTGCTCTCCCGATTGAGCTAACGAAGCATTGAATTTGACCCAACTCTGCAATTCTAGGACTCTTACCCCTGTGTTTAATCTAGGCTCGTCACCCAGACACGGTTAATCACCGTAATGAACGGGGAGTTGGGAACCCGTCCACAGTTTACTTTTCGGCTCTTGCTTTCCGATTAATTCATATATAACGCCACCGCGATACCTTCAAACTGCTGGTACAATTCTTTTCGCAGCCTACCAGAGCCACCGAATTTGGGTTAGCTTTCTCAGGGCGCCCCCATCTCCGTCCCGGTGGAATTGTATATGAACTCTCGAATTCTTTTGAGGAACTTGCGTCATTACATCCAAAATTCTCCGCCGCCTCACGCTATCAGGAATCTTACCGCCTGGAGCGCCTGGTTTCATATAGTACAATCCTTATTTTCGCGTCCGACTTTATCTATTGTACCCTAACGGTTTTGGTAACCTCATATTCTGGTGGGGGCGGTTGGATTCGAACCAACATTGTTTACCACGCGGGAACGGATTTACAGTCCGCTGCAGAACACACCATATCTACAACGCCCTCTTATGTTTTTTCATACTAACAGATATTTTTTCTTTATGTTTTGGTGTTTTTTGAACACCGCGCATTTTTTGAATCACTCTACCCAGACGCCACCCGTCTGGTATAATTGCATTCTTCTCTACCTTTTTGCTATTCACACCATCTGTTATCCACATTGTGGAATGTTGTGAATTTTTAGATTCGAACGTAGTCATCTGCGATACAGTAGGGAATCAACACCCTGAGACATTTCTCTGTAGCAAACCAACAAATCTTTGTGGTATCAAACCATATTTAAGAACCACTTAATTCGATCGGTTAGGACCATATGTTGGCGATTCTTAAATATGGCCCCTCCGCTCGCTTCGTTTTCACAACGTGACGTCTCCCCCGTTCTCCTAGAGTTAACTAGAAAGGGTTAGATTCGCTTGAGGAACCAACCAAATATCAACAGATTTTTAACGACCAATTGGGTCATCAGAATTGCCTTAGCAAACACACTCCCATCAGGGTGACCTGCATTTGCTTTAGCAAATTCTTAATGAACTCTCGGTAAGTGCTGAGATCAGCTCCAAACCTACTTCCAACCTAACAAGTGTTATTGTAACACTGCTTCGATTAAAAGTCAACTAAAAAGTAGTTCTTTGCGAACCTCTTTTTACTTAACTCTTCCTTCCACTTCCTCCCTGCTATGTGTTATTGTAACACAGCCCGGATTAAAAGTAAAACGCCACAAACAACG
>Ga0116141_10003550_pt1 | contig 13196 bp, 16 predicted proteins | sample AD_UKC097_MetaG_FD_89744 | JGI IMG/M metagenome (GOLD analysis project Ga0116141, IMG submission 89744) | Active sludge microbial communities of municipal wastewater-treating anaerobic digesters from USA - AD_UKC097_MetaG | ecosystem: Engineered > Bioreactor > Anaerobic > Digestate | place: USA... | reverse complement strand
TCGTCAAAAACATTTTCTTTTATTGGGATATAAATCTTCTCACAAACCTTACCATCAATCATATACATAACTGGCTTGTGTTCTATCTGGGTGATCGTACTTCTCATAAGGCTGCCACAATTCAATAATATTTTCTTCCCTGCCATTTCAGAGAAGCTGGTGTGATTGTCTCCTGAAACAATAATGTCGAAATGATTTCCATTCAACAAGGCTTTTGCATAAACAAAGTCTGTCTGCTGATCCCATAATTTCTTTTGAACAATCATTTTATGAATTAACAGAACAGATTTTGTATTTTTAATTCTTATCTCAGGAATGATTTCCCCATACCCACATCCATATATTGTGTAATCATCAAGTGAGTATGATTTCTCTCCAGAGAGAATTCGCAGATTACCACAAGAATGCTCCAATGCCCCCAGTGCTGTATTCTCTTTCTGTCTGTATCTCATATCGTGTTGACCGTAGATTGATAAAACCATCACATCATCATAAGTTTTTAACAAAGAAACGATCTCAGAAAAGAACCGATAAGAAGGGTTTGGTTTATCAAAAAAATCTCCTGGTTGGAGAATACAGCAGTTATGTTTTCTTGCATAAGAGAATATATGAATTAACTTTGCCATCAAAACTGATCTGTAGTCATCAATTCTGTTTTTCGGCACATCTTCGGTAATATGCAAATCACCGAGCACCAATAGTTTCTTACGTTCCATAATTTTTCAGCTCCTTGCATTTGATATTTAATAGCGGGCACAAGGTATTTTTTCTTATTGCATCATCATACTCTTCCTGCAAAGTCTTTATTGTCTTATCCAATTTATTTGAGGACAATTTATTGCCAGTATATTTTGTCAATAGAAAATTTAGCCTTGTCTTGTCTTTTGAACACGCCTCATATTCATCAACCAGTTCCCCCAGTTCTTTGACAACACTTTCAAGCCTCAGTGTTCTTTCTATAGCCTTTTTTTCAGAGTCAACATTTCTGTATGCCTTTATCTTCTTTTCAAGAAGTGCTTTATCATCAAGTAAAATTTTGTATGTTTTTATTTCCTTTTCAAGCCTGTCAAACTTTGCGACAGCATCATCCAGGTAAGACAGCTCATCAATTTTTTCATCAAGATCAGCAATTTCTCTTTCATTGATTTTGATTTCTGTATTGATAATCTGCATCTCCGAGTTTATTCTAACGAACAAATGGTCAATGATATCCAAACCAGTTATCTGATTCAGCTTCTTTGATACTTCCCCAGCGGAATCATCCAGTAAGAAATAAGGCTGATGTTGTGATTGGATATTCAAATCAGATAAGTTTATCGCGGTCGTTACCTCTTCGGGAACATCTGCCTTGATAGCTTCATACCTCTTGTCCTCCATAATGTATGAGGACTTTCCATTAGTTCTATTCTTTACTATTGTGGTACCCCCATCCAGTACTAATGTTACACTAACAGGATCCTTATCAGGGCAATGCCAGTTCCTAATGGCTTCTCCTGATGGTCTATTGTTCACAAGCCATAGCAACGATCTTAGAACAGCTGTCTTGCCAGAGTCAGATGCCCCTGTAATGACATTCAACCCATTGGTAAATGTTAAATGAGTATTGGTGTGGCTTTGAAAATTACTTATGATCAATTCTTTAATCATATTCACTCCTGTATGAAGATGGAGTAGGGAGCCAGCCATTCGCAGACTCTTTCTGGCATCTTATCCCTACTTTCTACCTGCGGTGCTAAGTCCATCTTCATACCCTATTACATCTCGTTTTCATTTCGGTGATTCTGTCCCGCAGAGGTTTGATGTCCTTCTTTATCTCTTGAAGGACCTTTCTCGCCTTACTGGCAGCGGCCTTTATTCCTTTCTGCTCAAACCTATCGATGAAGGCACCTGCGTCGTTCATCTTCTCCTCCATCTCCTCAAACATTTCCTTTAACGTCTTAACTGCTTCTTTTTTAGCCATCAATCTTCCTCCTTAAAAAAATAATTGTTCCCATTTATCTAAACTCTCAAGAAGAGAGTTGAATCCATATTCTTTAAAAACATTTCTAAACTTGTCCGGTGTTAAAGTATCTTTTGTTACACGTGCTTTAAAATCAGGGCATCCCTCAAAAGGAAGGGATACAAGTCTGTTGGTCAGGGAAGAATCATATGTTTTTATCTTCTCGTAAGCTTTGCTTGTTTCTTTCAACTCCCGTTTTAAATACTTTATAGCGGTCTTCTCTCCCACTCCACTTGCCCCTTTTATATTGTCCGTAGAACATCCAGCTATCGACTTCACCTTCCTCCACCCAGAAGGATTGATCCTGTACTCCCTTACAAACATATCCTTTGTGTAGACGGATCCTTTTACATCACAGAGGGCACACCAATTCAATAACTGGTAAAGATCTTTATCACTAGATACAACTACAATTCGTTCTTTTGAATCTGTAACCAATGAAGCAATTATATCATCAGACTCATATCCTTTTTCTTCAAACACATTGGCAAATCCCATTTGAGGTAGGATTGTTTTTAACTTATTAAATTGTACGTGGGCAATCCTATTGCTTTCCTCTTCTTCCTCCGTCAGGTTTTGTCTTCTGTTTGCTTTGTACTCCGGATACAATTCTTTCCTCAATGAATCTTTGCTATCCCAACAGAATATAAATCTCTCTGTTTCAAACTTTCGGGACATATTAAAAACGGTCTTGAGAAAACCAAAAATGATTTCAGTCCTCCCGCCCCGATAAGTAAGGCCGGAGGACAGTGCAAATTTTTGAGCATAGGCCACGTAGTTGCTATCAATGATGATAAGCATTAGAACTTCTTCTCCCTGTGTACTTTTATATTTTCCTCAACAGCATTCCACTTATCACCGACCATCTTCTTAAGCTTGTCCTGCAATTTATTTTCTGTTATGTAGGAGTATAGTTTTTCTTGACTTGTGAATTCCCTACCATCAAAATCCATTCTCTTCTCTTTTTCACCATACAAATAAATTATTGATGAAAGGATGTCATCAACACCGTAATCAAAAAGAATAACGAATTCTGCTTCACGGAAGGCTTTGCTGACCTTACTTCGTTTCAGTTTTGCTTTAACTATAATTCCGTACGGCCTTGTTTCCCCTTTATAAGTTTTCTCCAGTTTCTTTTTCACTGCCAGCCAACAACACTGGTGTGTATAAAAGTCAAGGGCTTTCCCTCCACTCCTTCTATACTTCTCACCAAACATAACGTTGATGTTTTCCCTTACTTGGGAAATAACGATCAATGTCGTATCCTTTCCCTGTCCTATACCACAAAGATTGCCAAAGAACTTCCCAGAATATTTCTGCTTAGTCATTCCATAAGAGCCTTTCTCGGGGGCATCTTTATCGGCCGCATCCAAAAATGTATCAAGCTCTTCTTCAGAAGCCATTGCATCAAGAGAGTCCACAATGTAAAGTAAGAATTCTCCGTCCTTTAATGCCTTCACCCTTCTGGTGTAATCCCTACCAAATGCCTGTACGGTGGGAATCTGAATCCATTCCACCGCATTAAAAAAATCTTCCCCATACATTTCCTCAACGGGGAAGTCCATCACCCCTTCAACATTATTATAAACAATGTAAATCTTTTTTACTTTGGGAAATGTCTCTGGATCCTTATTCAATCTATAGTAACAATTTGCTGCTGCTTCAAGTGCGAGCAATGTTTTGCCGCTCGAGCCATCACCAATAATATTTACCACCCGTCCTCTTGCCCATCCTCCTGTTTTTTCTTTTCCGGAAAGCACAAGATTTAGAACCGCTGCACCACTGTCTAAAAATTCAACTTTCGTTTTAGAAAATTGAACAGCAGGATCCTCAATCGATTCCTTTATATTCTTTGCAATGTTGCTTGTCGTTCTTCTTCTTATTTCCATAATCAATCCTTCCAAAACCAATAATCACCAAGTCCAATGCAATCATCAAGGTCAAAGCCATACCACATTGGCTCTACTTGTTCTTCATTAAATAGAGGTTTTCCTTTTTTATTCCACTTATGAGCAATCTCTCCACTCATAACATTATATCCTAATACTTTCCAACCATCATAGGTCTTATAAACTGAAGAAGCAGGAAAAGGACTTTTATGTAATTTGCTCCAATCAACTTTTCCTGCTTCTGTTTTCACCATCACCCCATCAAGACAAAGATATTTTTTATTATCTTCTTCCGCCTCTACGTTCCTCTCTATCTTTTCGTTTCTGCTCTTTTATTTCTTTTTCCTTATCAGCACAAGCATCATAATTCTTGCAATCAGCACAAGCATCACTGCTGTCTATGTCTTCACCAAAACTTAATCCTTCCGGGCATTCGTCAGTTGGAATATTCTTTGGAACATCCTTTTCTGTTCTATTCCTATCTCTACCTCTCACATTCTCTTCACCATCAGATGTTCTTGATTCCTCTTTCCCTTTGGATTCCAATTCTTCATCAGAAGCGGAGTCAAAAATTTCTTTTATCTTATCATAATCAAGTACAACGATTATTTGATCGAGCTGAAAAGCATCATCAAGATATTTTTCATCGATGTCATAATCTCTAGGTTCTAACTTATGCCCTGAAACAGTTTTGAATTCATCTGCGTCTACATTAAAAGAAATGCTTTGACCAACTTCTTTGCGGGGATCAGCAAAAGGAATTACCCCTCCTCCTCGAGGACGGGTTGCAGCAGACTGAATTGCCTTTTCCCCATATTTATGAGAGGTCTCCCAGATTTGAACGCCTTTCTTTTCTTCTTTTGCGTTGGTAACATTGACAACATTATACACACTGCGTCTCTTAGGAGCTATATCTCTATAATCATCGTATTCCCAGTTTTTTTCCTTGATCATTTTGTTAATGTATTCACAAATGGGACAAGGCTTATTGTAATTTTTCTGAGGACAAACAACTTGAGAATTTGCTGCTCCAATATTATGATGAACATAAATGTCAAGATAATAGGCAGGATCTCCTTCTGGAACACGCATAGGCTTTGGCATATTATCCCCAGCCTCAAAAGGAATGATGTCAATGATATGAGGTTCATCTTTGGTAGCGCCAAACTTCACAAATGGGATATCCTTGTCATCACGAAAGAATTTTAAAAAAGTGTCTCCTTCTTTCCTTTCATTACTTTCTTCCGTCCTCTTTTTTAAACCCTCTCCCCACTTCTTCATGTCATACTTTCTTGCCATAATAATTTTCTCCTTTTTCTAAATTTTGTTGTCTTGTTTTTTCTTCGTAATAGGATCTCAGTATTGCTTTGCTTCCTAATCTAAAAATAAGATACAGGATTATAAATCCTACAAACACCAATAAAATAATTACTAAATGATTCATATCAACCTCTTTTTTTCATTCCTTCTTTTAAAGAGTCGTAGTGTTCTTTTCTTGTAGCTTCCTCCTTTTTATTTTTTATAGTTGAATTGTCCTTTGCATCTGATGCCCAATAACCAGAAATAAATAATGACACCAATCCTTTTAATGAAGTATTCCTCATATCAAAAGCTGATTTTGCTATTCCTAATATCCGAGCATCCTGTATCGACTGTAAATATTCTTCATTTGCTTTTTTATATTTTGAATTTTGAATGATGGCATTTGTTATGGCTGATTCAGTTATTTTATCAATTCCATATTTTCCAGGAAATTTTCTTATGTCGCCATCTAACTCTGCTTTAATTAAATCAAGCTTCTCTTTGATTTTATCTCTGTCATATAAAGCTTCTGCTTCCTGTTCAGCCCAATGTAAATACAATTGAGGTTGTTTAACAAGTTCTTCATCAAGCGAATTTTTATCAATAAAAATTTCTTTTTTGTAATCTCTACTCATTTTTTTATTCTCCTATTTATTTATTATATATTAAATTAACAAATCTTATCAATTTATTTTGTCAATATTTTTATTTTTTCAGAAAAATTATTTATGCTATCATCGATAAGGTATTGTTTTGAATTATCTCGAGCAATCATTCCGGGATGAACACTCCACCAAATCCAACATCCATATTTTTCATTCCAAGTCGTAGAAGCATTTTTGTCGATTATTCCTTTTTCTAAATTTTCAAAAAAGTACAGAGAAGAATTTCCGACAGCTAAAATAAGAATTGGTTTTAATAGATTGATTTCTTCTTCCAGCCATACTCCACATTGTTTAATGTTTTCTTTAGAGGGCTTTCTAGATTTACTTGGGAAGCACTTACATACATTTGTAATATGAAATTTATTCCTTGACATGTTAGTGCTCTTTTCTATTTGCTTTAAGAAGTTCTTAGCTATATCTCCATAAAACGGAACGTTGTATTTATATCCTATTTTACTAGGAGCTTCACCACATATCATGATGTTTCTAAGACCGTGTTTATAGTTGACAGGACGATCGCATTCATTTCTCAAATTACATAATTTACATATAAGCTTTTTGTCTTCGATCTTTTTATTGACAATAAAACTTTTTAAATTGTCGCGAATCTTTTTGTCAAGAGAAACTAAATCAGTCAAATTATTTTTATCGACATCGACAAAATTATTTTTTAAATTAGGCATTAAGTTGATATTGAAATTGTTTGCATTAAAAGAAAAGACTCCTTTTCCGTTGGCAACATCAGATATCAAATTGTCAATTTTGACATTATTAAAAAACCCATCTTTATTTTTTCTCTTAACTATTTTTTCAGCGTTTTTTTCCCCTATCCCTTTTATTTCTATAAAAGGCATATATAAAGATTGATTGTGTATTATCCATTTTTTAGAATCAGAAATGTTGATTGTCGGAGGTTCTATTTTAACATTCATTCTGATAGCTTCTTTGATGATTTCTTCCTTTTTATCATTAGGAGACATTGATAGAAAAGCACACATAAATTCCATGGGATAATTTACTTTTAACCACATATCAATATAGGATAGCATTGTATATGCAGTAGCATGAGCAAGATTAAATCCATATCCTCCGTTGAATTTCAAATACTCCCACAAGTTTATTGCTTCCTTTTTATCAACTCCGTTTTTAATACATCCGTTGATAAATTTGCTTTCATATTTTTCTATGTTTTTTGTTCCTTCGGTTTCAAACATTTTTCTGATAGAGTCTGCATCAACAAAATCCATTAAAGCTACTTCTGTGACTATTCTCATTAGCTGTTCTTGGTATAAAATTATTCCATAGGTGCTTCCAAGAACGTCGTTTATTTTATTGTGTTTGTAAAATATTTTATTTTGATTTTTCTTTCTGATTATAAATTCGTCTAGAAGACCTCTCTTTATAATAGCTGGTCTATATAATGCTGTTGCATGAATTAGGGTTTCAAATTTTTCTATTTTAAGTCTTTTACAAAAGCTTCTTAATCCTTTTGTGTTAAATTGAAAACACCCTGTGCAATTTCCTAAAGAAAATTCTTCAAATATTTTTTCATCATCAAAAGAAATATTTTTGATATCAACATCGATATTTTTATTTTTCTTAATTAAAGAAATGCATTCGTTTACTATCGACAAATTGGATAGACCTAAAATATCAATTTTTAGCATGCCCATATATTCAGCATCTTTTTTATCCCAATTAATAGATATTTCTTTATTTTTAATTAGATTTGCTTTTCCGCCATCTATTATTTTTTCTTTAGAAATAACTATTCCTGCAGCATGAGATCCTACTCCTCTAATTTTACCTGATAGTTTTTTTGCAATTTCTACTTCATTTGAATATTTTTGATAGAATTGTTTTCCCTCTTCTGTATTTTCAACAGCCCAATCAATGTTTTCATCTCCTCCGAGAGAATTGGCAAACATATCAATATCAGAAGAATTTATTTCAAATACTCTTCCAACATCTCTGATAGCCATTCTATCTTTTATTTGTAAAAAAGTAGAAATATTGGCAACATTATATTCTCCGTATAAATCAGATAAATGTTGTCTCAAAACATCCCTTTTGGTATCTTCAATATCTAAATCTATATCTGGAAAATCTTTTCTGCCAGGAGAGATAAATCTTTCAAACATCAAATTCCATTTTATAGAATCAACGTTAGTTATGCCGAGCAGATATGCTATTAAACTGCCAGAGACGCTTCCTCTTCCAATTCCAGTTAAAATATTATTTTTTCTGCACCAATCTGTTATTTCCCATACAATCAAAAAATAATTGGAAAAGTTTTTATCCCTGATTAATTTAAGTTCATAATTCATTCTACTTAAATAAAGATCTGTATCAAAGAATTCATTTCTTTTTTCTCTGAATTTTTTTCTACACATCTTTGCTAATATATCATCAGGATTTCCTTCCATTCCTTTTATAAGAGGCAGATCAACTGGGTATCTTTGTAAAACAAACTCAGAACATTTTTCAGCAAGGTCAATTGTATTACTTAAAGATTCAATTACAAACCTTCTGTTCAGAACTCCTTGTAAAGAAAAAGATTCAATCATCTCGGAATAACTCTTTAGATATAAATCATCTATACTAAATTTCCATCTGTTTTTGTCACTCCATTTTGCTTTGCTTTGAATTGCTAAAAGAACTTCTTGGATAAAATTGTCATCCTTATTACAATAGTGGCAGTCGTTAGTAGCTATCACTTTTATATTATTTTTTTTATGAAGTTCTGCTATTCGTTTATTGAGTGATTTTTGTTTGTCGTAAATCAATGGCATTATTTCTAGGTAGACATCGTCTTTAATAATGTCAATGGCATCATATAAAAAATCCATTCCCTCTGGATTATTAATAAAAGAAGAAGTACATGCAGTAGATATAATCAATCCGTTGAGATTATTTCTGAGTAAATCATAATCTACTCTAGGGCGAAAATAGAATCCATCTATGTTGGCTATGGTCAATAGTTTTAATAAATTTTTCCAGCCTTCGTGATTTTTTACAAACAAACATATATGGCTTCTTGATTCTCCTTTTTCTTTTATGTTGATATTCGGAACAACATACATTTCACATCCAAAGACGGGAATTATTCCAACCCTGTCGCATTCTTTTTTATGTTCAATGACACTATTAATATTTCCGTGATTTGTTATGCCTTGATATTTAAAGCCAAGATCTTTAGCTCTATCAACATAATGGGCTGGAGTAGAAACCCCATCTAATATAGAGTGGTAATCATGAACGTGAAGATGACAAAAATCTTTACTCATATTTCGCACTTTCTTTAGGGTTTTTTATTATCAAATCTATTTTGGAATAAGAAAATAGCTCTCTAGAAGAATCCACAAGAGAATGACTAAAAATACAAACTACTTTTTTTATTCCTGCCCCTATTATACTTTTTGCGCAAGTAGGACATGGAACCATAGTACAATAGAGTGTAGAGCCATCTAGTTTGATTCCATGTTTAGCTGCATATATTATTGCATTTTCTTCAGCGTGTATGGATCTGCAGCAATGATCTGTAGAATTCCCCTTGCTGTCAATGAATTTAATAATGTCGTGGCCAACATCATCGCAATGCGGCATTCCTGACGGAGATCCAACATATCCAGTAGAAATAATTCTGTTGTCTTTAACTATTATGCAACCAGATCTTCCTCTGTTGCAAGTTCCTCTTTTTCCTATTATAGGAACTATCTCTAAAAATATATCATCCCATTCTGGTCTCATTAAAAAATACCTCTCTTGTTTAGATCAATATAAAATGCATGAAGACTTCCTATAAAGTGGGTGAATGTTCCTACTTCAACATTTATTTTTTCAGAAATATAAAATAACATTTTTATAGCTAGAGCTACATCTCCAGCAAAATGTTTTAAGAAGTCGCAGCTTCTCATTACATAAATCATCTGAAGCTTATTGTTCCTAATAAAGAATTGATAATACATCGAACAAGGAACTCTTCCTTTACTTCCCCAATTCATAATATCTTGGTGATAATCGTATATGGTGATTATTCCCTGTCTAGTGTTCCTTCTAGAGGTCAGTTCTCTCAACAACAAAGGTAATTGGCCTCTGATTCTTTCATTGTATGTATACTGAAACATTCCGTCGTGAAGATATTGTTCCCAAAGCTCAGAATTAATTTTCCAAGCATCTCCTGGATTTAGAAATTTATCTTCTATTCTTTCCATGAAATCTTGGCTTACCCACTCTTCACTGATATTCAAATATTTGAGCATCTCATCGAGTTTGTCATATCCTGTTAATTTGTAATCATAACCTGTCAGCTCCAAAGTCATAAAATTAGGGTCGTCTTTTACTACTTTGTCTTGAACAGTTTCGGATTGAAATTTTATTCCCATTTCAAATAAATCTCTTTCCACTTCTCTTATCATTTCGTAACAATCTTTGTAAATTCTCACTTTTATTCTCCTTTTTTAAAAAAGTTTTAAGTCTCTAATGTTGACAGATTTAATTAATTTGTCTTCCATTATTTCATGATTGTTAAAAGCCAAGTACTTTTTCTGAAGACGTTTTGTTGCTCCATATTTCGAAAATACTTTTTGATTTTTAGACCAATATTCATCTTCAAATCTTTTAAAATTTCTTCTAAAGACTGCTTTTATATTTCTTAAAGTGAGAGGTTGATCTAAATCATTCTCATCACATTTTTCAAAATCATCCATTAGTGTTTTGTGAGTAAAAATATATGGAAGCATTCTAACACAACTAATTTGTTGATCGGAAATATGCCAAATGAATCTTATTTTTTCAGGAATATAAATTTCTTTTGCTATGTGATAAATTATTCCAGCATCTAAGAAACTCATATATCCCATAAAACAAGTTCTAGAAAATAAAATCAACTCAGGGACATTATCTTTTCCTATTCTGAAGTTTATAGCATGCAAGCAACCACCCCATTTATGAACTTTACGATCATCTTCATATTTCTGATGAATAAAGTTCATTCCTACTGTCCCTTTTCTTCTCCCTATCATTTCTTTGGATTTTCTGATAAAGATTTGAAGTTGGCTTTTATCAATATATGAATTAACTAGTCTGTTCCATCGAGAATTAGTAAACCATAGATTGGATCCAAAATCAAAATCATATTCACAATTATCAGAGACTATAATTACATTGTAAATATGAGTATGACTAGAGCCTACAAAATCCAAATTGTTAGAAAACAAATGATACCTGATTGCTTTTTCTAAAGATCTGTTGATATTTTTACTGTGAATAAAGTGAAACATTTTTATTTCCTGTTTTATCTGAATTTAGAATATATACTTTTGATTTCTGGATTAATTCCATTTCCTCCTTTTTCAATCGAAGACGATAAAGAAAATCCATGTAATATTCCAAGATCTTCTTGTTTCAAAATTAAATTGTAATAATTTCTAACCGCACTTTCTTGAGTTTTAATTCTATCAAAAAAAGTAGAAGTTTTTTGCATCCTGTTCATGAATCTAGTAAGTTTTGTTTTTTCTTTAGAACTCATTTTGTGATGCTTTTCTTTTTGTTCATTTACAACATAAAAAACCAATTCGATTATTTGTTTAATTATACTTTGAATAGTCTCCAGTGAATAATAATTTATTTTTGATGAAAACATTAATACCAAATGGTGAAACACCTCTTGAATCGAATCACATCTTATAATGCTTCCATCGTTTATTTTTACTTTAAACATTTAATATTTGCTTCGTTGTCTAAAAAGATTTACCTCTGATTTTTTAAAATACATTCTGTATAAATCTTCTGCATCCATTCCTGACAATATACATAGTTCAATAAAGAAGTGAAAGGCATCTATCACCTCTTCTATATAATGAGTTACATCGGTTTCCATTTGTGTTTGTTTCCAGGGCTTGTTTTTTAAACAATTCATTGCTTCGCCCAGCTCTTCTGTAATCCTCCAAGCAAAATCTTTTAACCGAGCTTGTCCTTTTGCATCATCAATATTTACAGGACATAGTTCGGTTTGAAGCAATCCATTGTTTTTTTCTATATGATGATATTTCTCCATCAATTTTTTTTGTTTTTTGAAAATAGAAACTAGCATATCTTCACCAACTGGAATATCCACATCTTTTATATCTTCAACATTCATTTTCAGTTTCCTTTTCTTTTTTGTTTTTACTTTCTACATATTTTCTTACAGCCAATCCCCAGATTGCGTAAGCAGCCAAATCAATCAAAGTATCTTCTACATTTTCATCGACCATCATCGACTTTCCCTTGTAGAAGTTTTTCAATCTATTGACTTTAGAAATAGTTTTCATGAATACGCCAAAATCATCAAACTCCAATAAAGGTTCAGCCCCGTAATCGTTAAATTTGGACTGAACCTTTATCAGAACGTTTTGATGAACTTCTTTAAAAAGATTTAACAGAGTTTCATTCAAAACATCTTTCATTTAATTACATTCCTTTCGGCAACCCCTTGTTGTTTTTCCATCTGTTTGACCAGATCTTCAGAGTCTTTTCTTTTACTCCAAGTTTTTTTCCTTCTTTGAGGAAATCTCCCTTGGATCTATACACCTTGTAAATCGTCAGTTTTCTGCTAGGCTTTTTATCGGATTCTTTTGAAGACTTCTTTGCAGCAGGCTTTGCAGCAGGCTTTTTGGCAGGTTCTTTCTTTTCAGCAGGCTTCTTGGAAGATTTCTTTTCAGCTTTTGCAGGCTTCTCATCAGGTTCTTCGTTAGGTTCTTCGTCTGACAAAAACAATTTTTTGTAGGCAGCTCTAATTTCTTCAGGAAGAACTTCCTGACGTTTAGATTCTGTTGATCCTAAAAGATCGTTTTCAAGAACAGAATCAACTGCGTTTCCAAATAACTCTTTCAATTCCTCTTCTTTGACCTTTATGTCAATAGGGTCAATAACTGGTTTTCCGTCAACTTTCAAACTGTTAAACTTCTTTGCTAATTCTACTAATTCTTTTCTGTTCATTTTTAAATCTCCTTCTCTTTTGGTTTGTTTTTAAATATCTTCTTTGTTCCTTTATTAGTATTATATATTACTTTTAAAAAACTTGAGTAATTATTTTGTTTTTTCTTTTTCTTTATTATCGTCAATAATATAAGCTATTTCAGAATCTAAACAAACTTGACCTAGTTTCAAGTTTTGTAGTACAACGCAACTTTTCTTTTGATCGAACTCGTCTTCTCGACCAGCAACAACAGAAACTCTAATATATCCTTCTTTCTTTTCTTGTGAAGTTTGGTTTATAGCTATCATTAATTCAACATGAGCCATTTTCCTCCAGTCTTCAGCTACATCTGTTTGAGTAACATATTTTTTATCAGCTGA
>Ga0116141_10003549_pt1 | contig 13198 bp, 10 predicted proteins | sample AD_UKC097_MetaG_FD_89744 | JGI IMG/M metagenome (GOLD analysis project Ga0116141, IMG submission 89744) | Active sludge microbial communities of municipal wastewater-treating anaerobic digesters from USA - AD_UKC097_MetaG | ecosystem: Engineered > Bioreactor > Anaerobic > Digestate | place: USA... | reverse complement strand
CTGCTGGACTCGCCGAGGACGTTTACACCTTCCCCGGTGAGGGCGGTGTCCATGTCCGTGATATCGCTGCCTGCGGCGAGCACGCCGGACTCTGCGGCCAGCGAGATTTCGTCTTCCGTCCCGCCGCCTGTTGCATCGGCGGTGCCATCTGCCGCGGCGGGCTGTTCGTCGTCGGCCAGGAAAAGCAGCTCATCCTCTCCGGTGCCCGTCTCGTCCGCCGTCGTCTCCTCGGGCGCCAGGCCCAGCTCGGATGTGGCCTCGACCTCCCCGCTCGGCTCCAGCGTTGGCGTCTCCTCCTCATCCAGCAGGAACAGGTCCTCGTCCGCCACAGGAGCGGCCTCGCCCTCAGTCCCCTCGACCGGCAGCTCGTCGGCCGTGACCTCGTCGACATCCACGGCCTCAAGGCCCATGTCGATCCCCTCGTTCACCAGCGCATCGACCTCGTCGATCTTGAACAGCAGATTGGCCCCGTCGCGGAACTCCCGCAGCCGGCCGTCTTTGACCAACTGCTTGACGCCGTCTTCCGATTTGCCGAGCTTCTGAGCGGTTTCTTTCAGCGAGTAAAACATCCCGGACATAGAACCTTCTCCACCGACGAGGTCCCCAGCGCGAAAGGATCGCGTCCGGGGCCCGTCCAAACGCGTTTACGGGGCGTTCTGGGTCCCCCGATTCGTAATTCCCTAAGATACGTATTTTACCGCACCGCCGCAGTTTATGCAATTCTTTTTTGCACAGAACCTGCACATGGTACGCCCGGCACGTCGAGCCGGATTCGCGACGCCATACCGTCGCTCCGCGAAGCCTCCGAGCCGCAATTGCAGCCGTTTTCGCAAGAGCAACTGCACTGGTCGAACGAAGATTCTCGGACGTGAGGAGGCCCCGACCGCCTCCTCGGCCGCATGGGAAGCAACAGCGCGGGAGCATCCTCCCTTTCCTCCCTCCCCCTCCGACCTTCTTACCTTCTCACCTTCTGACCTTCTGACCTTACTTACCTTCTGACCTTCTTACCTTCCTTCTTCCCCCGTCTCGCCTGCCGCCGGACCTGTGCCCGTCTCTTCGCTGGCCACTCCTCGGGGAAGTTCAGCCGGGCGAACTCCCCGAACAGCTCCACCGCCTTGCGGTCGTACGCCCTCGCCGCCTCCTCCTCGTCTTTGAAATAACCCAGGAAGATGTGCTCCCGGCGGAACCAAATCGACACTTTCCACCTGCCTGCCTTCTTGTCGTAGGATACGCCTTTGAATCGCGAAGAGCAGCCCACGGATTTGCCCCGGTTTTGCATATTCTCGTCGCGGGTGCAGACCCGCAGGTTGGCCCGGCTGTTGTCCATCTTGTTGCGATTGGCGTGGTCCACGATCATCCCGGCCGGCGGGTTCATAATCTGGCGGTGCATGAAGATCGTTTTGTCTTGTTGGATTCTGGCCGCGTAGCCGCCTGTTATGTGCCATTTCCACTGGCTGAGCCAGTCGAAGTCCGCGGCGTCCACGTAGACATACCGCCCGTCGCCCAGCGGGATTCGCTTCAGTCCGGCCGCCGGCTCCGGCGGTCTTTCCCGGTAGTTGCGGCAGACTCCGCCGCGAGGCGTCTCCCGCATCATGCCCGGCGTGTCCGGGTGATTCGCGCACATCGGCCCGCACGGGAAACCCGACCACAGCGTCCGGGCCCACAGATTCGGATCCCAATAGGCGTACACACAGGTGCAACAGGTTGGCGTCGTCATCGCTTCTCCCTTCCACAAAGCCATAGTTGGTTGTCGGTGGCCGGCAATCGCTTGCCGTCGGCCAAACCCGCTCCGCTCGCTGCGAAGTTCGTTCTATGATAAACCGGTGTTAGATATCTGTCAACAAAAAATGTGCACCGAGCCAAATATTTCTGTACATGCAACGTAACCCTCTGCAAAACAGAGAGTGAGGAAAGCCACCGGCCGGGACGGGTCTTCTTGTTGTCATTCTCGCGAACGCGGGAATTCATCGTTCCTTCACCACGAAGGACGCGAAGGCCACGAAGGCGGATGGATCAGCCAGAAGCCCCGAAGCCACAGAGAAGGAACGACCCGTCCGGGACACGGGCGACAGACCGTGGTCTCTTTGGACCGGGAGGCGCCCTTCATCGCGACAACGCCCCACGACCCTGGCCGCGTCACGTGATTTGTTGCCCCTTGCCCGTTGATTGTGCCGATACTATCATAAAGCCTGTTGGTGGCTCGGATCTGCGATTGGTGAGGGCCGAATGACGCTACATCCTGTTGAGCATTATGGGAGGACTTTCGGGGTTGCATCCGAGCTGCGAGCCGACTATCATGTTTGTTGATGGTCAGAGGAATGAAATCACATAATGGTGAAGTGATTGAAGGTGGTGGGCCTGTTTCGCTTACAGAGGTGGACGCTCTATCGTGCATCGAACAGAAGCGGAAGGCGTTCAGCCAAGCCACCTCACGAGTGGAGCGTTCAGCTATCGGACAGTTCTTGACACCTGCACCGATTGCCAGGTTCATGGCTTCGCTATTCGAGAGGAATGTTCCGGTGGTGCGTATTCTGGATCCCGGTGCAGGGACCGGCGCACTTTTCACAGCTCTGACAGAACACCTGATTTCCCTGCCGACTCGCCCTGAATCTGTGGAAATCATTGCCTATGAGACAGACCGAAACGTTATGCCACATTTGGAGACGGCCATAGGATTGTGCCGAGAACTGTGTACTGGGGCGGGCGTTGCCTTCCAGGGAACGGTGCGTTGTGAGGACTTCATTCCTGTGGCGGCCTCACAGCTTCACGATAATCTGTTTGCGACGACACAGGAAGGTTTCACCCACGTCATTCTCAATCCTCCCTACAAGAAGATCAACGGAGGGACGCTAACACGCCGGATACTGAGTTCGGTTGGTATGGAGACATCAAATCTCTACGCCGCATTCGTATGGTTGGCTGCTTGTCTCGCAAGGCCGGGGGCTGAGATTGTCGCCATCACGCCTCGGAGTTTCTGCAATGGCCCGTATTTCAGGCGTTTCCGGAAGGCTCTTCTGGGCCTTCTCGATATCCGACATGTACACATGTTTGAATCGAGAAAAGAAGCATTTGCCGATGATTCCGTACTGCAGGAGAATATCATCTTTCATGGCATCCGTGATGTGCCCCAGAAAGGAACCATCAAGATATCTGTATCCCGAGGCCCGGTTTTCGGCGCAATGCGTGTGCGAGAGGTTCCGTTTCAACATGTGGTGATCCCAGACGACTCAGATGCTTTCATTCATTTGGCTGATGGTGACGATGATCGGCAGATAATGGAGCGCATGTCACAGTTCCGCGCGACGCTGCCCGACCTCGGATTGGAAGTGTCGACGGGTCGGGTGGTTGATTTTCGTGCGCGCGCATTCCTTCGTCAGGACCCTGAGGCGGGGTCCGCACCGCTCATCTACCCATGCCACTTCGACAGTGGATTTGTGCGTTGGCCGCTCACGGGTGCGAAGAAGCCCAACGCAATCGCCTCTGTGGGAGAAACGCAGGACCTGCTCGTCCCCGCTGGTTATTACGTTCTCACAAAACGATTCACCGCGAAGGAGGAGCCACGGAGGGTGGTAGGCGCAGTCTATGACCCGACCCGCATTAGCGCACCACAGGTCGGTTTCGAAAACCATCTCAACTACTTCCATTCGAGAGGCCGAGGACTGCCTCCCGACCTGGCACGAGGATTGGTGGTCTTCCTGAATTCGTCTTTGTTTGATCGTTGTTTTCGCTTGTTCAGTGGGCATACCCAGGTGAATGCCACGGACTTGCGCAAGATGCGATACCCTTCGAGAAGGCAAATACTGCAGCTTGGTCGGGAGATGAAGACGTGTCTGCCGGATCCGGAAAGAATAGACGCCGTTTTGGAGAAGGTGCACAGCGAGAATGGCTAGGCGTCCAAATGTTGCGGTTGCAGAGAGAATTCGTGAAGCTCTTGAAGTCCTGAGGGAATTAGGCCTTCCTCGTGCACAATTGAATGAGCGATCGGCTCTGACTCTTCTGTCACTGTTAAACCTCAAACCGGACCAATCGTGGGCAGACGCACGCGCCCCACTCATGGGCATCACCCCAATGATGGAGTTCTTTGCCAGTTACTACGGCAGGCAATATGCTCCGAACAGCCGTGAGACAGTTCGCCGATATGCCATTCATCAGTTCGTGCAGGCGCACCTTGTTGTGGCGAATCCCGACGAACCATCGCGTCCCACGAACAGTCCGAAGGCTGTCTACCAGATCGAGCCTTCGGCATTGAAGCTCCTCCGAACATTCGGCACACTCGAGTGGCCGCCGAAACTATCAGAATACTTGGCCTCGGTGGGTACCCTCAAGCGTCTCTATGCCCGTGAGAGAGAGGCGATTCGGATTCCGGTAACATTTGAGAACGCAGTGGGTGTCCGGTTGTCACCGGGTGGACAAAATGTCCTCGTCAAGAAGATACTCGATGACTTCTGCCCTGTATTCACGCCCGGAGCGCGAGTCATATATGTTGGCGATACGCAGGAGAAATGGGCCTACTTCGACTCTGACTCACTTCGAGCGCTGGGCGTGGAGATCGAGGAACACGGCAAAATGCCGGATGTCGTTGTCCACCACACTGCGAAGAACTGGCTGGTGCTCATCGAAGCAGTGACGAGCCATGGGCCAGTGAACCCGAAACGCAGGCATGAGCTGAGTGAACTGTTTGCCGGTTCCCAAGCCGGAGTCGTCTACGTGACTGCGTTCTTGGACCGTCACACGATGGTCCGATATCTGGATGAGATATCGTGGGAAACCGAAGTCTGGATCGCAGAGGCCCCGACGCATCTCATCCACTTCAATGGCGAGCGATTTCTCGGGCCATACGAGGAGACCGAAGGATAATGGGGACTCGAGGACGGTGTTTGGCGGCGAGACATTCGACATCGACCTGAACACACGGGTCGAACATGCCGAAGTACGTTTCGGAGTACCACATCGGTGGCTATCAGGTCATCAAGAAATGGCTGAGCTACCGGGAGAAGGCGATCCTTGGTCGCGGACTGCGGGTCGAGGAAGCCGAGTGCATGACGGAGATGGCGAGGCGAATCGCGGCCCTGATCCTCATGCAGCCGGAACTCGACGCCAATTACGAGGCTGTTAAGGCCGATTTGTGGCCTTGGCGAGAATGAGAGATAAACGGGAGGCGATATGGCGAAGAAGCGCAAGTACAGAAGGAGACCCATTGTCACAGGGTACCTGGAGAAGGTCAGTTCCGCCATTTTCGACAGGCACAGCAAGATCATCGCCGAGATGGTCCAGGGACAACAGGGGCTCTATGCGCTCTACCGGAAAGAGAAGCTCTACTACGTGGGCCTGGCGAGCAATCTCAAGAGCCGCGTGAATCAGCATGTGAAAGACAAACACGCGGGCAAGTGGACGCACTTCAGTCTTTATGTAATCCACCATGCCGAGCACATAAAGGAACTTGAATCGCTTCTTCTGCGGATCGCGTACCCGGCGGGAAACAGCGTGAAGGGGCAGTTGCGCCGATCGGCGAACATGTTGCCAAGTCTCAAGAAGAAGACGAAGGCGGCAGCGATCGCCGAGTGGAAACGCAATTTCGAGTCTGCCTCACAACGCAAGCTCAAAAATCCTGTGAGCAAGCCGCAGGTGGTAACCCGGAAGCCGAGAAAGGGTGACCGCCCTGGCAAGGGCATTGTATCCAAGACGGTTCGTATATACGCGCCCTATAAAGGTCAGATCTTCAAGGCGTGGCTGCGACCGTCGGGACTGATCAAGTTCGATAGGAAGAACTACAATAGTCCATCGATGGCAGCAGTGGCAGCCAGAGGCAAGCCCACGAATGGTTGGGTGTTCTGGAGGCTCAGGCAAGGCGACAAGCTCGTCAAGCTGAAGGACTTCAGGAAGACGAGGTGACTGTACCATAGGTTGGCCGACCTGTCGGAAGGGCGGGCACACCCCGCGAGTGAAATAAGCGGATCTGCTCAATACGAGGAAGAGCCGGCCCTCTGTAGGCTAGGCCCGGTTTCCCGGACGCACGGCGTGAAGCCGACTTTCACCCACAGCCGACTGACTCTATGCCTATATTACGGCAAGAACCCGTGGCTGGTCAACATTCTTTCAGGCAGAAGAAGCGGAAACTTGCCGTTTTACGTGCGACGGCTGGCCTCTGGATTACTGCTTGCCGTTGCCTTCGCGTGCTTCGTGGTGAAGAGAGGAAAGATTGCCGCGCTCCGCTCCCAATGACAGAGTCGAATCCGTGTGAATCGGCGTGAATCCGTGTCTTGCGGGGGGCTGGCTATTCGACTCTCAGGATTGTGAATGAATTCGGGCCGAAGGTGTAGGTGGCTTGGGCGCCGTTCGTGTCCTTGGAGAGGGGGCAGGTGGTTTGCGTGGGGGTGATTCGTTTCGGTTCGTCCGGCGTGTTGATTTCCTCCAGGCCGCCGGTCAGCTTTGTGATTTGGACCGTCGTTCCTTGGGGGGAGTAGTTCGCGAATTCGATGCGGGTCTCGATGGGACGCGGAGCTATGTTCACGACGCTCAAGACCATCGTCCGCCCGTCCTCGCTGCGTTTAGCCGTGACGTCCAGCGTTTGCGGCGGGCATTCAACTTTCGTTTCCAGGCGGAGCGGCGCGTAGTGGGCGGACACCATCTGCGTGACGTAGTAGGGGGGCTGGGCCCAGACTCGGGAAGGATCGAGGAACAACAGTCCCTGGTCCCAGCCGTTCTCGTTCTGCCGATAGGGTTGGAGGCAATTGGCCGAGCAGACCACCGGCACATCGTCGCCCAGGCGCTCCAATTCGTTGATCGCGTGGGCGTTCGACAGGGCCCGGCGGAGGGCGTGGTTGCCTGCGTTGAGCTCGAAGACCGCCACTTTGAACCTCGCCTGCGGGCTGATTCGTCGCAGGGCCTCGATGAAGCTCGGGATGCCGCCCAGGCCGTCGGGGTCGTTCGGCCGATCGGTCCCGACGTGGACGTCGAACCAGATTTCGCGATTGTGTTGAACTGCGAGGTCCAGGATCTTCTTGTGGATCTCCAGACTCTTGATTTGCGGGGCGCCTTCAAAGTTGTACGGATCGCGGATCGGTTGGCCATAGGCGAAATCGCCGACGACGAGCGTGACATTCGGGTCCTGGCGCCAGATGGCCTGGGCCATGGGCCTGAACCGCTGCCAGTAGTCCTCGTCGACGGATTCCTCGTTGCCGAGCTGGATGTATTGCAGGCGGTAGGGCTGGGGCCGGCTGTTTTCGACACGCTTGCGGCCCCATTCGCTGGTGGCGGGGCCGTTGGCGTACTCGACGAAGTCGGCCATGTCCTGCGGCGTCTCGCCCATGTTGAAGGCCGGGATGCACAGGAAGCCCGCCGCGTCGCAGAAATCCATGAAGTCGATAATGCCCCAGCCGTTGCTGGAATAGGGAAACCAGAAGCCGCGATAGGGCGGACGCAGGTCCCGCGGCCCGATCATGTTCTTCCAGCGGTAGGTGTCGATGTTGACCATGCAGCCGCCGAAACGCAGGACGTTGAGTCCCTGCTCGATCAGTGCCTCAGCCACGTCCCTGCGGACCGGGAGATCCTTGAATCGGCCCCACGGGCCGGGCTGCAGGAACGCGTAGCCCAGGACGACGGAGCCGGGCTGCGTGAGCTTGACGGCGAAGTGCGCATCTTTGTCCGTGGCGTTCGGGGTGAGCGTGAAGATGAGCGGCTTCCAACTACCGGGACTGAGGGGCAGGGTCGTCTCGGCGTAGACCTTCGCGCCGTCTGCGCTCTCCAGCGCCACAGTGACAGAGATCTCCTTCTCGCAACGGGCCCAAAGAATGCCCTCGTAGGGCTTGCCTGCCTGGACGTACAGACCCCAGCGGTTCAGGCCCTGGTTTTCGATGCCGATCTCGCCCTGGCCGCCGGTGAATGTCACTCGCTGGCTCTGTTGGCCTTTGAAAGGAGCGTTGGTCTCCAAGTCGTACGTCCCCCGGGCTGATCCTCGCCGGAGCGGGCGCCACATCTTGCTGATATGAGGCTGGTTGTCTTCGGGCTTTAGAGAGAGCTGTGTCTCGCGTCCATCCTGGCGGATCGACAGGTTGCGGAACTGCGCGTCCACGTCCCACGTGCGGAGCCCGACGCTGCCGGGCGTCAAGGGGTGCTCGATGTCCTCATACCGGACGATGGGCTTGCCGTCCACCCGAATGTCCAGGACTAGCCCGCTGCACGAGACCGTCAGTCGCATCCATCGATCCAGCGGCACGCTGCACGACGTGTCGCTGATGAACTCCCAGTTGTGCCGGTGCCGGCCGAGCCGCAGGACCTGGCGGGCGGGGTTCAGAGCGATTTCGTAGCCGATGAACGCATCCGCCCCGGCGGCGGCCTCGCCGACCTTGACGATCAGGCCCGCAAAGCCATCCTGCTTCCTGGGCAGACGGATGTCGAGATCGATTGACCCGTCGTCGAGCGATACGCCCCGGGCGACGATCTTGGCTCCTGGATTGGCTGCGACCGCGAGGGACTCGCCGGCGTCGGACCACTGTCCGCCGTAGGTGTCGAACTGCCGCAGGACCGGCGGGGGGACCGGCTCCTGGAAGCTCTCGCCGTAGAGCATCTGGCTGTAGATGCCGCCGTAGACCTCGTGGTTGACGTCCTCCAGGCAGGCGCCGGTCATGAAGCGACTGACGCGGTTGCACACCCGGTTGCCGACCGTGATCGTCGCCGGCTCGCCGCCGGAAGAAACCGCCACCAGCACGCCCATTGCCAACAGCGCCGCTGCACACGTTCGACTCATATCCGGGTATCTCCTACAAGAAGAATCTCCTGCAAGAGGTGGCCCCGCCCATTGTGTGTACACTCCCCGGGGCAGCGAGGGACAACCTCCGTGGTTATATTCCCCTTGCCGAGTCGAACTGTCAAGGGCTGCGAGGCTACCTCTTTCGCCGGTAGCGGGCGGTCATGAACTGGTGCCAGCTTCCGTCCTCGCCCACCAGGTGCGAAGTCAGCACGCGGTGGTCGTCGTCCTGGATCTCGATCACGTCCTTGAACGTCGCCATTTGCCCTTCGGCGCTCATGTTGGGCCCTTCGGTGTTGAGCGTCAGCACCTTCCGGGCCGCGTCCAGAGTGCCGTTGTAGATCCACATGTGCGTCATCATCGACCCGACGAACGTGCCGATATACCGTTTCTTCTGCGGGTCGTATCCGAGCGTCATCATCGTCGTCGTGGGGCCGCAGCCGGGCGCATCGCCCTGTCCCTCGGCCAGAATCCAGAGTCCGCCGAGCGACCGCACGCTCTCGGTGCCCTTGTATTTCATGGGAGGCGTGCCGGGCTCCATCGTCGCTTCGCCTTCGCACGTCCATTCGCCGACCAGTTTCTGCAGCCACTCGTGTTCTGCCTGCGGGCGCGCCGTCATCGGTGATTCTGGTTGCGGCGTGCCATCGGCCTCGCCGCGTTCCGTCCTCGATGGGGCCTGCGGCTTCGTCTCTGTCGTGGTTGTGCTCATCGTTCTGTCTCCTTGTCTTGGCGGTCCACGCGATTGCGAGCCAATCGCAGAGGGACCGGCGTTCCGTCATCCTCCTACTACGCCGTCCGCCGGGGGCCGGTGGATTGTTCGACATCAGGTAATTCCTCATCGTGCGGGTGGGACCGCCTTATCTCACGCGATCTCGGGTTGGACGGCGGCGCCCCAACATGGTGGGAAGCCTGCCGATATGTTATGATCGGTGGCGATGGCCGATCACGAATCACGATCGCAGGTTGCTCTGTCATTTGACCGCGGGACGCTGCTGTTGACAGGTCCGCAGCCGCAGGACCTCTCGGCTGCGACGGAGAGCAGCGTGTGGAAGTGGGACGCCCGCGTCGGGGCGTGGCGGTGCGACGCGGTCCACTACGCCGCGATGCGGTCGGCGCTGAGCCGGCGGTTCGGGACGCGGTTTCAGGATTGCCTGCCCGCTCCCGTTCGAGTCTCGTGGCCGAAGCAGGATCTGCCTGAGCCGAGGGCCGAGCAACGCGAGGCGCTCGTCGCCTGGGTGCGGGCGGGCCGGCGGGGGCAGATCATCATGCCGACCGGGACCGGCAAGACGGAGGTGGCTTTCGCCGCGATGGCCGAGACGCAGGTGGCGACGCTCGTCGTGGCGCCCGTGCGGGACCTGATGTACCAATGGCATCGGCGAATCCTGGCGACGTTCGGCTACGACGCCGGCATCGTGGGCGATACGACCTTCGACATTCGCCCGGTCACCGTGACGACGTACGACAGCGCGTACATCCACATGGACAAGATGGGCGCGGGCTTCGGGCTGTTGATCTTCGACGAGGAGCATCATCTTCCCGGCCGGTGCCGGCGCGAGGCCGCGATTCTGAGCGCCGCGACGATGCGACTCGGACTGACGGCCACGCCGCAACGGTCCGACGGTCTGCACACGGACCTCGACTGGCTCATCGGCCCGGTGGTGTACGATCTGCCGTTCAAGCACGTGCGGGGCTCGACCCTCGCGGATTTCGACGTGGTCCGGATTCCCGTGGCGCTGACGGATACTGAGCAGGCGACCTACGACCAGTGCAGCCGGACCGTGCGGCACTTCATCATGTCGCGCCGAAAGGAGCTGCCCGGCTACTCGTGGCAGGACCTGTGCAAGGAGATGGGCAAAGACCCGCAGGCCCGACATGCCCAGAAGGCCTACTATCTCAAGCAATCGATTGAGGACCGGGCCGCCGAGAAGCTCCGCGTCCTGGAGGATGTCTTCCGGCTCCACTACGGTCAGCAGACCATCGTCTTCGCGGGCTCGAATGCGATGGCGATCGAGGTCTCGAAGCGATTCCTTGTGCCGAGCATTCTATCGCACACGCCGAAGCGCGAGCGGCTGGCTGTGCTGGATGGATTCGCCAGGGGTGAGTTCACTGTGCTCGTGGCCAACCGCGTTCTCGATGAGGGTGTCGATGTCCCCGAGGCCAAGGTGGCGGTCGTCATCGGCGGGCAGGCCTCGACGCGTCAGGCCACGCAGCGGCTCGGCCGGGTCCTGCGACGCTCCGGCGACGCCCGGGCTACGTTGTATGAGGTGGTCTGCGACGATACCAAGGACGTGCAACGGTCGCGCAAGAGGCGGAGAACCGATGCTTACGAGCGAACAGTCCATCGTCGAGTATAGGGACGGCCGGGCCGTGCCCGACCGCCTCACGAAAGGGACGCATCGGCACTATCTCGACTATGCCGAGCGGATGCTCGCGGTCTATCGCAGCGGCGCCGGGCGCCAGCGTCGTGCGCTGCACAAGGAGGTTGAGACGATCTTCGCCGACGAGCCGGACTGCCCGGTCCGGCGGATTCAGGCGTTCTGCAAACTGCTCGACGACGCCGCCATCTATCAGACCGATTCGGCCGGCACGGCGGCGAAGCTCCGGCTCGAAGTCTTCTCCCGAGCCGCACGATTCCATCCGCTCGTCCAGATGCCCGACCGGCTCTTCGAGCACCCGGAGACCGAGGTCAAGACGCAGCTTGCCGACGAATTCGGCATGCCGTGGGATGCAATCGAACGATCTCTCTATGCCGACGTCATTGCGTTTCAGGAGCTCGACAGCTTCCCGGGCTATCCGGATGCCGCCGCGTTTCTGTCGCGGTACAACGTTGCCCAGCTTCAGGCGGCTTTGTACCGCGCCGAGACGATGACCGTCACGGCCACCCGCGATCTCAAGACGATTGTCCGCTACGCCAAGCTGGCTCGGCTATTGCATGAGATCGAGCGACTGGATCCATCCTGCTACCGCATCGAGTTCTCGGGTCCGGCTTCCGTGCTGCACGAGACTCGTCGGTACGGCGTGAACTTCGCCCGATTCCTGCCGGCTCTGTTGGCCTGCCAGGGCTGGGAACTGACGGCGAGCCTGCAAACGCCCTGGAAGACGCCGGCAAGACTGATCCTCTCGGCCTCGGACCGGTTCACCAGCCATCTGCCGCCGCCGGAGGAGTTCGACTCGGCCCTCGAAGAGTCGTTCGCCAACAAGTTCGGCCCAGCCCGTGATGGCTGGCGTCTGATTCGCGAGGGCGACATTCTTCACGAGCACCAGGCGACATTCGTCCCGGACTTCACATTCCGCCACGAGGATGGCACCGAGGTGTACCTGGAGATCGTCGGCTTCTGGACGCCAGAGTATCTGGAGCAGAAACGCCAGACGCTCCGCCGATTCCGAAGGCACAGCATCCTGCTGGCCGTCCCGCAAAGCTCTCTCCGCGAGGACGCCGAAATCGCCGGCAATGTGGTCGTCTACAAGACGGCCCTGAAGCTCGAACCGGTTCTGGCCGCCCTGGAAGTCGCGCGCCGCCGACCCGCCACGTAGCATAGGTTCGCAGCCCACGCGGTGAAGTTGCCGGACGATTGATTCTCCGTGGCGGGGTTGCTTTTTGTCGCGAGCGGCTTATACTGCACCAGCAATTGGTTTGGGGGTCCTGAGTATACGTAGCGTGAAAGGGCGTCGGATATGACGGCAGGAATTCTCGCCGCAGGCAGGATGGCTATCGGGCCCATCGACATGGCCGTGATCGTCCTCTATCTCGTGCTCATCGTCGGCATCGGTTGCTGGGTGGGTCTTCGACGGCGCAAAGGCGAGGCGGACCGTAGCTACTTCCTCGCCGGCGGCACGCTGACCTGGCCAGTTATCGGACTGGCGCTGTTCTCGACGAACATCTCGACGATCCATCTCGTCAGTCAGGCCCAGGAAGGGTACATGAACGGCCTGGCCTACGGCAACTTCGAGTGGATGGCCCCATTTCTTCTCATCACTCTGTCTCTGTTCTTTGCGCCGTTCTACTTTCGGTCGAAGGTGGCGACGCTGCCCGACTTCCTGGAGCAGCGATACAGCCGGGGTGCCCGGGACTGGCTGGCGGCCCTGTCCATTGTCTCGGCCATCGTCATCCATATCGGCTTCACGCTCTATACGGGCGCCGTCGTGCTGGAAGTGATGTTCGGCATCGACAAGTGGACCAGCATCATCGGCACCGCGATCCTGACGGGCATTTACACCGTGGTCGGGGGCCTGTTGGCTGTGGTTCTGACCGAGTCGCTGCAGACGATTATTCTGCTGATCGGGGCGATCTCCATCACGTTGATCGGTCTGTATCATGTCGGGGGCTGGTCGGGCGTCGCGTCCAACGTCGATCCGGTCAAGTTGACGGTGCTGCGCAGCGCGCAAGACCCGGCCGGCCTGCCCTGGTACTCGGTGCTGCTCGGGTATCCGGTCATCGGCCTGTGGTACTGG
>Ga0116141_10003543_pt1 | contig 13212 bp, 4 predicted proteins | sample AD_UKC097_MetaG_FD_89744 | JGI IMG/M metagenome (GOLD analysis project Ga0116141, IMG submission 89744) | Active sludge microbial communities of municipal wastewater-treating anaerobic digesters from USA - AD_UKC097_MetaG | ecosystem: Engineered > Bioreactor > Anaerobic > Digestate | place: USA... | reverse complement strand
TTGCTCCGCACCATTGACTTCAATGAAGTCGTGGTCGGCACGGCTCTGCCGTACCTGAACATTGGCGACCTCAAACGTATTGCTGTCACACTGCCAAGCCCCAAGCAACAGCAGGCAATCGCCTGCATTCTCGGTGCACTGGACGACAAGATCGAGTTGAACCGACGGATGAACCAGACGCTGGAGGCGACGGCGCGGGCGATCTTCAAGAGTTGGTTCGTGGACTTCGACCCCGTCCGTGCCAAGGCCTCTGGCCAGCAGCCTCCAGGCCTCAACCCCGAAATCGCCGCCCTCTTCCCCAACAGGTTCGAGAAGTCTGAACTGGGTGAGATTCCGAAGGGGTGGGATTCGCGGCCATTGCCCGATATCATCCACGTCAATCCGCCACGGTCCCTCTCAAAGGGCACGCTTGCTCCCTACCTCGATATGTCCAATATGCCGACACAGGGGCCGTCACCGGATTCCTGGGTGCTGCGCGAGATGGGGTCGGGCATGAAGTTCATTAACGGCGATACGCTCGTTGCGAGGATCACCCCTTGCCTCGAGAATGGCAAGACTGCCTACGTCAATTTTCTGGCCGATGGCGTCGTGGCTTGGGGGTCCACTGAATACATTGTCTTGCGCCCCAAGGGCGCAATCCCAACTGTGTTTGCTTACCTGCTGGCCCGCACCGACGATTTCCGTAGTTTTGCCATTCAGCAGATGACCGGTTCCAGCGGGCGACAGCGTGTACCTGCGGACAGCCTCGCCAAGTACCATCTCACGACACCCGAGATTGCATCTCCCTTGTTTCGTTGTTTCGGGAATCTTGTCTCGCCGATGCTTGAACGTATGAAGGTTGCTGCCGAGGAAAACCGTTCTCTTGCCGCCCTGCGTGACGGGTTGCTGCCGAGACTAGTCTCTGGAGATCTGCCGGTTGCCGAAGCCGAACGCATTGCAGGGAGGTGTGCCTGATGGCTGCTTCTACAGACAGTGCGGTGTTCGTCATGCACGGGGCCAGGGCTGCGGTTGCTGGCGGCATGCTCCACATTGAAGAGCAAGTCAAGGCGTTGGAGTTGGCCGTTGTTGAGAACACAGGCCTCGCCTTCGATCTTGCAAAGACGCTTGTTGAGAGCGCCTGCAAGACCATCATCACGGAACGCGGCGGGACGTTCGACAAGGACGATGAGATGTCTAGGCTCTTCAAGGTTGCATCGCAGGCGGTGCCGTTTCTTCCGTCAGCGCTGGCGGGTGACACTGCCGCGAGAAGGAGCCTTCAGCAGACACTCGGCGGCCTGAACACGGCAATGCAGGGCGTTTGTGAGATGCGAAATGCATTTGGGTTCGCATCGCACGGGAGCGAAGGGCCCCGCCCCGTAATGGAAGGTGTGCAGGCGCTTCTTGTGGCGCAGGCCGCCGACGCCATCATCGGCTTCCTCTACCGCGTTCACCGCCAGGATCTTACGCGACCGAAATCGGTCATGCTCGAGTACCGCGCCAATCCCGACTTCAACGAATGGTTGGATGAGCAATGTGAGCCGGTACGGATTCTGTCTCTGCCGCCATACCGCCCCAGCGATGTTCTGTTTAACGTTGATGAGGAAGCTTACCGCGATCTGCTGAATGACTATGAGGCCAAGGATGACGTCGAAATCCAGCCCGGCGATGCCGAACAGAAAGGGGGCGCGGCCCAATGACCACAAACAGCTTTACTGAATCAATTGTGGAGCAAGCCTCGCTGGCTTGGCTCGAGAGTATAGGCTACCTGATTGTGTCAGGACCGGAGATCGCCCCTGGCGAGATAATGGCCGAGCGTGAGGGCTATGGGCAGGTAGTGCTCGAACGTCGTCTGCGCCAATCACTTCAGCGTCTGAATCCTGCGGTGCCATCGGACGCCTTGGAGGAGGCGTTCCGGAAGCTAACCCGTCCGGACTCGCCGTCGCTCGTGGCGAATAACCACATCATTCACAAGTACCTGGTCGAGGGCGTGCCGGTTGAATACCAGCGCCAGGACGGATCGATTGGCGGCGATCTGGTACGGGTATTCGACTACGACGATCCGGAGAACAACGAGTTTCTTGCGGTCAACCAGTACACCGTGGTGGAGGACCAGCATGAACGGCGTCCCGATGTGGTGCTGTTCATCAACGGCCTGCCGATCGCGGTGATCGAGTTGAAGAACGCGGCGACGGAGAACGCGACCATCTGGTCAGCGTTCAATCAGCTTCAGACCTACAAGCGGCAGATTCCGTCGCTGTTCGCCTTCAATGAGGCGATGGTCATCTCCGATGGTGTCCAGGCTCGGATTGGCACCATGACGGCCGACCGCGAGTGGTTCATGCCGTGGCGGACTATCGAAGGCGAAACCCTAGCGGACACGAAGCTACCGCAACTTCGGGTAATGCTGGAGGGTGTATTCCAGAAGCGAAGGTTCCTGGACCTGATCCGGCATTTCATCGTGTTCGAGGACGTCGGCGGCGGTGTGCTGGTCAAGAAGATGGCCGGTTATCATCAGTACCACGCGGTCAATGTCGCAGTGCAAGAGACCATCCGGGCTTGCCTACCCCCTACCGAGAGGCCGTTGCAGGTGCGAGAGGGCGAAGGCACTTACTTCGCCAAAGGGCATCCTGACGCAAAGCCCGGCGACCGGCGGGTGGGCGTTGTGTGGCATACGCAGGGCTCGGGCAAGAGCCTCACGATGGCCTTCTACGCTGGGCGGGTGGTCCTGCATCCGGCAATGGAGAACCCGACGCTCGTGGTGATCACCGACCGTAATGACCTCGACGACCAGCTTTACGGCACATTCGCCCGTTGCCACGAGTTGCTCCGACAGCAGCCGGTGCAAGCGCAAAGCCGGGCGAATCTGCGGGAATTGCTGACGACGGCGTCAGGGGGCGTGGTGTTCACAACGGTTCACAAGTTCTTCGCTGCCGACGGGGGCGATCACCCACTCCTCTCCGACCGGCGAAACATCGTCGTCATCGCTGATGAGGCTCATCGCAGCCAGTATGACTTCATTGACGGTTTTGCCCGGCACATGCGGGAGGCGTTGCCGAACGCCTCCTTCATCGGGTTCACGGGCACCCCTATCGAACTGACCGACAAGAACACCCGGGCGGTGTTTGGCGACTATGTCAGCATCTACGACATCGAGCGGGCAGTGAAAGACGGCGCGACGGTCCCAATCTACTACGAGAGCCGCCTAGCCAAGCTAGAACTTGAGGAGGCCGCAAAGCCACTGTTGGACGAGGAGTTCGAGGAGGCGACCGAAGGCGAGGAAGTCGAGCACAAGGAACGGCTGAAGACCAAGTGGGCGCAACTCGAGGCCCTCGTCGGCACGGAGAAGCGTCTTAAGCTGATCGCAGAGGACTTGGTGAGGCACTTCGAAACCCGTCTGGAGGCGATGGACGGCAAGGCGATGATCGTCTGCATGAGCCGTCGAATCTGCGTCGAGCTGTATAAAACCATCACGGCCATCCGTCCAGACTGGCACAGCGACCACGACGCGGCGGGCATCATGAAGATCGTCATGACCGGCTCGGCGTCCGACCCCGAGGACTGGCAGGGCCACATCCGCAACAAGCCTCGACGCGAAGAACTGGCCAAGCGATTCAAAGACCCGAAGGACCCGTTCAAGGTAGTCATCGTCCGCGACATGTGGCTGACGGGATTCGATGCCCCGTGCCTGCACACGATGTATGTGGACAAGCCAATGCGCGGTCACGGACTGATGCAGGCCATCGCACGCGTCAACAGGGTTTTCAAGGACAAGCCGGGCGGACTGGTCGTGGACTATCTGGGGCTGGCCGATCAGCTCAAGTACGCTTTAGCGAATTACACCCAGAGCGGCGGCAAGGGTCAGACGGCTATCGACCAGGAGGAAGCCGTCGCTGTCATGCTGGAGCGCTACGAGGTCTGCTGCGGCATCTTCCACGGGTTTGACTGGACGCGGTGGAAGACCGGCGGGCCTCAGGAACGCCTCTCAGTGCTGCCTGCGGCGCAGGAGCATGTACTGGCCCAGGAAGACGGCAAGAACCGGTTCGTGAAGGCGGTCAGTGACTTGTCCAAGGCCTTCGCTTTGGCCGTGCCCCATCTAAAGGCGCTGGAGATTCGGGATGACGTGGCCTTCTTCCAGGCCGTGAGGGCGGTTCTCACTAAGAGCGCAGGTGACGGCCATCGCAGTCCCGAAGAGATCGAACTCGCTATCAGACAGATCGTGTCCAAGGCGGTTTCGTCGGGCGAGGTGATTGACATCTTTGCGGCCGCCGGACTGAAGAAGCCGGACATCTCGATTCTGTCCGACGAGTTTCTTGCCGAGGTGCGCGGCATGCCCCAGCGGAATCTGGCGGTCGAGATGCTGCGCAAGCTGATCGAGGGGGAGATCAGAGTACGCGGGCGTAAGAACATCGTGCAGGCCCGCTCCTTTGCCGAACTCCTGGAGGCAGCGATTCGGAAGTACCAGAATCGCGCTATTGAGACAGCGCAAGTCATCGAAGAGCTTATTCGGCTGGCTCGGGATATGCGCGAAGCAACGCGTCGTGGTGAGGAACTGGGGTTGACCGAAGACGAAGTGGCCTTCTACGACGCACTGGAGGTCAACGACAGCGCTGTGGCTGTGCTCGGTGACGAGACGCTCAGGCTAATCGCCCAAGAGCTGGTGAAGTCGGTTCGGAACAGCATCACCATCGACTGGACAGTGCGCGAGAATGTTCGTGCCCAGATGCGCGTCATCATCAAGCGCATCCTCCGTAGGTACGGCTATCCGCCCGACAAGCAGGCGCGGGCGACCGAGTTGGTTCTCGAACAGGCTGAGGTGCTGTGTGTGGGTTGGTCTGATGGCTCTACTGGGGAGGCCGCACCATGAGCGTTCGCGACGCCGTCCAACAGGTTCGGCGGGGTAAGGGCGTGGGATGAACGAGAAAACACCTCAGCTTGCACGGAACTCCCCGGCTTCGGATTTCAAGTCCGATGCATGGGAGAATATTGTCGTAACTGATTCTGGCGAAGTCGTTCAGAAGTCGGCACCGCTTTCTCCTTCGAATGATGCTGTCAAGGCATCACATGCTGATGTGGCAGGAAGGAAACACAACGCCCCTGCCCAAATAGTGCCAGAGCGAACTGAACGCGTGCAGGAAATTGCTGCGCAGCAGCGTCCGAGACAAGCACCTGCATCCGAAACCCCCGTGTCCGTGCCACGTCCCTCACGTCGTTATGAGCAACGCGACACGAATGAAGGCCATCGCAGTCGGAGGGGCGGGCGAACAGATGAACTCCCAAAGCGAGCAACCATGTTGCTACGCTATCCCTTCGTTGGTGATCTCGTGCGTTGCACTGATCGCGGCTTCGGTTTCCTCCGCCATGCTCGCGGTGAATCTATGGCCCACATAAGAGAGAATGTGGGCCATGCTTTGCAGACCATGCAGGGACTCGAAGGGAAGTATTGCGCCTTTGCCATCGGCGGTAGCCCATCCCGGTATACTCAGCAGAAGCCCGATTGGGATCGCGCTGTCGTGCAGTGGATTCTTCTTGATGAGATCGACCCTGAACTAACGCCTGAGTCGTATCAACTTGCTCGCGAGGCAGAGCTCGCATCTGTGGATAAAGGCCGTCTCTTTAACACGCTGGCGGCTGAATGGTATGTGCGCACATGGGAACAGAAGGCAAGAGAACAGCCCAAGGCGCTGTTGATCCCTGATGCTCTGCTTGACAGCGCACTGAACGATTCGCTGTCGCACTGCTCCGATCTTGAGGGATGCCTCCGGCTTCTGGGGGCCATTGTCACGTCCCCGTACTATGCCGTCGAAGCAGCCGGAAGGCAGAATGCGTGTAAACGATTCTTCCATCCTGACAAGTGGGACTTGCGAGCCTTTATCGCGAGCCGACCAGTCGAAGAATGCAGGTTTTACGCTGATGTGTGGCCGCTTTGTGGCGCGGTCATACAAGACCGCATGAACCACGCCCGTACGGTTGCCATCGACATAGAGGCAGAAAACGGACGCATTTGGCAATACGGATGGAAAAACGCTGGCGGTACGGGACTCAAGTCTATGCCGGAAGACATCCCCGATGCCGACCTGACTGCAGCTGTTCAAGAAAGCCTTTTGTCGCTGCACTCCCCATGCATTGTCGGGCACAACCTGCTGAGTTGGGATCTGCCCAGGCTGAGAGAACGCAGGGTCGCCTTCCCGGAGCGGGCTGAATACTGGGACACCCTGATTGCTTCGTGGATTCTCAGACCATGGGTCCGCTCACACGCATTGATCGTTGACGACAACGGACACCGAGCGGATGCGGACGCATCCAAATGCTACGAGCTATTCGAGGCGCAGACCGCAATGTTAGCCGCTTGCATGCGTGATGCGTGCCGGGATATTGGACGCTTGATAGACGATCTCTTCGAGGGACGCATCACCCTCTCATCGATACCAGATCGCCATTACCCCGCCGACCTCTCCGCAAAAATTGGGGCGTTAGCACTTTACCCTCGCAACCGCATGCGCGACGTAGCGTGGCAAGAGGGGTGTTATGTCGATTTCATGACGCCAGAATCGAGAATGAAGGATCCTGTTCTGTCGCCTGCGACCTGTGCCCTACTTGCACGGGAGCACGCAGATGTTCGGTCTAAGGCGCTGGCCATCATCGTCACCGACGCGGCCGAACATAAGGTGCAAGTACGTCTGTCAATGATTCCCTCATGGCTTGTTGACGCAACGGCACAGGCAAGGCTACGAGAGGCCCACAAGGACGATCAGTCGTCAGCCGACAATAATGCGGATCATCGCATCTGTGTGGCCGAAGACCTGTTTGCTCAGCCTTGGGAATCGAGCTTGGCGCTGATGCGGGAACAGAAGCTTGTTGCCGGTTATCCGTACGAGGTGCTGCTGGCGTGGCAAAGCGCTTATTCGCGGATTCTCAGAGAGGGTGAGGCACAGATCGAGTTTCCAAGCGTGATCGAGGGACGCACGGGACGTGCTGCATTTGTTGTGGACGACAAGGCTCGTGGTCCATCGTGGTTGCTCTATGAGCCTCCCGGTCTCGGCCAATCAGACCCCAGTTGGCAACTCTTGCCTCCAGTGCCAGATGAGCTGTCAATCGCTCAGCCTGCCAGTTCTGCATCCAGGGATCTGCCACACTGGGCCGCTCTTCCCAGATGGAGAGATGGCGATGTCACCAGTCTTGACGTGGACCGACTCTTTGTTTCGCCGGACACGGCCAACCGCAAGCTGTATCTGGCTGACGTCGTTCACGTTCTTCTAAACCTGCTTCGGACATTGCCGCAACAGCATCTCCTTGTATGCGCCATGCGCTGGCCAAGCGAGGCAGCCGAGGTGCAGAACGCTCTCACGCTGCTTTCTCTGTCCGTGCTCCATGCGGACACGCCATTGCGTCAGATCGAACGTCTGCGGAATGAAGGGCTCCGAGTTATTGCGTGCAGCCAGGCAGACATTCCTCGCTATGTTGAGGCGGCCCAACGGTTTGGGCAAGGTGTCCGCATCGCGGTTGACGAACTACCGCTGCACGCATGGCACTGCATTCTGAACACGCCAGTTGAGCCGAGCCGTGATTCGGGCGAGATTCCAAACGACTCGGCAGAAGAGGACGCTGAAGACGATGGCTCGGAGGACGCAGATAACAACGCAGATGTCGCAATGAGCCAAGCGGCTCAGGTTCCGCTGAAGGCCCGCGACCTTTATGAAGCGAGTTCTCTCTTGCTGGGCCCTTGGCTAGCATCGCTACTGCAAATGGATACCGCTCCCGAGAACCCCGTGCTCATTTTGGACTCGCGTCTCTTCAATCAACCGTCAGCTCGATCCCTGGGGCTGCAACGGGAGGACGTTCCGTTCTACCCCCTTGATGAACTGCTGGACGAAGGCAAACGTGACGTCTATGACCGAGTCTGTTTTCCACGACGAGCGCCTGAGGATATTCCCAACGATTATGAGTCCTATCGGAACTATCTGGAGAAGAATTGGGGATACGCTAAGTTTCTGCCAGGAACCCAGCAGCCCGCCATCGAGGCGCTTGTCAGCACCCAACACGATTTGCTTCTGCGACTGCCGACCGGTGCTGGCAAGTCGGAAGTCTTCCAGGTTCCCGCGTTGCTTCGGGCGCAATACTCGGGTCGTCTTTCGGTCGTCATTACTCCTCTGCGCGCATTAATGCAGGATCAGGTTCACAGGCTGTGGCGGAGAGGATTCCGCGAAGAAGTAGACTACTTGAGCGGGGGGCGTGAGGCATGGGTCAACTATGACGTGTACCAGGGAGTTCTCGATGGCCGCGTCAAGCTCCTCTATGTCGCACCCGAGCGCTTTCGCGTTCCACGTTTCACGGAGGCGATGGAGCTCCGTCGGCGCATGGATGGCGGCCTTGAGTTTCTCGTCTTTGATGAGGTCCATTGCGTCAGCGAATGGGGTTTTGAATTCCGTCCCGATTACCTGTACGCGGCCCAGTACGTTGCTGACTGGTTCCGCAAGATGGACCTCCCTGGCAATCCACATCGTGTCCTGATGTTGTCGGCGACGGTCACGAAGCGGAATCAGCATGATCTGGAGAGGGAACTCAGACTGCCACAGCCTCCGGACTATGACGATCTGCCACGGGACATGCCTCACCCAATCCAGCCATTCATCATTCTGGAATCTTGCGAACTTCCGGAAACAGAAGAGCTTTCAGCCGACGATAAGTTCAGCAAGATATTGGAGATTCTCGGTAAGCTCGACTTGGCTCAAAGCGGCGCGCTTGTGTTTGTTCGGAAACGCGAGGACTGTCATCGCATCAGTGAGGCGCTGAATGCGGCGGCGGCCGCTTCTGGGTCCGCCGTCGCCCACTTGCATTCACTTCCCTTTCATGCAGGTCTGCCGGAGACCGTCAAGTCGGAAGCATGCGATTTGCTGAAGGCTCGGACCGTGAACGTCCTTGTGTGCACGAAGGCTTTTGGCATGGGGATGGACGTGCCACATCTCCACGCCTGCATTCATTACCGGCCTCCGACCTTCATTGAAGATTATTTGCAGGAAGTCGGTCGCATTGGCAGGAGCAAAGAAGAGCGTGAGCGCACTGGACACGAGCAAGTGACCGCCACGCTGCTCTTCAATCACGACAATCTTGAGCACAATCTTGGGATGCTCCATGACAAGGCGGTGAAACCGCCGGACCTTCAGGACTTCTTCGGCTATTGTCTAGACCGCGCCGTTCCATTCAAGCAGGTGGGGAAGGCTGTTTGCATCGTACCCGCCGCACTCCGCATCAACGAGGCAAAGAGTTTCGATGAGAATCAAGTCACGAACTGCTTGTTCTGGCTTGAGCGGATGTCGGTGTTGCGAGTGGAAGGACGTCACCCGCCGTTTCTTGACCTGACTCTGCGACTGAGCAGCCTTCGGAAGATTTCAGCTACCGGAACGGACACCGCTGTTGTCGCACGCGCACTACTCAGCCTCGTCGAGGAGACTTCGCGGGTTGTGGTTGATCCCGAGGTCGCCGACTCATCCCCTGCAAGCAAACAGGCCGCCGAATCCGCATTCAGCCGGTTCATAAGGGGTCTCGTGCGAGGTGTCCTTGCGCTGGTGTCATCGCCAGCACAAACCTCTTCGGTCGAAGACGCCTCCGCAAGGGCCACGGCTCGACAGATTCCTTCGCCAGCAAATCGTGACAATATTGACGTCAGCGTGTCGATGTCGGAAATCATGGCGTCAAGCGGGGGCATTGGGGGGATGATCTCTTCTCTCGGCTGATTGCGTTGAGTCAGGCAAATGCGCTGTCGCTGCGCAAGACTTTCGTCGTTCTGCGATCCGCAGTTCCTAGCGATAAGGAGACCTATTGGCCTCTACTGCGGTATGCCGTAGAGCGCCTGCTTCGTCCAACGGAGGGTGCCGTTGAGTTGCTATCGCGTAAGGCGTTCGAGGTGGAACTGAAGGCTTGGTATCAGGCATATCTGCGGCAAAGAGATCCCCCCAAGGATATTGAGGCATCTGCCGAAAGTGGTGTGCCTGTAGCCAGGTCCGCTGAGACACCACAAAAGAGACGCATACAAAGAGAAGTATACCGTGCGATTGGAGGATCGCTGAAGCTGGTCCGTTACGCGGGACTACGAATGAAGGAGAGTCTCGCGAGCGATGGGACGATGCAGTATGCGCGAGCGATTCCTGACTCAAGCATTGCGGAGGTAAAGAGAGGCATCTCCGAGAGGCTGGACGCCATGCAGCGGCTTGTTGCTTGGCTGGCGAAACAAGAGCCGCAGGCCGGAGGCGGGCAAGCCGCTTCATTTGATGTTGCTCTCGTGGATCTCGTGAACGCATTGGGGCAGGAAACGCGAGTCTCTCGACTGCGTGAGTTAATGAACCTGACTGAGGCGTCCGGCTTTTACGGGCTGGAGAACAAGACGGACGAGTGGGTGTCTGTCGTTTCTCTGAACACGATGGACCCCTTACCGCCCCACGTTTCGGAAACAGAGAGTGCAAAGACGACATCCGATACTGGCACCCAAACCGGATCGGATCTGATCCAGAGCACCTACGTGGAGATGCTGAAGAAGCATGAACTGCAAGTCCTTCGAGCGCAATGCATGGTGCTCTTCGCGGCCATGCCGACGGAGAATCGCAAGCAATTCATCGACCGATACTTTCAATGCTTGACGGCAGAAGACTTGCAGAGCGCACTCGAGGACGCTGTTGGCGAGGTGGGCGATGAGATTCTAGCGGGCAACCAGATGCTCCAGGATTTGCTGGTTCAGGTGCGCCGTGAGCGTTTTGGGAAGGAGATGGATCGTCTCAACGACGAACAACGCGCGGTCTGCGCCGCGCCCTTCAACCGAAAGCTGCTTGTCAATGCGGGACCCGGCTCAGGGAAGACCCATGTTCTGATGATGCGGTGCGCACATCTCATTCACGCGCAGAATATTAGACCATCAGAAATACTGGTTCTTGCCTTCAATCGAGCCGTGGTGTTTGAAATCCGCGACCGCATTCGGGACCTGTTTCGTGAACTGGGATATGGCAGTCATGTCAGGAGCCTGGACGTATCGACCTTCCACAGCTTCGCACTGCGAAACCAGCCGCCTTCTGACATGTATGAGGAAGATGCGATTGGGGAGGCCGTACACCGTTTTGCGCAGTCCGTCTCTACCGACACAGCGTTTGCAAGGCGGATCGCCGGTGGCTACAAGGCGATTCTCGTTGATGAGTTTCAAGACATGAACGAGGATTTCTACGATGTGGTGCAAGCCCTGGTCACGCACTGCCAGGATCAAGGCGGGGCGATGGTCATCGGGGATGACGACCAAGACATTCTCACATGGAATCGGAAGAAGTGGAGAGACCAGCACCGCTTGGACTGCCCGCTTGAGGCTGTTCACTATTTCGACAAATACCGGCAAGCATTCACGCCAGATCTTCATGCCCTTCCGCTCAATTATCGGTCAGTACCGGAAATTGTGAGCCGGGCGAACGGAATGATTGCAAAGGCAAGCGAGCGGCTCCACTTCACCCGTATGAAGGCGCAGACCACTTTGGCCGCTTTTCGCACGGAGAATGGCGCAGTCACCCTGCCATTCGACGCCAATACTCTCGGAGATATTCTCCTCGAGTCTATGTCTCGCCAGGCGAGCGACGGGAAAAGTGAATCCATTGCGATACTGTGTCGTTCCAACCGGGAATGCAGGAAGGTCCATGAACAGCTTTCTGCCCTACCTCACATTCACGACGAGTGGCTAGAGATTCTTGGGGCGGAGGACTTTGCCCTGTATCAACTTCGTCCGACAGGCGCAATGCTCGACATGTGTACTCGCCGCGACCAATGGGAGTTTGTCGAGCCCTACACATGGGACAGCCTACTTGCTGAATACCAGGCGCTCGGACATGCGGACATGGCCAAGGGTATTGAAGACTTAAGGGACATGTACCAGCTAATGCGACTTGAGCGTGGTCGCCCGCGAATGCGAGACGTTGTTGATTTTGTTCAAGAGATGCGGGCGTCGGACATCGAACGCCTCAAGACGCGCACTGGGATAAGTGCGAGGGATCACCGAATAACGATCTCAACGGTGCATAAAGTAAAGGGGTTGGAGTATGACACCGTCGTGGTGTTGCCGTCATCGGAGAGGTTCCCGCTGAATGACAGCAACGGAGGAGAGGTGTCAGTGGCGGATGCCGCCGAGGAGGCGCGTCTCTGCTATGTCGCGATGACGCGTGCCCGCAATCGCCTTTATGTGGGTTGGCCACAGGGAGGACGCGAGCCTGCGTGGTGGTCCAGTCGGCCATTTGAAGGGGTTGGCCTGAACGGCTCTTATACCCTCAAGGGCTCGCCGAAAGAGATATTCGTCTCATGGACTGGGCAGACAGCGCAAGTCGAGCAGGGACTTCAAGACTATATCGAGCAACACGTCAACGCCGGAGACGAGGTCGAATTGCGTTACGGCCGGGCCGTTTATCATCAGGGAAGAAAGGTCGGCATCTTGTCAAGGCGGACAGCCGACGCATTGAACAATGGTGACGGTCATGTGCGGCTGCGTGTTGCCAACGTGATACGCTATTCATGTGGGAAGTACTTTGAAGAGCACAATCATGATTTCTGGCAGGAGCTACACCAGTCTGTGAAGCAGCGCAGGTGGTTCTACGTGGTGTTACCGGAGGCAGGATAGATGCACAACCCCTTGTATAACTGTATTGAGATCGCTCACGAGAAGGCTGCATGCTGGGGATACTTCCAAGCGACCGTGTCATCGAGCAAAGACCCTGGCAAGATTCAAGGAGGCCACTGATGGCAAATGCACCTCTGGAGAAAGCGCCCTTCCATCGCATCCGCTGGATTTCCATCGTCGGCGGATTCATGGATGGAGCGAAGATCGAGTTCGCACCCGGACTGAACTGCATCATCGGGGCGCGCGGGACGGGGAAGACGACCGCCCTGGAGTTCATCCGCTTCGTGCTGGACGCGATGCCGGACGACCGGGACGCGTGCAGGCGTATCGAAGGTCTGGTGAACCGCAACCTCGACTTCGGACGGGTCGAGGTCGGCATCGAGACCAAAGACGGGCTGACCTATGTCGTCTCGCGCACGAGGAACGAGGATCCGGTTGTCCTTTCAGATGACGGCGCGCCGACAGAGATCACACTGAAGGCCGGGGGGTTCTTCGCGGCAGACATCTTCAGCCAGAACGAAGTGGAGAGTATCGCCGACCGATCCCTGTCGCAGCTCGATCTGATCGACACCTTCGACGCCGAGAGCATCGCCGACCTG